>Ga0207711_10000044_pt1 | contig 157113 bp, 169 predicted proteins | sample KBSS34metaG_FD_184401 | JGI IMG/M metagenome (GOLD analysis project Ga0207711, IMG submission 184401) | Switchgrass rhizosphere microbial communities from Kellogg Biological Station, Michigan, USA - KBS S3-4 metaG (SPAdes) (version 2) | ecosystem: Host-associated > Plants > Roots >... | reverse complement strand
GGTTGGTCATGATCGCCCGCGCGCCGCGCTAGTCAACTCAACTTTAGTTAGCTGCGTGAGCTGAACCGGAACGGCGGGCGAGCCGCAGCCTAGCGTACACAGTTGCTAACGTCCGCTTTCGACCCAAAACGGACATTGGGACCGCGGGTCATCAACGCAGCCGCGGCCCGGCGCCCAGCCGCTGGAGACAACTCACGTCTTGCGGAAAGCACGGACCACGGCAAGCGTGGCCCGTGCTGATCTGTTCGAACAGGCGGGCTTAGAAAGCGCCGGTGCCGTTCGGAGTCCCATTGCCCGTCGGGCCGTCATAACCGGGCTGCGCGGTGCAGAAGTAGGTTCCGCCACAGCTGCCGTTGGTGCCGGACGTAACGTCGTTCAGCGAGCCAACATGGGCGTAGATGGAATCCGCGCCATTCGGGGTGTGACCCGTCACGCCGTAGATGCCGCCGATCAGCGGCGCCGAGACGCTGGTTCCACCGAACACCAGCCAGCCGGAGCCGCGCCGGCTGGTCGGGCCGTAGACGGCGACGCCGGTGGCAGGGTCGCCCACCGCCGAAACGTCGGCTTCCATGCGCTTGGTGCACAGGGGGTCGCTCTGGAAGCTGGGCTTGGCATAGACGGTGCTGCAGCCGCTTCCGCCAGAGCTCCAGGCGGTTTCTGACCAGCCGCGGGCATTGCTGGCGCGCGTCAGATGCGTTCCGCCAACCGCGATGACGTGCGGCGAAGAAGCCGGGAACTGAACGCCATAGCCGCTATCGCCGGTGGAAACCGTGATCGCCTTGCCGGCATGGTTGTACGACGGCTCGTAGGTCGTCGAGCCGGTTTCGCCGCCGCCGTAGCTGTTGGAAATCACCGTCACGCCGGGCAGCGAAGCCGCCGTGTTCACAGCCGCGGCCAGGTTGGCGAACGAGTTGCTGCTCGCTTCGACCAGGATGAGCTTGCAACCCGGGCACATGGCGCTGGCCATGTCGAGATCAAGCGCGGACTCCTGGGCCCAGCCGGTGTTCTCGCGCGGATAATTGCTTTGCTGCCCGCTTTGGTTGACCTTCTTGAAGCAACCGTTGGCAGTAGTGCAGGCGGGAAGCCCGTATTGTGACCGATAGACCGCAAGGTCGGACTCTGCGTTGGCATAGCCGTAGGCATCGACAATCGCGATCGTCGTCGTGCCGTTGGTCGTGATGGCATAGGCGCTGCGAAGGTCCGATGGTCCATATCCGGACGGGACCGCATTCGGGCTCGCCTTGCCGTTCAACTCATTGCCGCGAGCATCCGTCACGACATGCGCGAAGCAACGGGTCGTGCCCATCGGATTCCCGCGCGCGCAAGCCGCTTTGTGAAATGTGTTGCCACTGCGCTCGAGCGCCACGGCCGATTGGGCGGACGCGGAACTAGTTCCTGCCAAGCCCAATGCAAGCCCCAGGGCCATCAGGCCCCATTTGCGTAAGCTCATGATTTTCCCTCCGATTGCTCAGTTCCGAGCAGGGGAAGGATGCTGACACTGATCCGCGGAATTGCAACCTTTCATTCCGATGAATGAATGCTCGATTACTCTTTTCGGCGCGGAATCGCGTCAATTCACCGCCATTGACCTCGTCCACGGCGAGCCGCTTCGAGACGCAATTCATTTTCACGAAACCTAGGTGTGTGCTAACCGTTGATGGGTATTCGATCTAATTTACAGGAGGTTATCGCAAATGCGTAAATTGATTTTATGCACTGCGGGGGCCATGCTTTGCGCAGCGGCGGCGACGGCGCATCCGGGTGGTGGACCCGGTGGAGGAATGGGCGCCGGACCGCCGATGAGCCCGCCGGGACAGGCGGGCATGGGCGCTGGGACCGCTGACCTGGCACACGGCATTGGATCGCAGCAGGGGCAGTTCGGGCGTGATTTCGCCGCCCAGCAACATTTGTCGCCCGATCAGTACCGGGTCATGGCCGCGCAACATCGCAGGGACGCTTTGGCGTTGGCACAAGCGGCTCGTAGCGGGGCCAATATTCCCGCGAGCGCCGGGCCACGGATTCGCCTGGCGCTGCAACAGGACATGGAGGCCTGGCGTGAGCAGTTCTCGGTCGGCCGAAAGGATTGGCAGGCGATGCGCGATCAGTGGCTGGCCGATCGTGGCAATATGACAGCGGCGGAATGGGCGCAGCGGCGGGCGGATTGGTTCGCCAGCCGCGATGCGTGGGTCGCTACTCAGAAGGCGTGGGCCAGCGCACGCCGGCAATAGTCGCTCACTCCGTGCAGGCGTTCGGGAAGGGTCGGCAATTTCGCCGGCCCTTCCATGGTTGTAAGCCTTCGGGAGAATCGGATGCGTCGAGTAGCATTGCTGACCCTGTTGCCCCTGCAGTCGTGCGCAACCCATGGGGTCCATCCGCTGTCGCCGCAGGATCTGGCGACCGCACCCTATCAGTCGGTGGTAACGGCGGAGCTCACCGGGAGCTTGCTCTACGAGGGCGGTTGCCTGTTATTTCGCGACGACGATCAAACCGTGCAGCTACTGCCGGTATGGCCAGCCGGGAGTGAGTTCAACGGCACTACCCTGACTTTTCATTCCCCGGGCAAGTCCGACCAACTGGTCGTGATCGCACAGGAGTTGCGGATCGAAGGCCAGCCGATTCAATGGTCGGCACTATCCGCCCCGGCTTTTGCGCCGATCCACCGGCAGTGCGCGGCGCCGCCGTTCTTCGTCAGTCGCATCACCCCGGCCAACTGACCCTTAACCATCTGCGATGAGCCGTTCTTAGCATCTTGCGATGTAGGTGCGGTGCCATGGCCAGGGTCCAACTCCTCGCCTCGGCGCTCGGGCTGATGCTCGCGGGACCTGCTTTTGCGGGTGATCCGTTCACGCCTTTGCCGCCGGTTCAACATAGCGATGCCGAGCTTCGCGCGCTGCGTGAGAGGTCTCCCGGCGCGACTGGCGAGTTGGCGCTGCGCCTGCTCGCAGCTCACAATCGCGAGCGCGCCGCGGTCGGCCATGCGCCGTTGGCATGGGACGCGGACTTGGCGGCGTCGGCTGCCTCCTATGGGCCCACGCTCGCAAGCCTGCGCCATCTGATCCATTCACCGCGCGAGACGCGGCCCGGCCAGCGGGAAAACCTCGCGATGGCGTGGCACGGCACGTTGGCACCGGAACAGCTCGTCGACATGTGGTCGCGCGAGAAAAGGATGCTGCAGCCCGGCCTGTTCCCCGCGGTCAGCAACACCGGCCGGTGGGAGGATGTCGCGCATTACACCCAGATGGTGTGGCCGACGACGACCCGCGTCGGCTGCGCGATCTTTTCGGCGGACTGGGATTATCTGATCTGCCGCTATTCGCCGCCGGGTAACATCGACGGCAAGCCGGTGTTCGCGGCCGCGCCGCCGGTGCAGTTGGCCCAAGCCTCGGCGCGCAGCGGGAATTAGTAGCGGCGAAGCGTGCGCGGCGTGTAGGGAGCCGCTTCAGGGTCAACTGGGCCTTCGCCGGTGTCTTCGCCCTTTTCCTTCATTTCGAGGAACGTCCGGACGGTGTCGGCCGAGACGGCGCGGCCGAACAGCCAACCCTGGGCCTCTGAGCAGCCATATTTCTTGAGCTCGGTGCGGATCTGCTCGGATTCAACGCCTTCGGCGGTGATCGGGACGCTGAGCGTGTGACCGAGGTTGGCGATGGTGGCGACGATCGCCGCCGTCTGTTCGCTCTTAACCATCGTCGCAATGAAACTCTTGTCGATCTTGATGCGGTCGATCGGCAGGCTGTTGACCTGCGCCAGCGACGCGTAGCCGGTGCCGAAGTCGTCGAGCGAAATGCTGACGCCGACATTCTTCAGACTGGTGATGATGGTCAGCACCTGGTCGCGATCCTCGAGCAGCGAACCTTCGGTGATCTCAACTTCGAGCCGGTGGGCGGGGAAGCCGGTTTTGGCCAAGAGCTTCATGATCTGCTCGGCCAGCGCGCGGTCGCGGAACTGGACCGGCGAAACGTTGACCGCGATCTTGAGGTGCGATGGCCAGGCCCGCGATTCCTTGAGCGCCTGCTCCATCACGCTGAACGTCAGCGGGCCGATCAGCCCCGTCCGCTCGGCCGCCTCAATGAATGCTTCGGCTTCGAGGAAGCCGCGGGTCGGCGAGCGCCACCGGGCGAGCGCCTCGAACCCGACCAGCTCGCGCGAGTTGAGGTCGATCAACGGCTGGAAGAATGGGACGAACTCACCGTTATGCACGCCGGCGCGGATGTCCTCTTCAAGCTGCAGCCGCTCCGACAGCTCGCGTTCGAGCTCTTTGTCGAACCAGGCAAAGCCGTCGCGCCCGGCATCCTTGGCGGCATAGAGCGCGACGTCGCTCTGGCGCAGCAGATCTTCTTCGGTTTGTCCCCGGCCGATGGCCGACAGACCGATCGAGGCCGAAACCTGGATCTGGGCGCCGCCGATGAACACCGGCGTGCTGAGCCGGGCCAGAATGGCGCGGGCGACTTCCTCACCTTCGGCGTTGCCGGCCCCTTCGAGCACGATCGCGAACTCGTCGCCGCCGATCCTCGCGCTGCAGCTGGCATGGGGCGCGGCCTTGTTCATTGAGTCGGCGACGTGGCGAAGGATCTGGTCGCCGGCGAGATGGCCGTGGAGATCGTTGACGCGCTTGAAATGGTCGAGGTCGAGCAGCAAGACGACGCCGCTCGCCTTTTCGGCCAGCGCATCCGAGAGCGAGCGCATCAGCTCACGGCGGTTGGAGAGGCCGGTCGTCGGGTCGGTATTGGCGTTCCGGCGAGCGCTGCGTTCGGCATCTTCATAAGCGTCGAGGGCCTGGCGCAAATCCTTCGAGCGCCGCCAACCGAACAGGATGATCGCAATATTGAGGATGAAGGCAACCTTCAGACCGCCGGCGGTGTCGGGCAGATAGCCGCCAAGCAGGGCCACCGGCAGAATCTGGCTGCCCAGGCCGACGAAAAGCAAAATCGCCGCCAGCGTCGCGCAGGTCGTGATCAGGTGGCTGCTGGCGATGCTGACAGCCTTGTTCTTTGCTCGACGCACTCGGTTGGTCCACTTTTGCATGTTGCTCACGGGACCAAAAGTCGCACACAGAAATGAATATTTACCTACATCAGCCTTTGCGCGCCGAGAGGCGCTCTTCGACCAGGCGGATCGCCTCGGCAATCGCCTCGTCGGCGGTCAGATCGCTGGTATCGAGCAAGATCGCGTCGGCCGCCTGCAGCAGCGGCGCCACCGCGCGATGGGAATCGCGCTCGTCGCGCGCGCGAATATCCAGGAGCACGTCATCATAGCGGACGGGCATACCGCGCTCGAGCAATTCGCGCACCCGGCGCTGCGCACGCACTTCGGAGGAGGCGGTAACGAACAGCTTGGCGTTGGCGTCGGGCGCAATCACCGTGCCGATATCGCGGCCGTCGAGCACCGCGCCGCCGAACTGCGCCGCGAACTGCCGCTGGCGTTCGAGCAAGGCGGTGCGCACCGACGGATAAGTGGAAATCGATGAGGCAATCCGCGATACCGGCTCGCTGCGGAGCTCCTCGTCGCGCGGGTCGATATTCAGCATGTCGCATGCGCGCAGGGCCTCGAACTCGCTGCTCGGATCGCCGCCCCAGCGCCACAGGCTGAGCGCCACCGCACGGTATAACAGGCCGGTGTCCATGTGGGGCAGGCCGAAGTGCCGGGCGAGCCCGCGCGCGATCGTCCCCTTGCCACTGGCGGCAGGGCCATCGACGGCGATGACCACGGCCTGCGGCGCTGCCGATCGGGATGCCTTACGCTTTGCCAAGGCGCGCGCTTTGACAGGGCCATATCCCTATGGCAAGGCGCGCCGCCAAAGGCCGCCCGCGCGTCGGAGCGGCCGTCAGACCTAGAATTGGAGAACTTCACATGGTGAAGCCCGAATGGGGCACCAAGCGCACTTGCCCCAAGTGCTCGACCCGCTTTTACGACCTCGGCAAGGACGATCCCGTTCATTGCATCAATTGCGCGACCGACTTCGTGCCCGACCCGGTGCTGAAGTCCAAGCAGCCGATGGCGTTCGAAGCGCCGGCCGCGGTGCCCAAGGAACCGGAAAAGGACGCTGAGCTCGAGGCCGAAGAATTGGCGGTCGACGAGGATGCCGAAGTCAGCGCGGACGAGGAAGTCGATCTCGATACCGGCGACGACGACCTCGGCGTCGAGACCGCCAGTGAGGACGACGAAGGCTAAACTATCTCAGGACAGACGCCGGGGCGGCAATTCCCTCTTTTCGAGTAGGGGAAACATCGCCTAAAGCGCGTCGGAACGTGGGGCCGTAGCTCAGCTGGGAGAGCGTCGCAATGGCATTGCGAAGGTCAGGGGTTCGATCCCCCTCGGCTCCACCATTCCCACCAGAATCCGCTCTGCGGCGCGTCGCCTGAAGGCTCGGGCGGGGTGAGATTCGTCGCGCCTCGAGCTGCGGCGGACGCGGCCCGCGAACCCAGTCTGGATCATTAACACGTCATTAACCCCGATTGACTCGACTCGAATTAGCGCACAGTCCCTAGGCTTGGCTATTGCACAGGGGCGAACGATGGCTGCTTTATCCAACAATAACAGATATTTGATCTCGATCGGCGGAGTCGCTTTGGTTGCCGTGGCGGCATATTCGCTCGGGCGGATCTATCCTCCGCTCGGTCCGACGGCGGGCACGATCACGCCGGCCGATCGCTATGTTTCCAGCCAGGTCGGCGACGTGACCCTCGGCGACACTGCGGTTCCCGAGCTCATGCAGACCGACGCGTTCGAACTGATGGTCAAGGACCCGCAGTTCCGCGCGCTCGCCGGCACCCCCGGGTTCCAGGCTCTCGCCGCGCAGCCGCAGGTCATGGCCGCGCTGATGAGCAATCCCAAAGCATTCGCTTCGTTGGCCGCCAATCCGAAGGCGTTCGCCAGCGTCGCACAGGCGTCGCAAGCCTTGGCATCGATCGCGCCGGCGGCGCGGGCGAGCAACGGCCAGGTGCTGTCGGCAGTCTATGGCCATTCGGCGGCAATGCAGGCGTTGGCGTCTCAGCCCGCGGCTTTGGCCGCGATCGCCAACAACGCATCGGCCTTCGCCAATCTCGCATCCAACGCGAGCGCGTTCCAGAACGCGGCGTCCAAGGCCGCCGCCGATGCGCGGATGGCGAGCAATGCCGCGGCCTTTGCCAGCCTTGCCAGCGACGCTGCGGCGATGAAGGCGCTGAAAGCGGACCCGGGAGTGTTCAGTGCGCTGGCGGCCAATGCCGGGGCGTTCAAGGCCCTGTCCAGCCAGCCGGCGGCGTTGTCCGCCACGGTCAAGAGCGCGGCGGCGGCGGCGCAACTGGCGGCTTCGGCGGGCCTTTCGAATGACGCGCTCAAGGCGCTTTCGGGTCACTCCAACGCGTTGAACGCATTGGCGGGTCAGCCCAAGGCGTTGCAGGCCGTGGCCGGTCACTCGCAGGCTTTCGCCGCGCTGGCGTCGCAGCCGGCGGCGATGGCGGCGATCTTCGCCAACGCCAGTTCGTTCGCCAAGTTCGCGAACGATTCGTCGGCGTTCTCCAGCTTCGCGTCGAAAGCCGCGAGCAATGCGCATTTCGCCAGCAGCGCTAGCGCGTTCCAAAGCCTGGCCAACGACCGCGCGGCGATGAAGGCGTTGAGCGCCGATCCGCAGGTCTTCTCCGCGATCAATGCCAATGCGGCGGCGTTCGCTAGCCTCGCGAGCAGCGCCCACATGATGAGCTCGCAAGCGATGGCGGCGATCGGTCAAAATGCGTCGGCCTTCTCGAACATGGCGAGCAAGGCGTCGCAGATGAGTTCTGCGTCGCAGGCGCTGCAGGCCTATAACGCCAACTCGCTGGCCGCGTCGGCGGCGGCTGCCGGCAAGATCAATGCCTCGGCGATGAGCGCGGTCATGGCCAACTCGCAAGCGTCGGCGGCAATGATGGCCAACCCCAGTGCATTCGCGGCGATGAGCCGGTCTTCGGCGGCCCTGGCGGCGCTGTCGTCCAACCAGAAGGCCTGGGCGGCGCTCGCCGCGCAGCCGAACATGGCGGCGTTGATGGCGAATCCCAGCTTCTCGGCTGCGCTCAGTCAGTCCGGGATCGCATCGCAGTCGCAGTCGAACTGAGGCGATTTTTCGGGGGAGCCATGTGAAGCGTTTGGGGGTTCGGGCGCGGGGGCTGGCGCTGACTTCGCTCGCGCTTGGCCTGGCCGCTTCACCGGGCTCCGCGCTGACTCAGCCGCAGTCCAGTCAGCCCGCTCCCCCGGCCCCGACCGACACGACGACGCAGATCGAAAAGCCCGACGCGCTCCCGCCGGTCCCGACCGATGCGCCGCCGGGCGAGCCGGTCCAGCCGGTGCCGCCCGCGCCCAACACCCCCGAGCAAAAGGCGCCCGAGCATGTCCCGCAGGATGCTTCGGGCTTCCGCTTGTCGACGCTTGAGACCAAGAATCTCTCGCTCCTCTATATCGACCCGGTCCAGACCTACCTGACGCCCTATCTTGGTCGCGCGTTCGAGAATGCGCTCGCCTTCCACATGAAGGAATTCCACTGGCAGCCGTGGGAGCGGACGACGGTGCTGCTCAAGGACTTTTCCGATTACGGCAACGCTGCGGCGCTGGGCTCGCCGAGCAACATGGTCCTGCTCGACGTCGCACCTTTGTCGCTGTCGATGGAGACCTTCTCGCCGGGCGAGCGGTTCTTCACGCTGACCAACCACGAACTGGCGCACGTTGCCGCGATCGACGCGTGGAACAGCCGCGACGCGTTTTGGCGCAAGTTCCTCGGCGGCAAGCCGGTGCCGTTGCAGAAGCACCCCGAATCGATCCTCTACAACTTCCTGACCAGCCCGCGGAATCTGACGCCGCGCTGGTACATGGAAGGCAGCGCGGTTTTCTTCGAAACGTGGATGGCCGGCGGCCTCGGCCGCGCCCAGGGTGGCTATGATGAGATGGTTTTCCGGGCCAAGGTTCGCGACCATACGCGGATCTTTTCCCCGCTCGGGCTGGAGAGCGAAGGGACCCAGGTCGACTTCATGGTCGGCGCCAATTCCTACCTCTACGGAACGCGCTTCTTTTCCTATCTGGCGCTGACTTACGGCCCCGAACGGACGGTCGAATGGCTGCGCCGGTCGGAGGATTCTAAGGCCTTCTACGCGAGCCAGTTCGAGCATGTCTTCGGCAAGCCCCTCAACGCCGCCTGGGCCGACTGGATCGCGTTCGAGCAGGACTTCCAGAAGAAGAATCTCGCGGAGATCGCGCGCTATCCCCTCACCGAAGTGCACCATTTGTCGCCGGTCGGCCTCGGCTCGATGTCGCGTGGCTTCGTCGATGAGCGGACCAACAGCCTCATCGCCGCCTTCCGCTATCCCGGCCGGATCGGCTTCCTCGGCCGGATGAACCTGGCGACCGGCAAGGTGACCGCGCTCACCGACCTCGACGGCATGATGCTTTACAAGGTGACCAGTGTTGCCTTCGATCCCGACAGCCGCACCGCTTTCTATACCAACCAGAATTACGCCTTCCGTGATCTCAACGCGATCGATGTCGACACCGGCAAGAAGCGCCGGCTGATGACCGACGCGCGGATCGGCGACCTGGCCTTGAACCGTGCGGACAAGAGCCTGTGGGGGATCCGTCACCAAAACGGGTTCGTCACTCTGGTGCGGATACCCGCGCCTTACACCAGCTTCAACCAGATCAAGACCTTCCGCTACGGCGAAATCCTGTTCGATCTCGACGTTTCCCCCGACGGGGAACTGGTTTCCGCGTCCTACGGCTCGATCGATGGCAAGCAGTCGGTCAAGGTGTGGAAACGCGAGGATCTCGAGCAGGGCAATGCCGAAGACCCGGTGGCGACGCTGTCGCTGCCACCGTCAGTGCCGGAGAATTTCACCTTCACGCCCGATGGCAAGTCGCTGCTCGGCAATTCCTATTATACGGGCGTTTCAAACGTGTTCCGGTTCGACATCGCGTCGGGCAAATATGACGTGCTGACCAACGCCTCGACCGGCTTCTTTCGCCCGCAGCTTCGCCCCGACGGACAATTGCTGGTCTATGATTATGCCGGTGACGGCTTCAATCCGTCGCTGATCCAGCCGCAGGTCCGCGAAGATCTGGCGCCGGTACACTTGCTCGGCACTGAGGTGGTCAAGGCCCGTCCCGAGCTAAAGGAGTGGGGCATCGGTTCGCCGGCCAAGGTGCCGCTGGATGATTTGGTCACCGCGCGCGGCTTTTACGATCCGACGCAGCGGATGCGTTTCGACGCGCATTATCCGATCGTCTCGGGCTACGACCGCAAGCCGGCGGTGGGCTATTATTTTCACCTCGCCGACCCGCTCCAGTTCCGCCAGTTCAGCGCGACGGTTGCGATTTCGCCATTTGGCCAGCTCAAGAACAGCGAACGGCTTCACCTCAACGTCGAGTATCAGACGCCCTATTGGAAGCTGAACTACTGGCACAATCTCGCCGACATCTACGATCTTGCCGGTCCGGTGCTGCGCAGCCGCAAGGGCGATGCTATCATCGCCAGCTACAGTAAACCGCTGATCTACGACCCGCCGCGCCAGCTCGACCTGTTCGGGTCGGCGGCGGCCTACTTCGGGCTCGACCAGCTGCCGAGCGCGCAGAACATCGTCAGCCCCAAGGACCTGCGCTCTGCGGAGATCGGGCTGCGCTACACCAATACCACCAAGGCGCAGGGCGGGGTCGACCACGAAAAGGGGATCGCCGGGCAGATCGCGGTCGGCGCCGACCAGGCCGACGCCCATGTCTACCCCAGGATTTACGGCGGGCTCGACATCGGCACGGCCCTGCCGTGGAGCAACAGCTCGGCGTGGCTCTACGCCAATGCCGGCTTGGTCGGGGGTCAGCGGTCGAGCCCCCTGGCTGCTTTCTACTTCGGCTCGTTCCGCAACAATTACGTCGATGACCGACCCGAGAAGCGGTACCGCGAGATGGAAAGCTTCCCGGGGTTCGAGATTGACGAGATCGCCGCCCGCCGCTTCGCCAAGGTGACCGGCGAAGTGAACCTGCCGCCGATCCGCTTCGCCGAGGTCGGCACGGCGGCTTTCTACCTCAGCCATTTGCGGCCCGCGCTGTTCGCGGGCGCAATGGCGACGTCCGACCCGGCCGGCAAGGGGCACAGCTATCTCGATCTCGGCGGACAGCTCGACCTCAACTTTACCGTCGCCTTGCGGTTGCCGATGGTGTTTTCGATCGGGGCGGCCGCGGGTTGGGCCGATGGCGATTATCGCAAGACAGAACTGCTCGCTTCGCTGAAGATCATGTAAGCTTCGGTTATGGAGGTCGATGTCATCGTGGCTTGGTCGCTAGCCTTGGTCCCGGTCCTGGTGCTGACCGCGGTCTTCATTTGGCTCGACGTGTTCAAGCTGGTGACCTTCCGGGAAACCCTTGTGTTGCTGCTCCTCGGGGGCTTGGTCGCAGCGATTGCCTATCCGATCAGCGGAGTTTTCCTGGATACGCTGCCGATCGGCTTCAACAATTACAGCCGGTTCGTCGCGCCGTGGCTTGAGGAGGCGCTCAAGGCAATCGTCGTCATCAGCCTGTTTCAGTTCAACCGGATCGGCCTGAAGCTTGACGCGGTAATCATGGGCTTTGCCGTCGGCGCCGGTTTCTCGGTAGTCGAGAACATCTTCTACCTGCTGCGGTTCGAAGATTTGCCGCCGAGCGTGTGGATGGTGCGGGGCCTCGGCACCGCGATCATGCATGGCACGACCCTGGCCATCCTGGCTGCGATCGCCCACCAATTGGCCGAGCGGAACATGCACGCGTCCGCGCGCGAATATCACTTCAGCCCCTTGTGGTTCGTGCCGGGGTTCTTCGCCGCGGTGGCGATCCACACGGCATTCAACCAATTTCCGCGCGACCCGATCCTGGCGATGGTGGGCACGCTGATCCTCGCGCCGCTCTCGCTGATCGCCATCTTCCGGTTCGGCACGCGCGAGGCCGATCAGTGGCTGGCCAAGGAGGAGGCGGCGCATGAAGCGCTGGTCGAAACGCTTCATGCCGGCAAATTCCCGGACGATCCGGGCTGGCGTCGCGTCGCCGCACTGGCCGAGCGCTCTGCGCCGCAGACGCAAATTATGATCCGCGAATATGTGACGATCCTGACCGAACTGGTGCTGACCGAAGAGCTCGAACTGCTGCACAAATCCGTCCACGCCATGGGCTCGGAAACGGGGATTGGCGCCAAGTTCGATCGCCTGACCGAACTTAAGCGGGCGTTGGGCAAGACGACCCTGTCGGCCGTGACCTCGCTGCTACCCTTCAGCCGCGCGGATTATTGGGAGCTATGGGAACTTCATCGCCACGTGAAGGGCGGCAGACCGTCCGAGAAAGCCATTTGAAAAGAAAGGGCGGCCACGCGGACCGCCCTTTCTTTTGAATCAGAGCCCGTGCTTAGAAGCGGGTGCCGAGGGTCAGCGCGACTTGATGACGGTCGATGCCTGCCTGATAGTTCGAATAGCGGTATTCCGCTCCGACATAGGCTTTGCCGCTGATGATCATCTGACCGCCGGCGCCAATCCGGAAGCCGTCGAAGTTCGCGCCGCCAAATCCCGACTCCTTGAAGCGGGCGTTAGTGTAGCCGGCCTTCAGGTAGACGTTGGCCTTCGGCGACACGGCGAAGTTGGCGCGGCCGCCAGCGTAGAGATCGCGGCCAGTGCTGACGCCGCTCTTCTTCGCCGACGAATCGGTGGCTTCGGCGTCAATTCCGAGCGAGACCGAATTGCCGAGCGTGATGTCGTAACCCGCACCGATCCCGAACAGGACGCCGCTCGAGTGGAAGCCATCGATGCCGGGACGATCGTAGCCGACAAGGCCTTCAACGCGGAAGCCAGCCGGAGCCGTTGCGTCCTGCGCCATCGCAGGCGAAGCAAAAGCCGTCGCGGCGGCAGCGGCCGCGATCAAAGTCATACGATTCAAGGAAATTCTCCTAAGGATTAGTGCCTGAGAGTTCGGCACGGGCGGCGCATTAGGTGAATCCGCCGGTCGGTGTCCAGTAATCCCTAGTCACAGACAGGGGTATAAGTTCAGATTGTTGCCTTGCGGCTACAGCCATTAGCCCGCGCCGCGCGGCCTCCGCTTGCGCGCCTGGGGCGGGGGGAGCGGGCGCAGGGCTTGGTTGTGGATACAATGTTCAAAGCCAATCCAATCGACCCGCTGGCCCTTGCGCCCGGCATTGCGGTTGCACAATTGGACCCGCCACGCCGGCGGACGCTTGGTCCGTACATATTTCAGCGAGCGCTTCATCGCATCGTCCTGGCGGTCCATGCACCGCGCTTCCCACCGGCACACGAAGCCGAGATTGAGGAAAACCGGGTCGTAAAGCGGCGGTGGCGCGTTCGACCACGCGTCCGCAGCAGCCGCACCGGTGGCGGCGGCGAGGACTGCTGCAGCAGTGAAAGCCCACCTCATCAAGCGCCTAACTGACAAAGGTCGGACTCCACCGCAATGATTGATGTCGATTTGCCGCGCGCTTGCCCGCGGACCGATGCGTTTGGGCAACTAGTGGGAATCAGGCAGTGAATCCGGTCGAGGGGCGAGCCAAGTGACGAGATCCCACTCGTTGCGGACGGTAATCAGGAGCAGACAAGTGATCACGGCGGCGACGCCCTGGGGTGCTCCGGGCTGCCCCACCCAAATGGCATGCGAGGCCAGCGCGAGCAGCACGTATAGCGCGGTCGGAGCGATCCCGTAGAACTACACGTCGGTCCAATGCGGCTTATCGCCGGTCCGTGCGCTGATCCCGGCGATGACCATCCCGTCCCTGGTGAGGCCCCAAAGCGCAATAGCGCCGGTGATGGCGGCAAAGCCTCTGGGCGATATGCCAGGCACCATCGCCGCGGCGCTCAATGCCAGCACAAAGCTGACGTGCAGGACAACGGGGCCCATGTAGAGCTTGGAGCTGTTCAGCACGCTCGATCGCGGGCGGTCCTGCATCAAGGTCACGACCACGAAAATCAGACCGATGAGAACCGCCGCCGCAGAGCCGGCGAGAAGATAGAAATTGCCCCAACCTTCGAACATCATCTCGATCCCCGGAACTTCGTATCGCCTGCACAACAATGGTTCATCGTAAATAACGTTAACGAACTCTCGCGCCTCGCGGCGCGTTCAGCAAGAACGGGTCATAAAGATCTGAACGCGCTGCAAAGGAAAAGACGAATGCAAAAGATCATGCTGGCCCTGGCCGCAACCTCGCTGGCCATTCCGGTCATGGGCGCACCCGCTTCCGCCCGCGGCTATTATTCGGGAAAGACCTGGCGCGATTCGCATGGCCGGTTGCGCTGCCGCCGCCCGGACGGGACGACGGGCCTGATCGTCGGCGCGGCCGGCGGTGCTTTGGTCGGTCACGCAGTCGACACGCACGGTGAGCGCGCGACCGGGACGATCCTCGGTGCCGCCGTCGGCGCGCTGATCGGGCGCAGCGTAGAGCGGGGGCGGTCGCGCTGCCGATAACCGCTATACTGTATTGACACTATAATACACCTTGCCTTATGCTCCCGCGCGACAGTGGGAGACAGGCATGTATAGTCAGCAAGAACTCGACGACGCGGTCGCCTCGGGCGTCGTGAGCGCCGATGCGGCGGATGCACTTCGGGCCTATGTCGAGGGCCAGCGCTCGACCGCAATTCCGGATGAGGAGCAATTTCGGCTCCTCACTGGATTCAACGATATTTTCGTATCGATTGCCGCGGCGATTCTGTTGTTTGCGGTGGGCTGGATCGGCCAGTCGATCGGCGAGTCGGCTGGCTTGTCGGTCGTCGACGGCCCGTCGCCGCTCGCGCCGCTCGCCGTGGCCGCGACCTCATGGGGCCTGGCGTTGTTCTTTACCGCTAGGCGGCGGATGGCGCTGCCGTCGATCCTGCTCCTGTTGAGCTTCGTCGTCAGCGTTCTGGCCACGACCGGGATTACGCTGGCGCTGGCCGTCGGGCCGGAGGCGCTGAACAACAATCAACAACTCGGCGGGGTACTCGCAGCGATATCCGCCGCGGTCGCGGCCGGCGCGGCATGGCTGCACTGGAGGACGTTCCGCGTCCCGATCACGGTTGCCGCGGGTGCGGCGTCAGTCGCCGGCATCGCCGTCGGCCTGCTCGTCGCCGCGCTCGGCGAGAACGCCGAGCAAGCTAAGAATGTGATTCTCGGCTTCGTGCTGGCGCTCGGGATCGCGGTGTTCCTGTTCGCGATGTGGTGGGATTCGTCTGACCGCGCGCGACTCACGCGCCGCGCCGATGTCGCCTTCTGGCTGCACCTTCTGGCGGCGCCGATGATCGTCCATCCGGTATTCACGCTGCTCGGCCTGAATGACGGCAATGCGACCATCGGCGAGGGCTTGATCGTGGTATTGCTCTACGTCGGACTGGGTTTGACCGCGCTGGCGATCGATCGCCGTGCGCTGCTCGTCTCGGCGCTCGCTTACGTGCTGTTTGCGATGCAGCAACTGTTCCGCCAGTTCGGCGCGGTCGAGCTCAATGTCGCGCTCACCGCGTTGGTCATCGGTTCGGCGCTGCTGATGCTGTCGGCCTTCTGGCACCAGGCGCGCGGGGCGATCGTCCGGCCGCTGCCGGAACGCCTGCGCGAGCGGTTGCCGTTGATCGACCGGCCGGCGGTCGCTACCCAACCAACCGCATGAGCCGGCGCTCGAGCGGGGCCAGCACACCGCCAAGGTCGTGCCCCCGCTTGAGTACCTGACCATGTTCGGTGACCAAGGCGAACGCCCCTTGCTTCAAGCGAAGTGAGGGGCGTTTCTCAATCCGCACTTCGGGCCGCTCGCTATGGCGGCGGAAGGCGGCGAAAATGGCGACGTCGGGATCAATCCTGAGTGCGTAATCGCGCCAATGCCCGGCGGCGACCATGCGTCCGTAGAGGTCGAGGATGCGCGAAAATTCCGTGCGGTCGAAGCTGGCAATCGGGCGCCGGTCCCAGGGTGGCGGGAACGGCGCGACGACGCTCAAGCGCTTTTTACCTTCGATTGGGGCTGGCGCGCGGCTTTCAGCGCCGCGACTTCCTTGCGCAGCTGCGCGATTTCGTCCTCGAGTTCGGCGAGCCTGACCCGGGCCGGATCGACGTCCTCGCCGCACGGCGTGCCGTAGGGGATGAAGCCGGGACTGTAATGGACCGCGTCCATCGGCACCGGCTTGGCCGGAATCCCGACGACCGTTGAGCCGGAGGCGACATCCTTCGTGACCACGGCATTGGCACCGACGCGCGCGCCTTCACCAACCACGATCGGGCCGAGCACCTGCGCGCCCGAACCGACCACGACGCCGTTGCACAGCGTCGGGTGGCGCTTGCCGCCGATCCCGGCGGTGGGGTTGGTCCCGCCAAGGGTCACACTTTGGTAGATCGTGACATCATCGCCGATCTCGGCGGTTTCGCCGATTACGCTAAAGCCGTGGTCGAGGAAGAAGCGCTCGCCGATTTTCGCGCCCGGATGAATGTCGATCGCGGTCAGGAAGCGCGAGAAATGATTGACCAGCCGCGCCGCGAAATAGAGCTGCCCGCCCCACAGCCAGTGGGCGACGCGATGCAGACCCAGCGCCCAGACGCCGGGATAGAACAACACGTCCCAGCGCGAACGCGCCGCAGGATCGCGGGATTTGACGGAATCCAGATAGGCGATCAGCCCGGAGTGCAAGCGTCAGAACCTCTAGCCGTTGCTTAAGCGCAATCTAGGTGCGGATCGGCGCAAATACCAGCCGGTTGGAACGGACACGCTCCCGTAACGTCTTGCGGACGAGCTTGTGCTTGGGCAAGCCTTGGCATCCAACCGGAGCGGAGGGTTCGATTTCGCTGGATTTCCTCGCCGACCCGGCGGTCCTCATCCCGTTCATCCTGATCGGCTTTGGCGCGCAGTTGATCGATGGCGCGCTGGGCATGGCCTATGGCCAGATCTCGAGCACCTTGCTGGTCAGTATGGGCGTCCCGCCGGCAACCGCATCGGCCGGCGTGCACACCGCCGAGACGTTCACGACCGCTGTCTCCGGTATCAGCCATGTCGCGCATCGCAATGTCGATTGGCGGCTGTTCACGCGGCTGGTTTTCCCCGGCGTGATCGGCGGAATCCTTGGTGCTTATGTCTTGTCCAATCTTGACGCCAGCAAGGCCAAGCCGTTCGTGCTCGCTTATCTGACAACGCTTGGACTCTATTTATTCTATCGCGGGATCATGCACCGCCACACCGAACGGCGGCCGCGTGTCGTTGAGCCGCTCGGCTTGCTCGGCGGTTTTCTCGACGCCGCCGGCGGCGGAGGATGGGGCGGAATCGTGACGTCGAACCTGCTGGTCCAAGGCAGCAATCCGCGCAAGACCATCGGTACCGTCAACACAGCCGAATTTTTTGTCACCGTGACAATCTCGGCGACATTCATTGTAGCGCTCGGATGGCAGGCGTTCACGACCGCGACGGTCGGCTTGCTGATCGGGGGAGTGTGCGCGGCGCCGTTTGGGGCGTGGATTGCGAAGCGCGTGAACCCCGATACGCTGCTGACGTTCGTCGGCGGGTTACTGACGCTGGTCAGCACCTATGGCCTTTACCGCGCACTGGCCGCCTAGTTTTCAGACAAAACAAAAGGGGCGGGCCTTGGGGAAGGCCCGCCCCTTGATCGAGCGGAAGGGGGGACACCGCTCGCGACTTGGTCTCTCGGGGAGGGGAGAGCGAGAGACCCAACGCAGTCGTTTCGACAGGTAAGTAGGAAGCTGGTCTTAATCGTTCAAGTGCATTAAAACGATGTGACTGATTGGATTTATCGATGACTGTCCATCTCCCCACCATCAAGCAGCTGCAATATCTCGTGGCGCTTCATCAGCACGGCCATTTCGGCAAGGCGGCCGAGGCCTGCTTCGTCACCCAGTCGACGCTGTCGGCCGGCCTGCGCGAACTTGAAAGCCTGCTCGGCGTCACCTTGGTCGAACGGACCCGCCGGGTTGTGCGCTTCACGTCGCTGGGGCGAAAGGTCGCCGACAAGGCGGTTCGCGTGCTGCGCGAATGCGAGGAACTGGCGGACATCGCGCGGGCCGAGGGCCAGCCGCTGAGCGGCGAGTTGCGGATGGGGGTGATCCCGACGATCGCGCCGTTTCTGCTACCCGCGATGCTGCCCCGGCTGCGCAACCAGTGGCCCAATCTCAAACTCTATTTACGCGAGGACACCAGCCAGGCGGCGTGCGACGCCCTCCACCGCGGGCAGCTCGACTGCGTGCTCCTCGCCATGCCGTACGCGTGCGGCGACGTCGACAAGGCGATGCTGTTCGACGACTATCTGTATGTCGCCTTTCCGCGCGGCGAGGCGCCGCCGCAGCCGAGCGTGGCGGCCAGCGCCATCGACGAGAACCGGTTGCTCCTGCTCGAGGACGGGCATTGCCTGAAGGACCATGCGCTGTCGGCCTGCAACCGGCCCGAGCTCCGGGCCGGTGCGGCGATGATGGGAACCTCGCTCCACACCCTGGTGCAGATGGTCGACAATGGCCTTGGGCTGACCTTCATTCCGGCGATGGCGATCGAAGCCGGCATTCTTGAGGGGACGGGCGTGGAGCATCGCCCGCTGGAATCCGATCAGGGCATGCGCCAGATCGCGTTGATCTGGCGCCGGTCGAGCCCGCGCGAAGAGGAATTCGAACTGCTCGCCGGAACGCTCCGCCAGATCGCCCGCGAAGTGATCCCGATCCTGACCGCCGCCTAACGGCGTTTAGCCGGCGAGGTCGAAGCGGTCGGCGTTCATCACCTTGGTCCAGGCCTTGATGAAGTCGCGCACGAACTTCTCCTCATTGCCCTTCTCCGCATAGACCTCGGCGGTCGCGCGCAGCTGGCTGTTCGAACCGAAAATCAGATCGGTCCGGCTCGCGCGCCATTTTTCGGTCTTGCCGCCACGGTCATAGCCGATGAACTCCTCGTCGGCGGTGGTGTCGACCACCTCCCAGAAGGTGTCGTTGTCGAGCAGGTTGACGAAGAAGTCGTTGGTCAGCTGGCCCTTGCGGGTGGTGAACACGCCATGCGCCGAGTCATGATGGTTGGCGCCGAGCACACGGAGGCCACCGACCAGCACGGTCATTTCCGGCGCCGACAGGCCGAGCAGTGAGGCGCGATCGAGGAGGAGTTCCTCGGTCTTCACCGAATGCTTGGTCTTGAGATAGTTTCGGAAACCATCGGCCGCGGGCTCCATGACGGCGAAGCTTTCGACATCGGTCCAATCCTGGGTCGCATCGCCGCGCCCGCCGGTGAACGGGACCGCGACATCGAAGCCGCCATCCTTCGCCGCTTTCTCGACCGCCGCTGTGCCGGCGAGGACGATCGCGTCGGCCCTCGACAAATTGCCGCGAAGTTCGTCGATCTTGGCCAGAACCTGGGCCAATTCGGCCGGTTCGTTGACCGCCCAATCCTTTTGCGGCGCGAGACGGATGCGCGCACCATTCGCGCCGCCGCGGTGATCGGACTTGCGATAGGTCGAAGCGGAAGCCCAAGCGGTTTTGACCAATTGGCCAACGCTGAAACCTACTCCGAGGATCGCCCGCTTGAACGCCGCGACGTCCGCGTCGGACGGCTTGGTGCCAGCCGGAACCGGATCCTGCCAGATCAACTCTTCGCTGGGGACTTCCGGCCCGAGGTAACGGACCCGCGGGCCCATGTCGCGGTGGGTCAGCTTGAACCAGGCGCGGGCGAAGGCGTCCTTGAACGCCGCGTGGTCGTTACGGAATTTCTCCGAGATCACGCGGAACTCGGGGTCGACCTTGAGCGCCATGTCCGCCGTCGTCATCATCGTCGGCACCCGCTTCGACGGATCGTGCGCAGCTGGGGCCTTGTCCTCTTCACGCTGGTTGATCGGCTGCCACTGCTGGGCGCCCGCGGGCGACCGCACCAGTTCGTACTCATAATCGAGCAGCAGGCGGAAATAATTCTCCGACCATACAGTCGGCGTGTTCACCCACGCGCCTTCGATGCCGCTGGTGATGGTATGCTCACCGACGCCGGTCTCGAAGCTGCTCGACCAGCCGAGGCCTTGAAGGGCAACGTCCGCGCCCTCGGGCGCCTCACCGACGTGGCTGGCATCGCCCGCACCGTGCGCCTTGCCGAAGGTGTGGCCGCCGGCGGTGAGCGCGACGGTCTCTTCGTGGTTCATCGCCATGCGTTCGAAGGTGATCTTGATGTCTCGCGCTGACTGGAGCGGATCGGGGTTGCCACCCGGGCCCTCCGGATTGACGTAGATCAGGCCCATCTGGATCGCCGCCAGCGGATGCTCGAGTTCGAGGTCTTGCTCGGGCTGGATGCGGGTCTCACTGGCCTCGACCCATTTTTCCTCAGCGCCCCAGTAAATGTCGCGTTCGGGCTCGAACACGTCGGGGCGGCCGCCACCGAAGCCGAAAATCGGGCCGCCCATCGATTCGATCGCGACGTTGCCGGCGAGGATGAACAGGTCCGCCCAGCTGATGTTTTTGCCATACTTACGCTTGACCGGCCACAGCAGCCGGCGCGCCTTGTCGAGGTTGCCATTGTCTGGCCAGCTGTTGAGCGGGGCGAAGCGCTGCTGCCCGCTGTTGGCGCCGCCGCGCCCGTCGGCGGTGCGGTAGGTCCCGGCGGCGTGCCAGGCCATGCGGATCATGAAGGGGCCGTAATGCCCGTAATCGGCCGGCCACCACGGCTGGCTGTCGGTCATCAGCGCGGTGAGGTCGGCCTTGAGCGCCTGATAATCGAGCGCCTTGAACGACTCGGCATAATCGAAATCGTCGCCCATCGGGTCGGGCGAAGCCCCGCCTTGATGGAGAATCTCGAGCGGGAGGACGTCGGGCCACCAATCGCGATTGGTGCGGCCGAGCAGAGAGCGTGGCCGGTCCACCGGACACCCCATCGATTCTCCGGTCTTCGCGTCCATAATGTCCTCACTTTGCTTGGGATTGTCCGAACAGACCGACTAGGCGGCGGCGGACGTCGAAGGAAATGACTAAACTTGGTCAGAGATATGGGTGAAATCGATTAGTCCATGTGTCGCAGGCCGGTGCGGAGATAATCGTAACCGGTAACCAAGGTCAGGGCCGCGGCCGCCCACAGGCTAAGCACCCCGACAATATGGATCCACGGCTGACCGGGAAGCGATCCGCCAAGGATCAGCGCGCCGAGCGAAATGAGCTGCAGCGCGGTTTTCCACTTGGCGAGCCGATTGACCGGCATCGATACCTTGAGCTCGGCGAGAAACTCGCGAAGGCCCGAGACCATGATCTCGCGCAACATGATGATCAGGGCCGGGATGACATTGAAGTTCTGAATGATCGGGGCGTCGCCGTCGGCCTTGCGACTGGCCATCAGCATGATGATCACCGCCGCGACCATGATTTTGTCGGCAATCGGATCGAGGAACTGGCCGAGTTTCGAAATCTGCCCCTGTGCCCGGGCAAGGTAGCCGTCGAAATAATCGGTGATTCCGACGATGCAGTAGAGCACGAACGTGATCGCATAGTCCCACGGTGCCGGCTTCCACAGGAGAAAGACCAGGATCGGCACCGCGAAGATGCGCGAAAGGGTCAAAAGGTTGGGCAGCGACAGCATCGTTTCTGGGGATGAGCCGTTATAAGGTTTGGCTGGCCACGCAAAGGTGGCTAATTGCCGAGCGGTCGATGATAGCCGCCGCGCAACGCCTGTGATTCAGAATGTCACGCACCTGCTGCGCTCGCGGCGGTTCCTGCCGTTGTTTTCGACGCAATTCCTCGGCGCGTTCAATGACAGCCTGTTCAAGCAGGCGGTGGTGTTGTTCGTCACCTATCAGTTGTTCTCCGACCCGGCGAAGGAGTTTCAGTTCAGCGCCATCGCGCAGGCGCTGTTCATCCTGCCCTTCTTCCTGTTCTCGGCGCTGTCGGGACAACTCGCCGACGACCATGACAAATCGCGCCTGATCCGCATCATCAAGCTGGCCGAGATCGGGATCATGATCTGCGGCGGTGCCGGGCTGATGCTCGCAAATATTCCGTTGATGCTCGCGGCAGTGTTCGCGATGGGCGTTCATTCGACCTTCTTCGGACCGATCAAATACGCGATCCTTCCGCAGCACCTCGAAAAGGATGAGGTGCTCGGCGGAACCGGGCTGGTCGAGGCGGGTACCTATATTGCGATCTTGCTCGGAACCATCCTCGCGGGCGTGGTCGCGAACCGCCCCGACATCGCCGCACTCGCCGTCCTGGCCTTCGCGGTTCTCGGCTTTCTCGCCGGCCGCCAGGTTCCTCCCGCCCCACCCGCCGCGGAGCGGATGCCGATCACCTGGCATATCGTCAGGGCGTCGGTTCAACTGGTCAGCGCGACCCTCCACATCAAGCGACTGTTTCTCGCCATTCTCGCGATCAGCTTTTTCTGGACCATCGGCGCGGTCCTGATCATCATCTTCCCGCCGCTGGTGAAGAACGTGCTCGGGGGGAACGAGCAGGTTGCCAGCCTGTTTATCGGCATCTTCTCCGTCGGGATCGCGATCGGATCGGTGCTCATTAACCGACTGCTGAAGAGCAAGGTCTCGGCCCGGTTTGCGCCGGCGTCGGTGGTCGGGATGGGCGGATTCGTGCTCATGCTGCACTTCGTCTCGCTCGCCTGGGGCAAGCACGGCGCGGAGCTGACCACTCTCGGCAACTTCATTTTTCACCCGTTGGCCGGGTTCATGATCCTAACCCTGCTGGGCGTGGCGATTACCGGCGGCATGTTCGTCGTTCCGCTTTACGCTTTCCTCACCACGACCGTCCCCAAGGCCGAAACGGCGCGGACGGTGGCTGCGAACAACATCGTCAATTCAGGGGCGATGGTGATCGGATCGTTGATGGCGTTCGGCCTTTCAAGCCTGGGCGTAGGCCCGGTCGGCCAACTGCTGCTCGTCGCCGCGATGTGCCTGGTCGCGGCGTGGCTCGGGTGGAAGCTCCACCTCGCCTGCGACTGATCAGGCCAGGAACACCGAAACGAAGACGAAGCCGGCGAGGAACGTTGTCGCGAACAGTTTGAAATCGTCACTCAGCCCGTTGGCTGGCGGCGCGACGGCCAGGCTGCGCGGAATGCCGCGGCCGAAACGGCGCGGGTCGTTGGCAATGGCGGGTCGTACCGTCTGCATGGCAAGTCCTTAACGCGGCTTTTACCATGTTCACAACATCCATTTCGGACGATGGCTCCGTTCGTCCCACGGTGGGACGCGGAGTCCTCTTGCTGCCCTGAGAAGAGCTCAGCCGGCGGCGCTGAGGGGCGGGCGGTCTGAGTGGTGCGCGCGCAGCGCGAGCAAGTCCGTGGCTTCTTCCGCCGGCATCGGCTTACCGAAATACCAGCCCTGGCCGACGGCGCAGCCGAGCATCATCACTGCGTCGTAGGCCGGTTCGTTCTCGATTCCCTCAACGCAGACCGGGACCGAAAGCGCGCTCGCCAGCGTGGTCACGGCGCGAATGATCGCCATGCTTTCCTTGTTGCGATGGATGTTGGTGACGAAGCTGCGATCGATCTTGATCATGTCGAACGGCAGCGAACGCAAGTGCGAGAGCGACGAGAAGCCGGTGCCGAAATCGTCCAGCGCCAGCCGGACGCCCTGGTTCTTGAGGCTGGTCACGATCGAACGCGCCTGTTCCATATCGGCGAACAGCGAGCTTTCGGTCACTTCGACAACCAGTCGATCGGCCGGAAATGAAGTCTCGGTGAGCACCCGGACGATACGCTGGGCCAGCCAGCCGTCGGCGAATTGCGTCGGCGAGATATTGACCGAAATTTTGATCGACGGGTCCCACGACGCGGCCTGGCGCAGCGCCTCCCCGATGATCTGCTCGGACAAGCGCCCGATCAGGCCAATTTCTTCGGCGACCGGAATGAAGACGTCCGGACCGACGGTCCCCGAGAGCGGGTGATTCCAGCGCGCGAGGACTTCGAAGCCGACAACTTCGCCGGTGGCGAGATCGACCTGCGGCTCGAAGAAGGGGACGAACTGCCCGTGTTCGAGACCAAAGCGGATGCCTTGCTCGATCTCGCCCTGGGCGACGAGCGCGCGTTCCATGCCGGCGTCGAACCACACCGGCCGGGTGACTCGCCCGTTCTTGGCGTGGTCCATGGCGATATCGGCGCGGCGCAGCAGGTCGGGGATGCGGACGTCGCCGGCCGGGGTGCTCGCGATGCCGGCGAAGGCGCCGACCTGGATCATGCGCTCGTCGAGCAGGAACGGCCGGGTCATCGAGCGAAGCACTGCTTCCGCCACCAGATCGGCCCGTGCGAGCTCGGCCGTCCGCAGTGTGAACGCAACCGCGAACTCGTCGCCGCTGAGCCGTGCGATCACCGAATCCGGGGCGAGCGCTTCAGTTAGCGAGGCTGCCAATTCCTTGAGCAGGCGGTCCCCGATATCGTAGCCGTGCTGGTCGTTGACCGCCTTGAAGCGGTGAATCTGGATTGACACGATGACCATAACGTCGCCGCGTTCGCGACCTGTCGTGGACAGCGCGTCGGCGTTATCGGCGAAGCCCTTGCGGTTATAGAGCCCGGTGGCCGCATCGGTGCTGGCAAGCACGGCCGCCCGGCGCTCGCCGTCGGCGCGCAGTTCGGCCTCGTGCTGGAGGTCGACGTAGCGGCGCCATCCGAACAGAATGAGCGCGACGTTCAGGAATAGCGCAATGCTGGCGACGCGGATGGTGCCACCAAACTCCGGGCCCGCGATCAGCAAATTGTTGAAGAATGCGCTGCCGTTCCAGATCAGGAGCATGACGGCGGAGATGAGGATGACGAGCACAAGCGCTTCGCGGCGCGCATTCAGCAGCCGTGACCGCGCTTGACCCTTTCGGTTCGCTTGTTCGACGCCGCTCAACACGACCGCACAACTAAGCGAGAACGCTTAATAAATTCCCTCCACATCGGAGGTTGGCGCGTGGTGCGGACGGCGGGACTCGAACCCGCACGCCCATTTGGGGCAGAAGATTTTAAGTCTCCAGCGTCTACCGGTTCCGCCACGTCCGCACGGCCGCGGACGCCTTATAACTCGCCCGCGCCGTCCTGTAGATTGAGCCGCTCGCGCATTTCCTTGCCCGGCTTGAAGTAGGGCACACGCTTGGCGTTGACCGAGACCGACTCTCCGGTGCGTGGATTGCGGCCGGTGCGGGCGTCGCGCTGGCGGGTTGAGAAAGCGCCGAACCCACGGAGTTCGACCCGGCCGCCGCTCGCCAGCTGGTCGGTAATGGAATCGAAGATGGCGCCGACCACCGTCTCAACCTCGCGCTGGGTGAGGTCCGGAAAATCGCCGCACAGCTTCTGCACGAGTTCGGAACGGATCATTTGCGTCCCCGCTAAAGGATTGGGCAGGCCCTCTACTCCCCCGACACGAGAGGCCCGTATGAAACTCACGCTGTCAGGAAAATTCCTCCCACGCAAGCCGGATTCGAGCGGCGTCCCGACTAAAAACGCCGCTCTTCCCGTTACTTCTTCTTCGGCTTCTTGTCCGCCTTGGCCGCCGCTTTGGCTTCCTTGGCGGGCTTTTCTTCCTTGGCCGGAGCTTCCTTGGCGGACTGGGCTTCTTTGAGGGCAGCGCCGAGGATGTCGCCGAGCGAGGCGCCCGAATCCGACGACCCATATTGCGCGACCGCCTGCTTCTCCTCGGAGATCTGCAGCGCCTTGATCGAGAAGTTGGGCTTCTTCGAGCGGTCGAAACCGATCACCAGAGCGTCGAACTTCTGCCCGACCTGGAAGCGCTCGGGGCGCTGCTCGTCGCGGTCGCGGCCGAGATCGGTGCGCTTGATGAAGCCGGTGACGCCGTCGTCGCCGACCTGGACGTCGAGCCCCGGGTCCTGGACCGCGCGGACCGTGACGGTCAGCGTGTCGCCCTTGTTGACCCCGCCCGAAGAGGCGCGGCTGCCGCCGCCGGCACTCGTCGCGGCGCCCGAACCGCCGCCTTCAAGCTGCTTCATGCCGAGCGAAATGCGCTCCTTTTCGACATCGACGTCGAGCACTTGGGCCTTGACCATCTCGCCCTTGCGGTGGAGCGCCAGGGCTTCTTCGCCCGACACACCCCAGGCGATGTCCGACATGTGGACCATGCCGTCGACGTCGCCCTCAAGCCCGACGAACAGCCCGAACTCGGTCGAATTCTTGACCTCGCCTTCGACCGTCGAGCCGACCGGATGCTTCTCGGCGAACGCGACCCACGGATTGTCCTGGGCCTGCTTGAGGCCGAGCGAAATCCGCCTTTTCTCCTCATCGACCTCGAGCACCTTGACGTCGACTTCCTGCGACGTCGAGACGATCTTGCCCGGGTGGACGTTCTTCTTGGTCCAGCTCATTTCGGAGACGTGGACGAGGCCCTCGATGCCCGGCTCGAGCTCGACGAAGGCGCCATATTCGGTGATGTTGGTAACCCGGCCGCGGAACACCCCGCCGACCGCATATTTGGCCGCCGCGCCTTCCCACGGATCGCTTTCAAGCTGCTTCATGCCGAGCGAAATGCGCTGCGTCTCGCGGTTGATGCGGACGATCTGCACCTTCACCGTATCGCCGATGTTGAGCACTTCGGACGGGTGGTTGACGCGCTTGTAGGAAATGTCGGTGACGTGAAGCAGGCCGTCGATCCCGCCGAGGTCGACGAATGCGCCGTAATCGGTGATGTTCTTGACCACGCCTTCGATCACCTGGCCCTCGGCCAGCGACAGGATCAGGCCCGAGCGCTGCTCGGCGCGGGTTTCCTCGAGGATCGCGCGGCGCGACACGACGATGTTGCCGCGGCGGCGGTCCATCTTCAAAATGATGAACGGTTGCGGCAGGTCCATCAGTGGCCCGACGTCGCGCACCGGACGGATGTCGACCTGGCTGCCGGGGAGGAAGGCGACGGCGCCGCCGAGATCGACGGTGAAACCACCCTTGACGCGGCCGAAGATCACACCCTCGACGCGGTTGGCGGCGGAGAATTCGCCCTCAAGCTTGTCCCACGCGGCTTCGCGGCGGGCGCGGTCGCGCGACAGCATCGCTTCGCCCTGCGAATTTTCGACCCGGTCGACATAGACCTCGACCGTATCGCCGACAGCGATCTCGGCCTTCTGGCCCGGCGCGGCGAACTCGCGCAGCGCGACCCGGCCTTCCGACTTCAACCCGACGTCGATGACCGCCATGTCGTTTTCGATCGCGGTGACGATGCCCTTGACCACCTTGCCTTCGAACGTCTCGTTCTCGCCGCCGAGGCTCTCGTTCAACAGGGTTTCGAAATCGTCGCGGGTGGGGAATGCCGTGGTTGCCATGGGGGTTATCGTCTTTCGAACTTCAAAAAGGCCTGCCGCGCCGGCCACCGTGGCCGGCTTCAAATTGCGGACCTGGTTGATCCAAACTGCCGCCGCTGCACCGTGCAAAGGCGGCGTCCGTCGGGCGCTTCGCTGAGCGCCGCGACAGCCACCCTTCTCAAACGAAAAGGCGCGTCAGAGTGCCGGTCTGGAACCGGAACTCTTACGCGCTCGCGAGAAAGCGGGCCGCCGCAGGTGCTTAGCTCAAGCGCCCGCCGGACGTGGGGGCCATTAGCGGAGAGGGTGGGGGAGGGCAAGCGTTCGCCCGAACGAGGTCGCCAGTAGGAATTTGCCTATTGCGTTAAAAGAACAAATAGGGAACACGGAGCAGCGTTGGTGCTCGGAGTCGCGTGATGCTTGTTCTCGATCCCTCGATGCTGATTGCCGTCGCGGCGGTGATCAGCAGTTTGTCCGCGTTCGTCTGGGCGGTGCGGCGCAAGCCGTGAGCGCTGGCGTATCCGCGACGGATACGGCAGGGCTGGCGGGAGTTAGACGCCCGGAACCCCAACAGGAGGCCAGCGAGCATGGCGAGGAAAGCGACCACGAAGAAGAGCGGCGCAGGCGCGAAGCCGAGGAAGGCTACTGCGAAGAAGCCGGCCGGATCGCGCGGCAGCAAGAGCCAGGCCGGGCGCGCGGGCGGATCGAGCACCGGCGACGCGTTCATCGGGTTGCTGCAGAGTCCGTTGGTCGCCGAACTGGTCGCCGTCGCGGCAACCGCGGCGCTGGCGTCACTCGCCGAGCGCGGGTTCGCCGGAAGCGGTGGCGGGGGCAAAGGCAAGCGCGCAGGCAAAGCGGTCAAGGATGCGGGCAAGGCGGCCGCGGCGGCGGTTGGCCGGCGGCTGAGCAGCGAAATCGACGAAATCAAGAAGGCGGCGAAGAGCGCTAAGGGCGACGCAAAAGCGTAAGCCGAGCCCGGCCGACGTCGCGGACGACATCGACGTCGAGACCATAGGGATCGAGCTCGCCGTCGCCGCCGGTCTCGACGCTCATCCAGCCGCCCGGCGCCAGCCAATCGGCGTAGAGCACGGCGCGCACGATGTCCGAGCCGGCGCCCGACGCATAAGGCGGGTCGGCAAAAATCAAATCGAACGGGCCGTAGCTACCAAGCGCTAGGGCCGAACCGCCGACAATCTGGACGCGGTCCCTGGCGCCAAACTTCTCACAATTGCGGCGAATGGTCGCCGACGCGTCGGGGCTGCTCTCGACAAAGGTCGCCGACGCCGCACCGCGCGACAGGGCCTCAAGGCCGAGCGCGCCGCTGCCGGCGAACAGATCGGCGACGCGCAAATCCTCGAACGATCCCAGCCGGCTGGTGAGCATCGAAAACAGGGTTTCGCGGACGCGATCGGCGGTCGGCCGGGTCGCCTGACCGGTTGGCGTCTCGAGCGGACGCCCGCGCCACTCGCCGGCGATGATTCTCATTTGAGCGTCGTGCGGAACCCGGTCAGGTCGGCAGTGCGAACCTCATCGACGTCGCCGGGCTCGAGACCAGCGACGGTGAACGGGCCATAGGCGGTGCGGATCAGGCGCGAGACCTGGAGGTCGAGATGTTCGAGAACGTTGCGGACTTCGCGGTTCTTGCCTTCGGTCAGGCTCATTTCGATCCAGCAATTTCGCCCGGTCCGCCGCTCGAGATTGGCGTTGATCGAACCGTAGCGAATGCCGTCGATTGTGATGCCCTCTGCCAGCAATTCGAGTTGGGCCTGGGTGACGATGCCGAACGCGCGGGCACGGTAGGTGCGGGTGACGCCGGTCCTCGGCAGTTCGAGCTGGCGCTTGAGTTCGCCGTCGTTGGTGAGCAGCAGCAGCCCCTCGGTCATGTAATCGAGGCGGCCGACCGGCATCACGCGTGGCAGACCCTGGGGGAGACGGTCGTAGATCGTTGCCCGGTTCTTGGGGTCGTTGGCCGCGGTCAGCGTGCGCTGCGGTTTGTAGAAGCGGAACAGGCGGGTTGCGGCCGCCGCCTGCACCGCTTTACCGTCGACAGTCACACCGCTCAAATTGTCGAGCAAGGTCGCCGGGGTGGTGAGCTTTTCGCCATTCAGCGCAATCCGGCCTTCCGCTATCATCCGCTCGATTTCGCGGCGGGAGGCCACGCCGGCGCGCGCGAGCAGCTTGGCGATTCGCTGCTGCCCGTCCTCGCGCGGCGCTGACGGCGCGATGCGGTTTGGCCCGCGGCGGGGCGGCACTCGTTTATGGTTCGTTCGTTGCGGTGGCACGGTCATCTCGGTTGGAGTGCAAATGCTGTTCAGTAAGCGCAAGCGGGTCGTCAAGCGGATCCTCATCGTCGAGGACGAGCCTTTAACCGCCTTTGACACCGAAACCATGCTTGCGGGCTTTGGTTACGAAGTGGTGGCGACGCTCGACAATTTCGAGGAAGCAGTTGGCAAGGTCGAGCGCGACAACGTTCACCTGGTGATTGCCGACGTGCGCCTGCACGATCGGGACCTCGGCCTCGAACTCGCGAAAATTGCGCATGGGCGGGGCGTTCCGACGTTGCTGGCGACCGGGCATCAGCCGCCTGCGACAAGCGCACATGCGGTCGGTTGCCTGTCGAAACCTTACACCGAGCGGCTGCTCAAACTGGCGATCGAAAACGTCGATCGGCACCTTCAGGGCGAAAGCGTGAAGCCGCTTAAAGGCCTCGAACTGTACTTCACCCAGGCCGAGTAGGTGACACTGCACATTGCGGGGCTAGCCTGCCCACGAAACCAAGCTAAGGTTTGAATTTCGCGGCGAAGGAGAGACAATTGGCTGGTCAGCGTCCCAAGGGTTGGAAGCTCCTCAGAGCTGCACTCGCGACACGCAAAGCCGCGACCATGCTCGCCTTCGGTTTTTCCTCGGGCCTCCCATTTGCGCTGCTGATTGGGACTCTCAACGCTTGGCTGGGTGACGCGAAGATTAATCTCGCGACGATCGGCGTTTTGTCCTGGATCGGGCTGAGTTATGCGTTCAAATTCCTGTGGTCGCCACTGGTGGATCGCGTTCATTTGCCCTTGCTGGGGCAACTAGGACGCCGCAAAAGCTGGATTGTCCTCTGCCAGGCCGGACTTATCGCCTCGTTCGTCGGGCTTGGTCTCAGCGATCCGATTATGAGCATAGGCGGTTTCGCGGTTTTCGCCATAATCGGTGCCTTTTCCTCCGCGACCCAAGACATCGCCGTCGATGCCTGGCGTATCGACGTTGCAGACGAGAAAACGCCGGTCGAATTGTTGTCCGCCGTCTACCAGTTCGGATACCGGATCGCCTCAATTGTCGGAGGCGCATTTGCGCTGGTGCTTGCGGCGCGCATGCCGTGGGGTACGGTTTATCTGGTGATGGCGGGTTTGGTCGTGGTCTTAATGATCGTTGCGATTACCGCGCCCGACACACAGCGCCCGCCATCAGGGGTGATTGAACAGGGGTTGGAACAAGCCGGAGAAGTGGACACGAGGGTGCGATTTAGCGCGCTCGCGATCGTTGGCACCTGCTGGCTCTGGGCGATCGTCACCCTCGGTCGTTTCATGGTATCGATGCTGGCGGCGCAGCAAGCAGGCATCGCAGCGCCATCGGTGGCCGATTTCACCACCCACGTCGGGCCATGGATTATCGTTGCAACGGTGTTCGTGCCGCTCGTCATCTCCGCGGCCGTAAATTGGCTCAAGGTCCATGGGCAGGGGGTCCAACACGAAGCCCATCCGCATGTATCGAGCGGGCGCATGGCCATGAACCATATCTACGGCGCACTGGTCTCCCCGCTCGCCGAGCTGTCCCAGCGCCTCGGTTGGGGCGTGCTGATCATCATTGGCTTCATCCTGACCTATGCGCTTTGCTACAACATCTGGTCGTCGTTCGCCTTTCCGTTCTATCTGGATTTCCTCCATTATACCAAGGACCAGGTAGCGTTTGCGTCGAAGGTATTCGGGATCTTCATGACGATGGTCGGTATCAGCCTCGGTGGCTATTTGTTCGGTCGTATCGGGCGCTTCCCGACGGTGCTGATCGGCGCCGCCGTCACCCCGCTCGGGAATTTGGTGTACGCCGATCTGGCCGAGGGCGGAGCGAACATCGACCGCTTCACGCACACACTTCGATTGAACACTCTGCTCGGTTGGTTCGGGGCGGACGACCGCATGGTCCGCCTCCTGTGCGCGATCAGCTACGAGAATATCGCGACGGGCGTCGCCCTGACCGCTTTCGTGGCTTACCTCTCGGGCATCGTCAGCAAGAAGTTCACGGCGGTCCAATACGCCTTGCTCTCGTCGCTAACGTTCCTCGTCGGATCGCTCGGCCGCGGATTCGCCGGGGAGTCGTTCGATAAATATGGTTACCCGCTGGTATTCCGCTGGACCGCCGCGGCGGGCCTCTTGGCCGTATTGTTCGTGCTGCTCGAATGGTGGCGGGTTGCGGCGCATGAGCGCCGCGCTCGGGCGGACGAGGACCTGCCACCAACCGTCGATGAGGCAGCCAAGTCGGCCTAGTCGGGGACCTCGCCATTGGCGGCGAGCGCGTCGCCGGCGACATAGAGCGATCCAGCGATCAGGCGCGGTGCGGGAAGGTTCGCCAATGCATCCTGGAGCGACGCTGCGGCGCGTCCGCCGAACCGCCGTGCGAGGTCGTCGGGCTCGTGATGGTCGTGATCAGGAACCGGCACGAAGGTGAAGGACAAGGCCTGAGGCCGAAGCGCTTCGATGATCGCGTCGGCATCCTTGTTGGCGAGAATTCCGAGAACGATGTGCATCGCGCCCGTCTCGGCCAGCGCATCGGCCAGTGCCGCCGCTGCGCCCGGGTTGTGAGCCCCGTCGACCCAGGTTGCGATATCGCCGACCAAGGGCCCCTGCTGCAAGCGCTGGAACCGCGCTGGCCAGCGAACGGTGGCAATCGCCTTCGCGAAAGTGGCCCGAGGAACGCCAAGCTTGTCCTGCGCCGACAGCATTGCCCAGGCGAGGCCCGCGTTGCGGCGTTGATGCGGTCCGGCGAGGCCGGGCTTGAGGTTCGCGTCGACGGTCCAGTCGCGTCCTTCAAGGAGTAATGTCGCGCCACGCTCAGCGGCGACCTTGGCGATGGCTGCCTCGGCCTCGGCGGGTTGCGTGAGACTGACCAGCGGCACGTCGCGCTTGGCGATCCCGGCCTTCTCGGCGCCGATTTCGGCGAGGGTCGAGCCGAGGAACTGCTGGTGATCGAGCGCGATGCTGGCGATGCCGGTGACCGCTGGTCGATCAATCACGTTGGTTGAATCAAGTCGCCCCCCGAGCCCGACCTCCAGGATGCAAGCGTCGGCGGGCGTACGGGCGAAGGCGAGCAAAGCGGCAGCGGTCGCAACCTCAAAAAAGCTTGGTTCGATGCCACCGCCTGCGTCGATCACTTCGGTCAGGAGGGCGGCGAGCGGCTCGTCGTCGATCAGGCGGCCGGCCACGCGGATCCGCTCGTTGAAGCGCACGAGGTGTGGGCTGGTGAACACGTGGGCCTCGTACCCAGCGGCTTCGAGCGCGGCGCGGAGGAAGGCGACGGTCGAGCCTTTGCCGTTGGTTCCGGCGACGTGGAACACGGGAGGCAACCTGTCCTGCGGCCCGCCGAGCCGATCGAGCAGCGCGGTGATCCGTTCGAGCCCGAGGCGGTCACCCGCTGGCGAGAGCATGGCGAGGCGATCGAGCTGGGCCTGGACGCCCGGATGTGCCGAGCGCGCGAAGTCAGCCATCAGGCGGCCTTTTTCGCCTCCGGTGTCAGGTAGGAAATGAGCAGCGCGAGCTTGGCTTTAAGTTCGCCGCGCGGGACGACCATGTCGATGATCCCGTGATCGAGCAGATATTCAGCGCGCTGGAATCCTTCGGGGAGCTTCTCGCGGATGGTCTGTTCGATCACCCGCTGTCCGGCAAAGCCGATCAGCGCGCCCGGCTCGGCAATCTGAACGTCACCGAGCATCGCGTAGGATGCAGTGACCCCGCCCGTCGTCGGATCGGTCAGGACGACGATATACGGGAGGCCGGCCTCACGCAGTTCGGCCAACGCGACCGTAGTGCGCGGCAATTGCATCAGCGACAGAACCGCTTCCTGCATCCGCGCCCCGCCCGATGCGGTGAACAGCACATAGGGCACCTTGTCCTTGATCGCCGCGCGGACGCCGGCGACGAACGCCGCGCCGACCGCGATTCCCATCGACCCGCCCATAAAAGCGAAGTCCTGGACCCCGACGATGGCCTTGCGACCGCCGATCTTGCCGCGCGCGTTGATCAACGCATCGCGCTCACCGGTCGCCGTCCGGGCTGCCTTGAGACGATCGGAATAGCGCTTGCTGTCCTTGAAGCGGAGGGGATCCTCGCGAACCTCGGGCGACGTCATGACTTCATATTTGGCGGCGTCAAACAATTGCTCGAACCGCGCCGCGGGTCCGATGCGGTCGTGGAAATCGCAGCGCGGGCACACGCTGTAATTTTCTTCCCACTCCTTGAGGAACACCATGGTCCCGCACTTGGCGCACTTGTGCCATAGATTCTCGGCGCTCTGGCGCTTGGGCAAAAACGGAATGCCGCTGCGAACTCGGCTCAACCAACTCATTACATGACCTCTTGGGCAAGGCTCGCAGCGATGTCGCGCATCGCCCGGGCCGGGTCGGGAACGCCGGTGATCGGCCGGCCGATCACCAGGATTGAAGCACCGTCATCAAGCGCTTGGCGCGGGGTGACGACGCGTTTCTGGTCGGCGACATCGGCGCCTGCCGGGCGAACGCCAGGAACTACAAAGAAGCCATCAGGCCAGGCTTCGCGCGCGGCGCGCACTTCCGCGCCCGAGCAGACGATACCGTCGATCCCGGCTTCCCTGGCAAGGGCGGCAAGGCGGCTAACCTGTTTGGCGGGCGAACCGGAAATTCCGCCGGCTGCAAGGTCGCTCTGGTCGAGGCTGGTCAGCACGGTGACACCGACGACCTTGGTTCGAGGCGGTGCAGCGGCCTTGGCGGCAGCCATCATTTCAACCCCGCCTGCGGCGTGCACGGTGAGGATCGCCGGATCGAGCGGCGCCAGCGCTTCGACCGCCTTGCTCACCGTATTGGGGATGTCGTGCAGCTTCAGGTCGAGGAAAATCGGCATCCGGTGTTCGGCAACGCGCAGCACCCCCTCGCGGCCATTGGCGCAAAAGAATTCGAGGCCCAGTTTTATGCCGCCGGCGATCCCGCAGATCTGGCGCGCGATGGATGCGGCCCGGTGCACATCGGGCGTGTCGATCGCGACATAGACAGGTTTCATTGGGCTACAGCTTCATGGTCGACTTCGGTAGCCGCGACAGGCGCGGGCGCGTGCTGGCGCTCCAGCGCCTCGTAGCGTCGGCGCAAGGTCCAAATCCGCGCGCGCATGATCAGCCAGGTCGGCAACCAGCCGATTAGGAAGGCGATCACCAGCAATAGCGGCAGCTTGATATCGGCCTGCAGGTTGGCCCACAGGTTGATCGTTACGGGGTTCCAATTGACCCAGGCAAACAAGGCGGCGATCGCAGCAAGGAGCGCCCAGAACAGCGTCTTCAGGAATTGCATTGGTGTTCGCTCTCCAGCGGCGGCTCTTAGGCGAGCGGAACAATGAAGGCTAGAAGCCCGTTCGTCGCAGGGCTGAATCGTCTCGTCGCAACCTCGTCAAGCACGCGATTGTAGCCTTTGGACCGCCGCGTCACAGCTGTTGTGGGCGGGGAGAGAAGTTCTTGGAAACAACGGTAAAGGTCGCGTTGGGTGCCATCGCTTTGGTGATGGGCGCGGCATTGTTTGCAACGCGGCCGCATAGTCAGGCGACCGAATCCGCCAAGCCGGCACAGGCCCATCTTAAGCTTGCCGCGCTGTCGACCGAGTCCCGTCGCGACGTCGATTATGCGCTGCTTGACCAACGGCTGCAGCGCTTGATCACCAAGCCGGCGATGGTCGGGATGGCGGTCGGCGTGGTCGAGAACGGCCGGATCACGTTCCTGCGTGGCTATGGGCAAACGCTCGCTGGGTCCGGCGAACCGGTAACGCCCGACACCGTTTTCCGCTGGGCATCGGTGTCCAAGGGTGTCGCGGCGACGATGGTTGCCAAGCTCGCCGAGCAGGGGAAGATCGACCTGCACGCACCGGTCGCGAATTATGCACCGGATCTCAAACTGCCGGCCGGCAACGAGAATCAGGCGACCGTAGGCGACCTGCTGTCGCATCGGCTGGGGCTGTACCGCAACGCCTACGACAACAAGCTCGAGGAAGGCGCCGACCCGAGTTTCCTTCGCCAGACTTTGGTCCAGCTCAACCCGACCTGTGCCCCGGGCACCTGCTGGTCGTACCAGAACGTTGCCTATGACGCGTCGAGCGAGATGGTCTCGCGGGCGACGGGATTGCCGTATGAGCAGGCGGTCCGACGCTATCTGTTCAACCCGATCGGGATGACCAGCGGCAGCGTGTCGATGGCGGGGCTGGAAGGCAGCCGCAGCTGGGCGCGGCCGCATAGCGTCGGTCGGCGCGCGCTGCCGATGGTCGATACCTATTACAAGGTCCCGGGCGCGGGCGGTATCAACAGCAACATCAAGGACATGGCGCTGTGGATGGAAGCGCAGATGGGGGAGATGCCCGACGTGCTCGACGGCGAGGTGCTCAATACGATCCATGCGCCGTACGTGGTCACGCCGAGCGAGCGCGGGCGGTTGCGCAAGTTCCTCGAGCGGCTCGGCACCGCCTGGTACGGCTACGGCTGGCGGAGCTATGATTACGCCGGCCACCACATTGTCGGCCACCGCGGCGGGATCAACGGTTACCGGTCGCTGATCCTGTTCGATCCGGCCAAGAAGAGCGGCGTGGTTGCGCTGTGGAACAGCAATACCAGTCAGCCCGGCGGGCTCGAATTCGAAGTGATGGACATGATTTATCACTTGCCGTTCCGCGATTGGCTGGAGCTCGACAAGGCCGGCCAAGGACCGGGCGTGATTGACACTGAGCCCGAGATCGGCAGCGGTGATTCGGGCCCCTCGCGGAGGCGTTCGGCGCGGCGCTAACGCCGCGGAACATCGCGCTAACCAATTGGTTTCCTTCAACACATTTGAAGGAGCGTATCCCATGGCCGAGTCCACCCCGCACGACGCAATCGCCCTGTTGAAAGACGATCACCGCAAGGTCGCAGACCTGTTCGAGCAGTTCGAGAAAGCGAGCAGCGACGGCCGCAAGGAAAAGCTCGCGCACGAAATCTGCCTTGAGCTGTCCGTCCATGCCGTGATCGAGGAAGAGATTTTCTACCCGGCTTGCGAAGGCAAAGTCGACGAGGATCTGCTGAAGGAAAGTTACGTTGAGCACGACGCGGCAAAGGTGATGATCGCCGAAATCGCATCGGGCAAAGGCGAAAGCGACGAGTTCTTCGATTCCAAGGTGAAGGTGCTCTCGGAAGAGATCGAGCATCATGTCGAGGAAGAGGAAAAACGGATGGAGGGCCTGTTCGCGCAGGCGCGCAAGGCCGGGCTCGACATGGACGCACTCGGCGCGCAGCTCGCGGCGCGCAAGCAAGAGCTGACCGAGGCGTTCAAGGCGAATGGGTTGCCCAAGCCCGAACTCAAGACAATGGACGAAGTCGCGGTCTGACGCGATAAGCTCGCGCGGATGACCGCGCCTGACATCACCTCGTTCTTCGACGAAGCGACCAACAGTGTCAGCTATCTCGTCAGCGACCCGGAGAGCCGGGCGGCCGTGGTGATCGACGCCGTGCTCGATTTCGACCAAGCGAGTGGGACGATATCGACCAAGTCGTCAGACCGGATCATCGCGACGGCTGCCGAACAGGGGCTGCGGATCGAATGGGTGCTGGATACGCACGTGCATGCCGATCATTTATCGGCCGCCGCGCGCGTTCGCGAGCAGACCGGGGCAGAGGTCGGGATCGGAACGGGCGTTAAAGTCGTCCAGGCGGCGTTTGGACCGATGTTTGGCGCGGAGGATCTTGCCGACGAGGATTTCGACCGATTATTCGACGACGGCGCGACGGTGTCGCTGGGCGACCTCACGGTCGAAGTGATGGCGACGCCCGGTCACACGCCGGCTTGCGTCAGTTACAAGATCGGCGACGCGGTATTTGTCGGGGATACCTTATTCATGCCCGACTATGGCACCGCGCGAACCGACTTTCCGGGCGGCGATGCGGCGCAACTGTATCGATCGATCCAACGGATTTTCGCTTTGCCCCCCGAGACCCGGCTGTTCCTGTGCCACGATTACAAGGCGCCGGGGCGGAGCGAGTACGCATGGCAAACGACCGTCGGCGAAGAGGCCGAGCGCAACGTCCACATTGGTAATGGTGCGTCCGAGGAGGCGTTCGTCAAGCTTCGCCATGGCCGTGACGCCACATTGTGCGCGCCCAAACTGCTCTACCCCGCAATCCAGGTGAATATTCGCGGCGGCCGGTTGCCGCCGGCTGCTCCAGATGGGTCGCGCTTCCTCAAAATCCCGCTGACGATCGCGGACGCCTAGCGCAGCGAGGCGACCAGGGCGGAGGAATTGCGGCCGTACGGATCGTCCGCAAAGCTCAACTGACCGCCGTCCACACGCGCGGTGAGGTACGTGAGGTAGATCGGCACAGGGCCCGGAAGCAGGACGTTCTGCTCGGGAGCGCTTGACGCGGTCGTCGGGTCGCGGCCCATCAGCCACCGCCCCAGTCGCTGGGCGTCCTCGAGCCTGATGCAGCCATGGCTGAGCGTCCGGTCGTCCTGTGCGAACAGATCCTTATTCGGGGTATCGTGCAGGTAGATGTCCGAGGCATTTGCAAAGCCGATCTTGATCCGGCCCATGGAATTGGCCGGGCCAGGCAACTGGCGAACCTTCACCTGCTGGCTGCCGTCGGCCACCGCGTGCCAATCAACCGTGGCGGGATCGAGGATTTGCCCCGATCCATCCGCCGACATCACCTGATAGCCGCGCACCTTGAGATAGTTGGCCCCCTGATCAAGCACGTTCTTGGCGATCAACGAGCGGACCAGGTCCGGTGTCACGTGCCAATAAGGGTTGAGCGTCGCATAATGGATGACGCTGGCGAGCATTGGCGTTTGGGTTGTCGGATCGGACTTGCCGACAATCACCTTCATCGAATCAACGGTTTGGCCGTCCTGCACCATCATCAGCCGGGCGCTCGCCGCGTCGACGACGACGTAGCGACCCTTGGCCGGGAAGACGCGCGTTTGCTCGAGACTGGCCAAGACTCGCGGATCGGGCCGGACACCAGTCGCCTGAAACTGGGCGAAGGCGGCATCTCGAATGGACGAATACAGCGGATTGACGTCGGCGACCGCACGCACATGCGCATCGAGCGAAGGCGCGGCAGATGCGAGCTTGAGAATCTCTTGCGGCGATCTTGCCCGCGGGGCGATCCCATTCTCGGCGTAAGTCATGCCTGGAGCCGGACGCTGAAGCATTTGCACGTAATGCACCCAGCCGGTCGACAGCAGGCTATCAGCTTCAAGCAGCGCGGTGCGATCGCCGGTATTGGCGCGCGCCATCGCGGCTTCGGCCTGGGCGGCGATTTCCGGCCCCTCGCTCAGCCCTTCGATTTGGGCGCGCTTGAGAATTGCGATCAAATTTCGCGCCGCCGACCCGTCCTGGCCCGCTCCGAGCCACACCGGCGCGGACTGACGCGCGGCATAGAAAGCGTCGACGCTTGGGTCGGCAGCAACGCCGAACATGCGGAAATTCAGTGAGGCGTCCGCCGCCGCCGCCGTTGCCGGCGCGGACAGGCCCATCAGCGCCGCCGCAGCGGCACCGGCGAGAAGCCGTTTCAACATGCTCAAGCTCCGATGTAGACGGGGGTGCCGACGGGAGTGACCGTGTAGAGCTTCTTGGCGAATGCAGCCGGCAGGCGGATGCAGCCGTGCGACGCCGGATAGCCGGGATTGAATCCGGCGTGCATCGCGATGCCGTACTCATCAATGAACTGCGCAAACGGCATCGGCGCATTGTCGTATTTTTTCGAATGGTACATCGGCGTCTTGCCGCGCACCGCGAAGATGCCGGTCGGAGTATCGCGGCCTTCGACACCGGTCGAGATCGTCGCGACGGCCATCAGCGTGTCGCCACGATAGAGGTAGGCCAGCTGATCGGTCAGACTGACGACCACGCGTTCGGGGCCGGCACTCTCCGGAACGTCGCGCCACAAATACTTGCCGGGCTTGAGCGTGCCGAAGCCGAAGGCCTCAACCATATCGAGTGTCGCATGTGAGGCGACGTCATCGGCCTGCGACTTCGCTTCGGGAGTTTCGAGCGCGAACGCAGGGGTGGCGGGGCTCAACGCGCACACACTCGTCAGCGCCAGCGCAATTGCTAGCTGCTTCATTTTACACCTGAATCTACTGTTGACTTTTGCTGCGGAAATGCACCGGAGCCGAGTCGGGTTCCCTAGACCAGCAATTTCTTGGGTGGCGTGAGAACGCCTGGCGGCCGCTAGTCGAGCCCGGGCGCTCTTCGTTAGGTGGGGTCGAGCAAGTCCTGCTCTTCGGGATGTTTTTCGATGTAGGCGGCGACGAACGGACAGACCGGGACCACCTTCAGCCCGCGGGTTCGGGCTGACGCCAGCGCGAACCGAACCAACGCCGACCCGATCCCGCGCCCCCCATAGGCAGATGGCACTTCGGTGTGCGTGAATATGATCTTGCCCGCGTGCAGCGCGTAAGCCGCGATGGCCAGGCTGTTGTCGCCGAGGTCGATTTCAAAGCGGTGTTTTTCGACGTTGTCGCGGACATCGTACGGGATCTCGGCGGCCATGGTCCGCCCGTAGCCGCGCGAAACAAACTCAATCAACCCGGGCGATCAATCGTCTCGATGCCACCGACGGTCGTCGTAGTCGCGAAAACGATAATAGCCGTACGGATTGTAGCCACGGACGTAGCGGTGGCGCGGCCAATAACCGTAGGACCGATATCCCAACGGTTGGTAGCCATAGGCGGGATAGCCGTACCCATAAGCGTAATAGCCGCTGCCGTAGGGCCAATAGTTGCCGTAACCGTAGCTGTAGTAGTGGCGATGGTGGTGACGGTGCTTCGCTTCTGCGGGGGACGCCGAAAGAGCGATTCCGGCGGCTGCAAGGATCAGTGCTTTGAACATAACGTAGTGCCTCTGCAATGATGGCGCAGATGGGAGTTGCGATCGTCGATTCAAATGTCGAGGCGGTGGCCTGTTGCGGGCGCGCGATGAGATGCAGCCGCGGCGGTTTGGTTAGAGCCATCCCGTGCGACGGAAGCGGTCGTAGAGCCACAGGCAGATCGCGATGATGATGCCCAGCACCAGGAAGTAGCCGTACTTCATGTGGGTTTCCGGCATGTTCTGGAAATTCATCCCGTAGATACCGGCGATGGCCGTCGGGACCGCCAGGATTGCGGCCCACGCCGCCAGCTGGCGGGTGATCGTGCCGACCCTTTGCTGCTCGATCAGCGTGCTCAGCTGGAACACCGAGTTAAGCGCGTCGCGCAGCGCCTCGACGCGCGACTGGATACGCCGGACATGGTCCTGGACGTCGCGGAAATAGGCGCGGACGTCAGGTTCGATGCCGGGCAGGTCCTGCCCGCCAGCTTCAGCGCGACCTCGTACATCGGTCCCAAAATCCGCTGCAGGCGGCTGAGTTCACGACGCAGCGTGAAGATGTGATTGATCTGCTCGCGATCGAGAAAGCTGTCCGCCGCCTGAATTTCCATCTCCAACACTTCTTCCTCGATATCGTCGACCAGCGGGGCGTAACCGTCGACGATGTAATCGAGCACAGCGTGGAGCGGGTAATCGGTGCCGTGCATCAGCAGCTTGGGCGCCTTCTCAAGCTGCTCGCGTAAGGCGGTGTGGGCGCGCTCGGAACCGTGGCGCACAGTAATGATGTGGCTGTGCCCGACGAAGATCGCGGTTTCGCCATACTCGATCGTCTCGCCGACCAGGCGGGCAGTTCGCGCGACGACGAACAACTGATCGTCGTAGACATCGATCTTGGGAAGTTGGTCGGCGAGAATGGCGTCCTCGACCGCCAAAGGGTGAAGATCATAGCAACGCTGGAGCGAGAACATCTCTGCTTCGGTCGGGTCGGCGATTCCTATCCACGCGAATTCGCTTCTGTCCTCGGAGCAGTCGACCTTTTCGTCGATGGAGACCGACCGCACTCGCTGACCATTGCGATAAACGTAGGCGGCGACGACCGGCATGGCCGTGGTTTAGGGCGAATGCGGGCGGGGTTCCATGGGCGCTGTCACGGGAGAGTCATGGATGGGCCGGGGGCCTGGAGCGACCGAATCAGTCGGCCGGCCCTTACAATCGCGGCTTAAAGCGCCTACATACAAACTCGCTACCAGTCGCAACGGACGGTCAACGGGCGCTTTGCGGCTCCTCATTTCCTTCTCTTCGCTTCTCCTAGCACTGGGGAACCGATTGGCGGTTCGCCACAGAGTAAGGAACTGATTATGTCGATCAACGGCACCGTAAAATTCTTCAACGACGCCAAGGGTTTTGGCTTCATCGCCCCCGATGACGGCGGCGCTGACGCGTTCGTCCACATCACTGCCGTCGAGCGCGCCGGAATGCGCACGCTCTCGCAGAACCAGAAGGTCAGCTACGACCTTGAAGAGGATCAGCGCGGCAAGACCAAGGCCGTGAACCTGCAGACCGTCGAAGGCTAAAGAGGCGCGGGGGATCGTCCCACGGACGATTCCCCGACCTTTCCATCACCATGGCCCATATGAGCGATCACGAAACCTTCTCCGCCCGAGCCGCCGATGCGCGCTCCGCTGCCGAGGCGGCAACTCTCGACAATGTGCGCGACCGCTGTCTGCGCGCCGAAGCGGCGTGGATCGCGATGGCCGACCGCGCGGCGCGTAATGAAACCATGCGCGCGACCCTGCTCGCGAAGAAAGCGGCAGACCAGGCCGAAGCAGCGGCCGAAGCCGCTTTGCCGGAAACTTCAGGCGTAGATTAAGCGCCGCTGCGACCGTGCCACAGGCACGCCGAGCGAGCGCACAAACAAGAAACAGAAAATCATGAAAATCGAAAAATCGAACGCGCAGGCCCGGCGGCCGGCGCGCAAGACTCTTACGTTATTTAAACAGCTGCCCGCGGCGGAAGCCCTCCACGCGCGTCGCGTCGCCTATGAAGCCGCGCTCGCGGTGATCGGGTAATCACCCCGCGCTGACGAAGCTGTCGAGAACCTTCTTGCGGCCGGCATGTTCGAAGTCGATCTCGAGCTTGTTGCCCTCGATTACCGCGATGATGCCGTAGCCAAACTTTCCGTGAAACACGCGCTGCCCAAGCGCGAGGTCGTCGCGGCCCTTGTTGCCGAGGCTGACGGCGGAAGCGCGCGCCTCAACGACCCGGGCCGGTTCAGAATTGTAGGTTGTGCGGCTCGCGCGCTGCCAGCCGGGGCCGCGCGAGGGTCGGGCGACGTGCGCGAACGGGTCGGAACGCTCCGACCATTGGGCGCGCCAGAGGCTTTCGCCGCCGGTCATCGTGGTTTCTTCCTCAATGTGCGCCTTGGGCAATTCGGCGACGAAGCGCGAAGGGATGCTGCTCGTCCATTGGCCGTAGATGCGGCGATTGGCGGCGTGGATGATAGTCGCCCGGCGCCGTGCGCGAGTGATCGCGACATAGGCCAGGCGCCGCTCTTCCTCGAGGCTGGCGAGACCGCCTTCGTCCATTGCCCGCTGCGACGGAAATACGCCTTCCTCCCACCCGGGGAGATAGACGGTGTCGAACTCGAGTCCCTTGGCGGCATGGATGGTCATGATCGTCACGCGCTCACCCTGACGCGCCTCGTCATTGTCCATGACCAGGCTCACATGCTCAAGAAACGCCTGGAGGGTTTCATATTCTTCCATCGCGCGCGCGAGCTCGGCGAGGTTTTCGAGCCGGCCGGCGCTTTCAGCCGAGCGGTCGGCCTGAAGCATCGCGGTGTAGCCCGATTCATCGAGCAGGATCCGCGCCAGCTCGGGGTGAGGGAGTGTCGCACCCATGTCGCGCCAGCGGGCGATGTCGGCAACGAAGCGACCGAGGCTGCGCCGCGCCTGCGGGGTCAGTTCGTCGCTATCGAGCAGAGACGCGGCGGCGAGCAGGAGCGGTTGCTGCGAAGCGCGGGCGTGCCGGTAGATGGTCGCTAGTGCCTTGTCGCCAAGCCCGCGCTTGGGTTGATTGACGATGCGCTCGAAGGCGAGGTCGTCGGCCGGTTGGACGACAAGCCGAAGATAGGCGATCGCGTCGCGAATCTCGGCGCGCTCGTAAAAACGAAAGCCGCCGATGATCTGGTAGCTGAGGCCGATGGCGATAAACCGCTCCTCGAACTCGCGTGTCTGGAACTGGGCGCGCACGAGGATCGCGACGTTGTCGAGCGAGCCGCCACGAATCTGGTGCGATTCGATGTCTTCGCCGACCCGGCGCGCTTCCTCCGGCCCATCCCAGACACCGATGACCCTGACCTTTTCGCCGTCGCCGGCATCGGTCCACAGCGATTTGCCAAGGCGGCCGGCGTTGTTGGCGATAAGCCCGTCGGCCGCGGCGAGGATGTGCGACGTCGAGCGGTAATTCTGTTCGAGTCGGATGATTTTGGCCCCGGGGAAATCCTGCTCGAACCGGAGAATGTTGGTCACCTCGGCGCCGCGCCATGAATAGATCGATTGATCGTCGTCGCCGACGCAGCACAAGTTGCGGCGTGGTTCGGCGAGGAGTTTGAGCCATTCGTACTGTGCTTGGTTGGTGTCCTGATATTCGTCCACGAGGAGATAGCGGAAGCGCTCGCGATAGCTTTCGAGCACGTCCGGGTGGCGGCGGAAAATCACCAGCATGTGCAGTAGCAGATCGCCGAAGTCGCAGGCGTTGAGCGTTTTGAGGCGTTCCTGATATTGGCCGTAGAGCTCGGCACCGCGGCCGGCGGCAAAGGCCTCGGACTCGCCGGCATCGACCTGGGCCGGGGTCCAGCCGCGGTTCTTCCACCGATCGATCAGCCCGGCGAGCTGGCGCGCCGGCCAGCGCTTCTCGTCGAGGTTCGAGGCGCTGATCAGCTGCTTGAGGACGCGCAGCTGGTCGTCGGTATCGAGGATGGTGAAATTGGCATGGAGGCCGACCAGCTCGGCGTGGCTGCGGAGCATGCGCGCCGCGACCGAATGGAACGTGCCGAGCCACGGCATGCCTTCGATCGCGCCGCCGCTGATCGCCGAGACCCGTTCGCGCATTTCGCGCGCGGCCTTGTTGGTGAACGTCACCGCGAGGATCTGGCTCGGCCAGGCTTTGCGGGTTGCGATGAGGTGGGCGAGGCGCGCGGTCAGCGCGGCGGTCTTGCCGGTTCCCGCGCCGGCCAGCACCAGGACCGGCCCCTCGGTCGAAAGCACAGCTTCGCGCTGCGGCGGATTTAAGCCGGCGAGGTAGGCGGGTTCGGGGGCGAGGGCAGGCGATTCAGGCACTTGGCCGAAGTAGGGCGAGGGGAACGAAACGACAACTGTGGCGGATGCGGTCGATTGCCGGGCCGAGTCGCGATTCGGCGATTGTGACAGGGTTCCTACGGTTGTTCCCGATATCCCCGTTATCCACAGGGTTCTTCCCAAATTTTTCGCTTCCCCGACTCGGACGCGACGTGCATGGTCACTGGGTGATCGGGACGGCGGTCCCGGCCTCCCCAAGAGCCAGCGATGGCAGGCGGGTGCGGCAGGTGACCAAAGGTCCGATCTCCGCCGGCAGGCAATGTTGAAGTTCCTTCGGGAGGTGAGACGGGGTCAGCTGGGTAGAGGCGCCGGAAGAGGTGATCGCCTCTCGCGCGACGCGGTTTTGAAGGGTCTTCGGATCTAGAGAGACAAAGCGGGACGCAAGAGTGGTTACCCCAAGAAGGGCCGTGGAACATCCGGTTGTTTTGACTTGGAGGACTTCGGTTCGAAAAGGCAGGCCGGGCAGGTTGAAGGATTGATGATCCTCCGGGTTGTCGATCGGTAGATCGGCCTAGCTTCTCGCAAGAGAGAGCGATCAGATAGGAAGCGACGCCTGAGCTGGTGAGCCAGGATCGAGAGCAGGTTGGTTAGCCTTCGGGTTCATCAATCAGGTTACGAACACCGGCAGATCCTTCGCTCGGCGCAGTGGGGGCTGGCAGCAATGCCGGCCCCCATTTCTTTGTGCGTCAGTATTGCGCCGGCGGTTCTCTCCGCTCCACAAAATCCATCGACTCCCCGCCATCAAGAAAAATGCAGTCCCGCCAGCGTAGGGACCAAAATCGAATTCGCGCGTTGGGCGGGCAGGTGGTGGCAGCAATCGCGCTGCCGGAGCGGGCGCTGGAGGAGATCGCAACGTGCTCCGCTCGATTGTTCCACTTATCCTGGCCACGGCCAGCCCCGCATTGGCGACGACTTCAGGACTGTCGGTCGATCCGTGGTGGGAGAAAATCACCGTCACCATGAATCACGATGGCCAGGCCCAGGGCTGCCGTTACGAAACGAGCACGGCGTCGGCCGATGCCAAGGATTGCAAGGTGGTCGGGGCGAGCGCGGCGGCGGCGCCGTCGGCCAAGGATCAATACGCGACCATCACGTTCGAGCGCCGGTTTAGCCCGGGCGGCGCGCCGCCGGCCGAGTCGGCGATGGTCGCCGGGGACAAGTTGCTCGGGCGTCAGGTGATGTCGCTGGCGATCGACGGTGCGGGCAAGGTTAGCGGATGCAAGGTCGTCGCGACTTCGGGCGACACCGGGCTGACCTACGGCTGTGAGGATGTCGCCGCGGAGCATTTTGCGACCAGTGTGCCGGCCGCGGCTGAACGGCAAGGCTATATGACGATCCTGGTCTACGGACATACCGAGCATGTAGTCTGAACCTATTTGGTAAAATAATACTTGACGGCGTAATGCTATTCGGTTAAGCATTGGGCACAGTGAAGAATTGCGTCGAAGGGCAAGAGTGCGGGTCGACCCGATCGCGATCAAGTTCGAATCCGACCGGGCGTTTTTCGCGGGACGGTTTCCCGAACTCGAAGACCAATTCGCCGGGATGGTCGCCGGCGGCGGTTATGAGGGTCCCGGCAGGTCGCCCGGATCGGGCCGACGCGGTGGTCTGGGCAATGACGGTTTTGAGCGAGACGAGAAGCGGGGTGCCACGGGTGCGGCGGTTGTGATAGGGCGGCAGCGGGAAGTGGACGCGAGGGGGGAACGCGATGGCCACGATTGCCGAAAAACTTGCCGAACGCACACGCCGGCCCGACGTATTGTCGGGCACGCCGCGAGCGAATGCGATCGATCGATGGATTTTCGTCGCCATGGCGGCGTGGTTCATCGTCATCGTCCTGGCCGGATTCATTCCGGATTCGATCATGAAAATTGGGATGGTCAAAGCCGGGACGAGGCCGCCATTTCCGCTCGTGCTGCATCTGCACGGACTGGTCATGGGGTCGTTCCTGCTGCTGCTGTTCACGCAAACGTGGCTGATGGCGACGGGGCGGCGCGCGCAGCATATGAAGCTTGGAATATTCGGGATGGTGCTCGCCGCCGTGCTGGTCGCGGTCGGCTTGGTCCTCGCGCCGACGATGTATTACGAAACGTGGAACGCCCTGAAGACCGCGCCGCCGGCGCAGCGGGGAGCGCTGCAGACTTTGCTCTCGATCAAGGAAGACATCCTGCTGCTGCAATTGCGCATCGGCATTTTGTTCCCGCTGTTTCTGATCATCGGCCTGCGGGCGCGGGGGCGCGATGCCGGGCTGCACAAACGGATGATGATCCTGGCCGTGGCGATGGCGTTGCCCGCCGGGATTGATCGGATTCCGTGGCTGCCGACGACCATGCCGGTGAGTCCGCTGTCAGTGGATTTGTACACGATACTGGCGATCTTGCCGATGTTGGTTTGGGATGTGATCCGCAATCGCAGCCTGCATCGGGCCTATTGGATCTGGTTCGGTGTAACTCTTCCGGTTGCGGTGGTCGTGAACCTGCTGTGGGATACGCCGGCATGGCATGCGACCGCGCAGCGGATTTTGGGGGTTGGTTAAGCCCTGACTTTTTGAAGCTTCGGCGGAGGTCGTCACGGGAGTAAATCCCGTGACGTCAGACCGGTCGCCTGCGGCGTGGCCGGCTTTCGCCGGCTTTCGACATTGGCAGCCAATTGCTGCGCAATTCGCCGCCGCTGCTCGGCGGCTCAAGACCTAGGAGCGAACCTGGGGTTTGGTGGTTCGGGCGCAAATCTGCGCCGCCGGACATGCGGCCGTTTGTGCCGGCCTGGCTGAGTACAGCCGAGGCGGAGGAGGGATTCGCTCGCTCCTACGACGCGCAGTTCGACGAGGTCTATCGACGAAACCCGGTCGGGCAACGCGCGGTGCGGCTCGTCGCCGGGATGCTTGGTGCGCTGACCATCGATGCAATCGATGGTGATGAAGGGGTGACGACATATGTTCGATCGTCCTCAGTGTGGGCGACCTTCCGCAGCGGTGCCTGGGAGCTCGGTGTCTTGCGTGGCTCGAACGTCACCATATCCGGCCAGCAGGTCCTCGGCGGACGAGCCGCAGCCATTCCGGGCCCGAGCGGCGGCAGCGTAATCGATGCCGAAGCACGCTCCGCGCTCGGGCAAATTCTCACCGCGCTGCGGTTGCACGGACTTATCGAGACTTAGAAAATTCAAATCCCGCAAAGAGTTGTGATTCTGGCGGGAGAAAATTGCGGCTTTTTGGCAACAGTTCAGCCTCATTCCCCACCTTGCGCCGCAACCGGCGCTCTCATAATGTGTTCAGGCGGTTCAATCTCAGAACGCATGTGAAAGGGGACTATTATGCGCAAGCTGGCCATTGCGGTGGCGCTCGCATCGACGGGTCTGGCGACTCCTGCAGTCGCTCGCGACCACTCACCGTACGTGGGGGTCGAAGGCGGTGTGCTGTTCGTTGAAGACATGGACGTCGACTATGATGACGGCGTTCTCAACCTGGCAAACGCTATAACGGTTACGCACAATACGGGCTTCGATGTTGACGCCATCGCCGGCTATGATTTCGGGATGCTGCGTCTTGAAGGCGAAGTCGCCTACAAGCGGGCGGGCGTCAATCAGCTCCGTATCGATCCGCGCATCGCGGGTGGCGGACCTGGTGATAACTATGATGCAAGTGGCCGTGGCCGCGCGCTTTCCGCGATGATCAACCTCTTGCTGGACTTCGGTGATGATGACGGCCTGAGCGGTTATGCGGGCGCTGGTGTTGGTCTGGCGAGCGTCAAGTACAGTGCCTCGACCCTTGCGCCGCCTGACCCAGGCGCTCCTCCGTTTGGGCAACTTGCGTTCTCCGATACGGACAGCGGTATCGCTTGGCAGGGCATTCTCGGCCTGCGCTATGCGGTTGGCTCGAATATCGACGTTGGGTTGAAGTATCGCTTCTTCAACGTCCCAAACCTCAAGTTCGGTTCGGATGACTCGCAGCGGCTCCCGATCGATCTCGATGGTCGTTGGCGTTCGCACAGCATTATGGCGAGCCTGATCTACAACTTCGCGGCTCCGCCGCCTCCGCCGCCGCCGCCGCCGCCGCCGCCTCCGCCGCCTCCGCCGCCACCTCCGGCGACGCAGACGTGCCCGGACGGGTCGGTGATCCTGGCGACGGACGCATGTCCGGTTCCGCCGCCGCCGCCTCCGCCGCCGCCGCCGGCGCCAGAGCGCGGTTAAGCAGCGTTAGAAAGACGACCGGCCCGAGCTTTGCGCTCGGGCCGGTTTTCTTTGGTCTGTCGTCTGCGCGAAATGCCACCCGGTGCGCGGGAGCAGAACCGGCCGAAGAGCTTACGTTTTAATTGGATGCGAACTGCGGTGCCGCGCGGTCCCAGCCGTAGATGTCAGGCCGATAGGCAAGTTTGCCGTCTTTCACCTGTGCCGTGATGTAGGTCAGGTAGACCGGCGTGCCGCGCGGCAGCTGGACCCGAGTCTCGGGGACCTTGCCCGGCGAGATGGGGTCGGAGCCAAGCAGCCAGCGGCCGAGCCGCCGCGCGTCCTCGACCCGGACACAGCCATTGCTGAGGTTACGGTTGGCCAATGCGAACTTTGCGTGGTCCGGCGTGTCGTGGAGATAAATGTCCTGGGGGTTCGGGAACGGAAATTTCAAAATCCCCATTGAGTTCAATGGTCCCGGATCCTGGCGAATCTTGAGGTGAAGGGTGCCGGCCGCCGCCGCCTTCCAGTCGATGCTCTTGGGATCGATCACCGTGGCGCTCTCGCTCCACTCGTTGATCACGTCGTAACCGTGCGACTTGAAGTAACCGAGGCCGAGCTTGAGCACGTTTGGCGCGATCGTTTTGCGCACCAGGTGGTCTGGCGCGTGCCAGTATGGGTTGTAGGTGATGTAGTACATCACGCTGGCGATCAGGGGCGTCGGCAATTCCTCGGTCCCGGTGATGATTTTCATCGAATCGATCGGCTGGCCGTCTTGGTAGAGCGTGGCAATCGACGAGCCGGCATCGACCAGCAGGAAGCGCCCTCCCGAGGGAAGCGAGCGCACCCGATCGAGGTTCGCCAGCAGCCGCGGGTCCGGCGTCATATTGCCGGTCGCCTGAGCCTGCGCCCACGCGGTGTCGCGCAGTTGCGCATAGATCGGGTTCACATTCGCGGCCGTGGTCAGATATTGTGTCAGGGACGGCGCCGCTGCGGCAGTCAGCAAAACCTGATCGGCACGCCCACCCTGCGGCTTGAGCACATCATAGGCATAGATCATGCCTTTGGTCGGACGTTTCACGGTCTGCGCATATTCCACCCAGGCCGTCGACAGCACGCGCTCGGCCGCCGCGATATCCGCAGCCTGGCCGCTATGCGCCTGAGTCACGGCCGCCTCGACCTGGGTGGCGAGCTGCGGACCGGTAGCCAGACCATCAAACGGCGCGCGCTTGAGGATATTCACGAGCTGCGGAATCGCGGCGTCGGGCACGCCATTGCGAAACCAGATCGGTCGCGCGCTCCAATTACTGTAGAAAGCGCTGACCGACGCCGCTGCTGGCGCATCGACCGACTGCGCCGAAACCGGCGCGGCCGTGGCCAAACTCAACGCGCTGACGCCAACGGCCAAAATGGGTAGCTTGCTGCTCTTCACCGTCAAAACCCCTGCAATCATCGGCTTACGCGCCGTTCCAATGTAGCGTGGCTTATCCCCTATCCAAGGTGGATTCAGGATGAACTCCTTTACTTGGGCGACGACTGTGGCAATGCCGCGACACAGCATGAGCTGACGAATTTCGCCGGCGAGGGACACATGGATATCAAGGGAATTGCCGCAGTGGTGACGGGCGCCGCATCGGGCTTGGGAGAGGCCACGGCCCGCGAACTAGCGCGGCGCGGCGCCAGGGTCGCGGTGTTCGATCGCGATGCCGCCAAGGGTGAGGCGGTCGCGGCCGAGATCGGCGGCATTTATTGCGAGGTCGACGTTACATCCGACGACAAGGTCGCGGCGGCCTTTGCCAAGGCCCGCGAGGCGCACGGCCAGGAGCGGGTGCTCGTCAATTGTGCGGGCGTCGCCAACGCCGCCAAGACGGTTGGCCGCGACAAGGAGACCAAGGCGCCTAAGTTTTACCCGATCGGGCAGTTCGAACTGGCGATTCAGATCAACCTCGTCGGCAGCTTCCGCTGCATTGCCCATTCGGCGTTCGGAATGGTCGAACTCGATCCCCTTGGGGACGGCGAGCGCGGGTGCATCATCAACACCGCCAGCGTCGCCGCTCAGGACGGACAGATCGGCCAGGCCGCCTACTCGGCATCAAAGGGCGGCGTGCTGGCGATGGCCCTGCCGATTGCGCGCGATCTGATGAACGATGGCATTCGGGTCAACACGATCCTGCCCGGGGTGTTCAAGACGCCGATGGTGGCGATGATGCCCGAGAATGTGCAGGACGCGCTCGGCGCCCAGGTGCCGTTCCCCAAGCGGCTTGGCAGACCAGAGGAATATGCCGAGCTGGCCGCGTTCATCGTTGAGACGCCGTACCTGAACGCCGAAGCGATCCGGCTCGACGGTGGCATCCGGATGGCGCCGCGATAAGTTGGACGAGCGCAGACTTCTCGACGAAATCGCTGAAGCCGCGCGTGAGGCCGGTGAGGCGATCCTCGAGGTCGTGCGCCGCGGCTTCGACGTCGAACACAAAAGCGATTCCTCTCCGGTCACCGAGGCCGACCGCGCCGCCGAGCTGATCATCCTCGGAGCGCTGGCGCGTGCCGCTTCCGGTGTTCCAGTGATCGCCGAGGAGGAAGTCGCGGCGGGCCGGATTCCGGCACACGGCGACACTTATTTTCTCGTCGATCCGCTCGACGGGACCAAGGAGTTCGTCCGCGGCGGTGACGACTATACGGTCAACATCGGCCTGATCCGCAACGGAGCGCCGAGTCTCGGCGTGGTGTTCTCGCCTGCGCGAGCTACGCTGCATGCCGGCCTCGTCGGCGACGGTGCGTGGCTCGAGGACGTTGGCGGGCGTCGCGAGATCCGCACGCGTGAGCGCGGCGAGACACTTGTCGCCGTCGCCTCCAAGTCACATTTCACCCAGGACACCGCCGACTATCTGGAAGCCGCAGTCGGCGTATGCGCCCATGTCGGAATCGGCTCGAGCCTTAAATTCTGCATCGTCGCCGAGGGGCAGGCGGACATCTATCCCCGCCTCTCGCCGACCAGCGAGTGGGACACTGCCGCCGGACATGCGGTGCTCCTCGCTGCCGGGGGACGTGTCGATGGACCTAACGGGCAGCCGTTGTGGTACGGCAAACGTGCTTTCCTCAACCGCGGCTTTGTCGCCACCGCGGGTTGGGCCGCGCCGCCGATCGGTCCGTTTCTTCAGGATTTCGCCGGAGGCGGGGATTTACCCCAGGGTGTCTGAACCCTCGGGCCGCGACAAGAAACCCTCGAACAAATTTCCAGCCAGATCGGATCGATTTCCTTCCGGACCGCGACCCATTCCCCGAGCCGCAGCGATTCCAGCTCATCGCGTAGGCGCTGCGGTGTTACTTGGCCGACATCGGTCCGATCGCAGTCGTTTAAGGAGAGCTTGCCCGCCAAACCGCCGCGTGGCACGGGACGGCCCGACGGGCGGTTAGCTCAGTTGGTAGAGCATCTCGTTTACACCGAGAGGGTCGGCGGTTCGAGCCCGTCACCGCCCACCAAACGACGCGATTCGATCGCCGTGAAGCATCGAAATCGCCTCTCAGGCTAAAGGCTTCTCACCAACCTCGTCGCGACCGCCAGCCACGGCGGGTTGGCGACAATCTGTTGCCGTCCACCCGCCTCAGGCGGAAGAATCTGCAGCTTCTCGTCGTCGCGGTTGATCAGGCGGCCGAACAGGAAGCGTCCGGCCGGGCGCGGAATCAGGACGTCGCGATTGAGGGCCTGGACGTAATCCTCGACCGCCAAGGTTGCGCACCAAATTTCATCACCCGCTCGATAGTCGCCGACACTCCCCATAACGAGGACGGCAAGCTGCCCTTCACCAGGCTTGGGCGCGACGACGATGGCGGCGCGGCGGGGAGCGGCTGCACCGTTAGGCCCGAGAAGAGCAGCGACCTTGAGGTCCGACGCCTCGCCGCCCTCAACCAGATCCTGGGCTTCGACGCCGAGCGCTGCGGCGATGCGGTTGAGCCAGCCAACCGAGACCGTTCGAGTGCCGGTTTCAAGCCGGCCGATGGTCTGCGGCGTGGTCGGCGGGTCACATTGCTTCGCGACATCGTCGAGCGTCATCCCGCGCGCCCTACGCACTTCCCTGATCCGCGTGATCATGACCGGCGAGCTCCAAGAAGTGAACCAAGTAGGTTTTCTTCTGTCCTACAGTTTCGCCGATGTGGCAAGCCCTCAACGACTCGCAACCACGGGAGACTAACATAACGGCGGAGCGGAAGACGCGGTTGCTGCGCGAACGCGCGATCGCAAGTGACAGGACGAAGTTCCCGGGCCCACCGGCCGGAGCTCGTCCGATCCGATCGGTGAATCTCGCGGAATCCCCGCTCGGCTGACTGTTTTCGCGCGGGCTGCTGACCCGGCGCCAGTTCGATGCCGGGGAACGGCTCCGCTGGGCCTGGGAACGCGGCCAACTCGCGCCGCGCGTGACCATGGCCTGGGATACAGCGCCAGTGACCGGCGGCCGCGGCGGATCGGCCCCACGGCCCGACCTCACCGGCGCGCAGATTGACGCCCGGCGCCGCTTCGACGCGGCGATCGGGCCTGGCCGACATCTTGTGGCGGATCGTCTGCGCCGGCGAAGGCATGCGCGAGGCGGAAAGCGCGCTCGGCTGGCCGGCGCGGGCGGGCAAGCTGGTGCTGACCCTCGCGCTCGACCGCATCGCCGACTATTACCGCATCCGTTGAACAACGGAGCCTCACTCATGATCACCGTCTATGGATCGTCTTTGTCGCCTTTCGTGCGCAAGGTGCTAGCCTTCGCCGCGGAGAAGGGCATCGAGATCGACCTTCAGCCGACCGGCTTTCCCGACCGCAGCACCGAATTTTGCGAGGCAAGTCCGTTCAACAAGATGCCGGCGATGCGCGATGGCGATTATTGCTTGAGCGATTCCACGGCGATCGTTCACTATCTCGAGGCCAAGCATCCGGAGCCCGCGCTGATCCCGAAGGACCCCCAACTCCTCGGCAAGACCATCTGGTATGAGGAATTTTCCGACACGATCATGTTCGCCTGCGGGGCGAAGATGTTCTTCAACCGGATTGTCGCCCCGAAATTCATGGGTCGCGAGGGTGACCTTGCCGCGGCCGACGCCGCCGAGCGCGACGAGCTTCCGCCGATTCTCGATTATCTCGAGCGCGTCGCGCCCGAGGGCGACGGTTTCCTGGTCGGCGATCACCTGACGCTCGCCGATATCGCCGTCGCCAGCCCGTTCGCGAATTTCCGCCATATGGACATCGCGTTCGACCCCGAGCGCTATCCGCGCACGATCGCTTATGTCGCACGGATTCTCGACCGGCCGAGTTTCAAGCCGATGGTCGAGCGCGAATCCGCGATCCTCGAGCGCGCTCCGGCGTAAAAGCACATAGAAAAAGGCCGCCGGTCGGATGGACCAGCGGCCTTGTTCGTATGGCAGCAAAGGCGGCGATCAGGCTTGCTGATCGTCCTCCCCGGCCGGAGCTTCCTTAGCCGCCGGAGCCTCCGCGACGGTCTCGGCTGCTTCAGTCGGCTGAGCTGCTTCCGCAACTTCCTTAGCCTCGGTAGCCGCGTCCTCGGCTTCAACCGCCTCGTCCTCGATGACCGGCGCGGTATCGCGCTCGAACATCTGGGACATGACGTCGATGCCCTGGGCCTGAAGATCGGCTTCTTCCGGCGAGCGAGCGACGTTGACCTTGACCATCACCGCGACCTCCGGGTGGAGCGCGATCTTGACGTCGTGCACGCCAAGCGCCTTGATTGGGCGATCGAGCACGACTTGGCTCTTGGCGACCTTGGCGCCGACGGCTTCGAGGGCTTCGGCGATGTCGCGGGCGCTGACCGAACCGTACAGATGGCCGACATTCGAAGCCTGGCGGATCAGCTGGACGGACTTGCCTTCGACGCTCTTCGCCGCCGTCTGCGCTTCGGAGCGCTTCTCGGCATTGTCTTCCTCGATCCGCGCGCGGTTCGATTCGAACAGCTTGCGATTGGTGTCGTTGGCGCGCAGCGCCTTCTTGTTGGGCAACAGGTAATTGCGGGCGAACCCGTTCTTGACCTTCACCACATCGCCGATGGCGCCGAGCTTTTCGACGCGTTCAAGCAGGATAACTTCCATGTGCCTGCTCCTATTTCACGATGTACGGCAGCAGGCCGAGGTGGCGCGAGCGCTTGATCGCCTTGGCCAGCTCACGCTGCTTCTTGGAGGACACCGCGGTGATCCGCGACGGGACGATCTTGCCACGCTCCGAGATAAAGCCCTGGAGCAGGCGGACGTCCTTATAATCGATCTTGGGCGCGTCCTTGCCCGAGAACGGGCAGCTCTTGCGGCGGCGGAAGAAAGCGCGAGCCATTATTCGACCTCCTCTTCACGGACGAAGCTCGGCGCACGATCACCGCGGTCGCCACGGTCGCCGCGATCACGGTCGCCGCGCGGCCCACGCTCCTTGTCGCCCCGGCGCATCATCGCCGACGGGCCGGTTTCATGCTCGTCGACGCGGATGGTGAGGAACCGAATGATGTCTTCGTTGATGTTCGACTGGCGCTCGAGCTCGGCAATTGCGGCGGCGGGCGCGTCGAGGTCGAGTTCGACGTAATGGGCCTTGCGGTTCTTGGCGATCCGGTAGGCGAGGCTGCGCAAGCCCCAGGTCTCGGTCTTGACGACCTTCCCGCCATTGTCCTCGACAATTTTGGTGGCATTTTCCGCGAGCGCATCGACCTGGGCTTGAGCCAGGTCCTGGCGCGCGAGGAAAACATGCTCGTAAAGCGGCATGCTATTCTCTCATTTTTTGGCCGATCGTTGACGGGCCCCAGTGGCACGCCCCTCCGGCTGTCGTCTTAAATGGCGAAGGGCGAGCAAAGCCCGCCCCAAGCGCTGCGCCCATTGCCGCAAAGTCGCTGAAATGGCAAGTGCGGGTCATGGCCACGCATCTTAAGTCCGTTCAGCCGACGGCAGACCCGCTCGACGCGATGAGTTTGCCCGGCTGGCTCTACCACGACCCGGAATTCTTCGCGGCCGAGCAAGCGGCGTTTCTGCGCGCCGCGCCGCAGATCGTCTGCCACGAGAACGAGATTCGCGAGCCGGGCGAGTGGCGCAGCCTCGAATATCTCGGCGAGAGCATCATCGTCATCCGCGGCGACGACGCCGCAGTCAGGGCTTTTTCCAACGTCTGCCGCCACCGTGGGTCGCGGCTGGTCGACGGGACCGGCGGCTGCGCCAAGGTGCTGACCTGCCCCTATCACGCGTGGAGCTATGCCCGCGACGGGCGGCTGGTCGGCGTGCCGCATCGCGCCGAATATCCTGGTCTCAGGACCGAGGATCATGGGCTGTTTCCCGTCGCGCTCGAAAACTGGCGCGGCTTCCTGTTTGTCACGCTGGAGCCCGGAGCGCCGTCCGTCGCCGAGATGATGGCGCCGTATGAGCACGAGGTTGAGCCGTATCGCTTCGGAGGGTTGGGGGCGCTGGCGCCGGTCAGGCTACGGCCGCGCGCGCTCAACTGGAAAACCATCGCCGACAATTATTCGGACGGCCTCCACATTCCAGTTGGCCATCCCGGCCTGACGCGCCTGTTCGGCCGGAGCTACCGGATCGAGGCGCTTGACTGGGTCGACAAGATGGAAGGCGATTTGGTCGAGAAGGTTTCGGCCAACCCGTCCGAGCGCGCCTATCAGAAGTGGCTTCCGAAGGTCGATTTCCTGGCCCAAAGTCACCAGCGCAAATGGCTTTATTACAAGCTGTTCCCCAACATCGCTTTCGACATCTACCCCGACCAGGTCGACTTCATGCAGTTCCTGCCGGTCAGCGCGACCGAGACCATCATCCGCGAGATCTGCTACGCGCTGCCCGATGATCGCCGCGAAATGAAGGCGGTGCGTTATCTGAACTGGCGGATCAATCGCCGGGTCAACGCCGAGGACACCGAGCTGATCACAAGGGTTCAGCTCGGAATGCAGTCGGCGAGCTACGAAGCGGGGCCGCTGGGAACGAGCGAAGTGTGTCTGCGCAGCTTCGCCAAGAAGCTCAGGACAATGATTCCGGAAGCGCGTCTGAGTTCGCCGCCTCCATCCGGCTGGAGCCGCCCCGCAAGCGCATGATCAGATAGACCGGGATGCCGGTTGCCAAGAGCACCGCGCCCCAGACCGTGGCTTCAAGGCCGGCCCCGTAAAGCGTCCATAAGCCGTAGATCGCGCCGACTATTGTGACTCCTGTCATGAGGCCGCGTCGAATCTTGCCGAGCTGGGTGAGCCGCAGGGCGGCGAGTGCGGCGACGAGATAGAGAACGAGCGTCGCGGCGGTCGCAAGCAGGGCCATGAAACCGTACAGTTCGGTGAGGCCGCGTGTGAAATTCGCCGCGATCAGGCCGCACGACAGGATCGCTCCAAGAACCAACGCGGCGGCTGGCATGCCCCGCTGGTTCAAGGTTCCGAACATTCGCGGGAACACGCCGCGCTCGGCCAGCGCGAGCGGAATGTCGCCAACTATGAGCACCCAGCCGTTGAGCGCCCCGAGGCAGGAGATGACCGCGAACACCACGACCAGCGTTCCTGCCGTGGCGCCCCAATAATGAGTCGCGAGGTCGGCGAAAGGCGCGCTCGATTTGGCGGTCACGTCGCCCGGCAGCAGCAGGAAAATGGCGGCGAAGGCGGTGAAATAGATCAGGCCGACCAACAACGTTCCAAGGATCGTCGCCCGCGGGATATTCCGTTCCGGATCGCGGACACGCTGCGCCGGGATCGCCGCGCATTCAAAACCGAGCATTGCCCACAGAGTCAGGGCGGCGGCGCCGGCAATACCGCCGGGGTTGACGGGAGTGGATGCATGCTGAGCTGGTTGGCCGCCGCCGCCAAAAACCATCAGGGCGATCACGACCGCCGCGATCAACGGCAACACCTTGAGCATGCTCGTGATGACCTGGACGCTTCCGGCCGAGCGCGCGCCGGTAAGGACCACTGCCGTGAACAGGACGACGAACCCGATCGACGTCAGCGCGGCCACGCCGGCATGCGCGAATGCGGCCGGCGCGAGCGAGCTCAAATAACTGACTGCGGCAATGGCGATGGCGGCATTGGTGACCCAGGTCGCGATCCAATAACTCCACATCACAAAAAACGCCGGCGGTTCGCCCAGGGCGGTGCGCACGTAATCGTAGGGGCCGGCCGCGTGTGGCATCGCCTTCGCAAGCATCGCAAAGACGCCGGCGAGGCAGATCGAACCGCCGATCGTGATGATCCACGCGATGATCGAATTGATACCGTAGGGGGCGAGGTTGGCGGGCAGGAGGAAGATACCCGAGCCGATCATGTTGCCGACAACGAGCGCCAGCGCGACCGCGAACCCGAGTTGTCGCAGCGGCGAACCGGTCGGGTCCTCCAATGCTTGTTTCATGAGACTCTCCCTACCGAGGACGTGTTATTCGCTCATCATCGCCAGCTTAGTTGCCGGTCCGATCCAGCGTCTTCTCACCACAAAGATCAATCCGCCCGCCGCCATCAGCCCAAGCGACAGGAGGAACGCCTCCAGCCCGGAGCCGTATAAAGCGAACAGGACGAAGGCGAGCCCGATCACCGTCGCGGCCCAGGTCAGTATGTTCTTGTCCTTCATCGCAGCAGCAATCGCGGCGGCCGAATAGAGGTAGAGGACGGCGTCGCTGGCCAGCAGCGTCATGAAGGTGAAGAGCTGCGTCGTGCCTTTGGCGGCATTGAGGGCGAGCAAGCCGCATGATAGCGCGGCGCTGGCCAATTGCGCGGCGTGCGGCGCGTTGAAGCGGTTCGTTCCCGAGAACAGGCGCGGCATGTCGCCCCGCAAGCCCATCGAATAGAGCATTTCGCCGCAGCCGAGCATCGCGACCATCAGCGTGCCGAACGCGCTGATCGCCATCGCCAGCGCCGCCAGCATTGCCGGCCCTTCGCCCCACGACATTCCGATTGCATCCGGGAAGGGCGCGATCGCCTTGGCGATGGTGGCATTGGGGATGATCAGGCTGAGCGATAGCGTTGTCAGCAGATAGAGAATGGCGACTGCCCCGGCGCCCATGACCAGGGCGCGCGAGAGGTTGCGTTGAGGATCGCGGATTTTCCCTACAGGGGACATGGCGAATTCGAAGCCGGTTAGTGCCCACAGGCAAAGGGCCGACGCCGTGGCGATGTTGCCGAAGGTCGGAGCAGGGACGTCAATCGTCTGTACTGGACCGCCGCGCAGGCCAAGCATTGCGGCAATGACGATTACCGCGACCAATGGCAGAATTTTGATCACCACGGTGACGAAGTTGAGCTCACCGGACGCTTTGATTCCGCGCAAATTGTACGCGGCCAGAATCGCGATGAACAGAAACGACAGCGCCACCAGGTAACCGGCAAGCCCGGGCACCACCCGGGCGAGGGCGGCACCGGTGGCCAATGCGACGGCGGGGACGCCGACCCAGGACGAGCACCAGGTCATCCAGGTCACGACGAACCCAGGCAGCGGACCGAGTTCATTCTCGACATAGGCTTGCAGGCCGCCGCCGTCGGCGCTGACGATGCGCGACGCGCAATAGGCGAGGGCCATGACACCGATCCCGCTGATCAGCCAGCCGATCGGCACACTCGCACCGAGCGGCGCGACCGCGACCGGCAGATAGAAAATTCCCGAGCCGACGATACCGCCCACGACCAGCGCAAGCGTCAACCACGGGCCGAGCAGCCGCGCTTGTCGGGTGTCGCTCATTCATTCTCTCCCGCTTGGCAATCGCCGTTGGTCGGCCTAGTCGCCCGGCGGTTCATAGCAGGGGTAAAAATGCGCGCATTTCTTTTTCCGGGGCAGGGCAGCCAGGCGGTTGGTATGGGCGCGGCGCTGGCGGCGGCGAACCGGACTGCGCAAGACGTGTTCGATGAGGTCGACCAGGCGCTTGGCCAGAATCTCTTCCGCCTGATGCGCGACGGGCCCGAGGACGACCTCAAGCTAACCGAGAATGCGCAGCCGGCGATCATGGCGCATTCGCTCGCCGTCTTCCGCGCGCTGACCAGGGACGGCGGGGTCGAACTGATCAGGGCGGCGAGCTTTGTCGCCGGCCATAGCCTCGGCGAATATTCGGCATTGTGCGCGGCCGGATCGTTCGACCTCACCACGACCTCGAAGCTGCTAAAGTTGCGCGGCCAGGCGATGCAAGCGGCGGTGCCGGTCGGTGTGGGCGCGATGGCGGCGCTGCTTGGCGCGGATCTCGTGCTCGCGCAGAAGATCGCCGACGCCGCGGCGCAGGGCGAGGTCTGTGCCGTCGCCAACGACAACGATCCGAGCCAGGTCGTGATCTCGGGCCACAAAGGCGCAATCGACCGTGCGATCGAATTGGCCAAGGATATGGGCGCCAAGCGCGCCGTACTGCTGCCGGTGTCGGCGCCGTTCCATTGTCCGCTGATGCAGCCGGCGGCGGACGTAATGCGCGAGGCACTCGGCCAGGTCGTGATCGCGGCCCCGGCCGTACCGCTCTACGCCAATGTCACCGCTCAACCGGAAACCGACCCCGACACGATCCGCGACCAATTGGTCGCACAGGTGACCGGCATGGTCCGCTGGCGCGAGAGCGTCGCCAACATGGCCGAGGCGGGGGTCGACGAGTTCGTCGAGATCGGCGGGAAGGTGCTCGGTTCGATGGTCAAGCGCATTGCACCGGAAGCGAAGATCACCAGCGTGGTCACGATCGAAGATGTCGAATCGCTGGCAAAGGAGATTGCGTAGATGTTCGACCTCACGGGAATGACCGCACTGGTTACCGGTGCCAGTGGCGGCCTTGGCAGTGCAATCGCCACGGCGCTGGCGGGGCGGGGTGCCCAGCTCGCCGTCTCCGGCAGCAACGTCGAGAAACTCGAGAACTTCCGTGCATCGCTGGGCGGCGGTCATGTCGCGCTGCCGTGCAATCTTTCGGATGGCGCGGCGGTCAACCAGCTGGTTCCCCAGGCGGTCGAGGCCCTCGGCAAGCTCGACATCCTGATCAACAATGCCGGCGTCACCCGCGACAATTTGTTGATGCGGATGAAGGACGAGGAGTTCGAGGAGGTCATCAAGATCAACCTTGAGGCGGCTTTCCGGCTGATGCGCGCCGCCGCGCGGCCGATGATGAAGGCGCGGTTTGGCCGGATCATCTCGATCACCTCGGTGGTCGGGGTCACCGGCAACCCGGGCCAGGCCAATTATGTCGCGTCCAAAGCCGGCCTGATCGGCATGACCAAGGCCGTAGCGCAGGAGCTCGCCAGCCGCGGCATCACCGTCAATGCGGTCGCGCCCGGCTTTATGGCCTCAGCTATGACCGATGCGCTCAACGACCAGCAGCGCGAGACCATCTTGTCACGCATCCCGCTGGGCGCGATGGGCAGCGGCGACGACATCGGCGCGGCCTGCGTCTTTCTCGCCAGCCGCGAGGCCGGATACGTCACCGGGCAGACGCTCCACGTCAACGGCGGGATGGCAATGCCCTAAACGGCCTGGGGGGCAGGTTAACACTGTGTTGCCGCGCTCCTTGTCGTCGGGTTCGGGCCACCTATATCGCCCAACGAAATCAACGTTTCCGGCCGCCTGACGGGGGCCGGAGGGGCTAGACAAGAGGGAATGAAGAATATGGCCAAGGTCATTGGAATCGACTTGGGCACGACCAACAGCTGCGTTGCCGTGATGGAAGGTGGCAAGCCGAAGGTCATCGAGAATGCCGAAGGTGCGCGCACGACCCCGTCGGTGGTCGCGTTCACCAAGGACGGCGAGCGCCTGATCGGCCAGCCGGCCAAGCGCCAGGCGGTGACCAACCCCGATAATACGATTTTCGCGGTGAAGCGGCTAATCGGCCGCCGGTTCGATGATCCTATCACCAAGAAGGACACCGAGCTGGTCCCGTACAAGATCGTCAAGGGCGCCAACGGCGACGCCTGGGTCCAGGCCGCCGGGAAGGACTACAGCCCGTCGCAGATTTCGGCCTTCATCCTCCAGAAGATGAAGGAAACCGCCGAGGCCTATCTCGGCGAAACCGTCACCCAGGCGGTGATTACGGTTCCCGCTTACTTCAACGACGCCCAGCGCCAAGCAACCAAGGACGCCGGCCAGATCGCCGGCTTGGAAGTGTTGCGGATCATCAACGAGCCGACCGCCGCCGCGCTCGCCTACGGGCTGGAGAAGGACGACGGCAAGCTGATTGCGGTCTACGATCTTGGTGGCGGCACGTTCGACGTGTCGGTGCTCGAGATCGGCGATGGCGTGTTCGAGGTGAAGTCGACCAACGGCGACACCTTCCTCGGCGGCGAGGACTTCGACGCCCGCATCGTCAACTGGCTCGCCGATAAGTTCAAGGCGAAGGAAAATATCGACCTTCGCACCGATCGCCTCGCCCTCCAGCGGCTCAAGGAAGCCGCCGAGAAGGCCAAGATCGAGCTGTCGTCGGCGGCGACCACCGAAATCAACCAGCCGTTCATCACCGCGCGCATGGAAGGCGGCACGACCACGCCGCTGCACCTGGTCGAAACGATCAGCCGCGCCGACCTCGAGAAACTGGTCGAGGATCTGATCGAGCGGACCATCGAGCCGTGCAAGAAGGCGCTCAAGGACGCCGGGCTTGATGCCAAGGACATTGCCGAGGTCGTCCTCGTCGGTGGCCAGACCCGCATGCCGCGGGTGCGCGAGCGGGTGAAGGAATTCTTCGGCCGTGAGCCGCACACCGGCGTCAACCCGGACGAAGTCGTGGCGATGGGCGCCGCGATCCAGGCCGGCGTGCTGCAGGGCGACGTCAAGGACGTGCTGCTGCTCGACGTTACCCCGCTGTCGCTCGGCATCGAGACTCTGGGCGGCGTGTTCACCCGGATGATTGACCGCAACACGACCATCCCGACCAAGAAGAGCCAGGTTTTCTCGACCGCCGAGGACAATCAGAATGCGGTGACCATCCGCGTCTTCCAGGGCGAGCGCGAAATGGCTGCGGACAACAAGGTCCTCGGCCAGTTCGACCTGGTCGGCATTCCCCCGGCGCCGCGCGGCGTGCCGCAGATCGAGGTCACTTTCGACATCGACGCGAACGGCATCGTCAACGTCAGCGCCAAGGATAAGGGCACCGGCAAGGAACAGCAGATCCGCATTCAGGCCTCGGGCGGCCTGGCCGATGCCGACATCGAGAAAATGGTCAAGGAAGCCGAGCAGTTCGCCGACGAGGACAAGAAGCGGCGCGCCGCGGCCGAGGCGAAGAACAACGCCGAAAGCCTGATCCACTCGACCGAAAAGCAGCTCGCCGAGCATGGCGACAAGGTCGATGAGGCGGTGAAGACCGAGATCGAGGCTGCGCTCGCCGAGGCCAAGACCGCGCTTGAGGGCGGCGATGCCGACCAGATGACCGAGAAGACCAACGCGCTCGCGCAAGCGGCGATGAAGCTCGGTGAGGCGATCTACAAGACGCAGCAGGCCGAAACCGAGGCCACCGCCGGGCCCGCTGGGACCGAAGGCGCGGCCGAAGAGCGGCCCGAGCAGGAAGAAGTCGTCGACGCGGAATTCTCGGAAGTCGACGAAGAGAACAAGGGCTAATGATCGCCTGGCGCCGGTTTCGTACGGGGAGCCGGCGCCGCGTGCTGCGTAACGGGGAGCCGTGATGGTCGAGCAGGACTATTACGAACTGCTGGGGATTGAACGCGGGGCGGACGATGCGGCGATCAAGGCCGCCTATCGCCGGCTCGCCAAGGAACATCATCCTGACCGCCAGAACGGCTGCAAGGACGCCGAGTCGCGCTTCAAGGCGGTCAACCAGGCCTACGATGTGCTCAAGGACCCGCAGAAGCGCGCGGCCTATGACCGCTTCGGCCATGCTGCGTTCCAGAACGGTGGCGGGCAGGATCCGTTCGGCGGCGGCGGGTTCGAAGGCTTTTCCGACATTTTCTCGACGATTTTCGGCGAATTCATGGACCCGCGCGGCGCGCGCCAGAACGCGGCCCGCGGCGCCGACCTCCGCTACGATCTCGAACTGTCGCTCGAAGAAGCGTTCACCGGGGTCGAGAAAACCATCACGATCGAGGCATTGTCACGCTGCGAGAGTTGCCAGGGCCGCGGCTGCGCCAATGCCGACAATTGTTCGCGCACCTGTGCGACCTGCCACGGGGCGGGCAAGGTTCGCGCCCAGCAGGGCTTTTTCGTGGTCGAGCGCGGCTGCCCGACGTGCCGTGGCTCGGGCGAAGTGATCTCCGACCCTTGTGCGAATTGTCACGGCGAGGGCCGCGCGCTCAGCCAGCGCAAACTGGCGGTGAAAATCCCCGCCGGAGTCGACGAAGGCACCCGCATCCGTGTTTCGGGCGAAGGCGAAGCAGGCGTGCGCAGTGCATCGGCGGGCGACCTCTACCTGTTCGCCCACATGAAACGGCATCCGATTTTTGCACGCGAAGGCACGACGCTGGTCGCCGATTGCCCGGTGACTTTCACCACCGCCGCGCTCGGCGGATCGATCACCCTTCCGGGAGTCGACGGTCACAAGGTTGAGATCAAGATTCCGGCCGGCATCCAGTCGGGCGAGCAACTGCGCCATCGCGGTTCGGGGATGAGCGTCCTCAACGGCCGCGGGCGCGGCGATCTGGTCGCCCGGATCCTCGTCGAAACGCCATCGAAGATGTCGGCCAAACAGAAGAAGCTGCTCGAGGAATTCCGCGCGACCGAAACCGGCGAGGAATGCCCGGCGGCGAAAGGGTTCTTCACCCGCGTCCGCGATATTTTCGCCGGCTAGTCGCCGCTTTTCAGCCGATCGATCTCCAGCCGCATCGCAAACATCTGCGCGAACAATTCGGCCGCCGCGTGCAGTTCGAAGTTGGGCATCACCGCCTTCGTATGCGCGAGCCGGAATTCGCCCGCTTTCTTTCCACCGATTTTCACCGGGATACGCATCGTCGACGCGAAACCGCGATCGCTAAGCTCCGCCGCCTGCTCGGTTGACGGTGCGCGCAACAGCGCGTTGGCGATCACCGTATCTTCGTCCTTGCGCGGGAAGACCGGGACTGCGCTTGCCGCACTTTCGGGTACGAGCGCGGGAAAGTCGTCGCTGAGCGTCGCGTTCGCCCCCGAACGGAACGGCACGCCGGTGCGGCTGCTGGTCGATTTGAAATGTCCGGCGAGCAACGTCACGCGATCGAACGCGGTCAGCGCGCGCATCCGGCGGGCGGCGGCGTCGAACAGCTTTTTGCCGCTTTCGCCCGCCAATCCTGCGGCCAGCCCGCCGACACTGCCGAACGCTTCGCCAAAACCTTCGCTCGGGCTCGGCACCGCTTCGAGCAGCACGCGTTCCTCGATCTGCTGGAAGGCGACATCATAGAGGTCGTGATCGTCGGTCAGCCGGACTTGGTAGGCGCGCGCAATTCCCGTCGTGCCGCTTAACCGCGAGAACAGGTTGCGCAGGTCATGAAGGGCCTGGGCGTGGACGAACCGGCCGAGCGGCTCATCGATCAGCGTGACGTGCGATTCCCCGAGCAGGTGATGGACGTTCTCCGATGCGCGCTCGACGATCCAGTCGAGCGACAATTCGAGCAGATAGCCGCACGGCTGAATCCCGTCCCCGGCGCCCGTGGTCATTTCAGCCGAACACCCGCCCGAAAATGGTGTCGACGTGCTTCAGATGGAAATCGAGGTCGAACAGCGCGTCGAGTTCTTCGGCGGACAAGCGGCCGGTGACGTCGGCATCGCCCTTGAGCAGGTCGAGCAGCGACAATTCGCCGTCCGATTCCCACACTTTCATCGCGTTGCACTGAACCAGCGCATAGGAATCCTCGCGGCTGAGCCCGGCCTGGGTCAACGCCAGCAACACCCGTTGCGAATGGACCAGTCCACCCATCCGATCGAGGTTCTTCTGCATCCGCTCGGGGTAGACGAGCAGTTTGTCGACGACGCTCGTCAGCCGCGCCAGCGCGAAATCGAGCGTAATGGTCGCGTCGGGGCCGATGAACCGCTCGACCGACGAATGCGAAATGTCACGCTCGTGCCAGAGCGCCACGTTCTCGAGTGCCGGCGTTACCGCGCTCCTCACCACGCGGGCGAGGCCGGTCAAATTCTCGCTGAGCACCGGATTGCGCTTGTGCGGCATCGCCGAACTGCCCTTCTGGCCGGGCGCGAAATACTCCTCGACTTCGAGGACCTCGGTGCGCTGGAGGTGGCGAATCTCGACTGCCAGCCGCTCGATCGACGAGGCGATGACGCCAAGCGTCGCAAAGAACGCGGCGTGGCGGTCGCGCGGGATGATTTGGGTCGAAACCGGCTCGGGCGTCAGGCCGAGTTCGCTAGCGACATGGGCCTCGACTTCGGGCGGGACGTTGGCGAACGTGCCGATCGCGCCCGAAATCGCGCAGGTCGCGACTTCATCGCGCGCCGCGACCAGCCGCTCGCGGTTGCGGGCGAATTCGGCATAAGCCTGCGCGAGCTTGAGCCCGAAAGTTGTCGGCTCGGCGTGGATGCCGTGGCTGCGCCCGATGGTCGGGGTCAGCTTGTGCTCAAACGCGCGGCGCTTGAGCACCACGAGCAGCGTATCGACGTCCGCGATCAGCAACTCCGCCGCCTGCTTTAATTGCACGGCGAGCGCCGTGTCGAGCACGTCGGAGCTGGTCATGCCCTGGTGCAGCCAGCGTTTCTCCGGCCCGAGCTTATCGCCGGCCCAGGTAAGGAAGGCTATCACGTCATGCTTGGTCACGGCCTCGATCGCGTCGATCGCCGGCACGTCGATCTCGCCCAGCACATCGGCGTCATAAGCCTGGCGGATGGTCGCCGCGTCTTCTGCCGGGATCATCCCGATCTTGCCCATCGCCTCGGCGGCGAAGACCTCGATCTGCCACCAGATGCGATAACGATTTTCGGCTGACCAGATCGCGGTCATGTCGGGGCGGGAATAGCGAGGGACCATGGCAAGGGCGGCTAGCAGAGCCGTTTCAATGCTTCAAATCGCGCCGAATGCTCGCGACGGCCGCCGCCGCTTTACGGCACAGCGGCCAGGCGCACGTTATTGCTCAAACCCGCGTTGCTCAGCCAGTCCTGCTCGAGCAACTGGTCAGGAATCTCGATCCTTCCTTCGGCGATGAACGCGCAGCCGCCTCCGACCTCGATGGCGGACACCGCCCCGGCCTTGAGTTCGGCGGAGGCGCTGAGGAAGCTCGGCCTTCCCATCGCCACCCCCTGCACGACGTCGAGCCTGACGTCTTTGCCTTCGGAGAGTGCCGCCATGCCGGCAATCGCGGCCGCCGCCGCCCCGGTCGCGGGGTCTTCGGGAATGCCGAGGCTGGGCGCAAACATCCGGCCATATAGCTCCGACCGGTCTCGGAGCTCACCCGCGAAGACAAACAGGTTTGCGGCCCAATTGTCCGCGAGAATCCTGCGCCAGGATTCATGATCAAGCTGGGCGCGGTCGACGATCTCGGCGGAAGCGACCTGCGCGTAGGTGAACCGGGGGCCCATTCCCGCGCAGAAGGCCTGAAGGACGGTGCTGGCCGGCAAGGACAGGACGGCGGCAATATCCGCCGCCGTCGGCACCGTTTCCGGAACCTCGGGCGCGCGCTCGATACGCAATCGGGCCGAGTAGGACCCGCCTTCACGTCTCGTAGAAACCGATACCGGGCCGAGTCCCTCCTCCAATATGAAGTCGCCGACGGCGCACTGGTTCGCCATCACCAGCGCGCAAGCGGTTCCAACCGTGGGATGGCCGGCGAACGGCAGCTCCGCGCTTGGCGTGAAGATGCGGACACGGCGTACGTTGGCGGGATTGTCCGGCGGCAGTACAAAGGTCGTTTCGGGATAATCAAATTCCCTGGCGACCGCCTGCATCGCTTCGGTCGTGAGACCGCGGGCATCGATAAGGACGGCGAGCTGGTTGCCGCCGAACGGCTTGTCGGTGAAGACATCGAGAATCATGAAATCGTAGCGCATTGGACTTCCTTGCTGGTACGGGTTCAGCTGCGGACGAGCAGTTCGATCTCGATCGACGCTCCAAGCGGCAGGGCCGTTACGGCCACGGTGGTACGCGCCGGGTAGGGCGGCTCGAATTGCCTGGCGTAAATCGCATTGACCGCCGCGAAATCCTCGATGCGCGTCAGGAAAACGCCGACTTTGACAACGTCGCCGAACGTCTTGCCGGCCGCCTCGAGCAGCGTTGCGAGGTTGGTGAAGAGCTGGCGCGTTTCGGCCTCAACGCCACCGGCGACGAGCTTTTCGGTCGAGGGATTTTGCCCAACCTGTCCGCTAAAAAAGAGGAAATCGCCCGAGCGTATGGCTGGAGAAAATGGCCCGACGGGCGGGGAGAGTTTGTCCGAACGTATGGCTTCGACAACAACAGGCATAGGGAGCTCCTTGGTTCAAGCACCCCTACCAGCCGACTCCCCAGTCATTGCTGACCCGCACGTAATCATGTTATTGTTAGATTGCAATAGAACGATATGAACATCAAAGAGAAACGCCTTAAGGCGCTAGCCAATGCGCATCGTCTTCAGATCCTCTCGCTTCTGAAGGAGCCAGTGAAGAACTTCCCGCCGCAGGTCGACGGTGACCTGGTGGAGGACGGCGTGTGCGCGATCTTCATCGAAGAAAAACTGGGTCTGGCCCAGCCCACCACCGCCCAGCATCTCAAGGCGCTGGTGGAATCGGGCTTCCTCATCCCCAAGCGGATTAAAAGGTGGACCTTCTACAAACGCGACGAGCGTGCGATTGCCGGCTTCCTGACCGAGCTTAGCTCCGACGTCTAAACCGACCCATCCTTTTCAATGCTTCTAATCGCCGCAAGGCTGGCTACGATTGTCATGAATGGCGGACGATCCGGATGCTGAGCTGGTCAAGGCCGCAATCGCCGGCAGCCGCGACGCATTCGAAGCGTTGCTCCGCAGCCATTACGATCGGGTCCACGGGCTGGCGTGGCAGCTGACCGGATCGCGGGCGGACGCGGACGATATCGCGCAGGATGTGTGCTGCACACTGGTTGAGAAAATCGGGAGTTTCCGGGGCGAGGCCAAATTCACCACCTGGCTCACCGGCATCACTTTCAACGCCTGCCGCGATTTTCGACGGCGGCGGCGGTCATTTGCCGGTTTCACCGAGAAACTCTCGGTCCTTGTCGGTCTCGCCCCGGCGCATGACGGGCGCGACCTGTACGATGCGATCTGGCTGAAGAGCGCGATTGCCCGATTGAAGCCCGTTTATCGCGACGCTGCCGTGCTTGTCGTCGGGCAGCAGCTAACCCACGCCGAAGCGGCCGAGGTTCTGGGCGTGGCCGAGGCGACGGTCTCATGGCGGATGAGTGAGGCGCGACGGATGTTGTCCGCCGATCTCGGCTGACCCAACAATTATTTTCACCATCCTCCCAAGGAAATGGCGCGCCGGCACGTCCCAGTGATGTGCGGGCAAGTTCGCCCGCGGTTCAATGGGAGGGTCCAATGTGCCTGTTCTGTCGTTCGGTGGGACCGATTCTCGCCGCCTTCTGCCTTGCCTCGTGCGGCCAACCTGTCGTGCGCGGGGAGGTCTCGCCGCCGCCGGTAGCTGACCAGAAGGCGGCGGACTCGCAGCTCGTCGTCACCGGCTCGCGCGTCAACTCGCCCGCTCAGGAGCGCGACGCGATGAACTATCTGCCGGCGCCACCGCCCCCAGCGCCTGGAATGATGGCGCAGATAATGCCGTGGTCGCCGCCTTATCACGACGTCGGCCGCGACAAGTTCACCCAGATTTCGGAGAATCCGTTCAAGGTCGCCCGGGACGAGCCGGTCTCGACCTTTTCGATCGACGTCGACACCGCGTCTTATTCGTGGGTTCGCGCCTCGCTGAACCAGAATACGATGCCCCAGCCGGACTCGGTGCGCACCGAGGAACTGGTCAATTACTTCCCCTACGATTACGCGCCGCCGGCCGGCACGGCGCAGCCGTTCAGCACCAATGTCTCGGTCATGCCGAGCCCGTGGTCGCCGGGGCGCAAGCTCGTCCGCATCGGCATCAAGGGCTATTCGGTCCACCGCGCGACGCGGCCGCGCGCCAACCTCGTTTTCCTGATCGATACGTCAGGATCGATGCAGGAGCCGAACAAGCTGCCGCTGGTCCGCCAGTCGCTCGACATGCTGCTCGACGAACTCGATCCGCGCGACACCGTCTCGATCGTCACCTACGCCGGTTACGCCGGAACCGCGCTCGAGCCGACTCCGGTCAGCCATGAGGGCAAGATTCGCGCGGTGATCGACAGCCTTGGCGCCGGCGGCAGCACGGCCGGAGCCGAAGGCATCCGCCAAGCCTACAATCTCGCCGAGGCTAATTTCGACGCGAAGGGCGTCAACCGCGTGATCCTGGCGACCGATGGCGACTTCAACGTCGGCATCACCAACCAGGAGGAATTGAAGGGCTATATCGAGCGCGAACGAGGCAAGGGCGTGTTCCTGTCGGTGCTCGGCTTCGGTATGGGCAATTACAATGACGCGCTGATGCAGACGCTGGCCCAAAATGGTAATGGGACCGCGGCGTACATCGACACCATCGCCGAGGCGCGAAAAACGCTGGTTGAAGAATCTTCCTCGACCCTGTTCCCGATCGCCAAGGACGTGAAGATCCAGGTCGAGTTCAACCCGGCGGCCGTCGCCGAATACCGGTTGATCGGGTATGAGACGCGGCTGCTCAACCGCGACGATTTCAACAACGACAAGGTCGATGCCGGCGATGTCGGCTCGGGCCAAACGGTCACCGCGCTGTACGAAGTCGTGCCGGTCGGCGGGCCGCGAGCGACGGACGAACTGCGCTACGGCAGGCCGGTGGCGATGGCTGCCGCACGGAGCAGCGAGCTGGGCTTCGTCAAGATCCGCTACAAACTGCCGAAGTCGAACACGAGCCGGCTGATCTCGACCCCGATCGACGGCCGCAATGAGGTTCGGCGCTTCGCCGATGCGCCGCAGGACGCGCGCTTCGCGGTCGGCGTCGCCGCCTTCGCGGAGCTGCTGCGCGGGGGCAAGCACAGCGGGTCCTTCAGCTATGACGACGTGCTCGACATCGCGCTCGCGTCACGCGGCAGGGACGAGTTCGGCTACCGCAACGAGTTCGTTCAGCTGGTACGGGCGGCGAAAAGCGCTCGGACCTTGGCGCAACTCGAACGCTAGGGCGAGGGGCCGCCGCCGATTGTGCGTTGGCGGCGGCCTGTATCGCGACATCTTCGACGCACGGGCGATTGCCGCTATGAGGTTGCTCGATGCCGCCCGGTGACTCCCAACTGGTTCCCGATCCGCCACCGCCGCGCCCGGTCGCGCGCGATGAAGCGATCGCGGCAGCGATGCGCCGATTCGACGGGGTCGAGGACAATCCGCCCGTGAGAGCCGAGCGCCCACGCTCGACGGGCGGTTGGATCCGCAAGCCGCAATTTGCCACGGCCATGTCGCTCGGGCTGATCGCCATCATCGGCGGGCCGCTGACCTGGATGGCCGTCCGCAACGGCGCGCTTAACCCGCCGAGCGAGCCCGCGGCTCCGCCGACGGCGTCGAGCCCCGCCATTGCGCCGTCAGTTGCTTCGGAAGCGGTTCCGTCGGCGCAAGCAATTCCATCGCGGGGTGCACCGGCGTCCGACGCGGCCGCACCGCCTCCGCCCGAGGCCAAGAAAGACGTCGCACCCGTCGTCGCCGCGCCTGTCGAGCAACGGTTGAGCGACCCCGCGCAGGAGCTTGCGGTTGCGCCGCCCGCGCCTCCGCCACCCCCGCCACCCGCGCCTCCGCCCGCGCCAATGGCGGAGAAATCCGCCGAAGGAACGGTCGCCAACGATATCGCCGTCACCGGATCCCGAATCCGCCGGCCCAATCTGACCACCGCCTCGCCCGTGACGGTCCCGAACAGATCTGCCGAGCGCGACGAGGCTGAGGTCGTGAACAGCCTGCCCAAGGCGCAGGCACCGGCAGCACCCGGCTGGGTGACCAAAGATCGCGCTTACGCAACCTTCCTGTCACAGCTCCAAGGCGCCGTACGCACCGGGAACCGCGACGGCGTGATCCGCCTAATTCGCTTCCCGCTGCGGGTGAATGCGAACGGCAAGAGCCGAGTCTATCGCAATGCCGCGTCAGTCCGCGCGAATTACGATCAGGTCTTCACGCCCCAGGTCCGCCAGGCGATCCTCAACCAGAAGTTCGACCGTCTGTTCGGTCGCGATCAGGGCCTGATGATCGGCGACGGCCAGGTCTGGTTCGACCACACCTGCCCGAACGCCCAATGCTCGCCGCCAGGGCCGGTCCGGATCACCGCGATCAATCCCTAAATCAGTCCCATTGCGCGCATACTCGTCCGGCCGTTCGCGCCGACGATCACATGGTCGTGGACCGTCACCTTCATATGTCGCCCCGCTTCGACCAGGTCGCGGGTCAGGCGGATGTCCTGTTGGCTCGGTGACGGATCGCCGCTCGGGTGGTTGTGAACGATGATCAGCGCCGTCGCGCCCAGCGCGATCGCCCGCGCAATCACCTCGCGCACATGAACCGATGCTTCATCGACCGAGCCCTGCCACAGCGCCTCATTGGCGATCAGCATGTTCTTGGCGTTGAGAAACAGCACCCGGACCTCCTCGACCCGGGCATGGGCCATCGCCGCCAATTCCGCCGAAATCGTGTAGCAGTCGTTTCGCAAGCGGTTTGGTATCGACGCGCGGGATGGTCAGGGAGAGCAGACATTCGAGCAATTCATAATCGTGGAACGCGTCCGGCCCAGCGTCGAGCAACTTGCGCCTGAGCCGCGCGCGATGCCCGGCCGATTGCTTGGCGTTGCCGCTCGCGGTGCTGTGCCCGTCCATGCCGCCCCTTTGCGACCCGACCGAGCGTTGCCACTCAACCACAGATGCGTGGACCAGGGAAGCGGTCATGCCGCTTCTGGAACGGTCATCGCGCAGGGGGGTTAGTTAGCCCCATGGCCGAGCGGACATACGAGGAGGCGACGGTGTTCGTGCGTCGCAGGCCGCGCTGGCGTCGCGTTGCGATGCTCGGCGCGCTCGGCCTCCTCGCGTTTGTAATCATCGCGATTGCCGCGCTGTGGACCCAGCGCCGGCCGCTCGCGACGCAGTATCTGCAAAGCGCGTTCCAGGACCGCGGGGTCCAGGCCAGCTACCACCTCGATCGCGTCGGGCTGCGCACGCAGCAGATCAGCAATCTCGTCATCGGCGATCCAAAGCACCCCGACGTCACCGCGCGCTTGGCCCAGATCCAGATGCGGGTGAAGTGGAACGGCGCCTTCGAAGTCTATCGCATCGTCGCCCGCGGCGTCCGCCTCCGCGGCCGGATGGTCAACGGCAAGGTCAGCTGGGGCCAGGTCGACAAGCTGCTCCCGCCGCCGAGCAACAAGCCGTTCCAGTTGCCCAATTTCGTACTCGACGTCGCCGACAGCAGCATAGCGCTGGCGACCCCGTTTGGGCCGATCGGCGTCGCGCTCGAGGGCAACGGTAAGTTGAGCGGCGGCTTCAAGGGCCGCGCAGCGATCATCAGCCCGCGCCTCATCCCGGGCCGGTGCATTGCGCAGAATCTGCGCGCTTATGTCGCGGTTTCGGTGGTTGCCCGGCGGCCCGAAGTCGACGGTCCCATCACGCTCGACCGGTTCGACTGTCCGGCCAGCCGTTTCAATATCGTCGCACCCAGGTTCGAGACATCGACCAGCTTCAACGAATCGTTCACCAGCGTCGACGGTAGCGGCCGGATGGCGATGTCTAAGCTCACCGCCGGCGCCAACGGCCTGGCCGCCTTCACCGGCGCGCTCAGCTACAAAGGTCCGCTGTCGGACGTTCACGGCGAGGTGAAGCTCGCCGCGCAGAACTCGCGCATGGCGACGATCTACGCCGACCGCACCCGGCTGAACGGCGCCTATCAACTTGGAATTCGCGCAGGCACTTTCTCCCTGGCAGGCGATTTCGCCGCCGACAGCGCGGCGCTCGATCCGTCGATGCTCGCCGGCGTGACCGAACCGCTCAAGGCCGCGGCCAAGACCCCGATCGGGCCAATTGCCAGCGCGATCGGGGATGCGATCGGCCGGACTGCGCGGCGCTTCAACAGTGCCGGTCACATCAAGGTTGTGAACTTCCCCGGCGGCGGCGCGGTCCGCATCGAAAATGCGGATGTGATCGGCCCGGGCGGCGCCCGCGCGCGCGTCACCGGCGGCAGCGGCGTCACTTATTACTGGCCGGCCAACGCGCTCAGGATCGACAGCAATATCGCCATGGCCGGCGGCGGACTGCCCAACGGCCATGTCTCGCTGCGCCAGGCGAAGGCCGGTCTGCCGATGAGTGGGATCGCCGAATTCGCGCCATACTCGGCGCGGGGCTCGCGACTCGCTTTGACTCCGATTCGCTTCGGCCCCGGACCGAACAACAGCACCCAGCTCCACACCCTCGCCCAGCTCGACGGTCCGTTCCCCGACGGCCGGGTGCAGGCGCTGCGCATCCCGATCGACGGCCGCATCGGCCGTGGCGGCAGCTTCGCGTTCGGCACATCGTGCGCGGTCATCAGCTTCAACGCGCTGCAGACCGGGGCACTTCGGCTCGGCGCGGCGCGACTGCCGATTTGCCCGGTTGGGCCGGCGATCGTGTCGAAACGATCGGGCGGGCCGGTCCTCGCCACCGCGCGGTTCAGTGGACCCGTGCTCGATGGCCGCCTCGGCAAATCGCCGCTGCATCTCGCCGCGGCCGGCGGGCAGATCGTCGGCAAGCAGTTCAGCATGGATCGCCTGGGTATGCGGCTGGGAAAACCGGCGTCGCCAATCCTGTTCGACGCCACGCGGTTGACCGGCAGCTTTGTCGGATCGGGCGTCAGCGGGACGTTCACGGGCGGGCGTTCGACCATCGGCAACGTCCCGCTGCTGCTCAGCGATGCGTCGGGCAAGTGGCTGGTTCATCACGGCGATCTCAGCGTCGACGCCAATTCGTCGGTCACCGACCGCGACGCCAACCCGCGCTTCTATCCGCTCAAAAGCGACAATCTCCATTTCACGCTGGCCGGCGGTTTCGTCCGCGCGATTGGCACGCTCAAACATCCCGCGAGCGGCACTCGGGTGACCGATGTCGCGATCGAGCACCGGCTCTCGACGGGGGCCGGTCACGCCACGCTCGGCGTTCCCTCGCTAACCTTTGGCGAAAGCCTCCAACCCGAGGAGCTGACGCGGCTGACCGACGGTGTGATCGCATTGGTCGTCGGCACCATCAGTGGGCAGGGACGGATCGACTGGGATCGGGACGGTAAGGTCACTTCGACGGGCGATTTCACGACCGCACACCTCGATCTCGCAGCCCCCTTCGGGCCGGTGACCGGAATACGCGGGACCATCCATTTTAACGACCTCCTCGGCCTCACCACCGCGCCGGGACAGACCATGACCGTCGAATCGATCAACCCCGGCATTCTGGTCGAAAATGGCGTGGTCCATTACCAGCTGCTGCCCGGCCAACTGGTCAAGATCGAACGCGGCGAATGGCCGTTCATGGGGGGTCGCCTGATCCTTCAGGAAACCGTCCTCAATTTCAACAAATCGAACCCGAAGCGGTTGACCTTTGAAGTCATCGGTTTCGACGCCAAGACGTTCATCGACAGCCTCGGCTTCAAGGAAATCGACGCCACCGGAAAGTTCGACGGCGTGCTGCCGATGATCTTCGACGAGGAGGGCGGCCGGATCGTCGGTGGGCGGCTGGATGCGCGGGCACCTGGCGGAACGCTGTCCTATGTCGGGGTGGTGAATAAGGCGAACCTCGGGATGATGGCCAACATCGCCTTCGAATCCTTGAAGGAATTGCGTTACCGCTCGATGATCGTGCGCCTCGACGGCGACCTTGCCGGCGAATTCGCAACGCGCCTGACGATCGAGCAGCTTGGGCTCGGCGGCACATCGGGCCCGGCAAAAATCCTCCGCAATTCGTTCAAAAAGGTCCCTTTCCGATTCAACATCACCATCAAGGGCCCATTCCGCGCGCTGATCCAGACCGCCAAGTCGTACCGCGACCCGCGCCAGCAGATCGGCACGGTGCTGCCGCGACCGCTCGAGGACGTGCCCGGAATCGTCACCGAAGTCCGCCGTCGCGACGAAGACCAAGAGCAATCGCAAACTCCGGTCAAAGAGACCGTCACTCCAACTCCTGCCAGCGAGAGATGAGTATGACCCACAAATCGAGGATTCTGCGCGTGGCCGCGGCCGGCCTTGCCGCTATGCCGCTGACCGGCTGCATTTCGGTCAAAACCCCGGAAAAACCGATTGAGATCAACCTCAACGTGACTATCCGGCAGGAAGTGCTGGTGCGGTTGCAGCGCGACGTCGAGCAACTGATCCAGCAAAACCCGCAGGCATTCCCGCAGGCGAATCCGAGGCAGCCGCCCAAATGAGGACATTCCTGCTTCTCGTCGCGCTCGTCACGAGCGCTGCGGCCGGCGCGCAGACCTCGGCAATCAACACGGCGCGAGCCACGGGCACCGTTGGAGAGCGCTTCGACGGTTATCTCGGGATCGCGGCGCCCGTATCATCGGCCCTGCGCAGTCAGGTCGCGACAATCAATATCCAGCGCCGTGCGCTCTACAGCCGGCTCGCCGCGAGCAAGGGCGCCAGCCCTCAGGATGTGGGGATCACCGCCGGCTGCCAATTGCTGGCGCGCGTCGCGGTCGGCGAAGTCTATCTGTGGACCGATGGACGGTGGCGTCGTCGCGCGCTTGGTCAGTCCGCAATCCCGGATTATTGCCGCTGAGCGCGGGCCGCTGCGGTTGACTAACTAAACGCCCGTTCATAAAGGGTCGGCGCCTTGGCGGGCTCGCTTTCCGCCATGTTCCTCGCCTTTGCTCGAGCCCTTGAAATTCAGCAGGGGCGACGCACAGGGGAGATGCATGGCAGAGGATGAGACCGACGAGGTCCCGAAACTTCCACCCGATGCACGGCTCGAATCGCTCGATCGGCGGCTCGACAAAATGCAGCAGGCGGAAGCGAAGCGGACCGGAGTACAGCAGCCGAGCCCGGGCACCCGGGTCGCGCAGCAGGCCTTCGGTCATCTGATCGGCGCCCCCGTCGGCGGCGCGGTGATCGGGTGGGGATTGGACTCCCTGGCCGCGTTGACCGGCCACCGGACCTTCCCATTGTTCCTGTTGCTGATGCTGTTCTTCGGGTTCGGCGTCGGCGTCAGGAACGTCGTACGGATTACCAACACCCGGACGCCTCCGGGTCATTGATAGAGGTAGCGAAGCGCGTGGCGGCCGAAGGCAAGATCGACCCGATGCATCAGTTTACGGTGGAGCCGCTGGTTCCGCTGCATATCGGGCCGTACGATATCAGCTTCACCACCAGCTCGCTGTGGCTGCTGGTCGCGTTGGTCGTGATCTATGGCTTCATGGCCCTCGGCATGAAGCGGCAGTTGGTGCCCGGCCGCTGGCAAGTGGCGGTCGAGGGTGTGACCGGTTTTATCGACGACATGGTCAAGGTGAACATCGGACCGAAGGGCAAAGCGTACGTCCCTTACATCTTCTCATTGTTCATCTTCATCTTGGTGTCGAACCTGCTCGGCCTGCTGCCGTTAGCGGTTATCGGCATTCACCCGTTCACGACGACCAGCCATTTCAGCATCACCGGCGTGCTCGCGGTGCTCAGTTTCTCGATCGTCTTGATCGTCGGATTCTGGCGCCACGGTTTGCACTTTTTCTCGCTGTTCGTGCCGCACGGGACGCCCAAGGTCATGATCCCGTTGATCGCCAGCATCGAGTTCATTTCCTTCATGGTCCGCCCGTTCAGCCTCGGTCTGCGACTGTTCGTCGCGATGATCGCCGGCCATATTCTGATGGAAGTGTTCGGCAGCTTCATCGTCAGCGGGTTCAACGGCGGGGCGGTCGGCTGGGGTGTCGGCGCGCTTAGTTTCGCCTTCATCATCGGCGTTGCGGCGCTGGAGCTGTTGGTGTGCGCCATCCAGGCTTACGTGTTCGCGCTTTTGACCACGCTCTATCTCAACGACGCAATCAACCTTCACTAAGGAGTTTCAACATGGATTTCGCTTCCGCACAGGTCATCGGGGCCGGTCTCGCTGCAATCGGCGTCGGTGCCGCTGCTGTCGGCGTTGGTAACGTCTTCGGTTCGTTCCTTGAGAGCGCGCTGCGCAATCCGGCAGCCGCCGACAGCCAACAGGGCCGGTTGTTCATCGGTTTCGCCGCTGCCGAGTTGCTCGGCCTCATCGCCTTCGCCGTGGCGATGATCATCCTCTACGCCCGTTAAGCGCGAGTTACCGAGGACCTTAAATGCCTCAGATCGTCCAACTTCCGTACATTTTCGCGTCGCAGCTGTTCTGGCTGGCGGTGGTGTTCGGCTTCATTTTCTTCGTCATTGGACGGGGAATGCTGCCGAAGATCCAGTCGACCGTCGAGCTGCGTGAAAAGCAGATTGCGGACGATCTAGAGCGGGCGCAGGCTGCCCGTTCCGAAGCCGACGAGACCGAAGCGGCGTGGCGCGCGCGGATGGACGTCGCGCGCGCTGACGCGGCCCGGATCGCCCAGGAAGCCAAGCAGGCGAGCGCGGCCAAAACTGAGGCCAAGGTGCATGCCGCGGTCGATAGGCTCAATGCCAAGGTCGAAAACGCCGAAGCCAGGATTCGCGATGCGGTTGCCGCAGCGCGTGCCGAAATCGAGGTGGTCTCGGCGGACGCGACGCGGGACATGGTCGCGCGCCTGACCGACATCAAAATTGACGCGAAGGAAGCCACCGGCGCTGTGAAGGCGGAACTCAATGTCTGAGCTTTCTGCCATCACCCTCGTCAGCGAGCCGGCCGGGCCCGAGCATGCGGAGCCGGCCGCGTTCGGCGTTGTGACCGCTCCGGTTGCCATCGCGTTGGCGATGATTGTCGTGATCGCTGTGATCATCTGGAAGAAAGTTCCCGCCGCCATCGGCCGGGCGCTCGACGACAAGATCAAGCTGATCCGCGATCAGCTGGCCGAGGCCGCGGACCTGCGCAAGGAAGCTGAGGCGCTCAAAAAGGAATACGAAAAGAAGTCCAAGTCGGCCGACAAGGACGCTGCCGCGCTGCTCGAACGGGCGAAGCACGAGGCGGAGGAGATCGTCGCCAAGGCGAAAACCGACGCCGAAGCGCTGATCGAACGCCGCACGCGGATGGCCGAGGACAAGATTGCGGCGGAGGAGCGTACTGCGATCGAGCAGCTTCGTGCATCCGCGGTCGAAGCCGCGACCAAGGCCGCGGCCCGGCTCATCGCCGAGCGCCACGACGCGGCGAGCGACGGCAAGCTGGTCGATCAAGCGATCAAGGAAATCGCCGGGCGCTAGGCAGGTACCCCTGCGAAGGCAGGGGTCCAGTCCCAAGAAGAAGAGTCTGGGCTCCTGCCTTCGCAGGAGCAAAATCCGTTATTGCTGGTGCTGCCCGCCGGGTTGGCTGACACCTTGCAGCGCCTGGCCGGCAGTCCCGGTATCCGTTTCGCGGCTGAGGTCGCCCAAACTGACGATACCGCACAGCTTTTCCTGCTCGTCGATCACCGGCAAGCGGCGGACCTGCGCTTCGCTCATCCGGTTCGCAGCTTCCTCGACGTCCTCGTCATGACGGGCGCAAACGACGTCGTTGGACATGAGGTCGCGAACCAGGGTTTCCGGACCGTGGCCCTTGGCGATGCCGCGCACGGCGATGTCGCGGTCGGTGATCATGCCGATCAGCTTGTCGCCCTCGGTGACGGGGATCGATCCGGTATCGGCGCTCAGCATGAACGACGCGGCTTCATGCGCCTGCTGGTCCGGACCGACGGTCTGGACGTTGCGGGTCATCACTTCATGCACCTTCATGCTCGCTCTCCCATTGGAATGTTGACCGGCTAACGAACGGTCGCCGCGGGAGGTTGCGTCTTAGGGTACGTTCTCGGTCAGCAGATCGTAGGTCGCGACCAACTCGTTCTTCTGGTTGAACACCTCGACCGCCCAGCGGACCACGCCGGTGTCCTCGCTCTTCAGCGATTTCGAGCGGACGGTGAGCTCCACCCGCATCGACTCATCTGGGTAGAGCGGCGTCAGGAAGCGCAGATTCTCGAGCCCTGTGTTGGCCAGCACTGGACCCGGATCGGGATGAACGAACAGGCCTGCGGCAAAGCTCAGGATCAGATAGCCATGGGCCACACGCCCTTCGAAGATCGGCGACGCCTTGGCCGCTTCCTCGTCCATGTGCGCGTAGAATTTGTCGCCGGTGAACTCGGCGAAATGCTCGATGTCCGCGATGCTGACCGTGCGGCTGCCGGTCTTCCACGTATCGTCGATGGTCAGCTCGCTCATTTTGCGGCGGAACGGGTGGACGTCGACCACATGCTTGGGGCCACCGGGGATATATTGCTCGGTGATCGCGGCGATCATCGTCGGCGACGACTGGATCGCGGTCCGTTGCATGTAATGCTTGACCCCGCGCACGCCGCCCATCTCCTCGCTGCCGCCGGCGCGGCCGGGGCCGCCGTGGACAAGAACCGGCAGCGGCGAGCCGTGCCCGGTCGATTCGGCGGCATTGGTCCGGTCGATGACCAGCATCCGCCCATGGTAAGCGGCGGCGCCCTGGACGAAGTCGCGCGCCGCGTCGGGCGAGTGGGTGAACAGCGATAATGCCAGGCTGCCCATGCCGCGATTGGCGAGCGCGATGGCGTCATCGAGGTCGCGGTAGGGCATGACCGTCGAGACCGGGCCGAAGGCTTCGACGTCGTGAACGGCGGTCGCGGCCCACGGGTCATCGGTGCGTAGCAGGATCGGTTCGAGAAAGGCGCCCCCGGCATGGCCCGGCGAGGCTTCTGGATCGCCCGACACGATCCGTGCGCCGGATGCCACCAGCTTTGCGATCTGGCCGCGAACATCGTCGCGCTGGGCGCAGCTGACGAGCGCACCCATCCGCGAGTCCTGGTCGCGCGGGTCGCCGACCTTGGTCGCCTGGAGGCGTTCGCGGATCGCCGCTTCGACTGCGTCGAGATGCTCGGCCGGCGCCATGGCGCGCCGGATCGCGGTGCATTTCTGCCCCGCTTTTACGGTCATCTCGGTCACGACCTCTTTCACGAACAGGTCGAACTCGGGCGTTCCCGACGCGGCGTCGGGGCCGAGCAGCGAGGCATTGAGGCTATCCTGCTCGGCGACGAATTTCACCGATTCGCGCTGGACGACGGGGTGCGACCGCAATTTCAGCGCGGTCGAAGCGGAGCCGGTGAAGCTGACCACGTCCTGCCCGGTCAAATGGTCAAACAGGTCGCCGACGCCGCCGACGATCAATTGGATCGCACCCGGCGGTAAAACGCCGCTGTCGATCATCACGCGGAACGCGGCTTCGCACAGATAGGCCGTCGAGCTGGCCGGCTTGACGATCGCCGGGACGCCCGCGAGCAAGGTCGGCGCGAGCTTTTCCAGCATCCCCCAGACCGGGAAGTTGAAGGCGTTGATGTGGACCGCGGCGCCCTGCAGCGAAGTGTAAATGTGCTGGCCCATGAACGTGCCGGTCTTCGACAGCGTCTCGAGCGGACCATCCAGCAGCACATGTCCATCCGGCAGTTCGCGCCGGCCCTTCGACGAGAAGGAGAACAGCGTGCCCGCGCCGCCCTCGATGTCGATCCAGCCGTCCTTGCGCGTCGCCCCGGTCAGATAGTTGAGCTCGTACAGCTCTTCCTTGCGCGCCATGATCGCCTGGCCCAGCGCCTTGATCATCCGCGCCCGCTCGTGGAACGTCAGCTTACGCAGCGCCGGCCCGCCGACCTCGCGCGCGTGACGAAGCATCCCGCCGAAATCGACCCCGCTCGACCCGGTCATCGCCACCAGGCTGCCGTCGATCGCGCTCGACAACTCGGCGAGATTGCCGTCGCCCGCGATCCACCGGTCGCGCTCGTAGTTCAACAATTGCTGGGTCTTCATGTCACTCCGCCCGGATGTGGTAACGCGGACTATATGGGTGGCTGCTCGACAGCCCGCCATCGACCACCAGCGCCTGGCCGTTGACGTAACTGGCGTCGTCCGAGGCGAGGAACAACGCCGCCTGGGCGATCTCGATCGGTTCGCCGCCGCGCCGGAGCGGGTTGAGTTCGCCGATCCGGTGCGTCTGCCCCTTCTCGCGGGCGAGATCGTACATCATCTGGGTCATGCCGGTTTCGATCAGTCCCGGGCAGACCGCGTTGAAGCGGATATTGGTCCCGGCAAACTGCTGCGCCGCGCTCTGGACGAGGTTGATGACCCCGGCTTTCGACGCTGAATAAGCCGCACCGCCGGCGCCCGCGCGGAGGCCCGCGACGCTCGCGGTGCAGACGATCGACCCGCCGCCCTGCGCCCGCATGATCGGCGCGGCGTGCTTGATGGCGAGGAACGGTCCGATCAGGTTGATGCGCAGGATCTCGGCCCAGTCCTCGGCGGTTTGCTGGGTGAGCGATGCCAGTCCGCCTGAGATTCCGGCATTGGCGAAGAACACGTCGAGTTTGCCATGCCGAGCAACGACATCGTCGATCAGCCGCTTCACATCACCGTCGCTGCCGGCATCGGCGCGAACGTCCGCTCCCTCGGAAACATCGGCACCGACCACGGTCGCGCCCTCGCTCCGGAACAGCTCGACCGCCGCCTTGCCGATGCCCGAGGCCGCGCCGGTCACGATCGCCACCTTGCCTGTCAAACGTCCGCTCATGGCGCCGCTCATAGCAGAGGGCTGTGACGACGAAACTCCGCTGTTATAGGGCGGCATGGATTTCACCCAGGCACCGGCCGAAACCGAGTGGCGCGACCGCGTTCGCGCCTTCATGAACGCGCACGTCCGCCCCCGCGCCGCCGATTATGATGCGCAACAACGCGAAGGCGAACGCTGGAAGGTCCTCCCGGTCGTCGAGGAGCTGAAGGCAAAGGCCCGGGCCGAAGGATTGTGGAACCTGTTCATGCCCCCGTCGCACGGCGCTCAGCCGGTCGACGACAGCTTCAAGTTCGAGGGACCGGGCCTGTCCAACCTCCAATACGCGTTTTGCGCCGAGGAGATGGGGCGGCTGTTGTGGTCGTCGGAGGCGTTCAATTGCTCGGCGCCCGACACCGGCAACATGGAGGTGATCCACCGCTATGGCACGCGCGAGCAGAAGGACGAGTGGCTGAAGCCGCTGATGGATGGCGAAATCCGCTCCGCCTTCCTGATGACCGAGCCCGACGTCGCATCGTCGGACGCGACCAACATCCAGTGCCGCATCGAAATGCGCGGGAACGAATATGTGATCAACGGCCGCAAATGGTGGTCGAGTGGCGCCGGCGATCCGCGCTGCAAGGTCGCGATCCTGATGGGCAAGACCGATCCGGCGGCCGCGACTCACCAGCAGCAGTCGATGATCCTGGTGCCGCTCGACGCGACCGGCGTGACGATCAAGCGCCATTTGCCGGTGTTCGGCTACGACGACGCGCCGCACGGCCATATGGAGATCGCCCTCGACGACGTGCGGGTGCCGCCGGCCAATATGCTGCTCGGCGAGGGCCGGGGCTTTGAAATCGCCCAGGGCCGTCTCGGTCCGGGCCGCATCCACCATTGCATGCGCACCATCGGTGCCGCCGAGGAAGCGCTCGACGCGATGGTCAAACGGCTGCTCTCCCGCACCGCGTTCGGCAAGACGCTGGCCGAGCAGGGGGTGTGGGAAGAGCGTATCGCCAACGCCCGCATCGACATCGAAATGACCCGGCTATTATGCCTCAAGGCCGCGGACATGATGGATCGCGCCGGCAACAAGGCGGCGCAGGGCGAGATCGCGATGATCAAGGTTGCCGCGCCGCTGATGGCCTTGCGGATCATCGACGACGCGATCCAGGCGTTCGGCGCGGCCGGGGTGTCGGAGGATGCCGGCCTGGCACGAACTTACGCCCAAATCCGCACGCTGCGGCTCGCCGACGGGCCTGACGAAGTCCATCGCCGCGCCATCGCCCGGCTGGAGTTCAAGAAGCACAAATGAGCGAGCCGGGGCTCGACGAGGCCGCGCTCGGGCGCTGGCTCGAAGCCAATGTGCTCGGCTTCATCGGCCCGTTCGAGCTGACCAAATTCCCCTCGGGCCAGTCCAATCCGACTTATCGCATCGCTGCCGCGTCGGGCGATTATGTCCTCCGCCGCAAGCCATTCGGCGAGCTGCTGCCGTCGGCGCACGCGGTCGACCGCGAATATCGCCTGCTCTCCGCGCTCCATCCGCTCGATTTCCCAGTGCCGCGGCCATTGGCGCTGTGCGCCGATCCAGGCGTGATCGGATCGATTTTCTACATCATGGATCTGGCCCGGGGCCGCCCCTACGCCAACGGCGCACTGCCCGAGTTCGACCCTTCGACTCGACGGCATATCTACGAGCAGCTGGTTGACACGCTCGCCGACCTCCACAGCATCGATCCCGACGCCGCCGAACTCGGCGATTTCGGCAAGCCCGGCAATTATTTCGAGCGGCAGGTCGCCCGTTGGACCCGGCAGTATCGCGACTCACAGACCGACTACATCATCGAGGTGGAGCGGCTGATTTCGTTCCTGCCCGAGACCATTCCCGAGCAGGCGCGAACCTCGATCGTCCACGGCGATTATCGCATCGACAATGTCGTGTTCGACGGCGACGGCACGCTGACCGCCGTGCTCGACTGGGAATTGGCGACGCTCGGCGATCCGCTGGCGGATTTCTCCTATCTCGCAATGCAATGGATGATGCCCGCCGACGGCGGCGCGGCGCTCGGCGAGCTGGACCTCGAACAACTCGCGATCCCCAGCCTCAAGGAGATCGTCGCGCGTTATTCGGAGCGCTCGGGCGTGCCCGTGGCCGACCGGCTCGACTGGTATTTCGCCTACAACCTCTTCCGCCTGACCGGCATTGTTCAGGGCATCAAGAAGCGCGTGATCGACGGCACGGCGAGTCACGCGAAGGCCGCGGAAATGGCCGAACGGGTGCCGATGCTGGCGCGGGCCGCGTGGAGTTTCGCAGTGAAGGCAGGAGCGTAGAATGATTGACCCGGTCCGGCCGATTGCGCTTGGCGATATCGAGATTGCGCGTCAGCGCATTTCGGCGACGGTGCTGCGCACGCCGCTGGTCAAGCTCGACACCGGGAGCGGCGGGCCCAATATCTATTTGAAGCTCGAAAATCTTCAGCCAACCAACGCCTACAAGATCCGCGGCGCGGCCAATGCCGTCGCGCATCTGTCGGACGAAGAACGGGCGCGCGGCGTGTGGACGATCAGCGCCGGCAATGCCGGGCAGGGCGTCGCTTACGCGGCCCGCGCGTTCGGCGTGCCATGTTCGGTCGTGGCGATCGAAACCGCGCCGCAAACCAAGCTCGACCGGATGCGTGCGCTCGGGGCGACGATCGCCCCGGTGTCCTACGAGACCGCGTGGCAGGCCGCGGAGTCGCACGCGTTCGAGGGCATGGACGCAACCTTCATCCACCCGTTCGACAATCACGATTTCATCGCCGGGCACGGCACGATGGGGCTCGAAATCGTCGAGGACCTGCCCGACGTGCGCACGGTCATTGCGGCGATCGGCGGCGGCGGTCTGATCACTGGCGTCGGCAGTGCGGTCAAGGCGTTGCGGCCCGAGGTCAGGGTCATCGGCGCCGAGCCCGAAACCGCGGCGCCATACGCTTATTGTCTCGAACACGGCGGACCGCAGCGCTTCCCCGACTGGCAAGCATCGTTCGTCGATGGCGCGGGCGGCAAAAGCGTGACCGAGCGCATGTGGCAGCGGATGCAGGCCGTGGTCGACGGCTCGATCGTCGTGACCCTCGACGAAACCCGCCAGGCAATGCGGATGATTGCCGAGAAAGCGCGGGCGATTGCCGAAGGCGCGGGAGCCCTGTCGCTCGCCGCCGCGCTGACTGGCAAGGCGGGAGAGGGGCCAATCGTGTGCATCGTCTCGGGCGGCAACATCGACCTCGCCAAATTCAGCGAGCTGGTCGCCTGATCATTTGCCGGTGAAGTTGGGCGGCCGTTTTTCAAGAAACGCGGCGACGCCCTCGCGATAATCGGCGGTTAAGCCCAGGCGGCGCATCGCCCCGGCTTGGCGTTCTAGCTCTTCGTCGAGGCTGTACTGCCAAGACGAGCGGATCATCTCCTTGATCGCGGCAAGCCCGAGCGGCGGGAGCGACGCGAGCCTGTTGGCAATTGCGTCGACTTCCGCGTCGAGCGCCTCGTCCTCAACCGCCTTCCAGATCAGCCCCCATTCGGCGGCGGTCTCCGCCGGCAGCGGCTCGCCGGTCAGCGCGAGACCCAGCGCGCGGGCCTGGCCGACGAGGCGGGGAAGCGCCCAGGTGCCACCGCTGTCGGGGATCAGCCCAATCGCCGAAAAGCTCTGAATGAATTTCGTCGACTTGGCCGCGACAACGATATCACAGGCGAGTGCGATGTTCGCGCCGGCCCCGGCCGCTACCCCATTGACGCGCGCGATCACCGGCTGCGGCAGCGAGGTCAGCGTCCGAATCAGCGGGTTCCAGCATTGCTCGACGGTCTCGCCGAGATCGACCGCCTGTCCCGGCGCAACGGCGCGATCGTTGAGATCTTGACCGGCACAGAAGCCGCGGCCAGCGCCGGTGAGCACGAGCACGCGGGCATCATCGAGGCTGGCAAGCGCGTCGCGCAGTTCCTCGTGCATCTGAACCGTGAAGCTGTTCAGCCGGTCGGGCCGGTTGAGCGTGATCCGCGCGACGGGGCCGTCCGCCTTGAAGTCGATGGTCTCGTAAGCCATGCCTTGGCCTAGCCAAGGAGAGGGCGTGGACGCAAACGAACTCGCAAGCAAGGTCGCGCAGGGAATGCTGGCTGACGAGGGTACCGGCCCGGCATGGGGCATCGTCATCGAGGAGGCCCGCGCCGGCTATGCGCGGCTGTCGATGGTCGTCCGTCCGGACATGCTCAACGGCCACGGGATCGTCCACGGCGGAATGGTGTTCGCACTGGCCGACACGGCCTTTGCCTATGTCTGCAACGGCCGGAACGAGAAGACCGTGGCCGCGCAGGCATCGATCGTGTTTCTCGATAGCGCTCGTGAAGGCGAGACATTGATCGCCGAAGGTGAGGCGGCCGCCACGGCAGGGAGGAGCGGCGTTACGCGCGTGACCGTTCGAACTGCCGACGGCCGCCCGATCGCCGAGTTCACAGGCTATTCCCGGACGCTCGGCGGTCCGGTCGTTGAAGTTTAGCGCCTCACCACGCCGCAACGCCGAGAGGCCCCTTGGGCATCAGCCGGCCATTCACGATCAGCGTACCCACCACCATCGATCCGTAGAGATCAACCGCCCCGTTGATCGTCGTTGTGCCGAGATATTTGCCCTTGGTCATGGCCGCGGTCGGGGATCGCTGGGACATCGTGCAGTCGCGGTAGACCGCGCGCCAACCCCACGGGAGCAAGGCCGAGCCGTGCACGTCGAAGGTGCAATGGCCGAACAGGACATTGTCGCTCTCGGCCATGTTGACGATCGGTTCGCCGGGCTTGGTCCCGCCTTCGTAGACCTTGCCGGTGGGGGACAGCGCTGGGTTGTCGGTGAAGCGGCAATTGAGGAATTGCGTGGCCCGGGCCGGGTTCGTCTTGTCGGCGAAGGGATGAACGACCGCGCCGACGAACGTGCAGCCAGTGAAGCGGAAATATGGCTTGAGCGGCCACGCCGACCACATGGTCGTGCCGACGAACGCGCAATCGGTGAAGCGGGCCTGGGCACTGTCGCCGCTGTCGGCGAGCAATCCGCAGCCGACATTGTCGACGAACTTGCAGCGCGCGAAGGTGAGGTCGCGAATCGGCCTGTCGGTCTCGGCCTCGATATCGAACCCGGCGGCCGGTGCGCTGGCGATCACCGAACGCCCGGTGTGGCTGAATTCGCAATCTTCAAAATCGTAGCCGCGGCCGGCGGTCAGGCTGATCCCCTGCCGGCCGTTATAGCGCGCGACGAAGCGGCTGAAGCGGCTCCGCGCGTTGCGACCCGGGTCGCCTTCGATGATCGCCCCGTCCTGGCCGTGATGATGCGACAGGACGTTGACGACGGTCTCGGTGGCGCGATTGTTCTTGAGCCAGATCCCGGACGCCGGCACCTGCCAGCCGGTGTCGCCGAACGGACCGCCGATCAGGAGGTGTTCGAGATTGCCGTCGAGTTCGACGTCGCGGATTTCGACCGGTCCGCGGCAGTCGTGGATGACGATCATCGCCCGGTACGGGCTGGCCAATTCGTCGCCCTGGTAATTGGGCAGCGCACGGCGGGTTTTGGCGCCGCTGCGCGGATCGAAGGTACCGAACCGCAGCCCTGGCCGGCACCGCAGCCGCGCGCCGTTGCCGAGAATTCGAATCGGCCTGGCGAGGCCGCGCAGATCGATGATCGGCGCCGGACTCCAGGCAAACGGCCCGCGACGGGATTGCTCGCTGACCATGTAGCTCTTGCCGCGTGTCAGCACGATCGTGCCCCCGCCGCGGCGGCTCAGTTCGGCGCTCATCGCCCCGAAGGCGCGCGTGTCATTGGCCACGCCGTCGCCGCGAGCGCCGAAATCCTCCGGCCGCAGCGCAGACGCAGATTGCGCATTCAGCTTCGCCGAAAGCGATGCGGCGGAGCAGGCCGCGAGAAAGGCACGTCGATCAAAATCCATAAGCCTCCGTATCCCCGCAACGCTTGAACCCGCGATGAGTGCGCGAGGCATTTGAAGGGCGGCGGCGGAAAGGCTACATCATCCTTATGTACACCACCGAGCTACAGAAGACGGCCAAGATCGAGAATCTCGAGGACCCGAAACTCCTCGAGGCGTTCGAAGCGCGGGTCGCGGCAGACGAGTTTATCGAGCCCAGGGACTGGATGCCTGAGGCCTATCGACGGACCTTGACGCGGCAGATCAGCCAGCATGCGCATAGCGAGATCGTCGGCATGCTGCCCGAGGGCAATTGGATTAGCCGCGCTCCATCGCTCCGCCGCAAGGCGATCCTCCTCGCCAAGGTCCAGGATGAGGCCGGGCACGGGTTATATCTCTACTGCGCGGCGGAGACGCTCGGCACGAGCCGCGAGCAGATGATCGAAGCGCTGCACTCGGGCAAAGCCAAATATTCGACCATCTTCAATTATCCGACCCTGACCTGGGCCGACATCGGGGCGATCGGCTGGCTGGTCGATGGCGCGGCGATCATGAACCAGGTGCCGCTACAGCGGACGTCTTACGGACCCTATGCCCGGGCGATGGTCCGGGTGTGTAAGGAAGAGAGCTTCCATCAGCGCCAGGGCTACGAAATCATGGTTGCGCTCGCCAATGGCACGGCGGAGCAAAAGCGCATGGCGCAGGATGCGCTCAACCGCTGGTGGTGGCCGAGCCTGATGATGTTCGGCCCGCCTGACGAGGACAGCCCGAACACCGCGCAGTCGATGCGCTGGCGGATCAAACGCGACACCAATGACGAGCTCCGTCAGAAATTCGTCGACATCACCGTGCCCCAGGCGGATTTCATCAATCTCACGGTCCCTGATGCCGACCTCAAGTGGAACGACGCAAAGGGCGGTTACGACTTCGGCGCGGTCGATTGGGAGGAATTCTACGCGGTTGTCCGCGGTGAAGGCCCGGTCGCCAAGGAGCGGATGAAGGCCCGCCGCGATGCCTGGGACAACGGCGCCTGGGTCCGCGAAGCCGCTGCGGCGCATGAGGAAAAACGCCGCGCGAGGAAGGCGGCGTGAGCAGTGACTGGCCGCTCTGGGAAGTCTTCGTCCGCTCGAAAGGCGGCCTGGCGCATCGCCACGTTGGCAGCGTTCATGCTCCTGACCCGGAGCTCGCGCTCCGCCACGCGCGGGATACGTACACGCGGCGGATGGAAGGGGTGAGCCTGTGGGTCGTGCCGTCGGCGGAGATCGTCGCCAGCGATCCTGACGACGCGGGCGAATTGTTCGCGCCGGCGGAAAGCAAGATCTACCGCCACCCGACCTTCTACGACATCCCCGACGAGGTGAAGCATATATGAGGCCGGTGATCCTCCCCGGGATGGGGAGGGGGACCACGAAGTGCTGGAGGGGGCGTGGCGCGGGGCTCAGACCCCCCTCCGTCAGCGCCTCGCGCTGCCACCTCCCCGTTCCGGGGAGGAGTTAATGGATCCGCGCACCGATTATTTGCTGCGCCTCGGTGACGACGCGCTGGTGCTTGGCCAGCGCCTCGGCGAATGGTGCGGTCATGGGCCGGTGCTCGAGGTCGACATCAGCCTCGCCAACCTCGCCCTCGACCAGATCGGACAGGCGACCGTCCTGCTTGGTGCGGCTGGTGACGCGGACCAACTTGCCTTCCATCGCGACGTGCTCGACTTCAAGAATTGCCTGCTGGTCGAGCAACCCAATGGCGACTTCGCCCAGACCATCGCCCGGCACCTGCTTTACACGACTTGGCAGCATTTGCTGCTGCAGCGGCTGACGGCGTCGAGCGACCAGCTCCTGTGCGAACTCGCGACCAAAGCAGTGAAGGAAATCGCCTATCACCGCGAACTGGCGAGCGAATGGACGGTGCGGCTCGGCGACGGCACCGACGAAAGCGCGCGACGCATGGCCGAGGGGCTCGATTGGTGCTGGCGCTTCGTGCCCGAGCTGTTCGAGGTTGATGAGGCGCTGCAGGCCGCGATCGATGCGGGGCTCGCCCCAGATCCGCGCACTTTCGAGGACGAATATCGATCCACGATCTCTGGCGTCCTCGCCGAGGCGAAACTTCAAGCACCCGCCGACCAGCGCCAGATCCTCGGCGGCCGCCGCGGTCACCACAGCGAGCATCTCGGCCACTTGCTCGCGGCGATGCAGTTCCTGCCGCGCACCTACCCCGACGCGACCTGGTAGGCGCCGCAATGGCCGAGCATTTCCATGCGCTGCGGGTCGCGGAGATCGTTCCCGAGACCTCCGAAGCCAATTCGATCCGCTTCGCCATCCCGGCTGATTTGCGCGACAAGTTCGCGTTCAAGGCCGGGCAGCATCTCACCCTGCGCGCGACGATCAATGGTGATGAGGTTCGGCGTAATTATTCGCTGTGCACTGCGCCCGACGATCAGGACTGGATGGTCACCGTCAAGCGGATCGGCGGGGGCGTTTTTTCCAACTGGGTCGGCGACCATCTCAAGTCCGGCGACGACGTTGACGTGATGCCGCCGCACGGCAGCTTCACCACCGAATTCGACGCTTCCAAATCGCGCCACTTGGTTGGCATCGCCGGCGGGTCGGGGATTACCCCAGTGATATCGCTGATCAAAACCTTGCTGCGGAGCGAGGCCAACAGCCGCTTCACATTGCTCTACGGCAACCGTGACAGCAGTTCGGTGATCTTCCTCGAGGCGCTCGCAGGATTGAAGGACAAGTATCTCGGCCGGCTTGAGCTTTATCATTTCCTCGACGCCGAGGAGCAGGACATCGAGCTGTTCAACGGCATGCTTGATCGTGTCCGCTGCGACGACGCGATCCTCAGCCTGGTGCCCGACGCCGCCGAGGTCAGCGACTGGTTCATCTGCGGCCCCGGGCCGATGATGGACGCGGCCGAAGGCGCGTTGCTCGACCGCAACATCCCGAAAGAACGCATTCACATCGAGCGCTTCACCGCCGACCGCCCGGCCGAAGCGCTCGCGCGCGAAATCGCCGAGCTCCAAACCAAGGCTGAAGGTGTCACGGTTGCGGTCACGCTCGACGGCCGCACCCGCAAAGTTGCGTTCACGCAGGGCAATATCCTCGACAGCGCGCGCGCGTCGGGGCTTCCGGCGCCATTCGCGTGCAAGGCCGGGGTGTGCGCGACATGTCGCGCCAAAGTCACCAGCGGCAAGGTCGAAATGGCGGTCCATTACGGCTTGACCGATGAGGAGGTCGCGGAAGGCTATGTCCTGACCTGCCAGTCGGTGCCGCTGGGCGACGGGGTCGCAGTGGATTACGACGCCTGACTTCGCTAATCGCAAATCCATGCTGACCCCGACCTTCGAAAAGACTCGCGGCCTCGCCGATCTTTCGCCCGTCCCGGAGGACCCGCTGATTGCCTTGATCGGCTTGGTCAATGCCGATCCGCGGCCCAACAAGATCGACGTCGGCGTCGGTGTGTTTCGCGACGGCGCGGGCAATACGCCGATCCTCAAGGTGATGAAGGAAGCCGAGCGGTGCCTGCTCGATACTCAGGTGACCAAGGCCTATCTCGGCAGTGCTGGCGACAAGCGTTTTGCCGAGTTGCTGCGCCCAATCCTGCTTGGCGAGCACGCAAATGACGAGCGCATTGCCGGCATCCAGACGCCGGGCGGTTGCGGTGCTCTCCGGCTGGGCTTTGAGCTGATCGCGACGGTTAATCCCGGCGCTCGCGTACTGGTCGGCACGCCGACCTGGCCCAACCATCCGCCGATCATCAACGCCGTGCGGCTCGAGGTCGTCGAATATCCCTATTACGAGCGGGGGCAGGGCGCGATCCGGTTCGAGGACATGCTCGAAGCGCTGAACAAGGGCGCGCCGGGCGACATCGCCTTGCTCCACGGCTGCTGCCACAACCCGACCGGTGCCGACCTCGACCCGGTGCAATGGGCTGAAGTTGCCGACGTCTGCCGCGACCGCGCCCTCATTCCTTTGGTCGATATCGCCTACCAGGGGTTCGGGCGCGGGCTCGAAGAGGACGCGGCCGGCCTCCACGGCATCTTGTCGCAATGCGACGAGGTGATTGTCGCCCAGAGCTGCGACAAGAATTTCAGCTGCTACCGCGACCGCCTCGGCGCGATCTTCGTCAAGACCGGCTCGGCGCATACGACTGCGACGGCGATGAGCCATGTGCTGCAGCGCGCTCGTGAAATGTGGTCGATGCCGCCCGATCATCCGGCTGCCTGCGCCCGCATCATCCTCGAAGACCCCGAGTTGCAGGCACGCTGGCTGGTCGAGCTTGCCGGCATGCGCGACCGTATAAATGCGGTGCGTCAGCGGATTGCCGCGGCCGACCCGCGCCTCGCGTTCATCGGCCGCCAGTTCGGCATGTTCTCGATGCTCCCGCTGAGCCGCGAGCAGGTGCTCAAGCTGCGCGAGGATCATGCGATCTACATGGCTGACAGCGGCCGCTTCAATGTCGTCGGTATGGGCGATGGCCAGATCGACCGATTTATCGCCGCCGTGGTCGAGGCGCTGGACGCCTGATCATGGCCGAGCGCGACCCGGGTCGAGTGTCGTCCGACGTCGATTGGCGTGAGGTCGCGAGGCTAGTGCTGACCAGCCGCGAGCTGGACCGGATCGAAGAGCAAGAACTCGTTCCGGCCAAGAAGGTCCTCTACCAATTTTCGGCGCGCGGCCACGACATGGCGCAGGTTCTGCTCGGGCTGCACCTCAAGGACGGCGACGGGGTGTTCGGTTACTACCGCTCGCGGCCGCTGCTGCTATCGCTCGGCGTTCCGCTCGCCGACGCTCTGGGCTCCGGAATGGGGCTCGCCGGCGGCTATTCCGACGGGCGCGATATTGGCGTTGTGTTCAATTATCCCAATCCCGGCGGCGCCCACGCCCTGCCGATGTGCGGTGGGGTCGGCGCGCAATATGCGCCGGCGGCCGGCTGGGCGCAGGCGATCCAGTACAAGCAGCGGGCACTCGACGAAGGCGCGTCGGATTCGATTGCTTTGGTGCTGGGCGGCGACGCAAGCTGCGCCACGGGAGGATTTTGGTCCGCATTAACTATTGCAACTACGCAACAGTTGCCACTGCTAATATACGTCGAAGACAATGGCTACGGGATCTCGGTTCCCTCGGAATATCAAACACCTGGCAAGAATATCGCGGCCAATCTCGCCAGTTTTTCCGGGCTGAGGATCTTCAACGGCGACGGCACAGACCCGGTCGAGGCCGCGCGGCTGGTCGACGAGGCGGTCGGCCACGTTCGCCAGAGGCAAAAGCCCGCGCTGTTGCGGCTGACCGTGCCCAGGCTCGAAGGGCACAGCTTCCAGGATACGCAAACCTACAAGACCGAGGCCGAGATCGCGGCCGAATGGGCGCGCGATCCGCTGCCCAAGCTTAAGGCCCATGCCGCCGAGCATCAGATCGGTGAGGCGCAATGGGCCGACCTCGAGCGCGAGGCCGCGTGGCAGGTTGAGGCCGCCCGCGCCGAGGCAGAGGCACGCGGCGTCTCGTCGCCCGAGGATGTGACTAAGCATGTTTTCTTCGATGGCGAATATCAGCAAATCGGTGGCCGCGCCGGCTTGAGCCTCGATGGCACCACCGACCAACCCAAGCCTGACGGCCAACGCATCAACATGGTCACGGCGATCCGCCGCGTGCTCGATCAGGAACTCGAAGCCAATCCGCGGGTGCTCGCATTCGGTGAGGACGTCGGGCCCAAGGGCGGCGTCCATGCGGTGACGCTCGGCCTGCAGGAAAAGTTCGGCGTGACCCGCGTCTTCGACACCAGCCTCAATGAAGAAGGCATCGTCGGCCGCGCCGTCGGTATGGCGCTCGCCGGGCTGATGCCCGTGCCCGAAATCCAGTTTCGTAAATATGCCGAGCCGGCGACCGAGCAGATCCACGATTGCGGGACGATGCGTTGGCGCACTCACAACCGCTTCGCCGCGCCGATGGTGCTGCGTGTGCCCGGCGGCTTCTTCAAATGCGGCGATCCGTGGCACTCGATGACCAATGAGGTCGAGTTCGTCCACAATCCGGGCTGGAAGGTCGCGGTCCCGTCCAATGCCGAGGATGCGGTCGGGCTGCTCCGCGGTAGCCTGCGCGGCAACGATCCGGTACTGTTCTTCGAGCATCGCGCGATGCTCGACGACAGCTGGGCGCGGCGGCCGTGGCCGGGCGACAATTATGTCCTTCCATTCGGCCGCGCCAAGAAAACCCGCGAAGGCGACGCGATCACCATTGTGACGTGGGGCGCTATGGTCCCGCGCTGCGAAGCCGCGGCCGAGGGGGTTAGCGCCGACGTCATCGACTTGCGCACGCTCATGCCGTGGGATCGCGAGATGGTGCTCGACAGCGTCCGCCGCACCCGCCGCTGCCTGATCGTCCATGAGGATTTGCGCACCGGCGGCTTCGGCGCGGAAATCGCGGCGGTGGTCGCCGACGAAGCCTTTCTCGACCTCGACGCGCCGGTCGCCCGCGTGACCATGCCCGACATCCCGAGCCCCCATCATCCCAAGCTGATGGAATGGGCGCTGCCGTCGCCGGCCAGCATCCGCGCCGAAATCGACCGGCTCGTGGGCTTCTGATCATGATCGAAGTTCGCGTTCCCGACGAGCAGGAAGGCACCAAGGCGGTCGTCCGCGCCTGGCTCAAGGCGATCGGCGATCAGGTTGCCGAGAACGACCCCCTGGTCGAACTTGAGACCGACAAGGTGACGCAGGAAGTGCCGGCGCCGGCCGCGGGTGTGTTGGCGGAAATCGTACTCGACACGGATGCCGAGGCTGCGCCGGGCGCATTGCTGGGCCGGATCAGCACAGACGATGCTCCTGCTCAGGCAGGAGCCCAGACCGAGCGCAAAGCGCGAGCTGACGACGCCGCCGGTGAAGCGCTTCGCGCGACTGGGCCCCGGCTTTCGCAGGGGCATGCCGAAACCCGGCTCTCCCCTTCCGTCCGTCGCGCCTGTCAGCAGCATGGCATCGATCCCGCGCGGATCCAGGGCACCGGGCGCAACGGGCGCATCACGCGCGAGGATGTCGATCGTGCGCTCTCCGGCGCGCCAGCGGCGGCCCAACCGCCGCAAATCTCACCGCACGACATCCCGCACGACCGCATGCGCCTCAAGATCGCCGAGAACATGGTCCGCGCGGTCGCCGAGGCGCCGCACGTCACGGCGCTGTTCGAAGCCGATTTCTCCGCCGTCGCCGCCCACAAAAAGTCGCTGGCCGAGCGTGGGAGCAAGCTCAGTTACACCGCCTACATCGTTAAAGCCGCTGCGGACGCGATGGCCGTCGCCCCGGCAATCAACGGCCGCTGGGAACTTGACCGGATCGCCATCTCGCCGACCATCGACGTGGGTGTCGGCACCGCGCTCGGCGACAAAGGTCTCGTCGTGCCGGTGGTCAAGGACGCCGGCTCGCTCAGCCTCGAACAAATCGGCGCCAAGCTCGACGACCTCACCCGCCGCGCCCGCGATGGCCAACTGACCGGCGCCGACGTGTCAGGCGGCAGCTTCACCATCTCCAACCACGGCGTGTCGGGCTCGCTGCTCGCCGCGCCGATCATCCTCCACGGCGGCCAAGCCGCGATTTTGGGTGTCGGCAAGCTCGAGAAACGCGTCGCCGTCCGTCAGGTCGAGGGCGAGGACGCAATCGTCATTCTGCCGATGGCCTATGTCACTTTGACCATCGACCATCGCGTCGTCGACGGCCACCAGACCAACGCCTGGCTCGCCCGCTTCGTCGAAATTCTCGAAAGCTGGCCGGCGGCCTAGCTCGCCTTGTAGCGCGCCGCTTCTTCCGACCCGCCAGTAGCGTCGCCTTCGCTGTAGCTGTGCGCGCCGACGCCCGCGAGGTGGCCGCCCTGGACGATCAGATATTCATCGCGGATCGGGCGACCCTCGAAAAAGCATTCGAGGATCTCGCGCGTCCCAGCGGCGTAGCGCGCCTGCGCCGACAGCGAGGTCCCGGAAATGTGCGGCGTCATCCCGTGATGCGGCATCGTCCGCCACGGGTGGTCGCGCGGTGCCGGCTGCGGGAACCACACGTCGCCGGCGTAGCCCGCCAGCTGTCCGCTCTCGAGCGCCGCAACCACGGCTTCGCGATTGACGATTTTTCCGCGCGCGGTGTTCACCAGATAGGCGCCGCGCTTCATCCGCCCGAGCATAGCAGCGTCGAACAGATTTTCGGTCTCGGGGTGCAGCGGCGCGTTGATCGTCACCACGTCGCAATGCGGCACCATGTCCGCCGCCGATTCATGCCAGGTGACGCCGAGCTCCTGCTCGACCTCGGGCGGTAGCCGGTGCCGGTCGGTGTAATGCAAATGCATGTCGAACGGCTTCAGCCGGCGCAACACCGCCGATCCGATCCGCCCCGCGGCGACCGTCCCGACGTGCATCCCTTCGACGTCGTAGGAGCGCGCCGCGCAATCGGCGATGTCCCACCCGCCGGCCTTCACCACTTCCCACGACGGCAGATAATTGCGGACGAGACCGAGGATCATCATCACCACATGCTCGGCGACGCTGATCGAGTTGCAGTAAGTGACTTCGGCGACCGTGATCCCGCGTTCGATCGCGGCCTGCAGGTCGGTGTGATCCGAGCCAATGCCGGCCGTGATCACCAGCTTAAGGTTCGTCGCCTTGGCGAAGCGTTCGGGCGTCATGTAGGCTGGCCAGAAGGGCTGCGAGATGACCACGTCGGCGTCGACCAGCTCGCGTTCGAAGGCGCTGCCGGGGCCGTCCTTGTCGGACGTTACGACAAGCGTGTGGCCCTGGCTTTCGAGATAGGGCCGCAAGCCGAGCTCCCCCGAAACGCAGCCGAGCAATTGTCCCGGCTGGAAATCGATGGCTTTGGGGGTCGGCAGGCTTTGCCCGTCCGGGTAGCGTTCGACTTTCGGCAGATCGTCGCGCGGGTAGGATCGCGGCATTCCGCCGTGCGGGTCGTCGTAAAGAACGCAGAGAATCTTCGCCATCGGCCGTCTCCCCCGAAGCCTGGCGCACCCGACAGGATTCGAACCTGTGACCTCTGCCTTCGGAGGGCAGCGCTCTATCCAGCTGAGCTACGGGTGCGTTTGGGCTCGCGCCGCTTAGCCGCAGGTGGCGTCAGCGACAAGCGGGGTCAAGGAAGGTTCTGAGCGTATCGTGAAGCTTGGCGCGGGCCGAACCGACGATCATCCCGACATGGCCCGCGGGAATTGCGACCGCATCGCCCGCCGGCGCGGTCGCAGCCGGAGCGATCCGGTCGTCGGCCGCGAGGATGTTCAACAGTGGCGCATCCAGGCGGTCGGTGATCCGCCGCTCGCCGATTCGCCACTGCCCCGAGCCCGGCGAATCCTGCCCGAATAGATCTTCAATGAGTTCGCGCGCCGCGGGAAAAGGCAAAGGCTCGCCCTCATTGGCCCAATCCTCGAGCGCGACGAAGCGGCGGGCCTGCGGGCCGTCCGGATCGAGCGCTCCAAAGCTCGCGAACTTCTTGACTGTGCGTTCGGGATCGAGCGACCAAAAGGCCGCCTGCAAGACTTCCATCGGCAGCGCTTTCAGTGATTGCGCCGCGGCCCGCGAGTGGCGCCACATGTCCTGCAGCGCCGCACGCGACCGTTCTGGGTAAAGCGCGAAATTCCACGGCGCGGCGAGGGTCGCGACCCGCTCGCATCCGACCAGATTGGCGGCCGCGATCGCCATCGTCCCACCAAGGCAATAGCCGACCAACGCGACCGGTTCGCCAAGCTCGCGCAGCAACGGCACGAGCAATTTCTCGACATGGTCGCCGACGCTGGCCTGCGCCCGGTTCTTCGCCGGTCCCCAATCGAGCAACAACACCTTGCGGCCCATGCGCGCCACCGCTCCGGCGAGCGATGCATCGCGATCCATGTCGAGGATGTGCGGCGGGTTGATTAGCGACGGGACGAGCACGGCAGGCGGGCCATTGCCGCCATGATCGCGCAGGCAGGTGCCGTTGACGCGGGCCACCTCCGGCGTCGGCGCCGGCGGTGAACTACGCTCGGCGCGCTCATAGGCTTTGAGCCCGGCCAGTGCCTCTCGCGCGAGTTCGGGATCGCGTTCCGCCAACTCTCGCACCAGCTCAAGGAACAGCGGCAATGGCCGTGGCGCGCGTTCATGTTGCAGTGCACTATGCTCCGGTAGTAGATCGCTCGGGGGAGTTCGGGAGCGGTGCATGGCCAAGTCTAGCGCAAAAGTGACGATAAAGAAGTACGCCAACCGGCGGCTCTACGATACCGAGAGTTCGGCTTACATCACGCTCGACCGGTTGGCGGCGATGGTCCGCGAGGGCCGCGAGTTCGAAGTGGTCGACGCCAAGACCGGCGAGGACATCACCCGCCAGGTGCTGACCCAGATCATCGTCGACGAGGAAGCTCGCGGCGGAGCGACTATGCTGCCGATCAATTTCCTCAAGCAGATCATCGGGCTGTACGGCAATTCGATGCAGACGTTCGTGCCGCAATATCTCGAATCCGCGATGGACGCGTTTCAGCGCAATCAGAGCGCGGTCAAGGACGCGCTGGGCGCGAACATGTTCGCCGACCTCGCCAAGCGCAACATGGCGATGTTCGAGGATGCTGCCCAGGCGTTTACCGGCAAAGGCAAGGCGGCGCCGAAATCGGGCGACAGCGAAGTCGAGCAACTCAAGGCCGAGCTCGACGCACTGCGGGCCAAAGTCGACAAACTGAACCGCTGATCCTTCCTATGAGATTCTTGCTCGTCGCCGCGCTTGCGCAGGCCGCCGCTTCTCCGCTCCCCGCACCCACCACGACCCCGGCCGCGCCACCCGATTTCACTTACGCCATTCCGATCTCCGGAAACTGGACCTTTACGACGGCGTCCGACGGCAGCGCCGCGACCTTCGTCAACGCGTCGGCGATGCCGCAGCTGACGATCCGCTGCTCGCGCGCGACGCGCCGAGTCAGCATCGCGAAGCCGGGCAGCGTCGCGGTGCCGTTCCTGTATGTCTGGACTAGCACGATGACGCGTACGCTGCCCGCGAGCTTCGACCCCGCAACGGCGCGCCAGACCATTCAGGTCCCGGCGTACGATCCGTTACTCGACGCGCTCGTCTTCAGCCGCGGCCGGGTGGCGGTTTATATCGCGGACAAACCGGCGCTGGTCGTCCCGGCTTGGCCGGAGATCGCGCGGGTGGTGGAAGATTGCCGTTACTGAGCTTGTCGGCTCTGCCGGAAGCCGAAGAGAATTGCCGAATGTTCACCTCATTACAAGTCTTGCGCTTACGCCAATAAAGACTCATCTTCTGCTGCAGCTTCAACGCAGCGAAAGGAGGTGATCCGATGTCTCATGGTTCAGCAGGGAGGTCGGAGAGGGGTGTTCGTAAGCCCTAGAGCCGATCGAACGGCCGTCACCTTCGGCCGCTGACCATGTCGAAGGGCATCGCTGCGCAACCGCGGCGGTGCCCTTTACATTTGGTCTGGATACAAATTGACGCATGGCGCTGGTGACCGTTAGGGAACCGTTACTGCGTGAAAGTGTCTTTTCTCCAAGAGAGGGAAAAACCATGGCCAGACCCGCAAGAAAAACCACGTCGAGTTCGACGTCGAAATCGAAATCGAAAATCACCGTCGACAAGATCGCCAAGGCAGCGATGAGCAAGGAAATGCTCGCCGCCGGCCTCGCCGCCGCCGCGGCCGCGATCAGCGCCAGCCCCAAAGCGCGCAAGGCGATCCGGGACGCCGGTCTCGACGCCGCCGACACCGCGCAGAACGCCGCCAGCAGCATGGCGTCGAGCGCGGCCAAGCTCGGCTCGTTGATCGCCGAAGCCGTTGCCGACGCCGCCCAGCGCGTGATGTCGGGCAAATGGACCGATAACGCCGCTTCGGCCAAGCCAGCGACCCCGGCTGCCAAGCGCAAGCCCGCAGCCAAGCGCAAGACCGCGAAAAAGTCCGCGGCCAAGCGTTCGACCACGACGCGGGCCAAGAGTTCGGCCGCCAAGCCCGCCGCCAAGACTGCTGCTGCAAAGAAGCCGCGCACAACCGCGAAGCGCTCGGCCGCGAAAAAGCCGCGCGCCACCGCCAAGCGGACGCCGCCGAAGGCCTAGGCGGCGCGGTCCTCGAACTGGAGGCGCGCGAGCCGGGCGTAGAGGCCGCCGCGCGCCGCGAGTTCGGTGTGCGTGCCTTCTTCGACGATCCGGCCCTGGTCCATGACCACGATCCGGTCGGCCGCGCGGACCGTCGCCAGGCGGTGAGCGATGACGATCGTAGTCCGATCCGCCATCAGACGATCGAGCGCGTCCTGGACCAGTCGCTCGCTCTCCGCGTCGAGCGCCGACGTCGCTTCATCGAGCAGCAACAGCGGTGCGTTGCGCAGCAGAGCGCGGGCAATCGCGATCCGTTGCCTCTGCCCGCCCGATAACCGCGCACCGCCTTCACCCATGAACGTATCGAGCCCGTCTGGCAGCGAGCGCAGGAAATCCTCGGCATTGGCGAGCCGCGCCGCCTCCCAAAGCTGGTCTTCGGTCGCGTCCCAGTTACCGTAACGCAAATTGTCGCGCGCCGACGCGGCGAACATTACCGTGTCCTGCGGCACCATCGCCATGCGCAGGCGAACGTCGGCGGGATCGGCGTCATTGAGGTCGACGCCGTCGAGGAGCACCCGGCCGCGCTGCGGATCGTAAAAGCGTTCGGCGAGCTGGAAGATCGTAGTCTTGCCCGCGCCGGACGGGCCGACGACCGCCAACCGCTCGCGCGATCTTACCGACAAGGAAAATTCGTTGAGCGCCGAGGTATCGGGACGCGTCGGGTAGTGGAACGTGACAGCTTCGAACGCGAGCTCGCCGCGCGACGGCTCGGGTAATGCCACCGGCTCCGCCGGCGCCTGGATCTCGGGCTCCGCCTCGAGCAGCTCGGCCAGCCGCTCCGACGCGCCGGCGGCGCGCAGCAAGTCGCCATAAACCTCCGACAATGCGCCGAACGCGCCGGCCAGCAGCCCGCCGCACAGCACGAAGGCGACGATCGTGCCGCCGGTCATGTGCCCGGCGGCGACATCTACCGCGCCTTGCCAGATGACCCAGGTGATCGTCCCGATCATCAGGAAGATCATCACCGCGGTCAGGCAGGCGCGGAGCAGGATACGCCGCTTGGCGGTCGAGAAGACGCGCTCGACCGCGTCGGTGAAGCGCGTCGCCTCGCGTTGCTGCTGGCCGAACGCCTGGACGATCTTCATCGCGCCGAGCACTTCGCTGGTGACCGCGCCGACGTCGGCGATGCGGTCCTGGTTCGCAGTCGAGATCCGCCGCACCCGCCGCCCGAGGACGACGATCGGACCAATCACCAGCGGGATGGCGAACAGCATCAACGCCGCAAGCTTGGGGGCGAGTACGAACATGATGACGATGCAGCCGGCGCCCATCACGACATTGCGCAACGCGACCGACACGGTCGTGCCCACGACCTGTTCGATGATCGTCGTGTCGACGGTGATCCGCGACGTGATCTCGGCCGGGCGGTTCTCTTCGAAGAAGCCGGGGGCGAGCCGAAGCAGGTTGCGGTGCACCGCGAGGCGGATGTCGGCGACGGTCCGCTCGCCGAGCCACGATACGAAATAGAAGCGGGTGGCGGTCGCCAGCGCCATCACCGCGACCACGCCGAGGAGCAATTCGAACCACGGCGCGATGTCGCGTGGGTTGCCGCCGCCGACGCTGAATCCCTTGTCGATGACCAGCTTGAAGCCCCACGGAATCGACACGGTCGCGGCCGCGGCGACCAGCAGCGCCAGCGCGGCAATCGCGATATGCGTCGGGTAGCGGGTCGCGAACCGCCAGATCATCCCCAGGTTTTTGATTGAGCGGCCCGGCGGGCGGGTAGGGGCGTTCGTGGCCATTGGCGGTGGCTAGCAGCGTCGCGGCACCGCCTCAATCGCTGTGAGTTTACGGCTCGGGACTTTTGCACTGCAACATTGGCTTGCAACCGATTACATTGCGCGCCACATAGGTGCTTCCCCCTGAGAGATTTGAGGTTCGATGCTCTACGACGCCTATGAAGTGCAGCGCTCGTTTCTCGCAGGTGCGAGCAAGCTTGCCGGGCTCGGAGCCGGGTGGCTCAACAATCCGTCCAATCCCTGGGGTTACAGCTCGGCCGGGCCGCTGGTCGCGGCGAGCCTCGAAGTCTTCGCCCACGCCTCGGCCCCGCGGGGCAAGCCCGAGTTCGGTCTGATCGAGACCAAGGTCGGCAGAACCAAGGTCGCGGTCGATGAGGACGTCATCCTGCGCAAACCATTCGGTCAGCTAAAGCGCTTCCGCAAGGTCGATGCGAAGGCCGGACCGCCGTTGCTGATCGTGGCGCCGATGTCGGGCCATTATGCGACTCTGCTGCGCGGAACCGTCGAGCGGATGCTGCCGGGCTTCGACGTCTACATCACCGACTGGCGCGACGCGAAGCTGGTGCCGACCGACGAAGGCAGCTTCAATCTCGATGATTATATCGATTATCTGATCGAATTCCTTGAAGCGATCGGAACGGAGACCGGCGAGCGCCCGCATTTGCTCGCAGTGTGCCAGCCCGCCGTCCCCGCATTCGCCGCGACCGCGTTGATGAACGCCGACAATAACAAGTGGCGGCCCAAGACCCTGACCATGATGGGCGGGCCGATCGACACCCGCGAAGCGCCGACCGCGGTCAACACGCTCGCGACCCAGCGGCCGTTCGCCTGGTTCGAGAACAATGTCATCGCGACCGTGCCGATGATTTACCCCGGTGCCGGGCGGAAGGTTTACCCGGGTTTCCTTCAGCTCGCCGGCTTCATGACCATGAACCTAGGCTCGCATCTCATCAGCCATTGGGAGATGTTCAAGCATCTCGTCGTCGGCGATGAGGAGAGCGCCGCCTCGACCCAGAAATTCTACGAGGAATATCGCTCGGTCTGCGACATGACCGCGGAATTCTATCTCCAGACGGTCGATGTCGTCTTCCAGCGCCACGCGTTGCCGAAGGGCGAGATGAAACATCGCGGCCGGCTGGTCGATCCGGCGGCGATCCGCGACACAGCCCTGCTCGCGATCGAAGGCGAGCGCGACGATATTTCCGGGCTTGGCCAGACGAAGGCCGCGCTGACTATCGCGACCAAGGTACCGAAGGCGAAGAAGCAGTATTTCATGGCCAGGGATGTCGGCCATTACGGTATCTTCAACGGCCGCAAATGGCGCGAGCAGATCGCGCCTGTCGTCGAGAAATTCATTGCCGCCAATAATTAGGCCGCTCGCCGAAATAATCTGTTCGACCGACGCACCCCCGCTATAGCGCTCTCGCACGAAGGAGAGCGTGATGACGGTATTGCTCGGAAGGCGTGAGTTTCTCGGAACGGCCGCCGCCGTTGGGTTGCTGATCGGGTGCAAAAAAGCGAAACGGCCCGGCGGGTGAGGGAAGCGGCGATCTAGCAGGGCAACTGCAGACCATCGCCGACCAGATCCTCGCCGAATATCCGCAGAATGCAACGATCCTCGGCATCGCCAAGGGCAAGCTCGCGCCTCTCAACCATCAGTGGCAGGATCAAACTCTGGCGGGCGTCGCAGCCCGAAAGGAGAATATCTCGAAGCGCCTCGCGACGCTGCAGGGGCTCGACCTCGCCGATCTTTCCCAATCGGGCAAGCTCAACGGTGCCGTCGCGCTCCAGGCGCATGAGCTCGCGCAAGCGGGCTATGCCTTCCCGTTCGGCGATCCCTTGGTACTCGATCCGAACAACGGCTATCGCAACACGCCTTATGTCGTGAACCAGCTCGGCAACAGCTACGTCGACCTTCCTGATTTTCTCGAGAGCCGTCACACGATCGCCAGCGCGGACAACGCGCTCGCCTTCGCCAACCGAGTCGATGCTTTTGCGCGCAATGTCGATGGCGAGACCGAGAGGCTCAAGCACGACCGTGGGATCGGAGTCGTCGCACCAAGCTTCACCCTCGACAAAACGATCGCGATCATCAGCGGGGGCGCTGCTGAGGATGCCAGCAAATCCGCGGTCGTCGCGACCTTCAAGAAGAAGATGGTCGCGGCCGGTCTAACCGACGACAAATTGGCCGATCGATTGACGCAGTCGATGGCGACCAAGGTCATTCCCGCGCTCCAGCGCCAGGTCGACGAGCTGAAGCAGCACCGCGCGATTGCAACCACCGACGCCGGCGTCTGGCACTTCAAGGATGGCGATGCTTACTATCAGTGGGCGTTGAGAGCCGGCACGACCACCACTCGCCCACCGCAGGAAATTCACCAACTCGGCCTCGATCAGGTCAAGGCGATCCAGGCGCGGATGGAAGGCATCATGCAGAAGCAGGGCCTGACCGGCGGCACCATTGGTGAGCGCATGGCCGCGCTCGGCAAGGATCCGGCCCAGCTTTATCCGAACACGGCCGCCGGCCGCGAACAGCTGCTGGCATATCTGAACGGTCGGATCGCGGACATTCGGACGCGCTTGCCGCGAGCGTTCGCCACGATGGTGCCTGGCCGCTTGATCATCAAGCGCGTACCCCCCGCGATCGAAGCCGGTGCGCCGGGAGGCTATGCCGCGGCGGGGTCGATCGACGGCAAGGTGCCGGGCCAATATTACATCAACCTGCGCGATACGTCGGAATGGCCGAAATTCTCCCTTCCGACGCTCTGCTATCACGAGGGCATCCCGGGCCATGTCTGGCAGGGCGACTACGCAAATCGCATGCCGCTGATCCGGTCGATGTTGGCATTCAACGCCTACAGCGAGGGTTGGGCCCTTTATGCGGAGCAACTTGCGGATGAGCTTGGCGTCTACGCCGACGATCCGCTCGGCCAGCTCGGCTACCTGCAGTCGATGGGCTTCCGCGCCTGCAGGCTGGTTGTCGACACCGGTCTCCACGCGATGAGGTGGACGCGCGAGCAGGCCATCGACTGGTTCGTGCGCACCAACGGTGATCCGCGTCCTTCGGTGGAGGGGGAGGTCGACCGCTACTGCGTTATGCCGGGCCAGGCGTGCGGCTATAAGGTCGGCCAGCTTGAGATCGTGCGGCTCCGCGAGAAAGCGCAAGCAACACTGGGACCAAGGTTCGACCTTCGCCGGTTCGACGACGCGATCGTGCTTGGCGGAAGTGTACCGATGACCTTGCTGGAAGCGGTGATCGACGGCTTCATCGCCAAGTCGAAGAATTAGGCCTTCTTCATCCGGACGCCGCCAAGCATGGTCAACGCAACCGCTGCGGCCAGCGCCGAAACCGCGGCCGACACGAACATCGCCATATGAAAGCCGCTGAACAGTCGCGCGCCGTCGCTGGCGAGGACCGCGCCGAGCAGCGCGGTCGCGATGAGACCGCCGGTGCGCGCGACGGCGCTGTTGAAGCCCGACGCCATCGCGACATGCTGTTCCGCGACCGATCCGAGTACCGATGAGGTGAGCGGGGCGACGGCAATCGTCATGCCCACGGCCATCACCGAAATCGTCGGGAAAGCGCCAACCCAATAGCTGCTGTTGGGCCCGATCAGCACCGCGAGCACCATGCCCGCCGCGACGATCAGCGGGCCCACCGTAAGTGGGATGCGCGGCCCGATCCGCGCCGCGAGCCCGCCCATGGTCGGAGAGATCGAGGTCATCAGCACCGGCAAGGGCAGCATCGCCAGGCCGGCCTGCACCGGCGAATAGCCGCCTGCGGTTATGAGCACGTAGGGGATCAAGAGCATCGCTGCCGCGAATGCGCCGTAGAGGAGGAACGTCAGTAGGTTCAGTCCCGAGAAGCATTTGCCCTTGAACAAGGTCAGCGGCATCATTGCGCGGTTACCGCGGCGATACTCGACCCACAGGAACCCGCCGATCAGCGCGGTGCCGGCTACCAGCGCGATCAATGCGGGGTCGGTCAGCCGGCCCGACGCGGACCACCAGGTCAGTGCGTAAGTCAGTCCGCCAAGCCCACCGGTCGCGAGTAGCGCGCCGGCATAATCGGTCCGGCCCTCGCCGGGCTCATTGCTCTCCTCGACGAACTTCAGCGCCATCAGGATCGCGCCGAGGGCGAGCGGCAGGTTGATGTAGAAGATCGCGGGCCAACCGACGTTGCCAACCAGCCAGCCGCCGATCAGCGGCGCGATCGCCGCCGCTGCAGCCCCGGCCGCCGCCCAGATCCCGACGGCGCGGCCGCGTTTTTCACCCTGGAATGCGGCATTGAGAAGCGCCAGGCTGTTGGGGAGCAGCAGCGCCGCACCGATGCCTTGCGCGGCGCGGGCGGCGAGCAGCACCGGCAAGCTCGGTGCCAGCGCGCAGACCAGCGAGGTGATCGCGAAGAGGCTCGTGCCGATGACCAGCAACAGCCGCCGTCCGAAATGGTCGCCGAGCGCTCCGCCGAGCAACAACAAGGCCGACAGCGGCAGCAGATAAGCGTTGACCACCCATTGCACTTCCTGCGCGCCGGCGCCGTAGCTCGATCGGATCGCGGGCAGAGCAACGCTCAGCACCGATCCTTCGACGAAGCTTAGGCTCGACGCGAGGACGCACGCGACCAAGGTCCAGCGCGGGTCGGCGCCCTTGCTCCGGCTGCTGGCGTCGCGTGGGCTCAATCGACGTGCTGCGCGATCGCAGCTTCGACCATATTCCGCCAGGTCGCGGTATCGCCAGCCGCAGCCATCGCTTCATCGGGCTCGCGCATCGTGTGGAGCACGGCCTGCGCCTGGCTGAGATGTTCGGGCCACGTGCGGTCGACCTCGGGCCCGGCCGAGCCATTGCTACCCCCGGCATTGCTGCTCAGCTTTTCGCCGGCGAGCACGCGGGCGATGCGCTCGATCAGCGGGCGATTGGATTCGGGCATCGAATGTTCTCCCTTTGCGGTTCGCTCAACCCGTCTGCGGCGTTTGGGTTCAAGCTTCGGTATCCGCCGCCGGCAGGCCGGCAAGCTTGCGCGCGGCGTGGACCAACTCGACCGGGAGCATGGCGATGATCGTGCTGTTATGCTCGACGCCGATCTCGGTCAGCGTTTGCAACCGTCTGAGCTCGAGCGCGCCGGGCGATCCGGCAATGACGTTGGCGGCTTCGGATAGCTTTTGCGACGCTTCCTGTTCGCCCTCGGCGCGAATGATGCGGGCGCGCTTTTCGCGGATCGCCTCGGCTTCCTTGGCGATCGCCCGCTGCATCTGCTCGGGGATATCGACGTCCTTGATCTCGACCGAGTCGATTTCGACGCCCCATTTCATCGATGCCGCAGACAGTAAATCCTGCATGCGCTTGTTGATTGCCAACCGGTCCTTGAGCATGTGATCGAGTTCGCTCTGGCCAATCGCGTCGCGCAGTGCGGTTTCGGCCGCCTGAACCGTCGCCGAAACCCAATTTTCGACCGAAGTAATGACGTCGACCGCGGAATCCGCGCGGAACCACAGCACCGCGTTGACCCTGACGGCGACGCCGTCGCGAGTGATCGTTTCCTGGGTTTCGAGCTGGTAGGTGATGGTGCGCATGTCGACCTTGACCACGCGGTCGACGAACGGGATCAGCCAGAACCAGCCGGGCCCTTTGGTCGGTGCCAGCCGGCCGAGGCGGAACAACACCCCGCGCTGATATTCCTGGTTGATGCCAAAGCTCTTCAAGCTGAGCACGAGCAACGCGATCAGCGCGGGGATCAGGATGGCAAGCGACGGAATCAGCATAGCGGCCTCACGTTCGCGGAGTCGGGACGGCGTCTATAGCACCTCGAACAAGCCCGCCGCGCCCATGCCGCCGCCGACGCACATCGTGACGACAACATATTTGACGCCGCGGCGCTTGCCCTCGATCAGCGCGTGGCCGGTCATCCGCGCGCCTGACATCCCGTAGGGGTGGCCGATCGAGATCGACCCGCCGTCGACATTCAATCGATCCTCGGGGATGCCGAGCTGCTCGGCGCTGTATAGCACCTGCACCGCGAATGCCTCGTTGAGCTCCCACAGGCCGATGTCGTCGACCTTCAGGTCGAAGCGCTTGAGCAGCTTGTTGACCGCGTCGATCGGGCCGATGCCCATTTCGTCGGGCTCCGTCCCGGCGACCGCCATGCCGATGTAGCGGCCCATCGGCGCGATCCCACGGCGCGCCGCTTCTCCGGCTTCCATCAGGATCGAGGCCGAGCTGCCGTCCGACAGCTGGCTGGCATTGCCGGCGGTGATTGTCGTATCGGGGCCGAGCACCGGGTTCAGCGCCGACAGGCCCTCGAGCGTGGTGTCGGCGCGATTGCCTTCGTCCTTGGCGATCGTCACCTCGCGCATCGAGACTTCACCGGTCTCTTTGTCCTTGACGGCCATCGTCGTGGTGACAGGGACGATCTCGTCATCGAACCGTCCGGCCGCCTGGGCCGCCGCGGTCCGCTGCTGGCTCTTCAGCGCATATTCGTCCTGCCGTTCGCGGCTGATCCCATAGCGCCGGGAGACGGTCTCGGCAGTCTGCAGCATCGGCATGTAGACGTGCTGGTGCATGGCCATCAGCGAGGGGTCGGTGGCGACGCGCATTTCCGGGGTCTGCACCATGCTGATCGAATCCTGGCCGCCGGCGGCAACCACGTCCATTTTGTCGATAATGATCTGCTTGGCGGCCGTGGCGATGGCCATCAGCCCCGACGAACATTGGCGGTCGATGGTCATGCCAGACACGCTGACCGGGCAGCCCGCGCGCAATGCGACCAGACGGCCAACGTTGGCGAATTGCGTACCCTGGGTCAGCACCGCACCCCACACGACATCGTCGATGTCGCCAGCGTCGATCCCGGCGCGCTCGATCGCGGGTTTGAGCGAATAGCTGCCCAACGTCGGCCCCGGCGTCGCATTGAACGCGCCTTTGTAGGCCCGCCCGATCGGGGTCCTGGCGGTGGAAACGATCACGGCATCGCGAGCCATTCTACTCTCCTTAAACGAACATCAGGCCGAGCCACACGGCGGTCAGAGCGGGCTTGTCCTCGCCCTCAATCTCGACCGTGACCGTGTGGCGAAGCAGGATTTGCCCCGGCGCTTTCTCCTCGGCCGAGTCAAGCGTGAAGCGGCCGCGGACGCGCTTGCCGGATTTGACCGGGGCGAGGAAGCGGATGCGGTCGAAGCCGTAATTGAGCGCCATTTTGAGGCTGTCCGGCAGCAACATCGCCTCGGCCGCCATGTGCGAGAGCAGCGACAGCGAGAGGAAACCGTGCGCGATCGTGCCGCCGAGCCCGGCCGCAGCGGCCGCGGCCGGATCGACGTGGATGAACTGGTGATCTTCAGTCGCATCGGCGAACGCGTCGATGCGCGGCTGGTCGACCGTCAGCCAGCCCGACACGCCGACCTCTTGGCCGACCTTCGCGCGGATCTCGTCGACGCTGGCGAGGGGCATCAGAAGGGCAGCGGCGCGGGCGGCGTGTCGGAGGCTCGCGCGAGCGTCAGCTTGTGCGGCGTCAGCGCTTCGATCAGCGAGCGCAGGATGGCCGAGCGGTTGGTGGCGATCCGGTCGTTGTCGAGCGACGAATCGTCATAGACGAGGTCGAAAGCGAGCGCGCCTGCGCCGGCGCCTGAGAGCGCGCAGCGGGCCAGCTTGCAGCCCTTCTGGGCGGTCACGGCACCCGTCGCCGCCGCGCTGACGGCGTCAATCGATCCCGCCGAATTCCCACCGCTGACCGCAAGGTAGATCGTGATCCGCCGGGCCTTGGCCTCGGCGAGGTTGTGGATCTCGCGCTCGAGCAATTTGGTGTTCGACATGATCAATTGCTCACCGGTCAGCGAGCGCAGGCGCGTGGTCTTGAGGCCGATCCGCTCGACCGTTCCGGTGCTGTTGTCGTAGCGGATCGTGTCGCCCTTTTTGAACGGCTTGTCGAACAGGATCGACAGCGCCGCGAACAGGTCGGAGAAAATGCCCTGGGCGGCAAGGCCGATGGCGATGCCGCCGATCCCAAGCCCCGCGACCAGCGCGGTGACGTTCACGCCGAGATTGTCGAGAATCAAAATGCCGGCGATTGCGAACAAGGCGACGCTGACCAGAACGCGGATGATCGCCATCGCATTGCCCAGCGTGCCCGCGCCATGGTCCTCGGCGACGCGGCGGCCAATCAGGCCGAGGATCAGTTCGCGGCCCCAGATCGCGCCCTGCAGGGCAAAGGCGATGATGAAGCCGATGTCGATCAGATGGGCCAGGCGGCGCGGCAGCTCGGCATAGGTGGCGACCGTGTCCGCCGCTGCGAAGACCATGAACGCGACGGTCGTCTTGGCGAGCACGCGGCCGACGACCATGCGCCAGCTGATTCCATCGGGGTCGTGGGCAACGAGGCTCCGGCCCATACTGCGCAGCAGGAGCATGGCCGCGACCAGGGCAATGCCGACGACGGTCCCGAGCAACAGCCCGTCGCGATTCTCCGACAGCCAAATGATCCAGGGATCGAGCGTCATGGTCCGCTCTTGGCGGGCCGCGCGTCGCCAATCAAGCAGTTGGCGGCTTTGCCGTTCGCTTGGGTCGTTTGGCGAGGAAGCGCAGCAGGCCGACCTCGCACGCGGACTGCCATTTGCGCGCCCGCGGCAGTTCCACGCCGTCAAGTGGGTCGCGCGGCCGCTCCTTGACCGCCGCGATAAGGGCGGGATGAACATAGGCCTTGCGGCTGATCGCCACGGTGTTGCCGAGCGCTTCCGCGACCGGCTCGATCATCGTGTTGACGCTGATCCGGGCGTCGTCGGCCTTCTTCATCATTTGTTCGAACGCGATCACGCTCGCGCCCCAGGTGCGAAAATGCTTGGCGGTGAATTCCCCGCCGGTCGCGTCGCGGATGTAATCGTTGACGTCGTTCGACGTGATCGGATGGGGGTTGGCGTCGCCGTTCACATATTGGAACAGCGCTTGTCCCGGCAGTTCCTGGAGTTGCCGCACCACCCGTCGCAACGTGCGGTCGGTAATCGTCACTTCGTGCTCGACCTTGCTCTTGCCCAGGAACCGCATCCGGACCTTGCGGCCATCGTCGTGGACCTGGCGGCTCAGCAGGGTTGTCGCTCCAAAACTTTTGTTCTTCTCGGCGTATTCGCGGTTGCCGACGCGCAGATAATCATCGTCAAGGAGGCGGACGACGGCCGCGACGACTTTGTCGCGGCTGAGCGCGCGGCTGCGCAAATCCGCGTCGACCCTGCGACGAATGCGAGGCAGGCATTTGCCGAACTCGAGCAACCCATCGAATTTCGACTGCTCCTGACACGCGCGGAAATCGGCGTGATAGCGATATTGCTTGCGGCCGCGCGCGTCGATCCCGGTTGCTTGCAAATGGCCGTTCGGATCCTTGCAAAACCACGCGTCCTCATAGGCCGGAGGCAAGGCGACCGCATTCAACCGGTCGATCGTAGGGCGGTCCGTGACTCTCTTGTCGCCGTCAAAATAGGCCCAATATCGGCCCATGCGTTTGCGGGTGAAGCCCGGCTCGTTGTCGCTACTGTGCCTCAGCATGGCGGATTGGGGTTCACGCAACTCATCGGCGGGCATAAGCACCGGCGATAGAAGGAGGTTCCAATGCCCCGGATTTCGGACTCCAGAATCCTGATCGTCGCCAGCGACGGCTTTGAGGAATGGGAGCTGTTCGGCCCGCGCCAGATGCTGATGGAAGCGGGCGCCGAAGTCGTGCTCGCGTCGCCCACGCTCGACCCGATTCAGGCGACGGTCCACGACGATCTCGGCAAGACCATCCGCCCCGACCTCACCTTGGATGAGGCCAACGCAGACGACTTCGACGCGCTGATCCTGCCCGGCGGGGTACGCAACCCCGATCACCTGCGCACGAACGTCAAGGCGATTGCGCTGATCCGGCGGTTCAATGAGCAGGGCAAGCCGATCGCCGCGATCTGCCACGGGCCCTGGCTGCTGGTCGAAGCCGATTTGTTGCGCGGGCGCACCGCGACCTGCTGGCCGTCGATCCGCACCGATCTCCGCAACGCGGGCGCGACCGTCGTCGATGAAATGGCGGTGGTTGACGGCAATATCGTCACCAGCCGCAAGCCCGAAGATGTCGAGGAATTCACCCGCGCGGTGATCGATCTGGTCGAAAACCAGCCCGAGGTCACCGAAATCAAGCATCCGAGCGAACTGCCGGCCTAACCGGCTGGCAAGGTTTGCCCGCTATGAGCGCGGGCATGGATACGCGTCACGTACAGCAAATTGAAGGAATCGTGAGCCTCGCGGCGGCGGTGATACTGTCTGCGGCCGTTGGCTTTGCGGTCAGTCGCCTGACACCGTCGCTGGTCACAGTCGGTGGCGCGGCGGCCTCGACGCTGTTTATCGCGTTGCTGGTCCTCCGGTCGATTGCTCCGGGTGACGAAGCGTTCCCCCTCGCGCCTTACGTGCTTACCGAGCTTGAGTTCGAGGAGCTCGACGAATTGCTGCTGACCGAGGTGGACCGCGTCCATGCGCCAGGCGGCGATGACGAACTGGTACTCGATGACATCCTTGCCAATTTGGGCGAGGATTCGCGCGTCGTGCGAATGTTCGATGCGGCGGCGATGCCGACTCCGGGCGAGCTCAGGGCCCAGGTCAATCGGCATCTTGATCAAGCGCGGGCGAGTAAAGCGCCCGACGCGTCGGCTGCGTTACATGAGGCCTTGGCCGAGCTGCGCCAGTCGTTGCGGTAGGTCATTCGGAGATGGTGAGCGCGTCGAGCCCGACGGAGCCGTCTTGGTTCACCTCCGGTTGGGTGGTCGCGGCAATGTCGGCCGGCCCGCCATATCGGCGATCTTGGCTGTCCTCTTAGGAAACGCCCGAGGGCGCTTTGACCAAGCAAGGGCCGCGAACTTCATATAATTTATGTGCCGTCAAGATAGGCAAGTGCCTATTCCTTGCGCCAGACGCCTAAGGGTTGCGCATTCCGTAGACGAAAAGTGGCAACCCGATCGCGCCGATGATCGCGCTAAAGATTAGCGACCCACCAATAACAAAATTGCCCAAGCTCACCGCCAGCATGCCGATGCCGTAACGCGCGGCGTGCCAGCCCAACGTGTGCCGGTCGAGTGACGCCAGCCTTTTGTCGTCATCGCGGTAGCTGCCTATGAACGGAGCTTAACACCGTGTTTGCAAGAGGCATAATCGCCACTTGTCTAGGCACATTCCTATCCTTAAAGACGGTTTAATGTTGCTCGATCCACGCGTTGCTCTGGAACGCCTGTGCGCTGAGCGCGGGGAAGATTTCGCTGGCCTGTCGCGGATGCTTGGCCGGAACGCGGCCTATATCCAGCAATATGTCCGCCGCGGCGTCCCCAAACGTCTCAAGGAAGAGGAGCGGCGTAAGCTCGCCCGCTATTTTGCCGTCGCGGAATCATTATTGGGCGGGCCGCCGGAGGAACCCGGCGTCGGGCCTGGCTTGATCAGCGTCAAACGTCATCCCGTTTCAGTTTCGGCTGGCCCCGGCGCAATCGTGTCCGAAGAGCAGGGGCGGCCCTATTTCGGATTCGACGAGCGCTGGCTGAAAGCGCTGACCGCCACGCCGCCCGCCAAATTGTCGATTGTCCGCGTCGAGGGCGATTCCATGGCTCCGACATTGAGCGCGGGCGATGACATTCTGGTCGACCTTGGGGACGCCGCCGACCGCGTGCGTGACGGAATCTACGTGTTGCGGGTTGACGATGCGGTGGTCGTGAAACGCATCGCGATGCACCCGATGGGCGGCACGGTGACCGTCCAGTCGGACAATCCGGCATACCCCGACTGGCCTGACTTCGACGCCGACAAGATCAATTGCATCGGCCGGGTAATCTGGGCGGGCCGCAAAGTCGTTTGACGGCCTAGCGCCGCCGGCGGTCGATCAGCCACAGCAGGACCGCTAACAGCACGCCGATCGCGGTGCCGATCAACCCTCCCTTCATCGGGTTGCCGAGCGCGATCCCGCCGGCAAAGCCGCCCAGGATGCAAAGCATGAGAAAACAGCCTCCGGCCTGCGTGGTGCGCGCGTTCATGCGGACCCCACACCCAATCGCGCGGCTATAGTCAACGGCGCGTTGACGATCCTCGTCGGCAGACCCGAAAGCTTGGCGCGCTATGAGGTGCCGATGGACATTCCCTTCATCCATGGGCGTGTGGCTCTGGCCGACGCTTCGGAACTGATCGAGCGGTTCGGCGACGACGCGAAGCTTGAAGCCGCGGCGCGGGCAAAAGCATCGCGTAACGACGGCAACGTCGCGCATTTTTGCCACTGGCGGCACATTGAACGCGTGATTGCCGCGCTGACCAGCCATCAGGTCGCTGGCACGGTTCACTAATCCACCCGCATTTCAACACGATAGTCAGCGCATTCGGCGAGCCCGAAAGTCGCTTTGATACTGGCGCGATTTATAGGCGCTGGTTAAGGCTAGGCATTGATGAGCCGGTGGGGATCAGCGCGACGAACCGCGCAGCTGCGATGCGCGGCGGCGCTCAGTGCGATCCTCGCGTCTCCAGTACTGGCGCAGGCGCCCCCGCAACCGCCTGTCCAGACCGACCCGAGCGAGCTCGATCCGTCGGCGCCGCTCGACGCGATGCCCGACCTCGGCGTCGCCTGGCCCGACCTTAACGCCGGGGACCAGGCACCCGCCGCGCAATCCGGGCAAGCCGCCGCGGCGCCGGACCAGGATGCGGGCGAACGCAAATATACCCTGGCCATCGAGGGTCTCGCTGCGCTCGGCAACGCGGAAGACGTGCTGAAGGCGTTTCGCCTGCAATCGACATTGGAGGCAGACCGCAAGGATCCGGCCAATGCCGCGCAGATCGCCCGCCGCTCGCGAGCTGATGCCGAATTGCTGGAGGAATTGCTCCGCAGCCAAGGTTATTACGATGCAGATGTAACGCCGCGCACCGAACCCGTGGGCAGTGCCTTGCGGGTAATCCTCGAGGCGGTGCCGGGCGAACAATACACGTTTGCATCGATCGACCTGCCGGGGCTGGATGCAGCCGGTCCCGACGCGATGAACCTACGCCTGGCGTTCGGGGTCAAACCCGGCGATCCGGTGATTGCCGAGCAGGTCATCGCCGGCGGGGCGGCGCTCAAGACCTCGCTTGGCGAATTGGGATTTGCTGACGCGACTGTCGGCGAGCAGGTGGTCGAGGTCGACCACGTCACTCACCTCGCGACGCTGTCGCTGCCGGTCAATCCCGGCCCGGTGGCCAACTTCGGCGCGATCCGCGTGACCGGCAAACCGCCGTTCAGCGCGCGGCATATCTGGGTTATGGCGCGGTTCCGGCCGGGCCAGCGCTTCGAACGCTCCAAGGTCGACGATCTGCGTCGCGCGCTGATCGCGACCAGCCTTGTCTCCGCGGCGGAAGTCCAGGTCGTGCCGGTCGATGGCGGGCGGACGGTCGACCTCGCGGTCAAGCTCGAGCCGGCGCCGTCGCACACCATCGCCGGCGAGCTCGGCTACGGAACCGGCGAGGGTGCGCGGGCAGAGGCCAGCTGGACCGATCGCAATTTCTTCAATCCCGAGGGTGCGCTGACCGTGCGCGGGATTGCCGGCACCAGCGAACAGCTCGCAGCGGTGCAGTTCCGCCGCAGCAATTTCCTCCAGCGCGACCAGGTGCTCAACCTGCAGGCCTCGGCGAGCCATCAGAAGTTCGACGCCTACGAAGCGCGGACGATCCAGCTCGCCGGAAATATCGAGCGGCAGAGCAATTTCATCTGGCAGAAGACCTGGACCTGGTCGGTCGGGCCCGAAATCCTCGCGACCGACGAGCGCGGGGTGTTCAGCGCGGCGGGCCTGAAGGATACACGCACATTCCTGATCGCCGCGCTTCCGGCAAGTCTCGGCTATGACGGCAGCGACAGCCTGCTCGACCCGACCCGCGGGTTCCGCCTGAGCGGCCGGGTCAGTCCCGAATATTCGGCGCATGGCGGAAGTTTCGCCTATGCACGGTTGCAGATTGACGCCAGCGCCTATCACCCGATTTCGGATCGGGTCGTTGCCGCCGGGCGCGTCCGACTCGGCACGATCTTCGGCGCGGGCGTGTTCGATATCGCGCCGTCACGGCGGTTCTATTCGGGCGGGGGCGGGTCGGTGCGCGGCTACGGCTATCAGCAGCTCGGGCCGAAGGACGTCGATGGCGATCCGGTCGGCGGCCGCGGACTAGTCGAATTCGGGCTTGAGGCGCGCATCCGGCTTAAGCAGTTCGGCGGCAATTTCGGCATCGTGCCATTCTTCGATGGCGGCTCGCTCGCCACCGAAACCCTGCCCGATTTCAAGCAATGGCGTTTCGCCGCCGGGCTCGGCGCGCGTTATTATTCGAGCTTCGGGCCGATCCGGATCGACGTCGGCGTGCCCCTCAATCGCCAGAAGGGCGACGGCCCGCTCGCGGTCACGGTTTCCCTCGGGCAGGCGTTCTAGCGCGTGGTCGAGGAAATCGTCTCGGGCGAAGGTGCCGATCCGCCTAGGCGGCTCCGCCACGACTGGCCGCGGCGGTTGCTCAATGAGCTGCTGGCACTGTTCATTGCTTTGCTGGTCCTGTTAGCCGCTGGTTTGGTGCTGCTGGATACGGCGCCGGGACATCGCTTCATCATCGACCGGATCGCCCGGATCGAAACCTCGTCCGGGCTGCATTTCCATATCGGCCGGATCGACGGATCGGTGTTTGGCAAGTCGAAGCTTCGCAACGTCGCCATTGCCGACGGCCGCGGCACGTTCCTGACCTCGCCTGAAATCGATCTCGACTGGTCACCGGGCGCGTGGCTCTACAATTCGCTGCACATCGACAGCCTGACGGCCGAGCGCGTCAGCCTGATCCGCCTGCCGAAACTCAAGCCAAGCACCAAAAAGGGCCCGATCCTGCCGGGCTTCGACATCCACATCGGCGAGCTGCGCATCGACCGCGTCGACATCGGTGCGGCGGTCACCGGTCAACCGCGGAGCGCAAGCCTCCACGGCAAAGCCGACGTGCGCTCCGGCCGGGCGCTGGTCGAGATGGTCGCCGCGACCAGCGCCGGCGATCGCATCGCGCTGAAGCTCGATTCCGAACCCGACCGAAACAAATTCGATGTCGACGTCAAAATCATCGCGCCTGATAACGGCGTGGTCCCGGCGATCGTCGGCACCCGCCGCGCGATCAAGCTCGATATTGGCGGCGTCGGCACGTGGACGCACTGGCGGGGTACCGCGGCGCTCGATCTTTCCGAACGGCCGACTGCGCGGCTCGCGCTCGGCGTGGACCAGGGCCGCTATCGCCTCGCGGGACAGTGGGCGCCCGCGCCGTTCCTCAAGGGCAAGCTTCAGCGCCTGACGACTCCGGTGGTCAGGATCAACGGCGATGCGACGCTCGCGGACCGGATTCTCGACGGCCAACTGACGATGGGGTCGCCTGCCTTGCGCGCGATCGCCAAGGGGGCTGTCGATCTCGGCGGCAACCGTTATCGCGGTGTCCGCATTGGCGTCGACTTGCTCAAGCCCGCCGCGCTGTTCCCCAACATGAGCGGCAAGGCCGTGCGCTTGTTGTCGACGCTCGACGGCCCGTTCGCGACCGCCGATTACTCCTACCGGCTGACCTCGCCGGGCGTGAAGTTCGACGACACCGGCTTCGTCGATCTGCGCGCCGAGGGCCGCGGGCGGATGACGCCGTGGCCGATGCGGGTTCCGCTGCGCCTCCAGGCACGGGCGATCACCGGCGTCGGCGACGTCGCCGGCGCGATCCTCGCCAATCCGCGCCTCGAAGGCTGGCTGGCGGTCACGCCCAAGCTGATCCGCAGCGACGGGCTCAAGCTCACCAGCGCTAAGATGAACGGCAAAATGTCGCTGCTCATCGATCTCGTCACCGGCCGCTTCGAAGTGCTCGTTTCGGGCGGGATGACGCGTTACTTGATCCCGGGCCTCGGCATCGTTGACGTGACCACCGACCTGAAGGTCGTGCCCGGCCAGCCCGGCCACGGCTCGCTCGTCACCGGCACTGCCAAGGCCTGGGTGCGGCGGCTCGACAACAGCTTCTTCCGCCAGATGACCGGCGGCCTGCCGCGGCTCGAGACCAACCTTACGCGCGGAGGCGATGGCATCGTCCGGTTCAGCAACCTCCAGCTCTATTCGCCGAGCCTGCGCTTGTCGGGATCAGGGATGCGTCTGCGTGACGGGACGTTTCATATCGTCGCGGCCGGCCGCCAGGCGAAATATGGCCCGCTCAAACTGGTGCTCGATGGACATATCGAACGTCCGCGCGTCGATTTGTTGCTCGACCGGCCCAATGACGCACTCGGGATTCGCGCGATGCACCTGCTGCTCGTGCCGACCGCCGCGGGGTTCGATTATCGCGCCAGCGGCGGCTCGAAGCTCGGCCCGTTCACCAGCAACGGGCGGATCCTGCTGCCGCCCAACGGCCAGACGGTGATTTCCATCGCCACGCTCGATGCCGGCGGTGCTCACGCGAGCGGCGACCTCAAGTCCGATCCCGGCGGCTTCACCGGCCGGCTGGTCCTCGCCAACGGGACTATCGGCGGCACCCTCGACTTCGCGCCCGTCAACGGCGCGCAAAAGATCGAAGCGCACCTTGACGCCAACGGCGCGAATTTCCCTGGCGCGTTCTCGGTCCGGACCGGGCGCGCCGACGGGGCGATCATCCTGGCCGACGATCGGACAACGATCAACGGCGTGGTTGATGCGCGGGGTCTCGAGGCGAGCGGCGTGACGCTGGCCCGGCTGACCGCCAATGCCAAGCTGGTCAATGGTGCCGGCCAGGTCCACGCCGCCTTCGCCGGCCGGCGCGGCGCCGCTTTCGCTTTCTCGACCACGGCCGACGTTACGCCGGATTCAATTCGCATCACCGGCAGCGGGCGGATCGAGCAAAATCCGCTGGTGCTCAAACAGGCCGCGGTCCTCACCCGCTCGGGCGAGGGCTGGGCGCTGGCGCCGACGGCGCTCGACTTTGCCGGCGGTAGCGCAGTGGTATCCGGCCGCAGCGGATCGCGCCCCGAAGTGCACGCGCAAGTTCAGAGCATGCCCCTCGGAGTGCTCGACCTGGCCTGGCCCAACCTCGATCTCAGCGGCTCGGCGACCGGCCGTCTCGATTATGCGTGGAAGGGTAATCGCGCCGGCCGCCTCGACCTCAAGGTTCGCGGCCTCAGCCGGGCCGGCCTGGTGCTGGCGTCCAAGCCGATCGATCTCGGCGTTGCCGCGATCATCTCCGACAACAAAGCCGCGTTGCGCGCGGTGGCGGCGAGCGGTGGCGCCATCATTGGCCGGGCCCAGGCCCGGTTCGCGCCGATGGGCGGCGGTCCGCTGGTCACCGAGCTGCTCAATGCGCCAATGTTCGCGCAGCTGCGCTACGTCGGGCCGGCCGACACCTTGTGGCGGCTGTCGGGGACCGAAGTGCTCGATCTGTCGGGTCCGATCGCCATCGGCGCCGACATCGGCGGGCGGTGGGCCAATCCGACGATCCGCGGGTCGTTGCGCACTCAGAATGCTCGGCTGGAAAGCGCGGTTACCGGCATGACGCTCGATCATGTCGCGGCACAGGCGCGCTTCGCCGGACCGCAGCTGATTTTCAGCCAGATCAGCGCCCAGGCACCGGGCGGCGGCACGGTCAACGGGTCGGGCAGCGTGACGTTTAATGGCGGCCGCACCGCGCTCAACCTGTCGTTCAACGCAACCGACGCCTTGCTGCTCAACCGCGACGACGTCGGCGCACGGGTCACCGGGCCACTGCAAATCCGCTCGGACGGCCAGACCGGGACGATTTCGGGTTCGCTCAGGCTCACCCGCGGCAAGTTCCAGCTCGGCCGGGCGAGCGCGGCGGCGGCCGTCCCGCAATTGGTGGTGCGCGATCGCGGGCTCGATCCGGAGGACGTGATCGAAGTCCAGAACCTTCATCCGTGGAAACTCGACCTCAAGGTTGCCGGCAACGATCTTCGCGTGACGGGGCTCGGCATCAACAGCCGCTGGACGACCGACCTCGCGATCGGCGGATTTGCCGACGCGCCGCGCTTCACCGGTCGCGCCGACCTAGTTCGCGGCGATTACGACTTCGCCGGCCGCAACTTCAAGCTCGACCGCGGCGTGATCCGCTTCCGTGGCGAAAGCCCGCCCGATCCGCTGCTCGATATCCACGCGGAGGCCCAGCTCCAGGGTCTCGACGCCGACGTCCGCGTCCAGGGCACCGGGCTCAAGCCCGAAATCACCTTTGCCAGCACGCCGCCGCTGCCCCAGGACGAATTGCTGTCGCGGATCCTGTTCGGGACGTCGATCACCAACCTATCCGCGCCTGAAGCGCTGCAGCTAGCCTCGGCCGTCGCCGCGCTGCAGTCAGGCAGTGGCAGCCTCGATCCGATCAATGCGCTGCGCAAGGCGGTCGGGCTCGACCGGCTGCGCATCGTCCCGGCGGATGTCGCGACCGGCCAGAAGACCGCGATCGCCGCGGGCAAGTACATCACCCGCAAACTGTTCGTCGAGGTCGTGACCGACGGGCAGGGCTATTCGGCGACGCGCGCCGAATATCAGATCACACGCTGGCTCTCGATCCTTTCGACCGTCTCCACGATCGGCCGGCAGAACGCGTCGGTACGGGTCAGCAAGGATTATTAGCCGTCATTGCGAGGACCCCGGACCTGATCCGGGGGAAGCGGCAATCCAGTTGCACGGCTGGATTGCTTCGCTACGCTCGCAATGACGGTGGTTGGGGGAATGCGCATGAAGAACTGGAGTGTCCGCAAGACGATCGTCGCGCATGAGGATATGCCCGAGGAACACCGGCTCAAGCGGTCGTTGTCGTGGCCGCACCTCGTGGCGCTCGGGGTCGGCGCGATCGTCGGGACCGGCATCCTCACCCTGATCGGGGTCGGCGCAGGCAAGGCCGGGCCAGCGGTGATCCTGTCATTCGCCATCGCCGGCCTGATCTGCGCCGCCGCGGCGCTGGCCTATGCCGAAGTCGCGACGATGATCCCAGCCTCGGGCTCGGCCTACACCTACAGCTATTACACCTTTGGCGAGTTGGTCGCGTGGATGATCGGGGTCGCGCTGATCCTCGAATATACGTTGGTGGTGAGCGCGGTCGCTGTCGGCTGGTCGGGCTATGCCGCGGGGTTCCTGAAATCGATCCACCTCGGCTTGCCTGATGCGTTGATCCAGGGGCCGGAACTCGGCGGCATCCTCAACCTGCCGGCGATTTTCATTATCTGGGTGGTCGCCGGGCTGCTCATGGCCGGGACACGCGAGAGCGCCACGCTCAACGCCATATTGGTGCTGATCAAGATGGCCGCGCTGGCGCTGTTCATCGCCGTCGCGCTGCCGGTGTTCAACGCCGCGCATTTCGACCCGTTCATGCCGTTCGGATTTCCCAAGACCGACGCATCGGGAAGCGAGGTCGGAGTGATGGCCGCGGCGGCGATCATTTTCTTCGCTTTCTATGGCTTCGACGCCATCGCCACGGCGGCGGAAGAGGCGAAGAACCCGAGCCGCGATCTCGCGATCGGCATCGTCGGATCGATGGTCGTGTGCGTCGCGATTTACATGGCGGTCGCGGTCGCGGCGATTGGGGCGGTTGCCTACACCGGTTTCGCAAATAGCGCCGAGCCGCTGGCCCTGATTCTGCGGGAGATCGGCCAGCCGTGGGCGGCGCGGGTGCTTGGTGCATCCGCGGTGATCGCTTTGCCGACCGTCATTCTGGCGTTCTTTTACGGCCAGAGCCGGATCTTTTTCACTGTCGCCCGCGACGGGCTTTTGCCCCAAGTGCTGGCCCGCGTATCGAGCCGGGGCACGCCGGTGCGGATCACCGTCTTCACGGCAATCGTGACGTCGGTTTTCGCCGGCTTGATCCCGCTCGCCAGCATTGCCGCGTTGGCCAACGCCGGGACCCTCGCCGCGTTTGTCGCGGTGTGCGCGGCGATGCTGGTGCTGCGCCATCGCGAACCCGACCGCGAGCGCAAGTTCCGCGCGCCGGCGGCGTGGTTCGTGGGCATTTTCGGCATCCTCGGTTGCCTCTATCTGTTTTACAGTCTGCCCAGTCGCACCCAGCTGTTCTTCCTCGCGGCTCAAGTGATCGGCCTCGTCCTCTACGCAATCTACGGCCATGGCGCCGCCCATCGGGCGCGCACCGCGGTGCGATGAGCCTATTGCTGGCGGTCGCGGCTAATGCGCTGGCGCCTCCCCAGCACCGCTTGTCGTGGGAGGGGACCGCCGAGGTCTATCCGCCGGGCAAGGTCATCAAGATCGCGGTTCGAACGCACATCGATGCGCACGGCGATGTCATCGGCGAAAGCTGGCCGGTCGATGTCGGGGAGGCCAAAGGCATGCACCGCATGACGCTCAATCGGAGCGGCGGGACCACCAGCGTCGCTGGCAAGCAGGACTCAATGTCCTCCTCGATGTGGGCCGAAGAGCGAGCCCAGTACGGCTTCTATCAACAGCTCCAAATTGCATCGGCGAAAGCTCCCGTCATGGCCCAGCGCGGAGTCAAAGCGTTCAATGTCCCTGGCCCCGTCACCACCCGGTTCCGGATCAATCGGAAGGGCACCCTTCTTGGCGCTTCAAACTCCGTTCCTGTCGGCGAACATGGATATCTGACCCCGCAGGTTTTTCGCTTCGACGGCTTCTGGCGGTCCCACGGCGCGATTTTCCCGCGGCATATGGAAATGCTCAGGAGCGGGCAGCGCTATTTCACTTTGGATGTGACCCGCTTCGATGGCCGTTGACCGGCCACGCTCGCGATTGAAAAGCATCGTCGGCGGTTCTGCCGGCAACCTCGTTGAATGGTACGACTGGTACGCCTACTCGGTTCTGACGATCTATTTCGCGCCGGTCTTCTTCCCCAAGGAGGACAAGACCGCGCAGTTGCTGAGCGCGGCCGCAATTTTCGCGGTCGGTTTCCTGATGCGGCCAATCGGCGCCTGGCTGATGGGCATTTATTCCGACCGTCACGGGCGCAAGTCCGGTCTCGCTTTGTCGGTCGCGCTGATGGCTGGGGGATCGATGATGATCGCGGCCGCGCCGACTTATGCGCAGGCCGGCTGGGTGGCTCCCTTAGTGCTGGTCCTGGCGCGCATGCTCCAGGGCTTGTCGGTCGGCGGCGAATATGGCGCCAGCGCGACCTATTTGTCGGAAATGGCGATGCGCAATCGCCGCGCCTTCTGGGCGAGCTTCCAATACATCACCCTGATCGGCGGACAGTTGCTCGCGCTCGGCGTGGTTGTGCTGCTCCAGGCGACGATGAGCGAGGCTCAACTGGAGGAGTGGGGCTGGCGCGTCGCTTTCGGCGTCGGCTCGGTGCTTGCGCTCGCGGTCTACGTGATGCGCCGGCGGCTGGCCGAAACCCAATCGTTCATCGTCCAGTCCACCGATCGCCCGAAATCCTCGATGGTCAATCTGTGGCGGGCGCATCCGCGCGAATTTCTGATCGTCGCGGCGATCAGCGGCGGCGGCTCCGCGGCCTTCTATGCTTACACCACGTACATGCAGAAGTTCCTGGTCAACACCAGTGGCTTTGCCCGCTCGACCGCGACCGAGATCATGACCGTGGCGCTGGTCGTATTCATGCTGATCCAGCCGTTGTGGGGCCTCGCTGCCGACCGCTGGGGCCGCAAGCCGATGCTCTATGTGTTCGGCTTCGGCGGGATGCTGGTGTCGGTCCCGGTGTTCACCGCGATCAGTACGGCGTCGACGCCGTTGGCGGCATTGGGGCTGACGTTGGTGCCCTTGGTCGTGCTCGGCGCCTACACCTCGATCAGCGGCCTGATCAAAGCGGAACTGTTTCCGGCGCACATCCGCACGCTCGGGGTCGCTTTGCCATATGCGGTCGGTAACACCTTGTTCGGCGGCACCGCCGAATATGCCGCTCTGTGGTTCAAGCAGGCGGGGATTGAAGCTGGCTTTTATTGGTATCTGACGGCGATCATTGGGATGGCCGCGGCCGCCTTCGTGATGCTCCCCGAGACCAAGCACGCTAGTCTGATACAGGAGGATTGATGGAAGTCGCGAACGCGCCCAGCGGGAGCCCGAAAGCCCTGGTATACTTCCTGATCGGCGTGATCCTGATCCCGGCCGCGCTGGGCAGTTCGGCGACGATCTTCAACGACGGCGACGTCAGCTGGCACATCGCGACCGGGCAGTGGATTCTCGATCATCGCGCACTTCCGCACGTCGATCCTTTCTCTTTCACCTGGGCGGGCAAGCCGTGGGTGCCGATCGAATGGCTCGCTGAAGTGCTGTTTGGCGGCGTGTATTGTCTCGACGGATACAGCGGTGTGGCGGCGCTCGCGACGGCCGCGATGATGACGCTGCACGCTTTGGTCTATTTCAACGCCACGCGCTTTATCCGGCCGCTGGCCGCGGTCGGAGTGATCGTTGCGATGGACGTAGTACTCATCCCGATGATGCTGGCGCGGCCGCACCTCCTCGCCTGGGTGCTCGTGGCCTTGTGGACCTGGCTAATGCTCCGTGCTCGGGATCATCACCGCGCGCCGCCGCTGGCCGCAGCACTGCTGATGGTGATTTGGGCGAACCTCCACGGCAGCTTCGTCATGGGCCTGGTCATCGCCGCCGCCTTCGGGCTCGAAGCGCTGATTTCTGCCGATGATCGGAAACAGGCTTTCCGCCAGTGGGCGCCGTTCGGCGTGGCGTGCCTGGTCGCCGTGTTCGTCAACGCCAACGGCATTGAAGGCGTGCTCCACCCGCTGCGGATCGCCAATCTGGCGATGCTGCCGCTGATCGACGAGTGGAAACCGTCGAACCCCGCGGCCACGCCGTTCTTTTTTGCGGTGCTGGCGGTGACGCTGATCCTGTCTTGGCTCAAGCGGCCGCGGCTGCCGGCAGTGCGCTGGCTGCTGCTCGGGGCGCTGCTGATCCTGGCGCTGCTCCAGGTGCGGCATCAGGCGGTGTTGGCAATCGTCGCCGCGATGATCCTGCCGCGGGGCTTCGCCAAGGAGTCCGAGACGGTCGCACCGGCCCGCTCGCTGGTCCCACTCGCCGCGGGGGCGATCGCGGCGATGGTGGCGGTGCGCGCGGTGCTGCCGATGAACCCGGTGGAGAATGAAGCCAACCCGTGGAAGCTGATCGCCGCCGTCCCGCCGCCGCTGCGCTCGCAGCCGGTGCTCAACGGCTATTCGATGGGCGGGCCGCTGATCCTGTCGGGGATTCGGCCCTACGTCGACGGGCGGGGCGACATGTACGGCGACGAGCTGGTCGTCGGCTACACCCACATTCGCGACGGCGACGCGGTGGCGCTCGCAGAGGCGGTTGGGAAATGGAACATCCGCTGGGCGATCCTGCCCAACCGCTACACGAAACTGCTGGCGTTACTCGACCGGACGCCCGGCTGGCGCCGAATTCATCAGGACAAAGTCGGGGTCATTTACGTCCGCGATTAGTGCTTCATGAAGCCTTCGAGCGACTGGCGGAGCTCGCCCAGCGACATCCGGCCCCACTGCTCGTCCCATGGCGAATCCGCTGCGGCGCCAGGCTGGAGATAGGCCGGGCGGTCCCATTTGACCGACGCCAGGTCGGGCCGCGAGCGGGCGAGCAGCGTCAAGTCGAACTCGTTCGAGAAGCGCAGGCCCGCGGTGTCGCCGAATACCCAGGCGACGGTGGTCGAGATCTGCGCATGGTCGCCCAGCTCGAGCATCGGTTCGGCGCCGACGCGCAGCGCCTGGCTGCACTCGATCATCGCCCCGGTACTGGAAATGTTGCGCAGCCGGATCGGCGTGCTCTGGAAATCGTGGTGGATCAGGCCCGACCAGATCAACGGATGGCGGCGGTCGCCGCGCAGCTCGTCATAGTTAGTCTCGGTCACAACCTCGGTCGGCGCGCCTTCGAATTCGAGGTCGGGGAAGCTGCGGGCAATCACTTCGCGCAGCACCGCGGCTTGCTTGTCGGCCGAGCAGTCGAGCCGGGTCTCGTGGGCGAATTCGAGCCCGATTCGGTCGCCCTTGAGCCAGCGCACGGCGCAATCGATGGTGCCGTTCTCGCCGAGGTGGAGCTGCAGCCGGTCCCATAGCCGGGGCTGGAAATCGCCGGCGACCATCGCCCCGCCGCCCGACAGATTGACCAGCTGCACCATGTGCTTGCGGCCCTGGTAGGTCGCGCCGACCCGCTCGTCGGGCAGCCGGTGGCGGTCCTCGTCGCGGGTGTCGGCCTTCCGGGTCGTCTCGCGCGAAACGGCGATGCTGTGCAACGCGTCGGCCTTGGCGCCCTTCGGCTTCTTCGCCGCGACGACCGGCGATTCATCTTCGCGATTGCCGCCGCCAAAAATCTTCGAGCGAATATTCATCGTCCACTCCGGAAGCCCAGGTGCGCGCGCTTATGCGCACGGTTGGGTTACGGAATGGTCAATCACGACGAGTAATACATGTCGAATTCGACCGGACTGGGGGTGGTTTCCCAGCGCATCACGTCTTCCCACTTGAGCTCCATGTAAGCGTCGATCTGGTCGTCGCTGAACACGTCGCCGCGGGTGAGGAAGGCGCGGTCGTCATTAAGGCTGACCAGGGCCTCGCGCAGGCTGCCGCACACGGTGGGCACATTGACCAGTTCCTGCGGCGGCAAATCGTAGAGGTTCTTGTCCATCGGATCGCCGGGATGGATGCGGTTCTGGATGCCGTCGAGCCCGGCCATCAGCAGCGCCGAATAGGCCAGATAGGGGTTGGCGAGGGCGTCGGGAAAGCGGAATTCGACCCTTTTGGCCTTCTCGCCCGCGCCGTAGGGGATGCGGCACGAGGCCGAGCGGTTACGGCTGGAATAAGCCAGCAGCACCGGTGCTTCGAAGCCTGGGACGAGGCGCTTATAGCTGTTGGTGGTCGGATTGGTGAAGGCGTTGAGGGCGCGGGCGTGCTTGATCACCCCGCCGATGAAATAGAGCGCCATTTCGGACAAACCCGCATAGCCGTTACCGGCGAACAGCGGCTTGCTGCCCTTCCAGATCGACATGTGGGTGTGCATGCCGCTGCCGTTATCCTGGGCGATCGGCTTGGGCATGAAGGTCGCCGTCTTGCCGTAGGCGTGGGCGACCATGTGCACGACATATTTGTAAATCTGCATGCGGTCGGCGGTCTCGACCAGCCCGCCGTAGGTCAGGCCAAGCTCATGCTGCGAGGCGGCGACCTCGTGATGGTGCTTGTCCATCGGCAGGCCCATTTCGAGCATGGTCGCGACCATCTCGCCGCGGATGTCCATCGCGCTGTCGACCGGGGCGACAGGGAAATAGCCGCCCTTGGCGCGCGGCCGGTGGGCGAGGTTGCCCCCGTCATATTCGCGGCCGGTGTTGGTCGGCAGCTCGATGTCGTCGATGCGGAAGCCCGACGCACTGTAACCGTCCTCGAAGCGGACATCGTCGAACATGAAGAATTCGGCCTCGGGGCCGACGTAGACGGTATCGCCGACGCCACTGGCTTTGACGTAGGCCTCGGCCCGGGTCGCGGTCGAGCGCGGGTCGCGGCCATAGAGCTCGCCGGTCGACGGTTCCACGATGTTGCAGAACAGGACCATCATCGGGGTCGCGCTGAACGGGTCGATGTAGGCCGCGTCGAGGTCCGGCTTGAGGATCATGTCGCTTTCGTTGATCGCCTTCCACCCGGCGATCGAACTGCCGTCGAACATCAGCCCGTCGGTCAGATTGTCCTCGTCGATCACGCCCGAGGCCATGGTCAGATGCTGCCACTTGCCCTTGGGATCGGTGAAACGGAGGTCGACCCAGTCGATCTCCTCATCCTTGATACGCGCGAGGATCGTTCCTGCGTCGGTCGGCTTGGCCATGATCTAATCCCTGCTCTCGTCCCGCGACCGCGGGAGCCATTGAAATCAAAGCCCGCCAAAACGCCCTCCGGGACGCCCGCTGACGCGGGAGTGACGGGCAGGTTGATTCGAGCTTGGGAGGTACAGATTCCCGACTGCGCGGCGAGAGTCAGGGGGGTCGTGAACTTTTCACCGGCTTTCGGGGGGAGGGGTTTCACACGAAGGCACGAAGGCACGAAGAAGAAAAACGGGATTCGCGCAGACACGCGGAGGCGCGGAGGCGCGGAGACGCGGGACAATAGGTCATCCCGGATCAAGCCCGGGATGACGGAGAAGGGCGGGAAACAAGGAGACCGAGAAGGCTAAACCGAAAGACGGATAGGCGAGAGCTTCGTCACCATTCGCCGGCCGTCCCAAAGCTCGCAGTTCGATCCGGGCTTGCTCGATTGAACGGCGGCGATCGCGCTCTCGTCGCAGTCAGCGTCAACCCATTCAGCGCTCAGGAATTCACCCGCGCCATCAAGCGAATAGACGCGATATTTTGATTGATCGTTGGGCATGAAAACCTCCCCTGCGCAGCGGGAGCTTTCCAAAAATGCTCTCGGTCACCGTCAGGCTGAAGCTGAGGGCGGTGATTAACGCTTAATACGCTGGTTACGCGGGGTGAGTCCCTGATGCATGTTGGATTCACCAGATGCGGAACGGTCCGGCGGACGGGTTGTGGATCAAGTTCGGGACGACGGGCGCCTAGGGGCGGACGCGCAGGCTGAGGCGCGACATCATCTGCAGGACATCCTCCGCCGAGCGCTCGAGCGCCTCACAGATTTCGGCGGCCGACTCCCCGCCCTCGAGGCGACCGCGCAAGGCGGTGACGTCGGTCTGGGTCCAGCGTTTCTCGATGCTCATGGTGTGTCTATTAGCATAACGCCGGGCCAGCCGGTCACGTTCCTTTGGGTTAGCACTGAGGGCCGTCAGGCAAGTGAATCGTGGAGGCGCAAAAAGGGGCGGGAGGTACTACTCCCGCCCCGATTGCTCGGTCGGTTGGGGTTAGATGGTTTCGAGGTTCAGCGCGGCCGGCTTGCTGTCGCTGCCGGTGCCGAGCTCGTAGGACAGGCGCTGGCCGGTCTTGGGCGGGTTCGCCTTGATGTCCCACTTGAACGCGCTTTTTTCGAACGGCAGGTTGTCGCCGCCGGCTTCGGGCTTGATCGAGCCCTTGCCCTGATCGGCGTCGAACGAATTGACGGTGCCAAAAATCTTCATGCTGGATTCCTTCGTTTCCAGACACCGGAATTGGCGTCTGTAGGCTAGGAAGCCGCCGCGGAGGGGACGGCGCGGCCCGGGTTTGGATCGGGCCGGACGCCATCGTGCGGCGGGTAGCATGGGATCAAACGGGTGCCCGCCTGAGCCGGGGGCTCCGCTCACCCCTGTTACTACTCCGTCGGGGCCATTCGCGGCGGAAAACGGGTGTGCGTGGCGAGTTCATCGAGCGTCAATCGGCAGTTCATCGCCTCGCGGGCATGGGCGCGGGCGACGGGGGTCGGCGGGTTCGAGGATTTAGAGTTATGAAAACATTCGCTTTCATTGCCGCGGCCGCGGTTGCCGCAATGGCCACGTCGGCCGAGGCGCAGGATCAGGGTTCGCCGCCGGATCCGACCGCGCCGCTGCCCGGGCTGCGCGGGAACGGGCTGCAGCCCGACATGACCCGCCTCAAGGCCCAGCAGATGGCCGACCGGCTGTTCCAGCAGCTCGACCTCAACCATGACGGCACGCTGACCCGCGAGGAGGCCGAGCGGGCGCGGTCGGCAATCGGCGGTGGCGGTGGCGATCGGGCGACGCGGATGATCGCGCGGGTGTTCGGCGATGCCCAAGCGATCACGCTCGTGCAGTTCGAGGGGCAGGCGCTGGCCCGGTTCGACCGCCAGGATTTGAACCATGACGGCGTGGTGACGGCCGACGAGCGCCAGCAGGCGCGGGCAGCGCGGGAAGCGGGCGGGAATTAGGAGGCCCCGATTCCCGCTCCCTGAGACGAGCTCGGGGAGGATTTAGTAGGCTCTCCGCTGGGCGGCGACTAACATCCGCAGCAGCATCGCCACCGGGCGGGGGACGCCGACTTTGCCCTCGAGCCACAGGCTGACCGCCGAGCGCGAGACGCCGATCGCCTGGGCGAGGTCGTTCTGGGTGCGGTAGCCGAGGCTGCGCATCGACGATTTCAATTCGTCGGGGGACATCGAGGCGAGGCGTTCGTCGAGCATCAGATGGCGTCCGCACCCCGATCGCCGGTGCGGATGCGGATCGCCTGCTCGACCGGGATGACGAAGATCTTGCCGTCGCCGATGCGGCCGGTGCGCGCGGCATTCTCGATCGCTTCGATGACGTTTTCGACGAGATTGTCCTCGACCACGACCTCGACCTTCACCTTGGGCAGGAAGTCGATGACATATTCGGCGCCGCGGTAAAGCTCGGTATGGCCTTTCTGGCGCCCGAAGCCCTTGACCTCGACCACGGTGATGCCGCTGACCCCGACGTCGTGCAGCGCATCCTTGACGTCGTCGAGCTTGAACGGCTTGATGATCGCCTCGATTTTCTTCACGCGGGGATCCTTATGCGACCGGCTCACCCGCTAATGCCCAATCGCCGCCGCAATTCCAAGCAAAGGCCGCGCACAATATGAAAGCGATCATTCTTTCCGCCGGCCAGGGCTCGCGGCTCGGCCACCTGGTCGACGACCGGCCCAAGTGCCTGATCGATTTTTCGGGGCGCACCTTGCTCGATCGCCAGCTCGATACGCTCGCGGCCAACGGCGTGCACGAAGCGGTGGTGGTGACCGGCTTCCACGACGAATTGATCGAGCAGGCGATCGCCGCGCGGAGCGGCGGGCCGGCGGTGCGGACGGTCTACAACCCGTTCTACAAGGTCGCCGACAATACCGGCTCGCTGTACATGGCGCGCGAGGAATTGGCGGGCGACTGCCTGGTGTGGAACGGCGATACCCTGGTCTCCAACGCCTTGATGGCGAAGGTGGTTGGCAACGACCGCGGCGGGATTTGCGTGACCATCGACCGCAAGGACGAGGGTTACGACGACGACGACATGAAGGTGGTCGAGGCGGAAGGGCGGCTGAAGGCGATCGGCAAACGGATCAGCGATGGGGTCAACGCCGAGTCGATCGGCTTGTTGGCGTTCCGGGCGGGCGGGGCTGAGCAGTTCCGCGCGGCGATCGAGGCGGCGATGCGCACGCCGGAGGGGACGACGATCTGGTACCTCCGGGTGATCAACCACCTCGCGCAGTCGAACGACGTGTGGACCCTGGATATCAAGGGCGAGGAATGGGGCGAAGTCGACTTCCCGCCCGACGTCGATGCTGCGCGCGAGCTGACCGCCCGCTGGGACGCAGCGGCTTAATCAAAATAATTTTTGGCGGCCGGGAATAAAGCAGGCGCCGGCCCGGTCTTGGGCATCGATATCTCGCAACAAAGGTCGATGCCGTGCCCGATACAGTCGAAGAAGATCGCCGCGATTTCCTCAAATGCATGGCGTGGGCCGGGACCGGCGCGCTGTTCGCCGTCGCCGGGGGCGTGCCCAGCTCGATCGGGCTCGATGCCGCGATCGCCGCGCCCTACCGGCCCCAGGCGAAGGCCGCCTCGTTCACCTTCCTCCAGGTCAGCGACAGCCACATCGGCTTCAACAAGCCGCCCAACGCCGACGCCCGGGCGACCTTCCGCGAGGCCATCACCAAGGTCAAGGCGCTCAAGGTCCAGCCCGATTTCATTATCCATACTGGCGACGTCTCGCAGCTGTCGCGCGACGACGAGTTCGACGACGCCGACCAAATCCTCAAGGAAACCGGGCTGCCGGTGTTCTTCGTGCCCGGAGAGCACGACATGCTCGACCCCGACGGTGGCAAGGCGTTTCGCGACCGCTTCGGGCGCGGGACGCTGGGCGCCGGCTGGTACAGTTTCGACCATAAAGGCGTCCACTTCGTCGCGCTGGTCAATGTCGCCGATCTGAAGCCCGGCGGCATGGGCAATCTCGGGCCCGAGCAGCTCAAGTGGCTGGCCGCCGACCTCGCCGGGCGGCCGGCGTCGACGCCGATCGTGGTCTTCGCGCACATCCCGCTGTGGACGGTTTATGCCGAGTGGGGCTGGGGCACCGATGACGCGGCCGCAGCGCTGAAGCTGCTCGCCCGGTTCGGTTCGGTGACCGTGCTCAACGGGCACATCCACCAGATCACGCGCAAGGTCGAAGGTCGGATCGCGTTTCACACCGCACGCTCAACGGCGTTTCCGCAGCCGGCCCCGGGGACGGCGCCATCGCCCGGGCCGCTCAAGGTCCCGCCCGAGCAACTGCACGGCATGCTCGGCATCACCGACGCGTTTTTCGTCCGCGGCAGCGATCGCATCGCGCTCATCGATTCCACCCTCGCGGTCTGACCGCATTCAGGAGTTACCATGACTAAGGCGTTCAAAATTCTTACGTTCCAGGCATCAACGCTGGTCGCCGGCATCCTCCTGATGTCGGTCATCGCGGACATGGCGCGGGCCGTCCCGGCCCCGCCGGCGGCGGCGGTCAGCGTCGGCAATTTCACGTTCAAGGCGCCAGTGGTGACGGTCAAGCCGGGCACCACCGTCACCTGGACCAACGGCGACGACATCCCGCACACCGTCGTCTCGAGGGACGGCGTGTTCAAATCCAAGGTGCTCGACACCGGCGACCGCTTTTCGTTCACGTTCGCCAAGCCCGGGCAATTCGGTTATTTCTGTTCCCTGCACCCGCACATGACGGGCATCATCGTCGTCAAGGCATGAGGCAGGGACTGGTCGTGAGCCTGTGAAGAAGATCGCCCCCCGTCTTTTCACACCGCGCCTTGCGGCCAGCAATGGCTCGGCGCCGGGTTTCTCTCAGCCCGGCGCCGACCAGAGTTCGTTATTTCGACAAGTGATCGTGCCGCACCTCGACGGGGCCTATAATCTGGCCTGCTATCTGACTCGCGACCCGGTGCTGAGCGAGGATATCGTGCAAGACGCGTTCGTCCGCGCGTTCCGTGCGTTCGACCAGTTCCGCGGCGCATCGCCGCGCGCGTGGTTGTTCGCAATCGTTCGCAATTGCTGCTGGTCGGCGCAGTCGAAGCAGAAGGGCATGCTGAGCCTGGTCGTCCACGACAGCGGCATCAGCACCGAGACCGGCGCGATGCTGAGCGAACCGGTCGATCCATCGCCGACGCCGGAAGAGGAAGTTATCCGCAAGACCGAGATCGACCGCCTGACCAAGGCGATCGAAGCGATGCCCGAGCCGTTCCGTGAAGCCGTCGTCCTGCGCGACATCGAGGATTTGTCTTATGCCGAGATCGCGGAAGTGACTGGCGTGCCGGTCGGCACGGTGATGTCGCGGCTGTCGCGCGGGCGGTCGATGCTGGCCAAGGAACTGCTGCCGCCGGCAAAGGACGCGAACAACGAAGCGCGGAGTAATGGTCAATGACTGCCTGCGCCGATCAGAACCTGCTGCTGGGCGGCCTTGTCGATGGCGAGCTCGATGCCGCCAACACCGCATTGGCGGAAGCGCACGTCACGCGGTGCGAAGGCTGCCGCGAGGAGCTCGAGCGGTTGCAGGCGGTGCGCAGCCTGATGGCGATGGATGGCATGCGCCGGACCGCGCCGACGTCGCTGCATGAGCGCATCGCAGCGATGCCCGAACTGGCCGCTCCACCCGCGCGAGCGACGCGACTGCCCGGTTGGTTGGCGCCGGGCGTCGCCGGAGCGCTCGCGGCATCGCTGGCAGTGATGGTGCTGACGCCAGGACAAACCGGACCGGCGATCGACCAACAATTGGTGTCGAGCCACGTCCGCTCGCTCCAGCCGGGGCATTTGACCGATGTCGAGACCAGCAACCGCCACGTCGTCAAACCGTGGTTCAACGGCAAGATCGACTTCGCGCCGCCGGTACCCGAGCTGGCCCCGCAAGGCTTTCCGCTGGCCGGTGGGCGGCTCGATTCAATCGACGGCAAGACCGTCGCGGCGATTGTCTATCACCGTCGACTGCACACGGTGAACCTGTACGTCTGGCCGGCCAAACCGGCCGCGCAACGGTCATCGCTTGAAGACGGCTTCGCCCTCAGTGAATGGAGCGAGGACGGCCTCAGGTTCGCCGCCGTTTCCGACATCCCGCCCAAGGAACTGGGGCAATTCGAGCAGGCCTTTCGCGCCCAGGCGCAAGCGATCCAGCACTAGCTCCGATCAGGCGTCAGGCGACAGGAAGCGGCCGATCACCTCGCGCGCCAGGCGGGCGGGGCGTTGGGTGACGGCGTCGAGGCAGCACCAGCAGCTCTTCACTTCGCTGATGACGTCCTGGCCGCGGCGGACGATTGTCGTGAAGTAAGCCCGCGCGCCTTCGACCCGCTCGGCGATGACTTCGGCGACGATGCTGTCCTGGAGGAAGGTCGGCCGGCGGTAGGAAATCTCATGCTTAAGCGCGACCCACAGGTGCCGCGCCACGGCCTCGGGCGGGGCGACGCTTTGCCAATAATCGACCACCGCTTCCTGCACCCACTTGAGGTACACGGCATTGTTCACATGACCCATCTGGTCGATGTCGGCCGCTACAATCGCAATCTTATGACGAAACATTGTCGGCACGGCCCCAAGGTTACAGCCTCACCGTCGAAGCTCTCACCTGCTGACAAACGTGTCAATAACGATATAGTGCCAAATCAATACGGTGGGTGGTCGCGGCCGGTCGGGCTCTTGGTAAAGATCTCGCAGCCGTCCTCGGTGATCCCGATCGAATGCTCGAACTGGGCCGAGAGCGAACGGTCGCGGGTTACCGCCGTCCAGCCATCGTCGAGAACCTTCACGTCGGCGCGACCGATGTTGATCATCGGTTCGACGGTGAAGAACATACCGGGCCTGAGCTCGGGTCCGGTGCCGGGGCGGCCGGCGTGCACGACCTCGGGGCTGTCGTGGAATAGCCGCCCGACGCCATGCCCGCAGAAGTCGCGGACGACGCTGTAGCGCTGGGCTTCGGCATGGCGCTGGATGGCATGGGAAATGTCGCCGAGGTGGTTGCCCGGCCTGGCCTGCTCCAGACCCAGCATCAAACATTCGTAAGTGACGTCGACCAGCTTGCGCGCCTTCAGCGGGACATCGCCAACGAGGTACATGCGGCTGGTGTCGCCGTGCCAGCCGTCGACGATCGGGGTCACGTCGATGTTGACGATATCGCCGTCCTTGAGTGTTTTTTCGCCGGGGATGCCGTGGCACACGACATGGTTGACCGAGACGCAGCAGCTTTTGGTGTAGCCGCGGTAGCCAAGCGTCGCCGGCACGCCGCCTCCATCGATGGTCATGCGGTGAACGATATCGTCGAGCTCCTGGCTTGAGACGCCCGGAACGACGTGGGGCACGAGCGCGTCGAGGATCTCGGCGGCGAGGCGGCCGGCGCGGCGCATGCCAGCAAAACCCTCGGGCCCATGGAGCTTGATGACGCCATTCTTGGCTTCGACGCGGTCGTCTGCGGCGACGGTGATATATTCGGTCATCGCGCCTAGATAAGCATTCGGATCGTCGAAGTCACCGGAGGATGCGTGGGCGAAGCAAGCAAAATCTGGACCGCCGCCTTGGTGGTGATCGGCGACGAGATCCTGTCGGGCCGGACCCAGGACAAGAATGTCGGCCAGCTCGCGACCTGGCTCAACGATGAGGGCATCCGCCTGTCCGAGGTGCGGATCGTGCCCGACGATCAGGAGCGGATCGTCGCGGCGGTCAACGCGCTGCGCCCGGTCCACGATTATCTGTTCACCACCGGCGGGATCGGCCCGACCCACGACGACATTACGGTCGACGCCATCGCCGCGGCGTTCGCCGTGCCGGTGGTGGTTCATCCCGCCGCCCGCGCGATCCTCGAGGATTATTATCGCGACCGGCCGGGTGGCCTCAGCGACGCGCGACTGCGGATGGCGCGGGTGCCCGACGGAGCCGAACTGCTGCCCAACCCGAGTTCGGGCGCGCCGGGAGTAAAGATCGGCAATGTCTTCATTCTTGCCGGAGTTCCGCACATCGCGGCGAGCATGCTCGAGGCGCTGACCGGGACGCTCGAGGGCGGGCGGCCGGTGGTGTCGATCACGATCGGCGCCAGGGCGCCGGAGAGCGAGGTCGCCGATTTGTTGCGCCAAACCGAAGCCGCGCATCCCGGGGTCGCCATCGGCAGCTATCCGTTCTTCAAGGACGGGCGTTACGGCGCGAATTTCGTCATTCGCTCCGACAATGCAGAGTTGGCGCGCGAATGCGGCGATGCATTGGCGGCGGGATTGCGCGAGGCCGGTTACGATCCCGTCGAGGGCGGGATTTAACTAGGCTATTCAAAGCCGTCGTGTGAGACGATAAGCTGCGCTCCAGGGGGCATTCGAACATGGCGACCGAGGCCGGCGGTCCGGCGATCTTCCTGAGCTATGCCCACGCCGATCGGGCGAAGGCGCAGCGGATCGCCTCGATCCTCGAGCAGTCGGGCTATGTCGTGTGGTGGGACGCGCTGGTCGAAGGCGGTTCGCGTTTCGCCAAGTCGATCGATGAGGCCCTCGACAAGGCCGATGCGGTGGTCGTCCTGTGGTCGAAGTCTTCGGTCGAATCCGACTGGGTCCGCGACGAGGCGGCGCAGGGGCGTGACCGCCAGCGGCTGGTCCCACTATCGCTCGACGGAACGGTGCCGCCGCTCGGCTTCCGCCAAATCCAGGTGATCAAGCTGGCGGGATGGCACGGTCGCTCCGACGCGCCGCAGATCCAGGCGATCCGCCGCGCGATCGCGGCGGCGTTGGGCGAGCAATCGGGGCCGCGCCCGGTGGCTCGGCGGTCGATCGATCGCCGGCAGGCGCTGGTCATCGGCGGCGGAGCCGCGGTGGCGGTCGCCGGCGGCGGGCTGATCGCATGGCGGACGGGCTTGATCGGCCCGGTTCGGGTGGATGCCCGGACAATCGCCGTCCTGCCATTCAAGAATCTGAGCGGCGATTCCGCCCAGGCTTTCATCTCCGACGGACTGACCGAGGAAATTCGCTCGGCCTTGTCGCGCAACGCGGGGCTGCAGGTGCTGGCTACGACGTCGTCCAACACCGTGCGCGATGACCAGGGCGATGCGCGATCGATCGCCGCCAAGCTCGACGTCGCTTACTTGCTCGACGGGTCGGTTCAGCGGGCCGGTGACAGGGTCCGGGTGGCGATCAACCTGACCAACGGGCGGACCGGCTTTTCCGAATGGTCCGATCGGGTCGATCGCCAGCTCGGCGACGTGTTCGCCTTTCAAAGCGAGATTGCGACCAAGGTCTCCAACGCTTTGTCGGTGCGCATGGCGACCGACGCGCCGGCGCCCGGCGGAACCCGCAACGCCCAGGCGTTCGAAGCCTATTTGCGTGGCAAGGCGCTGTACAACGAAACCAAAGACGAGGCGACCGACCGTCAGGCCAAAGCGGATTTCGAGATCGCAATCGCGGCCGACCCGAACTTCGCTCTGGCGCATGCGGCGCTGTCGCGGAGCCTGTCGTCGATCGCCGCCGCCTACGCCAAGGCCGACGAACTCAAGCCGCTGTACGCTCAGGCGGTCGCCGAGGCCCAACGGGCCATCGACCTGGCCCCGACGCTGCCGCAGGGCCAGCTGGCGCTGGGTTATGCGAAGTTTGCCGGCTTTCTCGATGTGCGTGGCGCCAGGCCGTCTTACGACAAGGCGTATCAATATGGCCGCGGCAACGCCGACATCGTCCTGCTGTGTGCGGCATACATGGCGCGAACCCGCCGATTCCGGGAGGCGCGCGACGCCATCGATTGGGCGCTGGCGCTGGACCCGCTCAATCCCCGCACGCACCGCGCCGCCGGGGCGATTGCGTTTGCCTCGCGCCGCTATGCCGATGCGATCACCCAGGGGCGGCGCGCGGTCGAGCTCAACCCGAAGATTTCCAATGCCAATGCGTCCATCGGCGACAGCCTGATGGAACTGGGCAAGCTCGCCGAGGCGCGCGCCGCCTATGCGAAGGAACCGTCCGCGATGTTTCGGTTGCGCGGCCTGGCATCGCTGGAACACCGCGCCGGCAATCAAGCCGCGGCCGAGAAAGCGTTCGCGCGACTGGTCAGCGAGGTCGGCGACGCGGCAATGTACCAGCAGGCCGAGGTGATGGCGCAGTGGGGAAAAGCGGATGAGGCGATGGCGAGGCTGCAGCGCGCCCGCGCGATCGGCGATTCAGGACTAAGTCTGATCGCCACCGACCCACTGCTCGACCCGCTTTCGAATGATCCGAGGTTCGTCAATTTGGTCAAAGATTTGGGCTTCGGCTGAGCCGCCTATCCAAGGTCCGCGATTCATGACAGTTAGTGCCGATAATCTTAAGGAGCGCCGTCGATGATCACCGATCAACAGCAAGGTCCCGAAGACGAAGAAGGCAGCGACGAGGATCGCGGCAGTGATGTCGACCGCGGCAGCGATGTCGACCGCGGCAGCGATGTCGACCGCGGCAGCGATGTCGACCGCGGCAGCGATGTTGACCGCGGCAGCGACGTCGACCGCTAGCGCAGCTCGCTGATCGACGGATCGGCCGCCATCGCGCGGTGGATCCAGTCGAGGAAGTGGTCGCGGTCAATCCGAAGATACACGCCGGCGCTGTCCTCGCGATAGCAGCCGACGCCGTAGTTCACGACGCCGACGAGGACGCGGTTGTCGGTGTCGAGGACCAGCGGACCGCCGCTATCGCCGGTGCAGGTGTCGGCGTCATCGCCCGGCGTCCGGCCGGTCGCGCACAGCTGATATTCCGGAACGTTGGCATATTGCGGGTAGTCGGCGCAGTCGGCGGTGATCAGGTCGACCGCGGTGAGTTCGGACTGGAAGCCTGAATCCTTGGCTTCGTCGAGCTGCCCCCACCCGGTCGCGTAGACATTCTCTTCGGCTCCCAATGGCGGACCGTCGTAGAGCGGGATGGCTTCAACCGGCCCGGCATTTTCCGGGTTGGTCTCGCCATCGGCGACAAAATGGACCAGCGCGATGTCGTACGCGTGCTTGTCCTTGTTCCAGTCGGCATGGCGGACCATCCGGTCGATGCGGTAGGTCACGCCCTCGTCATTATCGATGTAGTCGGCGCCGAGCCGCACTCGGTGGCCGTTCTTGATCCGCTCGGCATTGATGCAATGGGCGGCGGTCAGCACCCAGCCGTCGGCGATCAGCGAGCCGCCGCATTTATGCGCCATGTCCCACCCATCGCGCCCGCTTTCCAGGTCTTCCTTGGACCACTTTGGGTGGCCGCTGTAGATCTGCGCCTGCCACGGCGTGGCGCCGGTGGTTTCCTCGGGTTGCTGCGCCTCGGCCGGTTGGGCGGCGAGCGTCAGCGCGAAGAGGAATGGCAGAAATTGCAGCATGGTGAAGGCCCCCCGACGGAGCGACTATGGCACCTGCGAGAAGAGGCGGCAAATGAACTGCGGAGGGCGCCTTCGACGCGTTCGGGGCGCTTCATTGGTCGGTCTATTCCCAGCCACCGCCCCAAAGCTCGGCAATGCCGCCAGCAACCAAGCCAAGGACCACCGCGGCAATAAAGATGCCATAGCCGACGAGCGCCTTTCGTATATGGCCGGGGGGACGTTTGGACCTATCGAAACCGATGACCCACATCGCCAGCCAGAAGCGGGTGCCGTAAAACCATGCGCCCACACCAACGCACCATGCGGCTATAAACACCACCTCCATGGTTTTGGCTAACGGCGTCATCCTCTGAACTTCGCATGGGCCACCAAATGTCCACAATGGGTCGAAAGCGTACATTCCAGATCGGGTCGCCCCTCGCTTCGCTCATGCGCTCCAAAATTGATCCATCCCCCGGATGGTCCAATTTTGGAGCGGGTAGCGGGAATCGAACCCGCGCGTTCAGCTTGGGAAGCTGACAGGCTACCATTACATCATACCCGCCGGTGCCGGGCCGTCGCTTAGGTTCGCCCGCCGAGCCCGTCAACGCAGATGAAATCATGTTCATTTCGGAACGCCGCGGCGCTTCGAGTGTTGCTTAATATAAGTACACTCACTATGTCCGTTGTCTATGGAAACTATTCTCCCTGAAATTGGCGAAACCGCGCACGCCTTGCGCAAGGCGTTCGGGCGCCGCGCGGCGAGCATCGGGGTCACCGGTGCGCAATGGAAGGTGCTGTTCAAGCTGACGCTGAAGCCCGGCCTTCGGCAAACCGACCTCGCCGACCTGCTCGATATCGAGCCGATCACGCTCACCCGGATCATCGATCGCCTGCAGGAAGCGGGCCTGGTCGAGCGCACGCCCGATCCGACGGATCGGCGCGCCTGGCGGCTGCACGTCACCGAGAAAGCGCAGCCGGTGGTCGGGAAGCTGCGCGCCATCGCCGACGAAATGACGGCCGAGGCATTCGCTGGAATCGATCCGCAGGACATTGAAGTGATGCGCCAGGTGCTGGCCCGGGTGCGCGAACGCGTCGGCCAGTTTGGCGTCGTGAGTAAGGTAGCGAACCCATGAACAAAATGTCCGCCGAAGCCCTGACCGGCACCGCCGCCGAGGCTCCTGTCCTCGAGCAGGCGCCGGCGCGCAGTCTCAAGCGCTTCATGCGCCCAATCCTAATGTTCGCCGTGCCGCTGCTGCTGTTGATTGGCGGAGCGGCATATTGGCTGACCAGCGGCGGGAGCGTGTCGACCGACGATGCCCAGGTGAAGCAGGACATCGTTTCGGTCAGCCCGCAGGTGAATGGCCAGATCGTCGAAGCGCTGGTGCGCAACGGCGCGCAGGTGAAGCGCGGCCAGTTGCTGTTCCGGATCGATCCGCAGCCGTTCCGCGTCGCGCTCGAACAGGCCGAAGGGCAGCTCTCCGCGGCGAAACTCCAGACGGGCATGCTGCGCACTCAGGCGGCCGGGACCGGCGCGGACATCGTCGGCCAACAGGCCAACCTTGCGATCAAGCGCAATGCCTTGGGCCGCCAGCAGGCGCTGTTGAAAAAGGGCTTCACCACGCGCGCCGATTATGACGATGCGCTCAACGAGGTCCGCACGGCCGAGCAGCAACTGGCCGACGCGCGCGCCCGGTCGGCCAACGCCAGTGCGGCAATCGCGCCGGGCGAACAGCCATCGATCGCCCAGGCCCAGGCCGCGGTCGACAAGGCCAAGCTCGATCTGTCGCGGACCAACGTCTACGCGCCGATGGACGGCGTGATTGAGAATGCCGACAACCTTCAGGTCGGGCAGATGGCGGTGACCGGCCTCGGCATGCTGTCGCTGGTCCGCAGCCACGCGGCGTGGGTCGAAGCCAATTTCAAAGAAAAGGATGTCGGCCGCATGGTTCCTGGCCAGACCGCCAAGGTCGTGGTCGATGCCTACCCGGGCGTCGATTGCCCGGCTCACGTGCAGAGCGTCGGCGCCGGAACCGGCAGCGAATTCTCGCTGCTGCCGGCGCAGAACGCCAACGGCAATTGGGTCAAGGTGACCCAGCGCGTTCCGGTCCGCATCGCCTTCGAGTGCAACACGTCGAAGCCGATGATTGCCGGCCTATCGGTCACCGCAACCGTCTATTTCGACAAGACCAAGAAGTCCTAAGTCGCCATGGCGACCACTCCGGACAACAGTCCGGTCCATGCGCTTCCGACCGGCTTGCGGATCATCGTCACCGTTGGGGTGATGATGGCCGTGTTGTTGCAAGTGCTCGATACGACGATCGCCAACGTCGCATTGCCGCACATGCAGGCGAGCCTCAGCGCGACCCAGGATACAATCAATTGGGTGCTGACCAGCTATATCGTCGCCTCGGCCATCGCGCTGCCGATTAGCGGGTGGATGGCGGACAGGGTCGGGCGCAAGCGCCTGCTGCTGATTTCGGTGGTGGTGTTCACGATTGCCTCGGGCCTGTGCGCGACCGCCACATCGTTGCCGGAAATGGTCATGTTCCGCGGGCTTCAGGGGATTGGCGGCGCGTTCATCGTCCCACTCGCCCAGGCGACCCTGTTCGACATCAACCCGCGCGACAAGCAAGGCCAGGCAATGGCGCTGTTTGGCGGCGGTGTTATGATCGGTCCGATCCTCGGGCCGGTGCTCGGCGGCTATCTGACCGACAATTACAACTGGCGGTGGGTTTTCCTGGTCAATCTGCCGGTCGGCGCGATCTGTGCGCTGCTGATGCTGCGGTTCATGCCCAAGACCGACAAGCACGAGCGCAAGATCGACCTGTTTGGTTTCGCCATGCTCGGGATCGGGCTCGCCGGGCTGCAATTGTTCCTCGACCGCGGCCAGCAAAACGACTGGTTCGACAGCTGGGAGACGATCATCGAGCTCGGCGTCGCGATCGGCGCGTTCTGGATGTTCATCGTCCAGATGATCACCGCCAAGCATCCGCTGTTCGACCGATCGATGTTCGCCGACCGCAATTTTGCGACCGGCCTGGTGTTCATGGCGGTGACCGGCGTGTTGCTGCTTGCCGGCCTTGCCCTTCTGCCGCCGTTACTTCAGGTCTTGTACGGTTATTCGGTGTTGCAATCGGGCTTCCTGACCGCCCCGCGCGGCGTCGGCACGCTGATTTCAATGCTGCTGGCCGGACGCTTGGTGGGCAAGTTCGATTCGCGCGCGCTGGTTGGCATCGGCGTCGTGCTGATGGGCGTTTCGCTGTACATGATGACCGGGTTCGCGATCGACCAACCGGCGCGGCCGGTAATCGTCAGCGGCGTCGTCCAGGGCCTCGGCCTGGGCCTGATCTTTGTGCCCTTGCAGACGCTGGCGTTCGAGACCCTGGCGCCGAAGATGCGGACAACCGCGGCGGCGCTGCTCAACCTGTCGCGTAACATCGGCGGGTCGGTCGGTATTTCGGTCGTCGGCGCGACGCTGGTGCGGATGACCCAGGTCGCCCATGCCGATCTCGCACTGAACATCACGCAGCAGACCATCCCGACCGCGAACTCGACCCTGGTCGAGGCGGCACTCCCGACGGCCGGGCCGCTGGCGCTCGCCTTGATCAATGGTGAGGTCACTCGGCAAGCTTTGTTCATCGCCTATCTCGATGATTTCAAGCTGATGATGCTGGTGACGTTCGCGGTGCTTCCGCTGCTCCTGTTCATGAAGAAGGGCGGTGGGCGCAAGGGCGGTGACGACGACCAGGGCGGACGGCCACAGCATGTGGCGATGGATTGAGCGGGATCCTCGCTGTCCGGGTCACTCCGCGCTCGGCCAAGCCCGGGATCGGCGGCTGGCGCGCGGGGGCGGACGGCCGCGAGGAACTTGAGGTCCGGGTCGCCGAGCCGCCGACCGACGGCGGCGCCAACGAGGCGGTCGTCAGGCTGCTTGCGAAAGCCCTTGGGACCAGCCGTTCCGAAGTGACGATCATCGCCGGCCGCTCCGCTCGCCACAAACGCGTGGCGATCCCATTTACGCATGACGAATTGCGCCGCCGCCTGGGCGGCTGATCAAAAGGAGACCAGCAATGTTTCAAGTCGGCAAACGGCGGCTCGGCCGCAACGGTCCGGAGGTTTCCGCGATCGGCCTGGGCTGTATGGGCATGAGCGAATTCTACGGCGCGGGTGACGAGCAGGAATCGATTGCGACCATCCACCATGCGATCGAGCATGGGGTCAATTTCCTCGACACCGCTGACATGTACGGCGTCGGCAAGAACGAAGAACTGGTCGGACGCGCGATCCGCGACTACCGCGACCGCGTGTTCCTGGCCACCAAGTTCGGCAATGTCCGGGGCCCTGGGGGCGAATTCCTCGGCGTTCGCGGCGACCCGGCCTATGTCCGCTCGGCGTGCAATGCGAGCCTCAAGCGGCTCGGCACCGACGTCATCGATCTTTATTACCAGCATCGGGTCGACCCCCAGGTGCCGATCGAGGACACGGTCGGCGAAATGGCGCGGCTCAAGGACGAAGGAAAGGTTCGGTTTCTCGGCCTCAGTGAAGCGGCGCCGCGCACGATTCGCGCCGCCAACGCGACCTCGCCGATTGCCGCGGTTCAGACCGAGCTGTCGCTATGGAGCCGCGATGCGGAAGCCGAAGTGCTGGCCACGACCCGCGAACTCGGCATTGCCTTCGTCGCATACTCGCCGCTTGGGCGCGGGTTCCTGACTGGCCAGATCACGTCGCCGGAGGATTTTCCGGAGGATGACTTCCGCCGCTTTCACCCGCGCTTCACCGGCGAAAATTTCGCCAAGAACATCGTCCTCGTCCACGAGGTCGAGGCCATGGCGCGCGAGAAAGGTTGCACGACCGCGCAACTCGCCCTCGCCTGGGTGCTCGCCAAAGGCGACGACGTGATCCCGATCCCGGGCACCAAGCGCCGCAGGTATCTCGACGAGAATATCGGCGCGCTGGATGTGACGCTGACGGCCGCGGACATCGTGCGGCTCGACGAGATCCTGCCGCCCGGCGCCGCGTCCGGCGAGCGCTATCACGAGCGCGGGATGGCGGCGGTCAACCTTTAGACCCGCTCGTCGATCAGGCTCATGCAGGTGACGCCGGACTCGGCTTTCTGAAGTTCCGAGACGTCGACTTCGATCACGGCGAAACCGCGATTGCGCAGCGAGTCGGCGGTGCGCGGGTTGCCGGCGGGGAGGATCAACTTGTCGCCGGCGCGGAGGCAATTGGCGGCGGCGGGTTCGCGGCTGTCGACCGGCATCTGTTCGATAACGCCGAATTGCGCCGGATCGACGCAGCGCGGGTTGAATAGCAGCACCGGCGTGCCGCGCGCATCGGGGCCGGCGAGGGTCGCGCCAGTCTTGAGGTGCAGGCAATCGCGCAATGCGGCGTCGACCACGCGATAGCCGAGCGGCGCCGCGATCCGGCCGAGTTCCGTAATGCCGGCGGCGTTGGTGCGGGTCGAGCGGCCGACGTAAATCGTCTGGCCGATGCACAGTACGTCGCCACCATCGGCGAAGCCATTCTCGAGCTTGTGAAGATTGAAATGCCCCTCGAGTCCGGCGGCAGTCGACGGTGTCTCACCCGCTCTTGATTCGGCGCCCGGCCGCAGAATTACCGCATGGCTGCCGAGCAACAGCGCGGTGTCCTCGACGAACACAGCGTCGGGATGGCCGGGCAAATCGGGGAGACGGACGATCTCGAAGCCGGCATTGATCAGCGCCTTTTCGTAGGCGGCATGTTGCAGCTCTGCCGCGCGCGGATCGATCGCCACGCGTTCGAGGTGGGTGAGTTCGCACTCGGCGAGCTTGGAGCTGACCGCCCGGGTGAATGCACGGCGCATCAGCGCGGGGTCCGCGGCAGCTTCGCGATCATCTTGATTTCGGTAATGCCGTTGTTCGGGATCAATCGCGAAACACCAATCGCGGTCCATGCCGGGGGCGGGGCGACGATATATTTGTTCTTCACCGCGATGATCGCCGGCATCTGGCTGGTCAGATCGGTGTGGAAGCTGGTGATATCGACGACATCGTCCCAGCTTGCGCCGCTGCGCTTGAGGATCGCGCCGATCCGCTCGAACGCCCGCTCGTAGGGCAGCTTGAGGTCGGTCTCACCCGGTCGGAGGCCAGCCACGACGCCGGAGAGATAGATCGTGTCGCCGGAGATGACCGCATCGGCATAGCCCCAGTCTTGCTGGTTTTTGCGGCTGTCGGAATCCTCCGACAGCAACACGGTCGCCTGCTGGCGCGAACCGGCATGAGCTGCCGTGGGAAGGACGACCAACGCTGCGAACAAGGGTGCGGGTTTCATGGCTCCCCCCTTACGATTTTGCCGCCCTTCATCACCAGGCGGACGTTGCGCACGGCGGAGACGTCGCGCGTGGGATCGCCATCGACCGCGACGAGGTCGGCAAGCAGGCCGGGCTTGACCTGGCCGCGGTCGGACAGGCGCAAGATCCTGGCATTGCCCGAGGTAGCGGCAATCAGCACCTCAGCAGCGGGCATGCCGGCGCGCTGCATTGCGTCCATTTCGAGCCAGTTCTGGCCGTGGGCGTAGACCCCGACATCGCCGCCCATGCAGATCGGCACCCCGGCCTTGATCGCGAGTGCGAACGAGCGGCGATTTTCCAGGACGCTTTCGGGGGCGGGTTCATGGCCGTCCCAATGCTCGAAATAGCGGGCGTAGGCTTCCGACGCGGCAAGGGTCGCGCAGAGCGCGGTGCCGCGATCGTGCATCAACTTGAACACGTCGGCGGTGCCGGCATAGCCATGTTCGATGGTGTCGGCCCCGGCGAGGATCGCGCGGCGCATGCCTTCCGCGGTCGTCGCATGGACCGCGACGAGCCGCCCGGCGTCGTGAGCGGCGGCGACCCCGGCGTTGAGCTCGGCCTGGGACAAGGTGACGCGGGTCGGCTCGTGTGGGCCCCAATGATAATCGGCGTAGAATTTGATCAGGTCGGCACCGCCCGCCACCTGGTCGCGGACCGCGCGGACGATGTCGTCGACCCCCGCGACTTCCTGTGCGCCCTGGGGAATCGCCAGGCCGGGCTCGAAGCCCTTGGGTCCGTAGGCGCCGCGCGCGACGATGGCCTTGGTCGCGACCAGCAGCCGCGGGCCGGGAACGATGGCCCGGTCAATCGCCTGCTTGAGCCCGACATCGGCGAAACCCGCACCTTCGGTGCCGAGGTCGCGCTCGGTGGTGAAGCCGGCCTTCAGCGTCCGCTCGGCCTGCACCACGGCGCGCGCGGTCCTGAGCGCGAGCGGCTCGTGCAGCACCTGATCATCCCACAGAGTCTCGTCATAGGGGTGGAGGAAGAGGTGCGAATGGCCTTCGATCAGGCCGGGCAACAGGGTCGCGCCGGGCAAATCGATGGCGCGGGCGCCAACAGGGACTGCGAGGTTCAGGCCGGCGGCCGTGATGCGGTCGCCGTCGACCAGCACAGCCCAGCCCTCGTGTGGGCTTGGATTCACGCCGTCGAACACGCGGGCGGGCTTAAGCAGGATGGGCTCGGCGGCGGCGGGCATTGCCGCGAGCAGAAGGGACAGGACCAGCAGGATCAGGCGGCGCATCGTTTTCCCCCTTTGCGCGCGCAGCGTAAAGCCAAAACGGCGGTGGCGCCAAGGCCGTGAATGTGCCGAGGCGGCGGGTCGCGGCCGAGTCCCGCCGCTTTCTCTTCCTCGTCATCACGGTGGAATTCGCTGTCGCCGTCAGGCAGATAAACCGCGATGGACTCTGCCGGTCAAGTTGAAGGATCAGGCCCCGACGAGCGCTTCGCCGCCGGCATGGCTATCTTGTCGGGATCGACCTCCCGGCCAATGTCGGAACCGACGGCGAACCCGACCTGGCCTCTGTCCACACCGGCCGGCCGCCATCCTCCGGCGAGAAATGGATCCTGTCGCAGTGGATTCGCGATCGCGCTGCGATGCCGCCCGTCGGGTAAAACGCGGTATTAAGCCGACGCCGCTTTTTAACTTTTCCCGTTTAGAGGCTGCGTGCGGTGGACGCGACAAGGGCGCAGGGACGACGGACATGGCGGAGCGGAATTTCCTCAATCGGCGGCGGGCGCCGCGCGCGGCGGTCAGCCTCGAGGCGTCGGTCGTGACGATGAGCGAATATCAATTCTTCGAGCTGCTGGATTTGTCGGCCACCGGCGCGAAAATGCGCGGACCCACGCCGCCGCCGGTAGGCAAAACGGCGCTGTTCCGGCTCGACGGGTTTCAGACCTTGTGCCGGTTGGCGTGGGCCGACGGAGAATATTGCGGAGTGCGCTTCGACGAGCTCATCCCGCCCGGAATCCTTGCGCAATTTCGCGACTCCGGCACCACTGCCACGGTCGCGATCCTCCCGACCGACGACGAGCTGGGCATTTAAGCCAGCATAAGAAAAGGGCGGCTGGGGGTGTCCCAACCGCCCTTTGTGTTTGTGAGGAGTGGCCCCTCCACCGCCTGTGGCGGTCCCCCTCACCGAGACGAGCTCGGGGAGGATAGAGGTGATTAGCGCTTCGAGAACTGGAAGCTGCGGCGGGCTTTGGCGCGGCCGTACTTCTTGCGTTCGACAACGCGCGGATCGCGGGTCAGGAAGCCTTCGCGCTTGACCGTGGTGCGCAGCGCCGGCTCATAGCGGGTCAGCGCGGTCGAAATGCCGTGGCGGACCGCGCCGGCCTGGCCCGACAGACCGCCGCCCTTGACCGTCGCTTCGACGTCATACTGACCCTTGCGATCGGTCACGTCGAACACCTGATTGATGATCAGGCGCAACGTCGGACGGGCGAAATAGACGTCCTGCTCGCGGCCGTTGATGACGATCTTGCCCGAGCCCGGCTTAAGCCAGACGCGCGCAACCGCATCCTTGCGGCGGCCGGTCGCATAAGCGCGGCCATATTTGTCGAGCTGCTGTTCGCGCAGCACCGCTTCGATCTGCGGGCCCTGGGTCGAGACACCATGATCGGTCACGGCGTCGTCCTTGCTGCGGCGGTCCTCACGGCCAGCCGCAGCGGGTGCGGGTGCGGGTGCGGGTGTGGGGGCAGCTTCGGCCTCGGCGGCCGGAGCCGCGGTTTCCACGGGAGCCTCCTCGACGGCCGGAGTTTCGGGCTTGGGGTTGGTCAGATCGGCGAGATCCGAGAGCGATTTCTTGTCGGCCATTATGCGCCCACCTTGTTCTTGCGGTTCATCGACGCGACGTCGAGGGTTGCGGGTTCCTGGCCGCCGTGCGGATGCTCGGTGCCGTTGTAGAGGTGCAGATGGCGCATCTGTTCACGGCCGAGCGGGCCGCGCGGGATCATGCGCTCGACGGCTTTCTCAAGGATGCGCTCGGGGAAACGGCCCTCGAGGATCTTGCCCGCCGGAGTTTCCTTGAGCCCGCCGGGATAGCCGGTGTGCTTGTAATAGAGCTTCTGCTCGAGCTTGCGACCGGTGAACTTGACCTTGTCGGCATTGATCACGACGACATGGTCGCCGCAATCGACGTGCGGGGTGAAGCTTGGCTTGTGCTTGCCGCGAAGCAGGTTGGCGATGATCGTCGCGGTGCGGCCGACAACCAGGCCGTTGGCGTCGATCAGATGCCATTTGCGTTCGACCTCGGCCGGCTTGGCCGATTTGGTCGTCTTCATCAGCGCCTTCATGGCGGGTGATCCTTCTGAAATAGAAATGCGCAGCCGTTGAGGGCCGCGCCGATGGCGAGCTATTCGCGGGGAGGGTGCGGAAAGTCAAGCAAAAGCGGGCATTTCCGAGAGGGTAAAATCATACCCTGTGCAATGCTGGCGAGGCGCGGCTCACCTTGGGACCAGCACGGTGCAACTGGCGATTGCTCGACTCGGGGAGCGATCCTAGGCACTGCCACGTTCACTATCCGAGCGACCTTACAGGCGAGTTTCCGTGCCCAGACGCGTCAAGGATTTCATCGAGATCAGCGACTATACGTCGCTCGACCAGCTCATCCGCTACCTTGAGACAATCCGCGACAATTTGCCCGCCGACCATGAGGCGGAGCTCAAAATTCGCGGCGACGACGTGTTCGGGCGGCGGCTGACGATCACTTACTTTCGCGAACAGACGCCGGAGGAGGTCGCGCTCGAGGAACGCTATGGCGGGTCCGACGGGGTCGGGGCGGAGATCGAGGATTTGCGTCACCAGCTTGACCACGTTCCGTTCAAAGCCACCGGCAGCAAGCGGCGCTAGCCGACGCTGTCTTCGACCCATGCGGCATAGGGGCGGAGCAATTTGCCGACCGGCCAGGTAACGATGCACGGCACGTCGTAGCTGTGAAGCCCGGCAATTCGGGTCATCAAGGCGTCGACGGTGTGATCGTCGGCCTTGAAGATCGCCGCGACCTCGTCGGCGGTTTCGACCGCGCCCTGCCAGCGGTAGATCGAGCGGACGGACGACAGAATGTTGATGCAGGCGGCGAGGCGCTCCTCGACCGCGACGCGGCCGATGCGCTCGGCTTCGTCGGCGTTGGCGAACACCGCATAGACCGACACGACGCTCATCGTTTTTGCCCGAGCTCGCTGGCGCCCCACACCGTAGCGGCGACCAGCAAAGCGCCGACCGCCTGGTGCAAAGCCGCGAGCCAGATGGCGACGCCGCTGAGCACGGTGGCGATGCCCAGCAGAACCTGGGTGCCGAAGGCGGCATGGATCGCGATCGAAGCGCGGCGCGCGCCGGGCGTCCGGCGCACCTTGCGTGCGAAGACGACCATCGCCGCGACTACGACCCACGCCCACCAGCGGTGCATGAAATGGATCAGATAGGGGTCGTTGGTCAGCGCCCAGAAGGCTCCATGACTCCAGTCGATGCCGGCGGGGAAGGCGCGGCCCTGCATCAACGGCCAGTCGTTGGCGACCTGGCCGGCGTTCAGGCCGGCGACCCAGGCGCCGAGCAACAGTTGAATGAAGAGGATGGTCAGCGTCGCGACTGCCGGGAGCGTAAAGCGCGTCGGGCGGTCCGCGCCGGTCGCGGCCAGGCGCCGGAGGTCGAGCGCGACCCAGATCAGCGCGCTCATGATCGCCAGCGCGAGCAACAAATGCGCTGACAGGCGGAAATGGCTGACGTCAGTCCGCACCGACAGGCCGGACATCACCATATACCAGCCGAGCAGACCCTGCGCGCCGCCGAGCGCAAGCAGCCCGATCATCTTCCAGCCGTAGCCGCGCGGGATCGCGCGCCGGAATGCGGCCCAGGCCAGGCCAATGGCGAAGACCAGTCCGATCAGACGCCCCAGGAGCCGATGAGCGAATTCCCACCAATAGATGTGCTTGAAGGTTGCGAGCGACATGCCCGCCGGCCCGTTGATCTGCTGATATTCGGGGGTTGCCTGGTAGAGGCTGAAGGCGCGGACCCAATCGGCGTGGTTGAGCGGCGGGATTGCGCCGCTGAGCGGGTGCCATTCGGTAATCGACAGGCCGCTTTCGGTCAGGCGCGTGATGCCGCCGACCAAGACCATCGCGAACACCATCGCGGCGATGAGGAACAGCAGATTGGATAGCGCGCGCGGGCGGGGCAAAACGGTGGAAACGGTCATGGGAACGGTCGAGGCCATTGGTGCGCGCCCATCGCGCGCGATTTACGGCGAGGCAAGGGCGAGAATCGCGTTGATGTAATGTTGTAACTTCTCGACGTTGCCGCTATATGCTCGGCGGCATGCTTCACCTGGCTAATAATACCGGCCGTCTCGACCGGATCGCGATGGGCTTGTCCGGCCTGTGCCTGGTGCATTGCGTCGCGACCGCGGTGCTGCTCGGCCTGCTGGCGTCGGCCGGCGGGTTCCTCGGTCAGCCGATCATTCACGAGGTCGGCCTGACGCTGGCGATGATCATCGGGGCGTTCGCGCTCGGACGCGGTATCCTCGAACACGGTTTCATGATGCCGAGCGCGGTGGGCGCGCTTGGCCTTGGCGTAATGGCCGGCGCATTGTCGCTGCCCCACGATGGCCGCGAACCGGTCTATACCGTCATTGGCGTGATGATCCTCGCGCTCGGCCACCGCCTCAACGTGATGGCGTCCGAATAACTTCCTCGGTTGCCGACCGCGGGCGCAAGGATTATCCCAAACATGTTTATGGCCCGGCACGATCATCAAAATCACGAAGGCGAGTCGCTCAAACACGCGGCGCGGGACCGGCTGACCCAGGTCGGCGAGCAATGGACCGACATGCGCGCCGCCGTGTTTGATGCGCTGGCGAGCTCGGACAAGCCGGGCAGCGCCTATGACATCGCCGAAGCGGTGTCGAAGAAGCAGGGCCGACGGGTGGCCGCCAACAGCGTCTACCGGATTCTGGACCTTTTCGTCGGCGCGAACCTCGCGCGGCGGGTCGAAAGCGCCAACGCTTACGTCGCCAACGCCCACCCCGATTGCCTGCACGACTGCATCTTCCTGATCTGCGACAATTGTGGGCAGGCGGTGCACATCGACGACGACACCCTGTCGGGCGGCGTCCGCCAGGCGGCGAAAAGCGCGGGCTTCTCCGCCCCGCGCCCGGTCATCGAAGTCCGCGGCACCTGCGGCGATTGCGACAGCGAATAGAATTAGGGCGCCGCGGACTGGCCGCGACGCCCTTTTTTCAAATCAGTCCAGACTAGAGTTTGTAGCCGCCGGAGGCGTCGATCACCTGACCAGTGACCCAGCCACTGTCGGGGCCGGCGAGGAAGCCGGCGACCTTGGCGATGTCCTCGGACTGGCCGATCCGCTTCAACGCCTGGGTCGACTTGACCCATTCGCGGCTGTCTTCAGTGCCGATGAAATCGCTCGCCATGTCGGTTTCAATGACGCCCGGCGCGATCGAATTGACGCGGATCCCGCGTTCGCCGAGCTCGGCCGCGAGGTAGCGGGTGAGCGTGTCGATCGCGCCCTTGGTCAAAGCGTAAGCGCCAAGACCGGGGAGCGCGTTCTTCGCGGCGACAGAGCTGGTGAAGAGGACGCGGGCGTCGCTCGCCAGATGGTCGACCAGGCCCGACGTCAGTTGGTAGGGCGCGCGGACGTTGACGGCGAGCAGCCGATCGAGCGCCGAGGCGTCGTTGTCGCCGAGGGTGTGGGCGGCATAAATCCCGGCATTGTTGACCAGCACATCGAGCTTACGCGTGCCGAGCTTGAGCTTGACGTCGGTAACCAGCCCGTCGACCGCTTCGATATCTTCAAGGTCGGCGGCGATGGCTTCGGCCGAGCCGCCGGCCTGTTTGATCTCCGCAACCAGTTCATCGGCCTTGGCCGGGGAGCTGTTGTAATGAACGAAGACGTGTGCGCCATCGGCGGCGAGGCGCTTGGCGATGGCGCGGCCGATGCCGCGCGAAGCGCCGGTGACAAGTGCGGTTTTGTTGGCAAGTTGCTTGGACATGTTGAACCTCCGTTGGTGTCACGGAAGTGGGCACGCTCGATCATGAGTTCAAGATATCCGAACAACAGAATTTTGGATATTTTGGAATTTGTCCCTATATCAGCGACATGCGTTTCATTCACCCCAATCTCAACGACGTGCCGCTGGCGAGCGTGCTGCATGCTCTGTCCGATCCGACGCGGCTGGCAATCGTGCGCCGGCTTAATGAGGACGGCGAGCGCCAGGGCGAAGGCCTCGCATGCAATTGCACGGTGGCCGAAGACCTGCCGCGCGCGACCGTGTCGAACCATTTCAACGTGCTGCGCGGCTCGGGCCTGATCGAGAGCCGCAAGGAAGGCACCAGGGTGGTCAACTGCCTGCGTCGTGCCGAACTCGACGCGCGCTTCCCCGGATTGCTCGATGCCGTGCTCGCCGCGAACGCCTGAGCAAATCCTGAGGAATCGCTGAAATCATGTCGCTTATGGGCGGTATTGGTGACTTCCGCCGTCCGTCCGCGTAAGTCCAGCAGCGATGACCGACCGCCCTGAAACCCCGCTGCTCGATACGGTTCAGCTCCCGGCCGACCTGCGCGCGCTGAGCAAGGAGCAGCTGCCGCAGCTCGCCGACGAACTGCGCCAGGAAGTGATTTCGGCGGTGTCGGTGACCGGCGGGCATTTGGGCGCGGGGCTCGGCGTGGTCGAGCTGACCGTCGCTGCCCATTATGTGTTCGATACGCCCGAAGACAAATTGATCTGGGACGTTGGCCACCAGGCCTATCCCCACAAGATTCTCACCGGCCGGCGCGACCGCATCCGTACGCTGCGCCAGGGCGGGGGCTTGAGCGGTTTTACCCGCCGTTCGGAAAGCGACTACGACCCGTTCGGCGCGGCGCACAGCTCGACCTCGATCTCCGCGGCGCTCGGCTTCGCCATCGCTAACAAGCTGACCGGCAATCCGGGCCGGGCGATCGCGGTGATCGGCGACGGCGCGCTCAGCGCCGGCATGGCCTATGAGGCAATGAACAATGCCGCGGCCGCCGGCAACCGGCTGATCGTGATCCTCAACGACAATGACATGTCGATCGCGCCGCCGGTGGGGTCGATGCGCAACGCGCTGGCGCGGCTGGTCAGTTCGAGCAAATATTTGACGCCGCGCGCGGTCGCGCAAAAGGTCGCCCGGGCGATGCCCGATGCGATCCACGACTGGGCCAAAAAGGTCGAGGAATATACTCGCGGCTGGCTGACCGGCGGGACGTTGTTCGAGGAACTCGGCTTTTATTACGTCGGGCCGGTCGACGGGCACGATGTGCGGGCGCTGGTCGAAGTGCTCGAGAATGTCCGCGACGCCGAAATCGGGCCGATGCTGGTCCATGTCGTGACCAAGAAGGGCAAGGGCTACGCGCCCGCCGAGAATGCCGCCGACAAATATCACGGCGTGGTCAAGTTCGACGTGGTCTCGGGCAAGCAGGACAAGGCCGCGGCGGGTGCGCCCAGCTACACCAGCATTTTTGCCAAAGCGCTGGGAGCGGAAATGGCGCGCGACGACAAAGTGGTGGCGATCACCGCCGCGATGCCGTCGGGCACCGGGCTCGACAAGGTCGCCGAGCAATTCCCCGAGCGGATGTTCGACGTCGGCATTGCCGAGCAGCATGCGGTGACCTTCGCCGCCGGGCTCGCCGCCCAAGGCATGCGGCCGTTCTGCGCGATCTATTCGACGTTCCTCCAGCGCGCCTACGACCAGGTCGTCCACGACGTCGCGATCCAGAATTTGCCCGTGCGCTTCGCCATGGACCGCGCCGGGCTGGTCGGCGCCGATGGCGCGACCCACGCCGGCGCGTTCGACCTCGCTTACCTCTGCACTTTGCCCAATTTCGTGGTGATGGCCGCGGCCGACGAGGTTGAACTGACCCACATGGTCCACACCATGGCGCTGCACGATGGCGGGCCGATCGCGGTGCGTTATCCGCGCGGCGAGGGTCGGGGGCTGGAACTGCCCAAGGTTCCGCAGGCGCTCGAGATCGGCAAGGGGCGCATCGTCCGCGAGGGCAAGACAGTCGCCATCCTGTCGCTCGGCACGCGGCTCGAGGAAGCCGAGAAAGCTGCCGACGAGCTCGAGGCGAAGGGGCTGTCGACGACGGTCGCCGATTTGCGCTTCGCCAAGCCGCTCGACAGTGCGCTGATCCGCAAGCTGATGACCACGCACGAAGTGGTCGTGACGGTCGAGGAAGCGGCGGTTGGGGGCGTCGGCGCGCATGTGCTGACCATGGCCAGCGACGAAGGGTTGCTCGATGCGGGCTTGAAGATCCGCACCATGCGCCTGCCCGACCGCTTCCAGGAGCACGACAAGCCCGACAAGCAATATGACGACGCGGGGCTGAACGCGCCGCACATCGTCGAGACGGTGCTGAAGGCACTGCGCATCAACAGCGCCGGGGTCGAAGAGGTGCGGGCTTAGATTGGTTCACGCGGAGACGCGGGGGCGCGGAGGGGAAGGATTTTCACACGAAGACACGAAGGGTGACATTCCTGAATCCGGATCTCACTCTCTTCAGATTCTCTGAGCCGCCGCTGGCGGCTCTTTCTTTGCGTTCTCCGCGTCTCCGCGTGAATCCCTTTGCCTTGTTTTTCTTCGTGCCTTCGTGCCTTCGTGTGAAACATGACCAAGATCAGGGCTGATCAGTTGCTCGTTGCCCGTGGCCTCGCGGAGAGCCGGACGCGGGCGCAGGCTTTAATCATGGCTGGGGCGGTGTTTTCGGGGGAGCGGAAGGTCGCGAAGGCGGGGGATATGCTTGCCGAGGATGCCCCCCTGGAAGTCAAAGGCAAGGATCATCCGTGGGTGTCGCGCGGGGGGATCAAGCTCGAGCATGGTCTGACGCATTTCGGGTTCGATGTGACCGGCGCGGTGGCGCTCGACGTGGGCAGTTCGACCGGTGGATTTACCGATGTCCTGCTCAGCCGCGGCGCGGCCAGGGTCTACGCGGTCGATGTTGGCACCAATCAGCTGGCGTGGAAGCTGCGGCAAGACCCGCGGGTCGTGGTTCACGAACAGACCAATGCCCGGACGCTCGACGCCAGCCTTATCCCCGAACCGATCGACATCATTGTGTGCGATGCCAGCTTCATCGGGCTCGCCAAGGTGCTCGAAGCGCCGCTCAAACTCGCCAAACCCGGCGCGAAACTGGTGGCGTTGATCAAGCCGCAGTTCGAGGCGGGACGCGCGGAAGTGGGGAAGGGCGGGGTGGTGCGCGACGCAGCAGTGCACGAACGGGTCTGCGCCGAAGTCTCTCAATGGGTCGAAACGCAGGGTTGGGCCGTTCTCGGCGTCACCCCGAGCCCGATTACGGGTCCGGAAGGCAATGTCGAATTCCTGCTGGGAGCGGAGAAACATGGTTGAAGCGGTTAAGCGGGCGAGTTTCCTGAAGCTCGCGCTCATCTGCGTGGTCGCGATCGAATTGCTGGGCGGGCTGAGCGGGTGGTTGTCGCAATCGGGTTACGGCAATCCGTGGTTCGACGCGCTCAACAAACCAAGCTTCATGCCGCCCGGCTATTTGTTCGGGATCGTCTGGCCGATCCTCTACGCGCTGATGGGAATTGCGCTGGCGATGGTCCTCGCCGCGCCGCCATCGCCGCGGCGCAAGACCGCGCTGATCCTGTTTTTCATCCAGCTCGCGCTCAATTTTGCCTGGTCGCCGATCTTCTTCGCTGGGCACGACATCGGCCTCGCCAAATTCGTGATCTTCATCATGGCGGCGCTGGCCGCGGCGGCGGCCGGCCAATTCCTGCGGATCAGGAAGACGGCGGGCTGGCTGATGGTCCCCTATTTGTCCTGGCTGGTGTTCGCGGCGACGCTCAATGCCGCAATCGAGCAGCTCAATTCCGGTGCGGGAATGTCGCTACTAGGCTGAAATGCTGGGGATAGGTTTGTCGGCGAGGGTGGCACAATGTGGCCTGAGCTCCTATTTGGCCGCCGAAAGGGAGCGATGCCGATGCAGTCCGAGAACAAGATGTTCGACGACCTCGTGAAAATGGTCAACGGGTTCGCCGGGACGATGGCCGGGGTCGGCCGCGAAGCTGAATCCTCGGCGCGCGAGAAGATGCGCGAGTGGATGGCGGGCAGCGATTTCGTTGGTCGCGACGAGTTCGAGGCGGTCAAGGCAATGGCCGCGGCCGCGCGTGACGAGAATGAGGCGCTAAAGGCGCGCATCGTCGCCCTAGAAGCGAAAGCGGGCGGAGCCACCAAGGCCGCATCGAAAGCCAAGCCAGGGGCAAAACCCTGACCGAGCCCGAAACCCAGGAAGAGCGCGACGACGGCGCGCCGATCGAAGTCCTTGAAGCCTATTTCGAGGCCCGCGGCTGGGCGTGCGAGCGCACCGCCGAGGGCGAGATCGTGGCCTCGGCGACCGGCAGTTGGGCGCAGTATGAATTGCGCGGCGTTTGGCGGCCCGAAGACCAAGTCCTGCAGTTCCTCGCCTTTCCCGACATCAAGGTCGCGATCGAGAAGCGCTCGGCGATTTTCGAGGCGCTGAGCCTGATCAACGAGCAATTGTGGCTCGGCCATTTCGAAATGTGGTCGGGGTCGGGCCTGGTGGTGTTCCGCCATTCGACCATTCTCGACGCCCGCGAAGGCGAGGGGCTGAGCCTTGAGCAGGCGGAAGCGATCGCCGAGGCCGCGGTCGAGGAATGCGAACGCTTTTACCCGGTGTTCCAGTTCGTGCTGTGGGGCGGCA
>Ga0207711_10000043_pt1 | contig 157580 bp, 131 predicted proteins | sample KBSS34metaG_FD_184401 | JGI IMG/M metagenome (GOLD analysis project Ga0207711, IMG submission 184401) | Switchgrass rhizosphere microbial communities from Kellogg Biological Station, Michigan, USA - KBS S3-4 metaG (SPAdes) (version 2) | ecosystem: Host-associated > Plants > Roots >... | reverse complement strand
GCATCGAGGTGGAGGTTGGCTTCGTTCTCGGCCGGGAACTCCCCGCCGCCGGTTGCACGGAGCAGGATGTCCTTGAAGCGACCAGTGCCGTCGTGCCCAGTATCGAGCTCATCGACAGCCGCATCAGCAACTGGACCATCACCATTGCCGACACGATCGCGGACAACGCGTCCTCGGCAGGCGTTCTGCTCGGCGACGCCCGGGTTCCTCCGGACGAGCTGGATCTCACCGGGATCGACGCCGTGCTCCACCGGATCGGGCCGGACGGCGAGGAGGTCGTGACCGAGGGGCGTTCGGACGCGGTGCTGGGCAATCCAGCGACCGCCGTCGCCTGGCTCGCCAACAAGGTCGCCCAGTTCGGTGTTCGTCTGGAGGCGGGGCACGTGGTGTTGCCCGGATCGTGCACACGCGCCGTCGACGTCAGACCGGGCGACTCGTTCCGCGCCAGCTTCACCGGGCTCGGCTCGGTCACGGCGACTTTTGTCTGAGCTGGGACCGAACCTGCCCGCTCACCAGGACGCAAGCCGGCTGAACAGATCAGCAATCTTCAAATCAACGGATAGTCACTGGGCGGGATCCCACCCAGTGAGACTGCTCCTGGGACGTGTTGGCGCCCGCCAGTAACGTGCGGCCCGCAACTTGTCGAGAAGGCAGGGAGGCCACATTCTTATGGCCCACGAGGTGGTAGAGCGCGTCGCGGCGCTCGCCCCACAGCTGGCCGCCGTCAGTGACGAGACAGAGCAGCTCGGAAGGCTCTCGGACGAGGCCGTCAAGGTCATCCGTGCGGCAGGTGTGATGCGGATGCTGGCCCCGCCGGAGCACGGTGGCTACGCGGCACATCCTCGTGATTTCGCCGAGGCGGTCATGGAGGTCGCCAAGAGCTGCGGTTCGGCCGGCTGGGTGTGTGGGGTCGTCGGCGTGCATCCATGGGAGATGTCGCTGTGCGACAGGCGGCTGCAGGCCGAGGTGTGGGGGAGCGACCAGGACACCTGGATCGCCTCGCCCTACATGCCCTCCGGCGTGGCGGTCCCGACGGACGGCGGCTACGTCCTCAACGGGCGCTGGCAGTTCTCGTCCGGGACCGACCACTGTGACTGGATCTTCCTTGGCGCGATGATCGGCGGGCCCGACGGCCTCCCGGCGAGCCCGCCCCGGGCGCTGCATGTGGTCCTTCCGCGCAGGGACTACACGATCGTCGAGGATTCCTGGAAGGTCATGGGCCTGTCCGGGACGGGCAGCAAGGACATCATCGTCGAGAACGCCTTCATTCCCGACTACCGCACCATCGACGCGGCCGAGGTCGCCGAGGGCGAGCGGGCCGCGGAACGGGCCGGACGCACGGAGCCGATCTACCGGCTGCCGTTCTGGGTGATGTTCCCGCTGGGCATCACGTCGGCCGTCATCGGCATCACCGAGGGCCTGCTGGCCGCGCACATGGATTACCAGCGCGGCCGGACGAACGCGATGGGCGCCCAGTCCGTCGGCAACCCGTTCGCCCTGCACGCGATCGCCGACGCGGCCACCGAGATCGCCGCCTCCCGCCTGCAGCTCCTCGACGGGGTCAGCCGCTGCTTCGACAAGGCCGAGGCCGGCCTCGAGATCACTTTCGGCGAAAGAGCGGAGGTCCGTCGTAACCAGGTGCGCTGCGCATGGCGCGCGGTCGCCGCCGCGGACAAGATCTTCGCGCATTCCGGTGGCAACGCGCTGCGTCTCGGCAACCCGATGCAGCGCTTCTGGCGCGACGCGCATGCCGGGCTCCAGCACGCCATCCATGTGGCCGATGACGTGTACCAGGCCAGCTCGCTGGCGGCGATGAACGTCGAGGTGCCGCCCAAGCTCCGCGCGTTGATCTGATCCGGTCGCACTTTCGGGAGTAGCGGCGGAACATGCGGAACGCCGAGCTGCACGTGTTTCCGCGATGCGGCCACGGGCGATGCAGGAACGCAAGGACGAGTTCAAACGCGTCGTGCTCGAGTTTCTCGGCCGATGACCGCCGGCACGTTCACACAGCTCGATCACACGAGGTGAATCGATGACGCCAGTACGGGCACTGGGATATGTCAGAATCCGCGCGACGGACATGGCCGCGTGGCGCACGTTCGCGCTGGACGTGATCGGCTTCGCGGAGGGGAAGGGGCCGGAGCCGGACGCACTCTACCTGCGCCAGGACGAGCGGCCGGCTCGGATCGTCATACTGCCGGGCGACGAGGACCGGCTCGAGGCGCTCGGCTGGGAGGTGCGCGACGGGCTCGCGCTGCGTGCTGCCCAGGCCAGGTTGGAAAGCGCCGGCATCGCCGCCAAGGCGATGCCGCGGGAGGACGCCGACCTCCGCCGGGTCGAGGAGGCTCTCACCTTCGAGGCGCCAGGCGGCACGCCGACCGAGATCTTCCATGGACCGTCGCTGGACCACTCCCCGTTCGCGACCCGGTTCGGCAGCCGGTACGTGGCCGGCGAACTCGGACTCGGCCATGCCGTACTGCCCGTGGCCGACCTCGACGGGGCCGTCCGGTTCTATACGGAAACGCTCGGCTTCCTGCCCCGCGGTGCCTTCCGGCTGCCCACCCCGCCGGGAGCCGACCCGGTGCGCCTACGGTTCATGGGCGTCAATCCTCGCCACCACAGCCTGGCTGTCATGCCGACGCCCGACCTGAAAGCCCCCGCGTTGGTGCACGTGATGGTCGAGTTCGAGACGCTCGACGAGGTCGGCCAGGCGCTCGACCGGGTCATCGCCGGTGGCTATCACCTGTCGTCGACCCTGGGCCGGCACACGAACGACAAGATGGTCTCGTTCTACGTGCGGACGCCCGGAGGCTGGGACCTCGAGGTCGGCACCGCCGGCGTCCTCGTCGACGATGCGTACTACTCGTCCGAGGAGATCACCGCCGACAGCTACTGGGGCCATGCCTGGGACTGGTCCTAGAGGGCCAAAGGAGGTGCGAAAATGTTCTTTCTTCGCGCCTCCGGCGGCCCCTGCCCCCGGAAGCATTAGCAGCACCAGGTCGGTCAGCTCCTGATTCCCCTGACAGGCGGGCGGAGGGCACGTTCCTCCGCCCGCCTGTCGCGTCTTCGGCCACGCTGTCGCCGGCGCCAGACCGGATCTCGCCTGGTCGAAGGCCGGTTGTGCATCAAGCAAGCGCTTGGTAGCTTCACCGGGGCGACGCCGTGGAAGCTGACCGAGGAGAACGATGAAATTCGACGTCATCCTGCCTGGAACGAACCATCTGCCCGGGGTGTACGACTGGGCGCACGACATCGGTGGCGACGGAGCGCGGCGCATCCTGAGCGCCCTCGACTCGCTCGGCTACTTCTCGGTCTCCGTGTCCGAGCACCTCGGGATGCCCCACTTCGAGGTCGAGCGGCTCGGCAGCTACTGGCAGGACACGCCCACCGTGATGGCGTTCATCGCGGCGGCGACGCGGACCATACGCATCGACACCGCCATCCTCGTCCTGCCTTACCACCATCCGCTGCGGCTGGCCAAGGCGCTGGCGACCATCGACGTCCTGTCCGGAGGACGGGTCAACATCACGGTGGGAGTCGGTCACGCCGAGCAGGAGTTCGTGGCGCTGGGAGTGCCGTTCGCCGAGCGCGGCGCCCTGGCCGACGAGATCCTCGAGGCGCTGACGACCCTCTGGGCCGACGAGGCTCCCGAGCACCGCGGGAAGTACTTCGACATCCGCGGCCTCGCGATCGCGCCGAGACCAGTCCAGCAGCCCCGTCCGCCGATCTATGTCGGCGGGAACTCCAAGCCCGCGCTGCGCCGGGCGGCCCGCCACGACGGCTGGCAGCCGAACCCGGTTGGTCTCGCGGTCTCCGAGATCCCGCCCCTGCTCGACTATCTCCGGTCCCAGCCCGGGTTCGCGGGCAAGGAGCGGAGCTTCGATGTCAACTGGCTCAAGCCGCCGGTCGGTGTCGAGCCGGCCGGCGGGTTCACGGCGGCCGGCCCCACGGAGCTGAGGAGCTATCGTGACCGCCTCGTCGAGGCCTACGCGGAGCAGTACCCGGCGCTCGGGATCACGCGCACGTCGGTCGAGCCGCCGCCCGGCATCGGCTCGGAGGAGGAGTACCTCGACTTCCTGCGCTGGTTCGCCACCGAGGTCATGCCCGCCGTCTGACCTCACCCGGGGCCGGACCGGCCGCTCCTGAACGCCCGTGCGGGGTGTCTCTCCCGAGGCGGATCGGGAGGTGCTCCGGCCGCGGACCGTCCCAATCCAACGACGGACGCGACTGTCATGCCGTCGCATTGTTCCGGCCGGCGAGAGCGGTCCCGGTGACCGGGAGTTCGCCTGGTCACCGGGGCCGCGCGCCTCTAACATGTGCCGCCACGATACGAATTCCACGACCCGAATTCCACGACCCGAGTTCCACAGCGCGGGCTGACGAGAGCGTGCCCCCGCATGGAGAAGATCGTCACGAGGTCCAGTCGAGGTCCTGGGACGGATTTTGACTGAAGCAGTGGACAGCCAGCCGTGGCGCCGGGAGAGGACGAAGACGTTGAGTGAATCCGCGGACGCGGCAGCATACCTCGAACAGCGTATTGCCCGATTAGAAGCCATCGAGGAGATCAAACGACTGAAGTACCGTTACTGGCGCGCGTGCGACAGCAAGGACCCGGAAGCCTTCCGCGACTGCTTCGTGACGTCTGCAGCCGATCTCGACTACGGCGTGCTGGGCATATTTCACGACCGGGACGCGCTGGTAGACGTCTACGCGGGGCTCGCCCTTCGGCGGGAGAACGGCCGCTGGCTCTACAACGACATCCATCACGGCATCCACCCTGATATCGAGGTTCAACCGGACGGTAGTGCCACGGGCCGGTGGACGTTCTGGTTCATGCGGGTTGACCTTCTCGACAACATCGTCGTCCAGCAGTCGATGGAATACGATGACCGTTACGTCATGGAGAACGGCCGCTGGCTGATCCAGAAGTCGCACGTCCGGGCGCTCACCGGCGTCGCCGTCCCTCTGGCGGCGGACGCCGTCGTGGCGCCTGGCCCGCCCGAGCGGATCGCCAGGTGACCGAGGAGCCGCGGATCGCCCTGGTCACAGGAGCCAGCCGGGGCGTCGGCAAGGGTATCGCCACCGTCCTCGCCGCGGCAGGGTGGCTGGTGTACTTCACGGGCCGCAGCGACGCCGAGGCCACCGAGGACGTCGGCGGAACCCTGCGGGAGACCGCGGAGACGATCAAGCGAGCGGGCGGTTCGGCCGTCGCGGTTCGCTGCGACCACGGGGATGACGCACAGGTCGATGGACTGTTCACCCGCATCGGCCGCGAGGCCGGTCGACTCGACCTGCTGGTCAACAACTTCTATGCCGGCCCCGACCACATCTACGACGGTCGGCCGTTCTTCGCCCGCTCTGTCGACGAGTGGGACAGCCTCATGGCGTGCTGCCCGCGAGGCCGGTCGACTCGACCTGCTGGTCAACAACTTCTATGCCGGCCCCGACCACATCTACGACGGTCGGCCGTTCTTCGCCCGCTCTGTCGACGAGTGGGACAGCCTCATGGCGTGCTGCCTGCGTGGCCACTACGTGGCGTCCGTCCGCGCAGCCCAGCTGATGTCCGAGCGCCGGCGAGGGCTGATCGTGAACGTCTCCTCGTTCGGTGGTGCCGCCTACCTCGGCCACGTCCTGTACGGGATGCAGAAGGCCGCTCTGGACAAGATGGCGCACGACATGGCTGTCGAGCTCAGGCCGTATGACGTCCAGGCGCTTTCGCTGTGGCTGGGGCCGGTCCTGACCGAGAAGGTCAGAGCGCTCGACGTCCGGGACATCATGGGGTTCTCCCTCGCCGAGGCGGAGACTCCGGGCTTCGTCGGCCAGGTGATATGCGCCCTCGCCGATGATCCTGACCTCCCGCAGGTCAGCGGCGCGACCCTCGTCGCCGCCGAGGTGGCCGAGCGCCTGGGCATCACCAATGAGGACGGCGGGCGCCCGCCCTCGCTGCGCGGCCGCCTTGGCGCCCCCCGGTTCGGCGCCATCCCAGCCTGAACTCCGTTCGTGAACCGGTAGGCCCACGAACGGCGATGCCGCGCCTGCCGCGTCCAGGCGACAACACCTTCTTCCGCACTGGAGATACCGTGCCCGCACATGCTCACGCAGCCCTCAGAGCCTTCGGCCGGATGAGATCCGGCAGCCCAAGGTCGGCGGCGGCCGTCCTGGCCGTCGTGGCGATTGTATTAGCCGGATGCTCCTCCAGCGGTTCGGACAAGGGATCGGGGACTGCGCCGTCAGCCGGTGGCGCCCTGCCGACCCTGACGCCCGGCGCCAACCCGGGAATCACCGACACGACGGTCACCGTCGGCCAGGTCGACGAACTCTCCGCACCCGTTCAGGGAATGTTCCAAGGCGCCAAGGTCGGTGTCCAGGCATACTTCAACTACATCAACGACCAGGGCGGAGTGAACGGCCGAAAGCTCGTCCTGGACGCACAGGACACACAGTTCAACGCTGGAACGCTCGTCGCCAAGGCCAGGCAGATCGCGGTCAACGACTTCGCGTTCGTCGGCAGCTACTCGCTGCTGGACTCCGCGCTCGCCCCGATACTCGACTCCACCGGCACTCCTTTCGTCGGCGCGCCCATCAGCCAGCAGCTGGTTCGCAACAAGAACGTCTACACCACCTGGGCCCCGCCGCTGGACCAGATCCCGACCGGCGCCTTCGAGTACTTCGCCAAGAAGTACCCCGACGAGGTCAAGAAGGTTGGAATCATCTACGGCAGCGCCGGTGCCGCGCTCTGGGAGCCGATCAAGGCCGCCGCCGAATCGGCTGGCTGGCACTTCGTCTACAGCCGGGCCTACGGCGCCAACGAGACGAACTTCCTGCCGGACGCGATCAAGATGAAGTCGGCCGGAGTCAAGCTGGTCTACAGCTTCGGCAGCGGCTCAGCCGTCGCGACGGCGCAGTTTCTCAAGGCGACGCAGCAGGCGAACTTCCGTCCCATCCAGGTCCAGTCGGAGAACTACTTCACGACCCTGAGCAAGCTGGCCGGAGCCGCCGCCGAGGGCGTCTACTTCCCGCTGACCTACGCGCTGTTCGCCGGGGAGGACGCGACCGCCGTGCCGTCGGTCGCGCTGTTGGACAAGTGGGTCAAGTCGACGGACGCCAGCTACACCGCCTACTCGGGTGACCTCGTGTGGGGCTGGGCGTCGGCCATGCTGTTCGTGGAGGCACTGAAGGCGGCCGGCCCGTCGCCCACCCGGGCGTCGCTGGCCGCGGCCCTGCGGCAGCAGACCTCCTTCGGCGCGGACGGTCTGCTGCCGGCGTCGAACGTCGGGAACAACACGGCGAGTGGCTGCTGGCTGCTGGCCACCATGACTGACGGGAAGTACCGGCGGGTCGACCCGTCGCCCACGAACGGCTTCATCTGCTCCCCGAACGGCATGTACCAGGTCCCCGGCGCGCCTGCCTCCACCAGCCGTGGCTGAGCCCGCGCCGGCCGGCCCGGAGGACCGATGACCGAGTTCATCAGTCTCCTGATCGCGGGGGTGGTCACCGGCTCGATCTACGCGGTGACCGCCTCCGGGCTGGTCGTCACGTTCAACACGACCGGGATCTTCAACTTCGCTCACGGCGCGGCGGGCATGTTCCTGGCATACGTGTACTGGCAGCTCTGGCAGGGCTGGCACCTTCCCTGGGCCCTCTCGCTCGCGCTGGTCCTGCTCGGCTGTGCTCCGCTCGTAGGACTCGCCGTCGACGCCGCGGTGATGCGGCCGCTGTACCGCGCCGCGACGCCGATCAAGCTTGTGGTGTCGCTGGGCCTGCTGCTCATGCTTGTCGGCCTGGCGGTCACGATCTGGCCGCCGACCGTCGGCTACTACGTCCCGGAGATCGCGTCGGGCAAGCAGGTGACCATCAGTGGTATCGCCATCTCCTACAACCAGCTGATCACGTTCGGTATCGCGATCGCCGTCGCCGCGGGACTGCGCGTCTTCTACCGGCGCACGCGGACCGGCGTCACGATGCGGGCGGTCGTCGACGACCCGGAGCTCGTCCAGCTGACCGGTGGAGCGGCCGGGAGGATCTCCGCCTATGCGTGGATGATCGGGACGGCGCTGGCCGCGCTCGCGGGAATCCTGCTGGCCCCGACGACCATGGACGTCACGCAGCTGACCGAGCTGGTGATCTACGGGTACTCGGCCGCGCTGGTCGGTCGGCTGCGTAGTCTTCCGTGGACGTTCGCCGGAGCGATGGCGCTGGGCGTCGCAGGCTCCCTGGCGGTGGGGTACGTGCCGGCCGCTCAGCTGACGATCGTCGTGCAGCTCCTGCCGATGGCTCTGCTGCTGATCGTGCTGCTGGTCGTGCCGGAGGGCCGGCTGCCGCTCGGCCGGGTGGCCCGCGAGCGCCCGCCCCGCCCCGCGTCGCTCGCGCAGAGCCTGGGCGGCGGCGGTCTGCTCGTGCTCGCCACGGTCGTCGCGACGCTGTTCGTGACGGGCGCCAACCTTGTCACGCTCGGCAACGTACTGGTGCTCAGCCTGTTGGCCCTGTCACTTGTCCCGCTGGTCGGGTACTCGGGCCAGGTGTCGTTGTGCCAGTGGACCCTGGCCGGGCTGGGGGCGGTCGTCATGCACGTCGTCGGCGACGGCGGCTCGCTGCTGGGCCTGCTCGCCGCGGCTGGCGTGTCGGCTGGGGCCGGGGCGCTCGTCGCTCTCCCAGCGCTACGGCTGCGCGGTCTCTACCTCGCCCTGGCCACGCTGGCGTTCGCGGTCGCGATGGACACGACGTTCTTCGTGTCGGCCCAGGTGATGGGCACCGGCAACAGTGTGAGCGTCGGCCGACCCAGCGTGTTCGGTCTGCGCGTCACCTCGGATCGTGCCTTCGTCATCGCCCTTGCTGTCGTGCTCGCCGTGTGCCTCGTCGGAGTCGGCGCGGTGCGCCGCTCCTCGTTCGGCCGGCGACTCGTGGCGCTGAACGACTCGCCGGCCGCGTGCGCGACGCTCGGGATCAGCCCGATCGGCCCTCGCCTGGCCGTGTTCACCCTCTCCGGCGGTCTCGCCGGTCTCGCCGGGGCGCTCTACGGCGGACTGTCCACGACGGTCACCGGCTCGCAGTTCAACATGCTGCAGAGCGCGGCCCTGTTCGTCGTCCTGACGCTGAGCGGCACCACCCTGCTCACCGGTTCCGTGCTCGCTGGGTTCGGGCTGGCGATCGCGCCCGTGATCGGGTCGCACGTGCCATCCCTGAGCGACTTCACCTACCTCCTCTTCGGCCTCGGCATCATCGGGATCGGCCGCAATCCGAACGCGGTCGGCCGGCTGTACATCCTGCTCGGGGAGCGCTTCCAGCGCCGGTCCACGTCATTGCCGCCACCAGCGTCGGCCGGCACGCCGGACGCGATGCCCAAGGCGGTGTCGCCGTGACGCGGCTGGTCGCCCAAGGCATCACCGTTCGATTCGGCGGCCTGACCGCACTGAACGCCGTCGACCTGGCCGTGCCCGGAGGGCAGGTCACCGGTCTCATCGGGCCCAACGGCGCCGGGAAGACGACCCTGTTCGACGTGTTGACGGGCCTGCGGCGTCCAGACGAGGGCTCGGTCCACCTCGGCGACCTCGACATCTCGCGGCTCCGTACCCACCGGCGGGCCAGGCTCGGGATCGCGCGCACGTTCCAGCGCCTCGAGGTCTTCGGGACGCTCTCGGTACGCGACAACGTCCTGGTCGCTCTGGAAGCCGCGCGTCACCGGGGCGCTGGGAGGTCGTCCGACAGCGCGGGCGTGGCCGCGGACAGGATCCTCGAACGAGTCCGGCTGAGCGCTGTGGCCGAGGTCGCGGCCGACGTGCTCCCCACCGGCTCGGCGCGCCTGCTCGAGCTCGCCCGCGCGCTGGCGTCGAACCCGCGGGTGATCCTTCTCGACGAGCCCGGTTCTGGCCTGAGCACCGAGGAGACGGACGAACTGTCCCGGGTGTTGCGCGATCTCACGGCTGACGGCACCGCGGTGCTGCTGGTCGAACATGACATGCGCCTGGTGATGGACGTGTGCGCCAGCATCAACGTGCTCGACTTCGGCAGCCTGATCGCGGCGGGTGAGCCCGCGGACATCCGGGCCGACCCGGCCGTCCGCGCCGCCTACCTCGGCGACGAGGAGACGGAGACCGCTCTCGGCGGCCGGACGACCGGTGCCCACGCACGCGCGGTGCCCGCCGCCACCGTGCCCGCCGCCACCGTGCCCGCCGCCACCGAGCCGATCGTGGAACTACGTGATGTCCGCGCCGGCTACGGACGCATCGAGGTCCTGCACGGGGTGTCTCTCGCGGTCCCGGCCGGCACGGTCTACGCGCTCGTCGGGCCCAACGGCGCGGGCAAGTCCACGCTGCTGCGGGTGATGAGTGGGCGTACGCCCGCCACCTCCGGCGAGGTACGCCTGAATGGACAGCGCGCGAACAGGACGAGTGCCCGCAGGCTGGCGCGCGGCGGCGTATGCAGTGTTCCGGAGGGACGCGGCATCTTCCCGAACCTCACCGTGGCCGAGAACCTGCTGATGTTCACCCACCGAAGGCACGGCCTGAAGGCGCGCGATGTGGCGGACCGCGCGTACGAGGTCTTTCCGGTCCTCGGCCAACGAGCCGGTCAACTCGCGGGACGGCTGTCTGGCGGCCAGCAGCAGATGCTCGCATTCGCGCGGGCGTTGACCACCCAGCCGGAGATTCTGCTGATAGACGAGCTGTCGATGGGACTGGCGCCCCTCGTCGTGACCGAGCTGTACGACATCCTCCGGCAGCTGGTCGACTCCGCCCGCCTGACCATCGTCCTCGCCGAGCAGTTCGCCCATACCGCCCTTGGCCTGGCGGACCGCGCCGCGGTCATGGTGAACGGTCGTATCGTCAGTGACGGCCTCCCGGCCGACATCGAACACGCCATGGTGGGCGCCTATCTCGGCGGCGAGCTGGCGGACGGGCTGGAATAACTCCGTCGCGCCCGCGTAGCGCGGTTACGTGAGCGTGAAGGAACGGAAGTCCACGCTCCCGGAGCCCGCATAACGGAAGTAGAGGGCGCTCCGATTCCCGAGACCGCCTGGCGGCGCCACCGCGGCGTCTGGCGTTCCGAGTGGGACGACCGCGACCGGGTCGCTCTCCAGTTCGGTGGCAACGAGGAAGGCGCCCTCACCATTTCCCGCGGCGTCGACGGAGATGACCTTGGATCCGCCGAGGTCCAGGTACTTGAACCCCGCGACGGCGCCGGCCGCCGAAGACGCGAGGCTCGCCGTCGGATACGTACTCCCAGTCCGGCAAATAGGGGTTGAAGACCCTGCGGCACGCTCGGTCCGCCTTCGCGATCCGTTCTCGCGGGCTCATGAGCCCAGTCCCTCCAGAAGGCGTGCCATCAACGGTGTCCATCGGGAGCGATCGTCACTGGATACCTCGCCGACGAGGCTTACGAAGCTGGCGAGCTGAAGATCGTGGACGCGTTTCACCAGGAGGACTCCACGACGTGAGACGCGCACCTGGGCGCTACGGCGGTCGAAGCTGTCGACGGCCTGGTCGACAAGTCCGTGTTGCCGGAGCATTCGCACCCTTTTGCTCGCCTGAGAGGGGTCGACAGTCAGCCGCGTCGCCAGCTCCGAGATCGGCATGGGGCCGTGGCGTGCGATGAGCCTCAACGCGAAATAAGCCTGCTGCCGTATCGGCGCGCGCAGCTCGGTGAGAAGATCGTTGAAGCCGTTGGACCGGCCCGCCATTTCCACCAGTCGCACCATTACTTCCAGATATTGGCGCAAACTCGGTTCATCACTCTTCAACCTGGCTGTTTGGTACCAGTCGTCGGGTAGCCCGTGGCCGGTCACCGGCCGTTGCAGGGTCTGTCGCAGGCAGGTGTCCACTCTTGTCAGCCACTGGGTGAGGGTGACGACGTGGTCGCCAGCCCAGAGCAGCACCGGCTCCAAATACTGCTGGATCCACACGCCCCGCCAGCGGTTGTAGACGGTGATCCCCTGATCAGACAAGATCGCCAGGCTGCGTCGACGGTCCGTCGGATCGGCGACCCGATCCACCAGACGCGCCTCCACGAGCGTGGTCACCTGCCGGCTCGCCTGGCCGAGGTCGACATCGATCATGTTCGCCAGCTCCCCGATGGAAACCGGGGTGCCCGTGGTCAGGGCGAGCAGGGTGCGCAGCTCCGAACCGGGCAGCTCGATGCCCGTGGCCTCACGGAAGCCGCGACCGAAGCTGCGGGAGTATGCGGCGTACGCCACCAGATTGATCAGCCGCAGGGTTTCGGTCTCGAGGGCGACCTCCTTTGCTGTCGGTACCACCGTCGTCACGTTCCACCTCGATCACGGGTCCGTCACTGCAAGGGATAGCGTAGCCGAGCTCTGCCCATGGCGACGGTTCCGCACTCGGCAGGCCTCACCTCCTCGCCCGCCACTCGATCCGCTGCCGGTCCAGTTGGGGCCGAGACATATTCTCGGCGGACGGCGTGGTGAAAGCCATTAATATTTCTGTGGGGTGCGGGTTGAAGCTCCCTTGCGTGCCTGGCGGCGTGGTCGCGAGAGAGTTTCAGTACGACCCGCCGTCTTGTCGCTATCCGCCGGTCGTGGTCTTCTCCTGGAACGGGCCGGCCGCCGATGCCCACAAAGAGATCGAACCAGCTGATCGTCTGGCGAGCCGCCGGGAGCCTCCCGCTCGCTGGGATGGATGTTGTTGCAGAAGTCGGCTCGGAGCTAGCGTCGCCATCCGCCAGGCTGAAGTCCTGGTCGGCGTCGGCGTCGCGTCTGTCTCGGCGTAGTGCTTTGCGCAGATCGTCGGACGATTCAGCCTGGCGGGTGGCTCGGTGAGGAAAGGAAGCGGCGGACGTGGAGATTGCGGGTGCGGTGGCCGTCGTCACCGGGGGTGCCTCGGGCCTTGGGCTGGCGACGGCTCGGCGGCTGACGAAGGCCGGGGCGGGTGTGGTGTTGCTCGACCTGCCTGCCAGCGCGGGTGAGCAGGCCGCGGCGGAGCTGGGTGAGCGGGCCCGGTTCGCGCCGGCCGACGTCACCGACTCCGGTGCGGTCGCCGCGGCCCTGGACGTGGCCGAGCAGCTGGGGGCGTTGCGGGTGGTGGTGAACTGCGCGGGGATCGGCCCGCCGACCCGGGTGCTGGGCCGGGGCGGGGTCCACCCGTTGGCGGCGTTCGCCAAGGTCGTGAACGTCAACCTGGTCGGCTCGTTCAACGTGCTGCGCCTGGGCGCGGAGCGGATCGCGCGTACCGAGCCGCTGCCGGGTGGTGAGCGGGGTGTCATCGTGAACACCGCCTCGGTCGCGGCGTTCGACGGGCAGATCGGCCAGGCGGCCTATGCGGCGTCCAAGGGCGGCATCGTCGGGATGACGCTGCCGATCGCCCGTGACCTCGCCGACAAGCTGATCCGCGTCGTCACGATCGCGCCGGGCCTGTTCGCGACGCCGCTGCTGGCGAGCCTGCCGGCCGAGGCGCAGGAGTCCCTGGGCAGGCAGACCCCGCACCCCAGCCGGCTCGGCGACCCGGACGAGTACGCCGCCCTGGTCGAGCACATCGTCGCCAACCCCATGCTCAACGGCGAGGTCATCCGCCTCGACGGCGCCATCCGCATGGCCCCCCGCTGAGATTCGCAGTAGGCACGCCACGCCCTGCGGTTGAGGCGGCAAGTGCGTCCGGACACTACGGGCGCACGCGAGATGTCGCTCAAGGTATGGGGACAGGGACAGTCATTAGGTGAAGGAAGCGGCGGACCGGTGGTTCATAGTTGCCGGCCCGGTGGTTCACATATAACTCGATGACGGCGCCGGCTTCGGTCAACGGCAGGAACGTCACCTGGTCGGCGCGGATCACCGCCGCCGACTCGGGCACGATCGCCAGACCGATGCCGGCCGACACCAGACCGACGATCGTCTGCATGAGCCATATGTCGGCCTGGACGACGCGCGGCTCGACTTTGTGCTCCCGCAGCAGCTGAACGAGGCGGCCGTGGATGCCGCCGCTGCCGTGGGCCGTGGGAAGCACCAGGGGCATGCCGTCCAGGTCGGCGACGGAGGCGGTGGCGCGGGTGGCGGCCGGATGGTCCGACGGGACCGCCAGCAGCAGCCGTTCGGTGGCGACGTGGATGTTCACCAGCTCCTCGTCGTCGACGGGCTGGTACTGGACCGCCAGGTCGAGCGTGCCGGCGCGGAGCTGCTCGACGAGGTCGGCCGGCCGCTGCTCGGTGAGGGTGAGCGTGACCTGCGGGTACTCGGTCATGAAACGGCGAAGGATCATCGGCAGTTCGCCGTTGGCGGCCGTGGGCACCAGTCCGATGGCGAGGCGGCCCGCCTCGCCTCGGTCGACCCTTTTGATCATCGAGGTGGCCTGGCTGAACCGTTCGAGGAGCAGCCGGGCCTCGGGCAGCAGGGCGCGGCCTGCCGCCGTCAGTGTCGCGCCGCGGGCCGTCCGGTGGAACAGGACGGCCCCGAGCTCACGCTCCAGCGCGTGGATCTGGTTCGACAGTGGCGGCTGAGCCATGTGCAGCGCCCGGGCGGCGGCGGTGAACGAACCGTGGTCGGCGACCGCCACGAAGTAGGGCAGACGATGCAGGCTCATGCCCCAGCGATACCAGATGAGTATGGCTCCGAGCCAGAACCGATATTGGTCGTATGTCCCGAACCGACGGAGACTGGGCGCCATGTCCAGGGCGTATCTCCATGAGCCGGTCCGTACGCGGGGCGGGCGGCTTGCCGCCGGGTCCGTTGGTGCGTGGCCGGGCCAGCCGACCGCGACCGTCCTCACCTCGGACGGCACCGGCCATGGCGCCGACGCGGTCGGCGTCGGCCCGGTCGGCGTCTGCGTCGGCGCCAGGCAGGCGCTCGACGTCGTCTCGGCGGACATGTCATGAGACCCGTCGTGATCCGCGATCCCGACGAGGCCGTCGCGGATATCGCCGACGGATCGACGGTGCTCGTCGGCGGTTTCGGGCCGGCCGGCCAGCCATACGAGCTGCTGGACGCGTTACGCCGGCGCGGCGCCCGAGACCTGACGATCGTCAGCAACAACGCGGGCACCGGTGACACCGGCCTGGCCGCCCTGCTCACGGCCGGCCAGGTCCGCCGTGTCGTGTGCTCGTTCCCGCGCCAGGCCGGCTCCTGGGTCTTCGACCGGCTTTACCGCTCGGGCCGGATCGAGCTCGAGCTCGTTCCGCAAGGGACGCTGGCCGAGCGGATACGCGCGGCCGGGGCCGGGATTGGTGCCTTCTACTGCCCGACCGGTGTCGGGACGTTGCTCGCCGAGGGCAAGGAGATCCGCACCCTCGACGGGCGCGACTACGTGCTCGAGTACCCGATCCACGGTGACGTCGCACTGATCAAGGCGTTTCACGCCGACACCGCGGGCAACCTCGTCTATCGCAAGACGGCGCGCAACTTCGGCCCGGTGATGGCGACGGCGGCCGCCCGCACCCTGGTCCAGGTCGCCAGTATCGGTGAGGTGGGAACGATCGACCCGGAGGAGGTCGTGACCCCGGGTATCTACGTGGACCGGATCGTCCCGATCGAGCCGGCGGAGCCTCGGGAGGCGCCATGAGCGGTGTCGAACATGTTGATCGTGGCCCGCTGGAGCGTGCGGAGCTGGCCCGGCTCGTCGCCGCCGACATTCCTCACGGCGCCTACGTGAACCTGGGGATCGGCCAGCCGACCGCCGTCGCCGACCACCTTGATCCGGCCGCCGGGGTCACCCTGCACACGGAGAACGGCATGCTGGGCATGGGGCGGGTCGCGCACGACCTGGAGAGCGATCTCGACCTGATCAATGCCGGCAAGATCCCGGTCACCGAGGCTCCCGGTGCGTCATATTTCCACCACGCGGACAGCTTCGCGATGATGCGCGGCGGTCACCTCGACGTCTGCGTGCTCGGTGCCTTCCAGGTCTCCCAGCACGGCGACCTCGCCAACTGGCACACCGGGGGGCCCGATGCCATCCCGTCCGTGGGCGGCGCCATGGACCTGGCGACCGGCGCCCGTGACGTCTTCGTGATGATGAGCCTGTTCACCGACGACGGCCGGCCCAAACTGGTCCCGGCGTGCACCTATCCGATCACCGGTCGGCGCTGTGTCACCCGGGTGTACACCCACCATGGCGTCTTCCTGCTCGGCGCGGGCGAGGTGCGCGTGCGCGAGACCTATGGGATCACCGTCGCGGAGCTGTCGGCCCGGCTGGCGGTGAAACTGACGGCCACGGCATCCGCGGCCTGACCGGTGTCAGGCCCCGCCTCACCGGTGTCAGGCCCCGCCTGACCGGTGTCAGCCTCCGCTCGACGCTGACGCGGCGACCGCCGTGACCGCTCGGCGAGTTCGTTCGTGCCCGACGGTCTCAGCGGGGAAGCGAGGCCGAGGTGTTGGTGCCGATCGCGACCTCCAGGGCCGTCTGGGCATCCGCGGGAGCGGCCCCCGGCCGCCGGCTGGGGATCTCAGTGCGATGCCGGTGTAAAGCGACGCCCGTGGATCTGGAGGAGGCGCGGCGCGATGAGGTTCATCGAGTACATCGCGGCGCCGACGGCCAGGGCGCAGGCATTCGTCGCCAGCACCGGCCGCCGGGAGCTGGCCCGCAGATCCACCAGTGGATGCTCGACGTGCAGCTCCCACCATCCCCAGCCGAGCAGGACGAGCGGGGCGGCGCACAACAGCCCCAGGGTCGGTGCGCTCGACCAGCCCCATGGCCGCGGTGGTGACCGATCCGACGACCAGGAAGCCCACGCAGGTCAGGAGCAGGCGCCGTTTGCCGTACATGTCACCGAGGCGGCCGGTGACGGGGGTGGTGACGGCGGCGGCGAGCAGCGTCGCGGTCAGCAGCCATGACGCGCTGGCGGAGGAGGTGCCGAGCAGCTCCGGCAGTCGCGGGATCAGCGGGATCATGACCGTCTGCATGAGGGAGACGACAACGCCGGCGCTCGACAGCGTGACGATCACCGTCGTGGCACCCGCGTACCGCGGCCTGTTCACCGCCGCACGGTAGGCGGAGCGTCAGGCCGAGTACGGACATTCGTTCTGGACAGTGGAATCGTTCCGGACAGTGGAGCGACCGCTGGCATCGCTGGAGATACTCGCCGCGGTCATGGACTGGTCCGCCGAGGCGATCGAGGTCGTGCTGCTCGAGCAGGTCTCCGGCGTCGGTCGGGAGCGTGACCCCGGCCGGTACCACTCGGTGGAATCGTCGCCGCCGGCGCCGGCGGCCTCCTCTGTACGTTCGCCACGCGCTGGCTGGCGCGGCGACGGAGGGCGGGAACGTGACGAGCGGCGACCGGCACAGGCCAGGAAAGTCCGCCGAGGACGCGTACGAGGCCGAGCACGCGTACGACGTGGTCGTGGTTGGTTCCGGCAACGGCGGCATGACCGCGGCCCTCGCCGCGGCACACGCGGGAATGCGCACACTGATCATCGAGAAGGCCGCCCACTTCGGCGGCTCCAGCGCCCTGTCCGGCGGCGCGGTCTGGATCCCGAACAACCCGGTGAATGTCCGCGCTGGTGTGACGGACTCCTTCGAGGACGCCGATCGTTACCTGGAGGCAATTGTCGGTGACCGGGTGCCGCTCGCTCGGCGACGGGCATACCTGACCGAGGGCCCGGCGACCATCGACTTTCTTGAGAAGAACACCAGGCACGTCCGTTTTGCCTATTCCCCGGGTTACTCCGACTACCACCCGGAGGCGCCGGGCGGACTGGCCGGCGGGCGTTCCATGTCTCCCGTCGCCGTGAACGTCAGGAAGCTCGGCGACCTGGCCGCCCAGCTGAACCGCAACGACGTGCTGCAGCCGCCGGCCGGGATCTGGCTCAAGCCGGTCGAGTACCGGGAGCTGCTGCTGATCAGCCGCACCTGGCGCGGCCGGCTGACCGCAGTGCGGGTCGGCTTCCGCACCGCCGTGGCGCGCTCGCTCGGCCGGAGCATGGTCTCGGCGGGTTCGGCGGGCGCGGTCCGGCTGCGCCTCGCGGTCCGGGACGCCGGGATCCCGCTGTGGCTGAACACGCCGCTGCGCTCCCTGGTCGTCGAGGACGGCCGGGTCGTCGGCGTCCGGGCCGAGCGAGACGGCCAACCGGCCACGATCCGAGCCCGGCGCGGGGTCATTCTCGCCGCCGGCGGGTTCGAACGTAACGCCGAGATGCGCGCCAGGTACCAGCGGCAGCCGATCACCGCGACCTGGACCTCCGGTGCGGCGACCAACACCGGAGACGCGATCACGGCGGGGCAGGCGATCGGTGCCGAGGTGGAGATGATGGACCGCGCCTGGTGGGGCCCGGCCATGCTGACCAAGGAGCGGGCGCTGTTCATCCTCTCCGAGCGGAGCCTGCCCGGATCGATCATGGTAGACGCGGGCGGCCGGCGCTTCGTCAACGAGTCCGCGCCGTACGTCGACGTGGTCGACGTCATGTACGACGCCAACGCCGGCGGTCGAGGGACCATCCCGTGCTACCTGATCTTCGACCAGGGCTTCCGTGACCGCTACCCGTTCGTGAAGGTGCCGCCGCGGCTGCCGTTGCCGAAGGCCTGGTCCGAGGACGGCACGATCGTCACGGCTCCGACGCTGGCCGAGCTCGCCGGGCGCATCGATGTGCCCGCGGGAGACCTGGCCGCGACCGTCGAGCGGTTCAACGCCGCGGCGCGCCTGGGCAGGGACGAGGACTTCGGCCGCGGCGACAGCAGCTACGACCGGTACTACTCCGACCCGACGATCCGCCCGAACCCGAACCTCGCGCCGCTGGTGAAGGGCCCCTTCTACGCGGTCCGGCTCGTGCCCGGTGACCTCGGTACCAGCGGGGGCCTGCGCTGCGACGAGCACGCCCGCGTGCTGCGCGCCGACGGCACCGCGATCGACGGCCTCTACGCCACCGGCAACTGCTCGGCGGCCGTGATGGGCCACCAGTACGCCGGCCCCGGCGCGACGATCGGCCCGGCGATGGTGTTCGGATACGTGGCCGCCCGACACATCGCCAGCCACGCCGGGACGCCGGCGGACAGCGTCCCGGCGTGAACGCGACCGAGCAGGCGACGGCGAACGCGCTGGCGCGCGCCCAGGCGCGGCTCGACCTCGCCGAGCTCATGGCCCGGTACGCCCGCGCCGTCGACGCGCTGGCCTTCGACCAGCTCGCCGCCATCTTCACCCCCGACGTCCAGGTGCGGTACAGCTGGCAGCCGTTCGGCGCCGACCAGTATGAGACGCGGGCGCTGGACGGCCTCGCGCAGGCCCAGACGTGGCTGCGTGATCGCCTCACCGGCAGGACCGAGCTGCGCCGGTTCATGAGCGGGCTGCGGATCCTGGAGCACGGCCCCGACCACGCGCTGGGCAGCGTCCAGATGCACGAGCGCGGCATGCGCATCAGTGGGACCTACGGCTTCGAGGCCGTCCGGCGGGAACGAGGCTGGCGGCTGCGCCGGCTCGACCTCGTCGAGGAGATCCTGTGGGTCTGAACGGCCGCGCCCCGGACAACCTGGCCGGGATGCTGGTCGACCGGGCCGGCCAGCATCCCGAGCATCGGCTGGCGGTCGCCGGGCCCGGCCAGGCCGGCGACCTCGACGCCGCGTCCGTCCCGACCCGGCTGGCCGACGTCGTCGACCTGGCCGCGCGGCTCGCCGCCACGTTCGCCGAGACCGGGATCCGGCCGGGCTCCCGGGTGGCCCTCATCGGCCACACCACGCCGAGCTACCTGCTGAGCTGGGTGGCGCTGCAGCTCGCCGGCGCCGAGGTCGCGCTGGTGAACCCCGCCTACCCGGCCGAGCTGCTGGCCGAGCTGCTCCGCCCGCTCGACCCCGGGGCGGTCCTGTGGGTGGGCCGCGACGTCGAGCGGCGGGTGGCGCCCCGGGCCCTGCACCTGGACGTCGGCGACGCGCCGGCGGGACCGCGCAGCGGGACCGAGGTGCTGCCGCTGGCCTCCACCGGCGCGCTGCCAGGGCTGTCTCGACGCCCGCTGGACACGGCCGGCTGGATGCACACCTCGGGGACGACCGGCGTGCCGAAGCTGTGCACCCAGACGCACGAGTACTTCCTGCGCCTGGGTTCCACACCGGCGATCTCGGCCGGTCCGACGAGCGGGGCAACCTCGTCTTCGTCGAGCGCGCGGCGGAGGCGATCCGGATCAGGGGCGAGTACGTCCCGATCGGGTTCGTCGAGGAGCGGCTGCGGGCCGTCGACGGCCTCGACGACCTCGCGCTGTGGCGCCGCGACAGCGACCTGGTCGACCACGAGGCCGTCCTGTACGTCAGCGCGCCGGCGATCCCCGTCGAGGCCCTGACCGCGGCCGCCGCCGAGCTGCCCGCGTTCATGCGGCCGGCGGCGGTGCTGCGCGTCGACGGGCCGCTGCCGCGCGACGCCGGGGTGGGCAAAGGTCCGCCGGCGCTCGCTCGCCACGCTGGCAGTCGCCGAGGAATGGCGGCTCGAGTACTCCGCGTACCCCGCCGCACCGTGACGACGTGACCTGCCGGGCCATCCCAGGGACCGGAATGAGCAGGTCGGGCGGCCGCCCCGGCGGTATTAGCGTCCGCGGTGTGTCAGAACCCGGTCGCCCCCGCATCGTCGACTTCTCCACCCACCTGTCCGGGCCCATCGCCAGCTACCTGCTGCGCGACATGGGCGCCGAGGTGGTCAAGGTCGAGAACCCTCGCACCGGTGACGGCCTGCGGGACCTGCTGCCCCGCATCGCCACCACCGGCAAGTACCACGCCGGGCTCAACGCGGGCGCGCGCAGCCTCGCGGTGAGCGCGCGCTCCGAGCACTGGCCACGTGTCGTGGCGGCGTGCGCCCGCTGGGCCGACGCGGTCATCGTAGGCAGCCGTCCCGTCGACGCCCGCCGGCGCGGCCTGGACTTCGCGTCGCTGCGCGCCGCCAACCCGGACCTGGTCTACTGCGCCGTCTCCGGCTACGGCGACACCGGCCCCTGGGCGGCGGTGCCGGCCCACGGGCAGAACATCGACGCCCGTACCGGCCTGCTACCAGTGGAGTGGGCCGACGGCTTGCCGGCCACGCCGGCGGGCTGGCGCTCGTCGGGCACCCTGTTCGCCGGCCTGTTCGCCGCTCTGGGCATCATGGGCGCCCTCTACCGCCGCGAGACCGGCGGCCCGGCCGAGTACGTCTCGACCTCCCTGTGGGCGGCCGCCATGTGGTCCAACTGGCGCGACCTGAACCTGCTCGCCAACACCGGCAAGCCCGGCCAGGACTACGGGAACCTGGGGTCCCGCTACTCGATGTACCCGACGGCGGACGAGCGCGCGATCCTGGTCTGCCCGATCGAGCGGAAGTTCTGGGAGCGGTTCTGCGCCGCCCTCGACCTCCCGGACGGCTGGTCGGGCAGGGGCGACTGGGTGACGTCGCACGCGGACTACGGGTACGACGACGAACGGGCCACCATCGCCGAGCGGATGTGCGCCCGCACCCTCGCCGAGTGGTGCGCCGTCTTCGACGAGATCGAGATCCCGTTCGCGCCCCTGCTGTCCGCCGAGGAGGCCATGCGCGGCGAGCAGGCGCAGGCGGTCGAGCTGATGCGGCGGATCGACGTCGACGGCGAGCCGGTCGACGTGGTCGCCTCCGCCGTGCGGCTGGCGCCCGACGACGCCACCCCGCCCGTGCGTCGCGACCTCGGCAGCCCGCCGCACCTCGGCGCGCACACCGACGAGGTCCTCGCCGAGCTGGGCCTGAGCGACCTGGTCGGCCGGCTCGACCTCGGCGACCTCCGGCCCCGGGCCTGACCGCCAGGAGGCGCCGGCATGTACCTGGAGCTGCGGTTCCGCCAGGAGGGCTGAGCCGACCGCACGGTCGCCGACCTGTCGGCGTTCGCCGAGGAGCACCGCGCCCAGCTCACCGCGGGCACCCGGGAGGCGCGGTTCCCCGCCGACCTCTACCAGGAGATGGGCAAGCGCGGCTGGGTCGCCCCGCTCACCCCGGTCGAGCACGGCGGCGCCGGGTTCGGCACCGCCGAGTACTGCCTGATCGAGGAGGAGGTCGGGCGCCTCGCCCTCGTGTCGCCGCAGATCTCGATCCAGGGCCAGCGCTGGCTGCTGGACTGGGGCACCGCGGAGCAGCGGGAGCGCTACCTGCCCGGCATCGCCCGCGGCGAGATCATCTTCTCCGAGTCGATCTCCGAGCCCGGCGCGGGCTCGTCGCTGCGGTCGCTCGGCGCGACGGCGACCCCGGACGGCACCGACTGGGTGCTCAACGGGCACAAGACGCACGTCAACCTCGGCGCGCAGTGCCACGTCACCCTCGTCTACGCGATGGCCCCCGCCGGCCTCACGGCGTTCCTCGTCGACACCGACCTGCCCGGCGTCTCCCGGCGGCAGACCGACCCGATCGGGCTGCGCCTGATCCCGACCGCCGACCTCGCCTTCGCGGACGTGCGCGTCCCGGCGACGGCCGTGCTCGGCGAGCCCGGCGCCGGGCTTTCCACCTTCCTGTCGACGTTCAACACCAGCCGGCTCGGCAACGCCTCCGAGCTGATCGGCTTCGGCCGCCGGGCCCTCTCCCAGGCCGCGCGGTACGCGGCCCGGCGGCGGGTCGGGACGAACCTGGTCACCGACTTCCAGGGCATCCAGTGGACGCTCGCCGACGCCTACGGCTCCCTCTACGGCGCGTCGCTGGCCCGGGACCGGGCGGCGAACCGCACCGACGCGGGCCACGAGAACGCGTTCGACACCACGATCGCCAAGAAGCTCGCCATCGACGCCGCCGAGCGGGCGGTGAACGACGCGTTCGCGCTGACCGGCGGCCACGGGCTCTACCACGACACGGACTACGCCCAGCTGCTGGCGGACATGAAGGTGCTGCGCATCGCGGGCGGGTCCCTGGAGGTGCTGCGCAACTACGTGGCGCGGCGGATCCTGCGCTCACCGGACCTGGCTGGACTCGCCGGGCCCGACGTACCAGCCCCTGGGACCGATCGCTGAGCGGGCGGCCGCGGCGGCCATAGCGTCAGGCCGTGCCCACCGGCACAGCCACAACCCCACAGCCACGAGCCACATCCCCGACACGAGCCACAGGAGTGCTGCCATGCCGATCCACTCCCTCGGTTACCTGCGCTTCGCGTCACCGCGGGTGGACGAATGGCGGACGTTCGGCGCGGACGTGCTCGGCCTGATGCCCGTCGCGGGCGACGACGGGTCGCTGGGCTTCCGTATCGACGCCCACCCGCCGCGCCTGGTCATCGAGCCGGCCGCCGAGAAGCGCGTCCAGGCCGTCGGCTTCCAGGTCCATGACGGGCGAGAGCTCGCCGACCTGGCCGAGGCCGTCGAGAAGTCGGGGATCACCGTCACGGACGGCACCCCGGCCGAGGCCGCCGCGCGCCGCGTCTCGGCGTTCGTCCGCTTCCAGGACCCCGGCGGGACGCCCATCGAGCTGTACCACGGCCCCATCCGTGACCACGTGCCCCTCGCGACCCCGCTGGTGAGCGAGTTCGTCACCGGCGACATGGGCATGGGCCACGTCGTGATCTCGTCGGCCGACTTCGCCGCGAGCCACGACCTGTTCACCCGGGTGCTCGGCCTCGGCGAGCGCAACTACATGAACTCCAAGGGCCGGGACCTGTGGTTCCTGAGCCCCAACCCGCGGCACCACACCCTCGGGCTGCTCGCCCTGGACGGGCCGGCCCAGCTGTACCACTTCATGTTCCAGGCGGCTTCCATCGACGACGTCGGAATGGCCCTGGACCGTATCGAGCAGACCGGGACGCGGCTCATGCTCACCCTCGGCCGCCACACCAACGACGAGATGGTCTCGTTCTACGTGTACACGCCGGACGGCTACGCCGTGGAGTTCGGCTACGGCGCGCCCCGGTGCGACGACGGCGAGCCCACCTACGCGATCACCAAGGCCAGCTACTGGGGTCACCGCTACGTCGGCGACTAGGCCGAAGGGGGCGCGACGATGGCGAAGCCTCGCGTCCCAGGAGGCCCCCAGACAGCCGTTGGCAGACGACGGAACAGGCACGCGAGATCTCCGGAGACGACCATGGATGGAATCCCGTCATCGCTCGATCCGGCCGACGCCGTCGCACGGCGGCTGCTCGACCGCTGCGAGCTGATCGAGCTGACCAACCGGTACGGCCGCGCCGTCGACCAGCGGGACTGGCCGGCGTTCGACCAGATCTTCACCGAGGACGCCGAGGCGGACTACTCCAGCGTCGTCGCGCGCACCAACGCGGCGGAGTCGACGATCCTCGCCGAGGTCCGCCCGAGCGGCCGCGCCGCCATCGTCGGCTGGCTGCGGGCGGCCCGGTCCGGCGGCGAGCCGCTCATGCATTTCATGACCAACCACATCGTCGACGAGCTGGCCGACGACCACGCACGGACCTGGCACTACGTGCACGAGCGGCAGGGCGCCTACGGCTCCTACGACATCGAGGCCGTCCGCACGCCCGGCGGCTGGCGGATCGCGCGCCTGGTGCTGGACCTGACACCGCGCCCGAGCAAGGCCCGCTGACGCCATGCGTTTCGTCGTCGGCACGGCGGCGCTGCCGCCGGCGCTCCACGTCCCGATCGCCCGCGCGGCCGAGGCGAGCGGCTTCGACTCCGTCAAGGTCGCCGACAGCATCTGCTACCCGGAGGTGTCCGACTCGGTCTACCCGTACAGCCCGACCGGCTCGCGGGAGTTCCTGGACGGCAAGCCGTTCCTGGACCCGTTCGTCGCCATGGCGGCGATGGGCGCGGCGACCACGTCGGTGCGGTTCCTGCCATCGGTGCTGAAGCTGCCGATGCGGCACCCGGTGCTGGTCGCGAAGCAGACCGCGTCGGTCGCCGCGCTGACGGGGGACCGGGTCGCCCTCGGCGTCGGCTCCAGCCCGTGGCCGGAGGACTACGAGGTCCTGGGCATCCCGATGGCGCGCCGCGGCCGGCGGATGGACGAGGCGATCGCCGTCGTCACCGGACTGCTCGCCGGCGGCTACTTCGAGTACCACGGCGAGATCTTCGACATCCCCAGCATCAAGATCGACCCGGTGCCGGCTCGGCCCGTCCCGATCCTGGTCGGCGGGCACTCCGAGGCAAGCCTGCGGCGCGCCGCGCGCGTCGGCGACGGCTGGATCGCCGCCACGTCGGCGCGCGACGAGCTGCCCGAGCTGGTCGGGCGCCTGGACCGGCTGCGCGCCGAGGCCGGGCGCGACCATCTGCCCTTCGAGATCCACATCGGGGTGCGGCACGACGAGGGCGTCGACGTGCTGCGCCGTCTGGAGGACCTGGGCGTCACCCACGCCGCGGTCAACTTCACCTACCAGTACGCCCTCGAGAGCGACGAGCGCTCGCTGCCCGAACGCGTCGCCGCGATCCGCCGGTACGGCGAGACAGTGATCCAGCCCACGGGGGGAGGACCGACGCGATGACGACGGCGAAGACCACGACGGCGGCGACCGCGACGGCGGCGACCGCGACGGCGGCGACGACGATCCTGGATCGCGCCGCCACGAGCCGGACGGTCGACATCGGCTACCCGTTGCACTACCACGAGGCCGGCGAGGGGCCGCCCCTCGTGCTGCTGCACGGCGCCGGACCCGGCGTGAGCGGCTGGTCGAACTTCCACGGCAACCTCGGCGCGCTCGCCGGCCAGTTCCGCGTCCTGGTCGTCGACCTGCCCGGTTTCGGCGGCAGTGGCAAGCCCGACTTCGACCGCCCGTTCCCCCAGGTCGCCGCGGACGCGGTCGCCCGGCTGCTGGACGGGCTGGGCATCGCGCGGGCACATCTGCTGGGCAACTCCATGGGGGCGTTCGTCGCCGTGGAGCTGGCGCTCGCCCGCCCCGAGTTGGTGGACCGCCTCGTCCTCATGGGATTCGGCGGCGTCGCGCCGAACGTGCTCGCGCCCCTGCCGAGCGAGGGCGGCCGGCGCGCCCGCGAGTTCACGTCCGCGCCGAGCAGGCCCGCGCTGCTCGCGTGGCTCGCGGCGATGGTCGAGCGCCACGACGTGCTCACCGACGAGCTCGTCGAGGAACGGTGGCGTAACGCCACGGCGCCCGGCGCCGTCGAGCAGCTCGCCGCCGTCCGCGCCTCGATGGCCGGCGGGGACGTCCCGCGCTGGGCGCTGATCGGCCGGGTTCGCCGGCCTGTCCTGCTGCTGTGGGGGCGCGACGACCGGATGGTGCCGTGGGAGCACGCGCTGCTGCCCCTGCGCCAGCTGCCCGACGTCGAGCTGCGCGTCCTGTCCGGCTGCGGGCACTGGGTGCAGGTCGAGCGCAAGGCCGAGTTCGAGCGGCTGGTCTGCGAGTTCCTGACACGCGGCGAGGAGACGACGACGTGATCGAGGAGACGACATGATCCAGCAGCGGCAGCTGTTCGACGAGGAGTTCGACGTCGTCGTGGTCGGCTCCGGCGCCGGAGCCCTGACCGGCGCCCTCGCCGCGGCGACGGCCGGCCCGCGGGTCGCGCTGTTCGAGAAGACCGAGTTCTTCGGCGGCACGACCGCCTACTCCGGTGGGGGCATCTTCATCCCGAACAACCCGGTGATCCTGCGGGCCGGTGTCCCGGACACCGAGGAGCTCGGCCGCGGCTACCTGCGGCGTTCGATCGCCGGCCGCACCCCCGAGCCGCTGCAGGACGCCTACCTGCGGTCCGGCCCGGAGATGGTGGCCTGGCTGGAGGAGCAGGGGTACGCGTCGTTCCGGTGGAGCTCGGCCTTCCCCGACTACCACACCGACTTCCCCGAGGGCATGGCGATGGGCCGCACGATGGGGCAGACCCCCGTCGTCGGGGACGACGTCGCCGCACTGGGCGACCGCGTCCGCCAGATCCGCCCCCCGCTGCCGCGCGGGCAGGGCGGCCACCCGCGCGCCGCCGACCCCAACCTGCTCCTCGGCGGCCAGGCCCTGCTCGCCCGGCTGCTGTCGGCCTGCGACCGCGCGGGCGTCGACCTGCGGCTCGAGACCGGTATGGACGACCTGGTCCTCGACGGCTCCGGAGCGGTGACCGGCGTCCGGGTCTCGCGGCGTGGCGCCGCGCGGACGGTCCGCGCCCGGCGCGGCGTCCTGCTGGCCGCCGGCGGGTTCGAGCGGGGCGACGAGTTCCGCCGCCGCTACCAGCCGGTCGGCGCCGCCTAGAGCGTCAGCAGCCCCGGGAACACCGGCGAGGTCATCCAGGCCGGCATGCGCGCGGGCGCTGCCGTCGACCTGATGGACGACTCCTGGTGGACGCCCTCGTTCGCCTACCCGGACGGGACCACCGCCTTCGTGCTGATCGAGCGGTCGCTGCCCGGCGGCGTCATCGTCGACGGGAGCGGCGAGCGGTACGCGAACGAGTCCCTGCCGTACAACCAGTTCGGCCACGCCATGCTGGAGTTCGGCAAGGCGGCCGAGCCGCACGACCCGTCGTACTTCGTCTTCGACCAGGCCTATCTGGACCGGTACCCGCTGTTCGGGCTGCCGGCCGGCCGGCCGATCCCGCGGGACTGGCTCGACGCCGGCGTCGTCGTCCGCGCCGACACCGTCGAGGGGCTGGGCGACGCGCTCGGCCTGCCCGCCGGCTCGCTCGCCAAGACCGTGGCGCGGATGAACGAGTTCGCGGCGGCCGGGCGGGACGAGGACTTCGGCCGGGGCGACTCCGAGTTCGACCGCAACCTGCTCGACGTCTTCCTCGCCGGCGGCGGGCTGCCCCGGCCCGAGACCCCGAACCCCTGCCTCGCGCCGATCGGGAAGGCCCCGTACTTCGCCGCGGTGATCCACCCGGGTGACCTGGGCACGAAGGGCGGGCTGGTCTGCGACGAGCACGCGCGCGTGCTGCGCGAGGACGGCGCGCCCATCCCGGGCCTGTACGCCGCCGGCAACACGATGGCCTCGGTGATGGGCAACGACTACCCCGGTCCCGGCTCGACGATCGGCCCGTCGATGGTGTTCGCCTACATCGCCGCCCTGCACGTCGCGGCCCGGCACGTCGCCGCCGCGTGAGCGCGGACCTCGAGGCGCGGCTGCGGCGGCTGGAGGACGAGCTGGCGATCCAGCGGCTGATCGTCAGCTACGGCTTCGCCGTCGACTCCGGCTCCGCGGACGCCCTGGCCAGCCTGTTCACCGACGACGCCGTCTACGAGATCGACCTCCCGGACCGCCGCGCCGCGTCGTCGGCCAGCGCCGCGGCGATTGCCAGCGACGCGGTCGCGGCGGGGGAGGGCGCGTTGCGCACCGTCAGTACGCGGTCGTCTCCGCCGAGGCGGAAGTCGTCGACGAGGGTGACGGCGCGGATGTCGGCGGCCAGCGCCTCGGCGACGGCGACGTAGTCGATGATCCCGGTGCTGGGGGACCACAGGGCCCGGACGCCGGTCGCGTGCGGTTCGTGGTCGCGGATCCCGTCCGGGCCGAGGACCTCCAGGCCGGGCACGCCGTTGGCCACGGCCCGGTCGCGCAGCGCGTCGAGCCGGTCCAGCTCGCCGTCGTCCACGGCGATCACGAGCTTGCCGCACCGTCGCATCGCGATGCCGTGCTTCTCGGCGAACCGTTCGAGCTGCCGCTTGCCGGTGGTGCACAGCCGGGCCTTGAGCGACCCGGGCGGGTGGTAGAGGCCGGCGTGCAGCACACCGCTGTTGTGGCCGGTCTGGTGGGCGGCGACCCGCGGCTCCTTGTCGACGACCGCCAGCCGCAGGCCGGGGGAGCGGCGCAGGAGCTCGCGGGCGGTCGCCAGGCCGACGATCCCGGCGCCCACGACCGCCAGGTCGACCGGGCCGACCGGCAGCGGGTCGGTCAGCGTCCGGTCGCTGGTTGCGCCGACAGCGCTCATGCCGAAAGGAACGCGAGCAGCCGCGCGCAGAACTCGGCGGGCAGCTCCCGGGGTATGTAGTGCCCGCAGGGCATCTCCACGGCCTCGAACAGCGGGCCGAAGGCGACCCCGAATCGTTCGGCCAGCGGTGCGTCGGTGTACTCGCTGGTCGCCCCGTACATGAACAGCACCGGGATCGAGATCCGCCGCGCGTACTCCCACAGGGCGGCGTCGTCCGCGCGGCCGGCCGAGCGGGTGATCCAGAAGCAGTCCGGGTCGGCGCGGTCGACCAGCTTGCCTGCCCAGTTCAGGCGCAGCTGATGACGGGCGTGCAGCTCGTAGTACACCGGCGCCCAGCCGGCGTGTATCTCCTGGTAGTAGGCGAGCGCCTCCTGGCGGGTGTTGAACCCGCGGCGGTCCAGGCGCGCCTTCCCGAACGCGGTCGCGCGCTTGGCGCCCGCCCGAAGGACCTCCGGGCCGGTGTCCGAGAGGGCGAGGCGGGAGACGAGACCGGGCCGGCGGCCGGCCAGCGCGACGCCGACCCGGGCGCCGAGCGAGTGCCCCACCACGGCGCACGAGCCGATGCCGAGCTGGTCGAGCAGCCCGGCGATGTCGTCACCGAACTGTTCGACGTGGTAACCCGAGCGGGTCCAGCCGGACAGCCCGTGCCCGCGCAGGTCGGGGGCCAGCACCCGGTAGCCGGACCGGGCCAGGACGCTCGCGACCGGGTCCCAGGTGTGCGCCTGGACGTTGAACCCGTGGATCAGCACCACGGTGCCGGCCGCGTCGGCGCTGGCGGCGCCGGACGCACCCCAGTCGAGGTAGCTGATCTCCAGGTCGGCGACGCGGGCGGTGCGTGTCTCGTACTCCCCGTCGTAGCCGCGGTCCGCGGCCCACAGAGCCGGGTCGCGCAGGTCGAGGGCGGTGGTCATCGCGCATCCTCCTGGACGACGCCCACGACGCCGCGGGCTGTGAGGTCGGCGATCTGGTCGGCGGTGTAACCGGCCAGGTCCCGCAGGATCTCGGCCGAGTGCTGGCCGAGCAGGGGCGCGGGCGGGTTCACGCGGCCGGGCGTCTTCGTCAGGCCGATGACCGGCGCGAGCTGCGGGATCGTCCCCAGCAGCGGGTGCTCGACCTGGGCGATCAGCCCGGACTGTTGCACGTGTGGATGGTTCAGGATGTCCGAGAAGGTGTTCACCGGCCCGAACAGCACGCCGCGGGACTCGAACCTGGGCGCCCAGTAGGACGCCGGCTTCAGCTTGAACGCGTCCTCGAGGACCTTCAGCAGCTCGTCCTTGTTCCGCATCCGCAGCTCGTTGGTCGCGTACCTCGGGTCCAGGCCGACCTCGGGGATCTCCAGCGCCTCGCAGAACAGCGGCCACTTGGCGTTGCCGCCGTTCCAGACGCCCGCGACCACGTAGCCGTCGGCGGTCTCGAAGACCTGGTACGGCACGACCACCGAGTGGCGCCCGCCGTTGCGCCTCGGCTCGACACCGGTGGCCCAGTAGGTCGCCAGCCGCGTCGTCAGGGCGGAGATCAGCCCGTACAGCATGGACAGCTCGACCTTCTGCCCCTCGCCGGTCCTGACCCGCGCCAGCAGCGCGAGCATCACGGCCTGTGTGAGCATCATCGCCCCGGTGAAGTCGGCGATCGGGATCCCGACCAGCACCGGCGTGCCGTCCGGCTCGCCGGTCACGGACATCACGCCCGAGACGGCCTGCACGACGGGGTCGGTACCGGGGAGCGGCGCCAGTGGCCCGCGCCCGAACGCCGACAGCGAGATGTAGATCAGCCGCGGGTTCAGCGCGCTGAGCCGCTCGTACCCGAGGCCGATGTCCTCGGCCACCCCGGGCCGGTAGTTCTCGACGACGACATCGGCCTTGGCCGCCAGCCGGCGGACGATCTCCACCGCCTCGGGCTGGCGCAGGTCCAGGGGCAGGCTGCGCTTGCCGCGGTTCCACATCAGGTAGGTCGCGGCGACCTCGCCCCTGTCACCCTTGAACTTCATGCCGGTCTGCCGGGACGGCTCCCCGTGCGGCATCGACTCGATCTTGATGACGTCCGCGCCGTAGTCGGCGAGGAACGAGGTGCCGTACGGGCCGGACATGTGCCGGGTGAAGTCGAGAACCCGGACACCGTCGAGCGGACCGATCGTGTCGTCTGACATGCGAGAACCCCAACGTCGCGTTCGTGGTTGCGCGCCGAGTATGGGCAGCCGTGCCGCGGGCGGGTGCCGATCCGTCCCACCCAGTCGAACCGCGGTCTCCGGCGGGCTGGCCAGGTGGGCCGCGGCGCAGGTCCGGCCGGGACGGCTCCGGCAGGCGGTCCCATTCGCTGGAATCGCCGCTGCCGGGTCACCGGGAAGCTCGGTTAGAACAGCGCCGTGTCGAAACTCGGATCGCGGGTCTTCTTCTCCTGCTCGCGCCTGACCGACCAGTCGAAGCACCGGGCGTATGGCGCGTGGCACGCTCTGGACCACGTGCCGGAGAACGTCGCTCTGGACGGTGTCGCGCTGGGCGCCCGCTGGGTTCGCACGCCGCGCTGCGCCGCCCGCACCGAGGCCGAGGACCCGGAGCTGGCCGACGTGCAGTACCTCACCACGTACTGGTTCATCGACCCCTGGGAACGCAGCGTCCAGCAGTGGGACGAGCTGGCGTCCCGGTCGCGGCACTGGGGCCGCCGCCCCGAGCTGGGCTGGACGCGGCGGGTCCGGTGCGGCTACCACGTGCCGATCAAGGGCTATGTGAACCCGCGCGTGCTGGTGGCCGCCGACGTGATTCCCTACCGGCCCAACCGGGGCGTGCACCTGTCGGTGTCCCGTTTCCAGGGGGCGCCGGTCGACGTGGTCGAGGCGCTGCGGTGGTACGACGAGACGCGCATTCCGGACCTGCTCACCTGCGACGGCGCGGCCGGCGCCTGGCCGGGAAGCCGCCGTTCGCGGCCCCGCCGACCGGCTCCCCGAGCACGCACGCCAAGCACGCCGAGTACGTCGAGGCCGGCCATCCGAACGGAGAAGAACGTGGCGAGGACCATCGCGACCCCAGCCGTAGAACCGCTACTGATGTACATCGACGGCAAGTGGTGCACCACCGTCAGCGGGGAGGTCTTCGAGCGGCGCAGCCCCTTCGACGGTTCGCTGCTCGCGGTTCACCAGAACGGCGACGTCTCCGATGCCGAGGCGGCGATCGGTGCCGCCCGCCGGGCGTTCGACACCGGGCCGTGGCGCCGGATGCCGGCCCGCGAACGGCGCGACGTGCTGTGCAGGGCCGCCGGCCTGCTACGCGCGGAGAACGAGCGGCTGATGCGGATCCTGTCCGCCGAGGTCGGCCAGCCCAACCGCGGCGAGCCGCTCATGGCGGCCGAGCATCTGGAGTACTACGCGCACCTGGCCTACGACCTGCGCGACGAGGCCGTCACCGGCCAGCACCCCGACGCCGTCGGGCTCATCGCCTCCGAGCCGATCGGCGTCGTCGGGGTGATCACCGCGTGGAACGGCCCGCTGGCACAGACCTCCTGGAAGGCCGGCCCGGCGCTGGCCGTCGGCTGCAGCGTCGTCACCAAGCCCTCACACCACACCTCCACGGCCGTTCTGGAGCTCGCGAGGATCCTCGAGCAGGCGGGTGTCCCGGCCGGCGTCTTCAACGTCGTGACCAGCGACCGCGCGGCCGGCGCCGTGGTGGGCGAGGCGATCTGCGCGAGCCCCGCCGTCGACGCCGTGTCCTTCACCGGCTCGACCGCGACCGGGCGCAGGATCGTCTCCGCCTCCACCGGCAACCTCAAGCGAGTCCTGCTCGAGCTCGGCGGCAAGTCGCCGAACATCGTCTTCGCCGACGCCGACCTGGACGAGGCCGCCCGTGGCGCGTTCGGCGGCGTCACCCTGCTGGCCGGGCAGGCCTGTCAGTCAGGGACCCGGCTGCTCGTGCAGGAATCGGTCCACGACGAGTTCGTGGCGCGCCTCGTGGAGATCTTCCGGACCGAGCCGCGGCTCGGGGATCCGCTCGACCCGTCCACCACGATCGGCCCGCTGGTCACCCCGCAGCAGCAGGAGCGTGTCCTGTCCTACATCGAGTCCGGGCGCGAGCAGGGCCGGATCGCGGTCGGCGGCGGCCGCCCGGACGACGACAGGCTCGCGGCGGGCAGCTTCGTGCAGCCGACGATCGTGTGCGACGTGCCCGTCGACAACCGGACGGTGCGCGAGGAGATCTTCGGACCGGTCATCGCGGTGATTCCGTTCCGCAGCCCGGACGAGGCGATCCGCATCGCCAACGACAGCCCCTATGGGCTCGCGTCCGGCATCTGGACGGCCAGCCTCGACCTGGCGCTGCGCTGCGCCAAGGAGCTGCGCGCCGGCACCGTGTGGGTGAACACCTACCGCAACTCGGGCCTGACGACCATGCCCTTCGGTGGCTACAAGACCAGCGGTCTCGGCCGCGAGCTGGGCCGGGAGGGGCTGGAGGAGTTCCTCCAGAAGAAGAGCATCCACATCAAGCTGGGCCCGGTGTTCGGCCGGGAACCGGCCTAGGAGGCCGTCGTGCGGCAGCGCGTGCGCCCAGACGGGCGGCTGGCCGGCAGGACCGCGATCGTCACCGGGGCCGGGCCGCGCAACACCCGGCACGTCGGTATCGGGCAGGCGATCTCGGTGCTGCTGGCGCGCGAGGGCGCGAACGTTGTCCTGGTCAATCGCGACCCGGAGCGGGCGGCGGCGGTCCGTGACCAGATCGCCGACGAGGGTGGCCGAGCGTTCGTGTGCGCCGGTGACGTCTCCGACCCGGAGGACGCCGCCCGCATCGTCCGGGCGGCCGTCGAGGAGTTCGGCGGCCTGCACGTCCTGGTCAACAACGCCGCCGCGCTCGGCGCCGGGTCGATCGTTGACACCGACCTGGACGACTGGCACCGCGTCCTGGACGTGAACCTGACCGGTGCCATGCTCATGAGCCGGTTCGCGATCCCGCGCCTGGTCGACGCGGGCGGCGGCTCGATCGTGCACATCACCTCGATCTCGTCGCTGCGCGGGTACTTCAGCTCGGCGGCGTACCACGCCTCCAAGGCCGGTCTGCACGGCCTGATGGCGGCGATGGCCGTCCAGCACGGCAAGCAGGGGATCCGGGTCAACTGCGTCGTCCCTGGCCACGCGCTGACCGCGATGTCCGGTGACCCCGACGAGGAGCAGCGCAGCGTCCGCAACGCGCTCAACCCGCTCGGCACCGAGGGCACCGCCTGGGACGTCGGGTGGGCCGCCGTCTACCTCGCCTCCGACGAGGCCCGCTGGGTGACCGGAGTGTCGATCCCGGTCGACGGCGGCACCCTCATGCCCCTCGGGTCGATGACCCCGCACTGGCTTCCGGCTCCGGCCACCGCCGGCGACATGGCCGACGGCGGTGGAGCTACCGACGACGGGTAGCCGGACGGTCCGGTCCGTGACCACCAAGGGTCACCGCCGCCGCGGTACCCCGCCGCGGGTCGCGTGAACGGTCGTGGCGCGGCAGGGTCCGCGGGTACCTGTCGTCTGGGAACATGTCACCCTGCCGGAGGCCGGCCGCCTCGGCCCGCTTGTTGGGCAGGCGGTCGACCAGCGCGTCGCCGGGGATGTACTCGCAGATGTAGGCCCAGCGCGGGCCGCGCGTCGAGTTGGCCGGCGCGCCGTGAATGGTGTTGCCGTGGTGGACGGTCGCGTCGCCGGCCTGGAGAGTGAGCGGCCCGCTGACGCCGTACCTGCTCCACAGCTCCGGGTGCGCCGCCCGCAGGTCGGAGCCGAGCAGCAGGCTCTCCTCCAGCGGCCCGACCGCGTGCGAGCCGGGCAGGAACCTCACCGTGCCATGCTCCGGCCGCATGTCGTGCAGCGCGACCCACACGGTCAGGTCGCCCTCGCGGTCGATCGCGAGGTAGGGATTGTCCTGGTGCCACGGGGTGTCGGTGTTTCCCGCCGCCCGCGGCACCTTGGCCGTGAGCTGGTCGTTCAGGTAGCGGATCCCCTCCGGCCTGCCCGCGAGGTCGGCGAGCGGCCGGGTGAACTCGTCGGACCTGCCCAGGCAGGCGAGCTCGGGCCGGCGCCGCCACGGCTCGTCCCAGCGCTGCCACATCGCGACGTCGGCGCTGAAGATCGACGACGTGGGGATGTCCGCGGCCACGCCCATCACCGCCCGCGCCGCGGAGAGGGCCAGTGCGACGGCGGCAGGGTCGAGCCACTGACGCAGCAACACCCAGCCGTGGGTGGCGTAGAGGTCGATCTCCTCGTCGGTGACGTCGCGAACGATGCTCATGCTCGCTCCCTCGTTGCTCGTGCGGCGTCCGGAACCTAGTCCGGACCGCGGCGGCCGCCGCCTGCCCCGGTCCCACCCGGCGGGACCGGACTGTGAGCCGGCACTCGTCGGCGTGTCCCGCGCGCCGGGACGCGGCCCGGACGCCGGTGCGTCGGCGCACGAACAATGCGCGGGAGCGGCCGGTGTCAGGTGGGAGCCGGTGTCAGGTGGGAGGGGACCGGCGATGTTGTTGGCGGGCAGGACCGCGATCGTTTCCGGCGTCGGACCCGGCCTGGGGCGTTCGATCGCGCTCGCCCTGGCCGCCGAGGGGGCGTCGCTGGGTATCGGTGCCCGCAGCGCGGACTACCTGGAGACGCTCGCGGCCGAGCTGGCCGCCGGCGGCACCGACGTGGTGGCCTGCCGCACGGACATCAGCGAGCCCGAGGACTGCCGACGGTTCGCCGCCCGGGTGCGCGAACGTCTCGGCCGCGTCGACGTGCTCGTGAACAACGCGCATCAGAGCCAGCCTCAGCAACGTTTCGACGAGGCCGAGCTGCCGGCGTGGCACGCGTCGATGGACGTGAACTACTGGGGGTCGCTCGCGATGACCCAGGCCGTGGTGCCCTACATGAAGGAGCTCGGCGAAGGCCGCGTCATCATGATCAATTCGATGGCGATGGCGCGCATCCGCCCCGGCGACGGCCCGTACGTCGGTTCCAAGTCGGCACTGTCGGCCGCGACCAGGTACCTCGCGACCGACCTCGGGCCGTTCGGCATCCGCGTGAACGGAGTACACCCCGGCTACATGCTCGAGGAGAAGCTGGAGCGGCACTTCGAGCGCGTCGCGGCCGACCGGGCGATCACGCCGGAGCAGGCCCGCGACGAGGTGGCGAGCGGTGCGCGCCTCGGATACATCCCGAGCACCGACGAGGTCGCCGGAACCGTCGTCTATCTGGCCTCGCCGCTGTCCCGCCCGGTCACCGGCCAGTCGATCCACGTCAACGCCGGCTTTCACATCGCCTGACCATCGTCCGACTCTGGAGTCTCCGTGTCAGCAACGCCGCCGCCCGCCAAGGCCGGGATGAAGGTCGACCCGCACGACCTGCTGGATCTCGACTCGTCGTTGGGCGAGGAGGAGCAGCTGGTTCGTCACACGACGCGCCGCTTCGTCGAGGACAACGTCCTGCCGAAGATCGGGGAGTGGTTCGACGACGGGGTGTTCCCGCGTGAGCTCGTCAAGGAGCTCGGCGCGCTCGGACTGCTCGGGATGCACCTGTCCGGGTATGGCTGCGCCGGCACGTCCGCGGTGTCGTACGGCCTGGCCTGCCTGGAGCTGGAGGCCGGCGACTCCGGGCTGCGCTCGTTCGTCTCCGTCCAGGGCTCGCTGGCGATGTTCCCGATCTGGGCCTACGGCTCGGACGAGCAGAAAGGGGAGTGGCTGCCGCGGATGGCGGCCGGCGAGGCCATCGGGTGCTTCGGGCTCACCGAGCCCGACTCGGGCAGCGACCCGGCCAGCATGCGCACCAGCGCCCGCAGGGACGGGTCGGACTGGGTCCTCAACGGTACCAAGATGTGGATCACCAACGGCGGGGTCGCCGACGTCGCCGTCGTGTGGGCCAGGACCGACGACGGCGTGCGCGGCTTCGTCGTCCCGACCGACACGCCCGGCCTGACCAGGAACGCGGTGCACCGCAAGCTCTCGCTGCGGGCGTCCGTCACCTCCGAGCTGGTGTTCGAGGACGTGCGCCTGCCGGGCTGCGCCGTGCTGCCCGGCGTCCAGGGACTGCGCGGGCCGCTGTCGTGCCTGAACGAGGCGCGGTTCGGGATCCTGTTCGGGGCCGTGGGGGCAGCGAGGGCGTGCTACGAGTCGGCCCTGGACTACGCGGCGAGCCGCGTCCAGTTCGACCGGCCGATCGCCGGGTTCCAGCTGACGCAGCGCAAGCTCGTCGAGATGGCCGTCGTGGTCAACCGCGGCTACCTGCTCGCCCTGCACCTGGGCCGACTCAAGGATGCCGGCCGGCTGAAGCCCGCGCAGGTCAGCTTCGGCAAGCTCGACAACGTGCGGGGCGCGCTCGAGGTGGCCCGCGAGGCCCGCTCGGTGCTCGGCGCCAACGGGATCACCCTGGAGTACCCGGTCATCCGGCACATGAACAATCTGGAGTCGGTCTATACCTACGAAGGCACGAACGAGGTGCACACTCTCACGCTCGGCCAGGCGATCACGGGTATCTCCGCGTTCCGTTAAGGGTGCCCGTCCCCGGGCGTTTGTGCCGGAAATCAGCGCGAATAATCCTCGCGAAGGCAGCCTTCCGTCGTTGCGCCGTGCAGTGCGCGGTGCCCGGTCTCGCTGAGTGGAAGCCAGCGCCCGGCGCGAGGCCGGCGCGTTCGTATTTTGGATCTGACCGCCAGGCCGAGCAGCTGTGAACGAGGTCCCCATGCATGAAGTCCCTTTGATCGTGTCGGCCGATGACCACGTCGTCGAACCCCCGGATCTGTGGCGGGACCGGCTCCCCGCCCGGTTCGCCGACCGTGCGCCGCGGGTCGAGCGGCGCCGGCTGCGTTTCGTCGGCGGCACCCGCGGCCGCGAGTGGGCCGAGGACGAGAACGCGCCCGAATGCGACGCCTGGGTCTACGACGACGCGACGATCCCGGTCTCCCGACTGATCGCCGCCGTGGGCATGGACGAGGTCGACGTCGACGTCACCACCTACGACGAGATCCACCTCGGGGCCTACGACCAGAAGCAGCGGCTGGCGGACATGGACGCCAACCACATCGAGGCGGCGCTGCAGTTCCCGAACGTCTTCCGCTTCGCCGGGCAGACGTTCTCCGAGCGCAAGGACAAGGAACTCGCGCTGCTGTGCATCAAGGCCTACAACGACTGGGCCATCGACGACTGGGGTGGCGGAGCCGGCAAGGGCCGGCTGCTGCCGGTCACCATCGTCCCGTTCTGGGACCGCGAGCTCGCCCGCGAGGAGCTGCTGCGCTGCGCCGCCAGGGGCAGCTTCCTGGTGAGCTTTCCTGAGAACCCGCACCCGCTGGGATTCCCGTCGTTCTACACCGACCACTGGGATCCGTTCTTCAGCGCATGCGAGGAGACCGACACCGTCATCAACATGCATATCGGGTCGTCGTCGCGCACCGCGCACGCCACGCCCGAGGCGCCGTACATCGTCACGTCGACGCAGACGTTCGTGAACAGCCAGGGCAGCCTGCTCGACCTGCTGTTCTCCGGGACGCTCGAGCGACACCCGAAGCTGAAGCTCAGCTACGCCGAGAGCCAGATCGGGTGGCTGCCGTACATCCTCGAGCGCGCCGACAAGCTGTGGGCCGAGCGCTCCGACAACGAGTTCGGCAGCAGCCTGCCGATCCCGCCGACGCAGTACCTGCCGGGCCGGGTGTTCTTCTGCATGTACGACGACGAGGTCGGCCTGCGCAACCGCGACCTCATCGGCATGGACCAGATCACCTTCGAGACCGACTACCCGCACGCGGACACCACGTTCCCGGAGACAGAGCTGGTGTTCGGCCAGATCTGCGACGCGGCCGGCCTGAGCAGCCAGGAGCGGTACAAGCTGGCCCGCGGCAACATCATTCGCGGTTATGGTCTGCAGCGGTACGGGCTGCGCTGAACCGGCGTGACCGCAAGGCCTGACACCGACGGCGGCCTCGTTACCTCGGGCCTCGACGGCCCGGATCTCGACGGCCCGGATCTCGTCGACCCTGGCGTCGTCGACCAGATCGCGGCCCGCCTCGTCCCCGGCAGCCGGGTGGCCGTCGGGGACGGGGCGGGAACGCCGCGCGCCTGTTGGTCCGCCCTCGCCGCGGCGGCGGCCGAGGTCGGGAACGTGGACCTGCTGCTCGGCTGGTCGTTCTGGCTGCCCGACCTGGACTGGAGCGTCTTCCGGTCGGTCACCACGATCATGGGCGGCCACCGGCTGCGGCCGCTGCTCGTCGACGGCACGGCGCGGTACGCGCCGGTGCGGTACGGCAGCGTCCCCGCCCTGCTGGCCGGCGCGCTGCGGCCCGATGTCGTGCTCACCTGCGCGCGTGAGTCCGGACGCGGACTGGTGCTCGGCACCGAGGTCTCGTGGCTGGAGCCGGCCATCCGCTACTGCCAGCACGTGTTCGTCGAGCTCAACCCGGAGCTTCCCGACGCGACCCGCGCCCCCGCCCTGCCGCCCGAGCGTGTCACGGTCCTGGTGGAGGCGCCGCGACAGCCGCTGCACCTGCCGGGCCAGCCGGCTTCCGAGGTCCACCACCGGATCGGAGCGATCGTCGCAGGGCTGCTGCCGCCGGACAGCACCGTGCAGTTCGCCCCCGGGTCCGTCGGCGCGGGGCTGCTCGGCAACCTCCGGCACCCGATCGCGATCGACTCCGGGGTGGTGACCGACGAGGTGGTCGAGCTCGACCGCCGCGGCCTGCTGCTCGGCACCCCGACCGCGGCCTACGCGACCGGGACGCGAGAGCTGTACGAGTGGCTGGACCGCCGGCCCGTCCTCGCCGGCGTCCAGACGACCCATGACGTGACCCGGCTGTCGCGGACCGAGCGGTTCTTCGCCGTCAACACCGCGCTGCAGATCGACCCCGCCGGCCAGGTCAACGTGGAGGCGGTGGGAGGCAGCCCGGTCGGCGGCGTCGGCGGTCACGCCGACTACGCCCTGGGGGCTTCGCGCTGCCCCACCGGCGCGAGCATCATCGCCCTGCCCAGCTCGCGCCGCGGCGTCTCGACACTGGCCGCGAGGCTGGACGCACCCGTCACCACCGCGCGTACCGACGTGGACATCGTGGTCACCGAACACGGCTACGCCGACCTGCGCGGCCTGGACGACCGTGCCCGGTCCGCCGCCCTCCTGCCGCTGTTTCCGGAAGGCGCCGCGGGCGCGAGCGGATGACCGCGGCAGCCCGGCCGCGTCAGATCTCCCGGGACGGCCGCGCGGCCGCGTGGCGGCCGGCCAGGTAGCCGAACGTCATCCCGGACGCGATCGGCGTCCCGCCGCCGACGTAGGCGCCACCGAGCACCGCGGCCGAGGTGTTGCCCGCCGCGTAGAGGCCCTCGACGACCGGGCCGCGGGCGCCCAGGACCTGGCCGTTCTCGTTGACGCGGCATCCGCCGTTCGTGCCCAGCGACGCCGGCCACTGCTGGATCGCGTAGTACGGCGGGCCGACCACCGGCTCCGGAGTCTCGGGCAGGGGGGAGCCGGCCCGCGACCGTACCGGCTGGAACTCCGGGTCGTCGCCCTTGGCGGCGTATTTGTTGTAGTGGAGGACCGTGGCGTCGAGCTCGTCCGGGTCCAGCCCGATCTTCTCCGCGAGGCCGCGCACCGAGTCCGCCCGCGCGATCCATTCCGGTGCCGGGTCGCCCGGCCGGACCGTCAGGATCTGGCGGCGTTCCTTCACGGTCCGGCCGAAGATGATCCAGGCGGGCGGAGTGTTGGGGTAGCCCGCGTACTCCTGGTCGAACGCGCCGAACGTCTTCGGGAAGTCGTTGTAGGTGTACCCGCCGTGCATGAACCGGCGGCCGTGGCGGTTGACGATGATCGATCCGGGGCCGAGCCCCTTCAGCATCTGCGGGAACGGCCTGCCGTCCGGGCCAAGGACGGACGGGTCGAAGGCGGCGCCGTTGCCCCAGTACGACCACATGTTGCCCATCCGCGCCTGCGCCTCCATGGCCATCAGATGCCCGTCGCCGGTGTTGCCGCCCGGCGACAGCGGCTTGATGTCGTAGCCGAAGTAGGCCAGCACCATGTCGCGGTTCCACTCGAAGCCGCCGCACGCCAGGATGACGCCGCGACGGGCGCCCAGGCGTCGGTCCCCGTCGGGCGTGGCGACCCGGACGCCGGCGACCGAGCCGTCCGCGGCCAGCACCAGCTCCTCGGCGGGCGACGACGTCCACAGCCGCACGCGGCGTTCCAGCAGGCCGGCGACGAGGGCGGAGACCAGGGCCGCGCCCTTGACACGGATGCCCTCCCGCTCGCGGCGGGCCAGTTCGTCCAGGTTCGCCGAGACGCCGCCGCGGCCGCTGAGGTCCTCCTGCAGGGTCGTCGACGCGCCCAGCGACAGCAGGGTGGAGCGCACGGCGATCCGGTCCGCCCATGCGCCCAGTGCCTCGCGGGCGGAGAAGGCGCACGGCTCGACGGTGCGGCTGAAGGCCTTGCAGCCGGGGACGCGGTCGCGGATGACCTCGTAGTAGTCGTGCAGGTTGGTGACGGGCCGCGTCCGCAGCGGCGTGTGCGCCTCCAGGTAGGCGAGCATCTCCGGTGCCGTGTCGACGAACACCTCGATCAGCTGGGGGTCGAGGGCCCGCCCGTCGGCGATCCGCGTGATGTACGCGATCGCGTCCTCACGGGAGTCGTCCAGCCCGGCCGGGGCGAGGTGGTGGTTGTTCGGGATCCACATGCCACCGCCGGAGACCCCGCTGGTGCCGCCGAGCGCGTCCTCCTTCTCGACGAGGACGACCTCCGCACCGCCGTCCGCGGCCAGCGTGGCCGCGGTCAGCGCCGCCGCGCCGGACCCGACGACGACCACGTCGGCGATCTCGGACCACTCCCCGGTGTTCGTGAGCACGCGGACCACTCTTTCGACGTCGAGACCTGGTCACCGTTCGCGGCGACGGCGCAGCCTGCTCGACTTCATAGGCCGGCCGCCGCCGGGCGGCACAGCGATCGGTCTCAGGAGATGAGACCGGCCCAGGAACAGGTCTGGATCTGTCGTCGGGCGGCGGACGCGGCCCGACGCGCGGCCCGGACGCGGCCTGACCGCCCGGTGACCGACTTCGTAGATCTAGGCCCAAGGGGGCGCGACGATGGCGAAGCCTCGCGCTCCCGGAGGCCGTCAGACAGACCCTGGACCTCGTGGCGGCGGGCGCACGTCCGCGGAGCAAACTTGGCGGGTAGGCGGGTAGGCGGGTATAGCGTGGTGCGGGGTTGGTCGATGGGTTTCGAGCGTGGGACGCAGGGCCGTGATCCGCCGATGGCGGCGACGCCGCGGATCGGGTTGCTGCATGAGTCGGCGCGGACTCGGGTGAGTCGGCTGGTCTTCCCGACTGGGAATGTGATCAGCAAGGAGCCGCTGGGACCGGGGGCGCGGCGGCGGTCGCGGCATGAGGTGGAGATCCTCGAGGGGCTGTCCGGGGTCGACGGGGTCGTACAGCTGGCGACGGGGGCGTCGTCGTGCCCGGGGTCGATTCTGACGGTTGATGTCGGGGGCACGGCACTGTCCGAGCGGATCATGCCGTGGGATCCGGTCGAGCTGGTCGGTCTGGCCGAGTCGCTCGCTCGTGCGGTGGCAGGGATGCACCGCCGTGGGGTGGTGCATCGAGACATCAACCCGGCGAACATCGTCGTGAGTGCCGATGGTCTGGCGTTCCTGATCGATTTCGCTGTGGCCACGACCTACGTGGCGGTCAAGCCGGCATTTCTGCACCACAGGGAGATCGTGGGGACGGTCGCGTATCTGGCGCCGGAGCAGACCGGTCGGACGGGGCGGCCGGTGGACCAGCGGGCCGATCTGTACGCGGTCGGGGCCACGCTGTACGAGCTGGCCACGGGTGCGCCGCCGTTCGGCGCGGGCGACCCGTTGCGGATAATCCATGACCATCTCACGCAGGTGCCGGTACCACCGGCAACTGCGAATCCGGCGGTACCGACGGGACTGTCGGCCATCATCATGCATCTGCTCGAGAAGGAGCCGGACGAGCGTTATCAGAGCTCCGACGGGCTGGCGCGTGACCTTGCGCTGATACGCGATGGCGCCACGGCGGTGCGCCCAGGCGAGCACGATCAGTCAGGGCGGCCGCTGATGTCGTCTCGGTTGACCGGGCGGGACCGGGAGATCGGGGAGTTGCGGGCGGCCTTCGCTGACGCGATGGCCGGCCGCTGCCCCGGGATTCTGCTTGGTGGCGTGCCGGGAGTTGGCAAGACGTCGCTGGCCACCGAGTTGCGGGCGATCGTCGCCGGTAGCGACGGCTGGTTCGTGGCGGGCAAGTTCGACCAGTACCGCCGTGACCACGAGTACGACGGGGTCTGGCAGGCTTTCCGGGCGCTGGGCCGGCTGTTGCTGGCCGAGCCGGAGGCCAGCCTGGTCGAGGTACGGGACCGGGTGCTGCGGGCGTCGGGACCGAATGCCGGGCTGGCCGCGGCGGTCGTGCCGGAGCTGGCAGCACTGCTGAAGGTTCCCCCGGACCCGGGGGATCCGACGACCATCCAGACGCGCGCGCAGCACAACGCCGTCGAGGTCCTGCGTGCCGTCGCCACCCGGAAACGGCCGGTGGTGTTCTTCATCGACGACCTGCAGTGGGCCGGGCGGACCTCGCTGGGTTTCGCCGACCTGATCCTCAGCGGCGAGGAGGAGGTCGAGGGGCTGCTGCTGGTCTGCGCGTACCGGGACAGTGAGGTGGATGCCGCCCATCCGTTGGCGCCGATGCTGTCCCGCTGGCGTCGCCTGACGGTCGGGCCGCGCCTGCTGCACGTGGACAACCTGTCCCCGGCAGGGCAGACGGCCATGGTGGCCGACATGGTGCGGCTGGCTCCGGAGCCCGCCGCCGAGCTGGCGCGGATGATCGCACCCGTCGCCGGCGGTAATCCCTACGACACGGTGGAGCTGCTCAACGCACTGCGCCACGACGGCATCCTGGTCCCCGGCGAGGGCGGATGGCGATGGGATCGGTCCACGGTGCGCCGCCGGGTCGCGGGGTCGGACGTGACCGGGCTGCTCGCCGACCGGGTGGCAGCATTGCCGTCCGCCACCCGCGAGGTGCTGACGGTGATGGCATGCCTGGCGGGACGGGTGGAGATGGATCTCCTGCAGGCCGCGACCGGGCTCGCGAGAGACGAGGTGGAGCGGCGGCTCGTAGCTGCCTTCACCGACGAATTTCTGGTGCTGGAGCTCGACGGGCGGCCCAGCGTGCGGTTTCAGCACGACCGGGCGCAGGAGGCCGTTCTGGCTGGCCTCGGCCCCCAGACGCAGCGCGCCGTGCGGTTGCGTCTGGCCCGGCGCCTGGGCAACCAGGACAGGTTCTTCACGGTGGCGGCTGAGCAGTACCTGCGCGTGGCCGACGCTGTGCATGCCGCGCCGGAGCGGCGGCTGATGGTCAGGCTGTTCCGGCGTGCCGCCGACGAGGCGTCGATGCTGAGCAACTACCCGCTGGTAGAGCGGCTCCTGACCGCGGTGGTGCCGCTGATCGACCCGACCGACACCGACCAGGTGATCACAGCCCGGACTGCCCGGCACGCCGCGCTTTACAGCCTGGGCCGGCTGGAGGAGGCGGATGAGGAATATCAAACCATCTGCGGGTTGTGTTCCCACCCGGCGCAACGCACGGCCGCCACCGCTGTGCAGATCAGCGGTCTCATCAACCGGGGTCGCGCCAGCGACGCGCTGCGGCTCGGTATCCAGGCATTACGGCACCTTGGCCTCGCCGTCCCCGACCGGGACGGGTTGGACCTGGAGATCGACCGCGGCCTCGACACGCTCTACCAGTGGCTCGACACGACCACCGAGGCCGACGACCTGTGCCGTCATGACATCACTGACCGGTCGCGACTTGGCACCATCCAGCTGGTCAACCGGCTCCTGCCCGCGGCGTTCATCTGCGACGACGCGATGATGGCCTGGCTGACCGTGACGATGCTGCGGATGTGGGCACGGGAAGGGCTGGACCGTACCCTGGTCGGCCCGGTCAGCCGGGCCGCGATTGTGACGATCAGGCGCAGACAGGACTACCACACCGGGTACCGCATGACGCGGCGGATCCTCGCTGTCAGCCAGGCGCATGGCTATGAGCCTGAGATCTGGCAGGCGCGGCACGTGTACCTGGCGACTGTCGGTCACTGGTTCGAATCGCTCGAGGACAACCTGCCCGCGGTGCGCCGCACGCTGGAAGGCCTCCTCCAGGCCGGTGATCTACAGCACAGCTGCTGGACCCACTACGTGCTGGTCTACAACCTGTTGGATTCCGCGCCATCGATCGAGATCTTCGCCGCCGAGGTCGACGAGGCGCTCGCGTTCGCCGTGCGCACCGGCAACAGAGACGCCGAGGAGATATTCCGGGCATGCCGCCACCTGGTGCAGGTGCTGCGCGGGGAGGTCGCCGACTCGGCAGCCGACGAGGCGGTCGCGCTGGCCCTGCTGGGCGCGGACTCTGTCGTCGCCACCCACCTGCACATCACCCGGGCGCTCGCCGCGGCCATTCTCGATCACCCGTCCGCGCTGGGCCGGCACGCGGCCGCCGCGATGCCGTTCGAGTCGCCCCTCGGGGCGGGCTACCCGATGGCGACGGCGCGTGTGTTGCGGGCGTTGGCGCTGGCGGCGCAGGCCCGCGAGGCGGACACGGGCCAGCGTGATGCCGTGCTGGCCGAGCTGGACGGGCTGGTGGCCTGGCTGGCCGGACGTGCGGCGGACGCGCCGGCCAACTTCGGCCACCTGCTGCGGCTGTTGGCGGCGGAGCGCGCCTGGGCGGTCGGTGACTTCCGCGGGGCGGCGTATGCGTTCGACGTGGCGCAGCGGGAGGCCTCGACGCGGGTGCGCCCGTGGCACCGGGCGCTGATCCTGGAACGTGCCGCGAGGTTCTACCTGGCCCATGGCTTGGAGGAAGCCGGTCGCGGGCTGCTGGCCGCCGCCCGGGGCCAGTACCTGGCCTGGGGTGCGACGGCGAAGGTCAGCCAGCTCGACTACGCCCACCCGACACTGCGGACCGAGCCGCCGGACGGCCTCTCGGCGGTCACTACCGGCAGCCTTGACCTGCTCGGTGTCGTCGCTGCTTCCCGGGCGTTGAGCTCCGAGACCAGCGTCGAGGGCCTGCGGGCCAGAGTCGTGGGCATCCTGTCCGAAATGACCGGTGCCACCGGCGTCCGCCTGCTGCCACTCGACCAGGGCGAGCGGACCTGGTCGGTGCCGGTGGACGGCGGTGGCACGGTCTCACTGGAGGAGGCCGGCCGGCGTCGGCTGCTGCCGCCCTCGATCGTCTGGTACGCCGAACGCACCCACCAACCCGTCGTCGTCGCCGACGCCACCCGTGACGACCGGTTCGCCCGCGACCCCTACGTCACCGGCCTGGACCGCTGCTCCTTACTGGCGATCCCCGTCATGATCCGGGGCGAGCTGCGAGCGATGCTCCTCCTGGAAAACCGGATGATCTACGGCGCGTTCACCGCCGACCGCCTGGAAGGGATCATGCTCATCGCCGGACAGCTCGCGGTCTCCCTCGAGAACGCCCACATCTACGCCTCCCTGGAACGCAAAGTCGCCGAACGCACAAACCAACTCGCCGCTGCCAACCGGCACCTCGCGCAGCTCTCGGCCACCGATGCGCTGACCGGGCTGGCCAACCGGCGACACCTCGACGAGGTCCTCGACGTCGCCTGGCACCGAGCCGAACGTCAAACCCTGTCCCTTGCCGTGGCCATGATCGATATTGACCACTTCAAGTCCTACAACGACTACTTCGGACACACGGCCGGCGACCAGTGCCTGCAGCGGGTCGCCGCCTGCCTGGCCGCTGGCATCCGTGACACCGACCTCGCCGCCCGCTACGGCGGCGAGGAGTTCATCGTCGTCATGCCAGGTGCCGACTCCGCCACCGCCACCCGCATCGCCCACCGGCTCCGCGGCGCCGTCGCCGAGCTGGCCGAACCGCATCCACTGGTTGCCGCGGGGATCGTCACCGTCAGCATCGGCACCGCAGCCGCCATCCCCACCCCTGACGACGACGGGGCAAGCCTCGTCGAGCTCGCCGACGCCGCGCTGTACCGGGCCAAGCATGCTGGACGCAACCGTGTGAAGACAGCACACCGACGCCTCACACCGCCATAGACCTACCCGGGCCAGCCGTAGGTCTCGTCGAGGGATTCTCAGTCCCCGCTTCGTCTTCCCGCCTGGTGGGATTCCCCGCGATCCGCGCGCGGCCTCCCGCTATGGTTGCGAAATGATCGAGAACTGGACGTCCGACGAGCTGGAGAAAGCTTTCCAGCTGCATGCGAGCACGGTAGACACCGCCGCGAAGTCAGGAGACTGGGAGCCTTTCGTCCAGCTGTTCGTGCCAGATGCGGTCTATGTCGACCCGATGGCCGGGCCCATGCGGGGCCATGCCGAGATCCGGCCCTGGGTCACCACGACACTCAGCACCTTTCCCGGTTCCGCCATGCACTATCCCGAGGCCTGGCATCTTCTGGACCCGGAGCGCGGGAGGGTGGTCTGCGAGCTGCGCAACGTACTGCGTGACCCGGGCGACGGCAGTGTATTCGAGGAAAACAACATCACCATTCTGGAGTACGCGGGTGACGGGCGGTTCCGCGGCGAGCGGGACATCTACGACTCGGCTCGGATGATCAGAATGATCGAGGCGTGGGGGCGTCGCTGCGTTGAGCTCGGCAGCCTGAATGACGACGAGCTGGCCTGGTTCGCCGCCGCCTATCCACACATCGTGGCGCAGCCCACCTCGTGAACCGCTCTTTGCGGAACGAGCTGTTGCGCCGGATCCCACTGAGCGGGAAGCTCGCCGGTCGACGTAGGGAGTTGGTCTAAAGTCCGCATCCGGTCAGATATAGAGTCCGGAGGTTCTTCATGTCCCGTGAAGAGGCGGTCAGGCTGAGTGCCGACGTCGTCGTCGTGGGTGGCGGTGCCGCGGGCTGCGCCGCAGCCATCTCCGCGCATGACGAAGGGGCCAACGTCGTCCTGTTGGAGAAGGAATCGGCGGACGAGGCTGGTGGGAACACCAGGGTCTCGGGCGGTGCCTGGTTCGACAATCGCGACGCGGAGCGGGCCGCGGCCTATCTGCGCGCGCTGTCCGGTGACCGGCCGTTACCGGAGCCGATCGTGCGGACCTGGGCGGAGCAGACTCGTCATATCTCGGGGTGGATCGAGAGCATCGGTGGGAAGGTCGAGCCGACCGGCAGCTACCCGCCGGAGTACCCGGAGCTCGACGGAAGTGACTGCTACGGCGGTTATCTCTGCGTCGACGGGATTCTCGGCGGGGGCAGGCTGTACGACTTACTGTCCGAGGCGGTGCGCAGCCGGGGCATTGACGTCCGCCACGGCACGCCCGCCAGCCGACTGGTCACGGACCCTGTCTCGGGTGCAGTGACAGGCGTCGTGGCCGGTGGCGAGGAGGAGGTGCGGGTCGACGCGCGTGGTGGCGTGGTGCTGGCGACCGGCGGGTTCGAAGCCGACTCCGAGATGGTGCGCACCTACCTGGGACTCGCGGACCCGCCGCTGTGGGGGAGTCTGGCCGCGACCGGCGACGGGCACCGCATGGCGATGAAGGCGGGCGCGGACCTGTGGCACATGGACAACATGATGGCCGTGAACGGAATGGCGCCACCTGGTTCCCGGCACGGCTTCTTCGCGATGTTCCTGCACGCGAACGGGTACCTGTGGGTGGCCCCGGACGGGAGCCGTTTCGTCAACGAGACTCCGCCGACTGGGCACGGCCAGGCCCGCCTGCACGGTCGCTACGAGTTGTTCCCTCGGCTGCCCATGCATGTGATCTTCGATGAGCGGACCCGCCTGGCTGGTCCCATCAGCCCGTCTGCCCAGATGCTCGCCGTGGGCTGGCGGGTGCTCATGGAAGGCTACCGCTGGAGCGACGACAACTCGGCGGAGATAGCCTCCGGCTGGATCCACCGCGCTGGCAGCCCGGCCGAGCTGGCCAGCCTGCTCGGCATCGACGGGGACCTGCTCACGCAGACCATCGACCGCTACAACGCCGCCTGCGCCGCCGGGCGCGACGACGCGTTCGGCCGCCCTGCGAGCACACTCGTCCCGGTCGATCAGCCTCCGTTCTACGCGTACACCGCGAAACCGCTGCTGGCGTGGACCAACGGCGGCCCGCGCCGCGACGAGAACGCGTGCGTGCTTGATCCGTACGGTGCCGTGATCCCCGGCCTCTACGCGGCGGGCACCGTGAGCTCCACCTACAGCTGGTGCAAGGACGGTGGCTTCCATATCGCCGACGCCATCGTGTTCGGCCGGATCGCCGGACGCCACGCCGCGGCCCGGTCCGCCAACCGAAAGTAAGGAGAATCGATGACGACAACCGATGAGAAGGAAGAACCGCCGGCCTTAGAACGTCTGGCAACCACCCCGACGAGGCTGGGACACCTGGCCTTTCAGTTCCGGCCCGGCGATCGCGAGCTCGCGGTCCGCTTCTTCCAGCTGCTGGGAGCACGGATTCGTGAATTCCCGAACCCGGGCTCCACGGACCCGATCTATATCGCGGCGATGAATTCCGCGGAGCCGGACGAGCCCAGCGACGTCATTTATCTGTTCGCGCTCAAGCCGCAGCAGGCCGCCCTTGAGGCCGCGATAGCCGAGGCTCTCGGGCTCGGAACCGACCATGAGCATCCCGCGGTTGACCCGTTCGTCAAACACCGCGAGACCTGGCTGGAGTCCTACCTGCACTTCGGGCTGCGTTTCGACTCGCTTGAGGAGCTCGAGGCGGCGGTCGAGCGGCTGCGCGCGGAAATCGCGGCGGACCCGGAGTTCGGCGCGCGTGTCCTGGACCTGCGTCCGCTGAAGGCCCGCGGCGAGGATCGGGACACCGAGATCGCGGAGCGCATGGCGGCGTCCCCGGTCTTCGCCGAGGCCGGATACGCCTACGGCCGCAACGGCGTGCAGGTCCACATCCGCACCGACCTGTTCGTCGCCGGGCTGGGCCTGTTCGGCTCGATCGTCGAGCTGGACTACGTCTTCACGGGCCCCGGCCGCGAGCGTAACGCCTTCAACTCGCTCTGAGCAGGAGGCCACAGCGCTGTCTCGCGGTGCCGGCGTGATCGACCTGCGGGCCGACGAAGCAGCCGGCCGCAGAGCATATGACGGTGAAACGACGGAGAGTGCAACGACGGAGAGAGGCACGCCGTGGTGGGTGGCGAGGTGTCGGGTGATGTCGCCGGTGCTACGGCGGTTGTCGTCGGAGGAGCCAGCGGGATTGGCGCGGGGATCGCCGCCGAGCTCGGCCGACGGGAAGCACGTGTGATCCTGGCGGACATCGCGGCCGACCGACTGGAAAAAGTCCGCGAAGAGCTGGTGGCTGCGGGCTCAACGGTGGAAACCGCGGTGGTCGACGCCACGGACGCCGAGGCGGTCGAGCGCCTCGCCGTGGACGTGTTCGCCCGGCATGGCTCGGTGAAAGTACTGGTCAACGCGGCCGGCGTCGAACTGACCGGGTACGTCTGGGACACCCCGGTCGAGCAATGGCGTCGACTGATGTCGATCAATCTTGACGGCGTGTTTCACGGTATCCGCTCGTTCGTGCCACGGATGGGGGCCGATCCACACCGGTCCTATGTGGCCAACATCGCGTCCATCGGCGCAATGGCAACGTCCCGGATGCAAGCCCCCTACGTGGCAAGCAAGCACGCGGTCCAGGCTCTGACCGAGGTGCTGCACGTCGAGGCAGCCGAGGCATTTCCACAGATCGCGGTGAGCGTGGTGAACCCCGCCCCCGTCGCCACCCGCATCTTCACCGAGGCGGTGGCGAACGGTCCCGGCGCGAAACAACGACGTGCGGAGATGGCGAAGATGATCGCCGCGGGTATGCACCCGACAGAGGCCGGCCGACGGATCGTCGAACAGATCCTGGCGGGCAGGTTCTGGGTGTCCAGCCATCCCGAACTGTTCGCCGCGGCCGCGAAGCGGCGCGCCGAACAGCTCGCAACCCTGTCCCTCCCGGTGGTACCGCCGCCAGGCGGATGATCCGATTGTCGGCGTCCCGAGACGTTGATTCCGCTGACGGTAGACAGCAAGGGCCACACCGCCTCCACGGAATCATCGAAGGCAATTACCTGCTCACAGCCCTGGGGAATAACGAGATCTCCCACAGCTCATCCCGTATGACCCGCGCGCCGACGCGGCCGCCGTCCCGGATCCGAGCGAAGCCACCTGACACCCGCGCCACCCGCGCTGTCGCGTTTCGCCTAGCCGGGGTGCCCGAGGATGTCGGCGTCGTGGGGTTCGACGACCCTCAAGCGCCGGCTTGACGAACGCGGATAGCGGAAGGCCCCCACACCCCGCCGCCGACAGGAGGAGCGCGGATGAAGCATCATGAGCTCGCCGTCGACATGGCCGTGCGGCGCTATTCACGGGCTGAGGGAGCCTGCGCCGTCGTCCTGATCGGTTCGGTCGCTCGTGGCGACGAACGGCCGGACTCCGACGTCGACCTCTACCTCGTGGTGACGGAGAACTCGTACCCCGACTACGTCTCCAGCGGACGGCTCGCCTTCGTCGACGGCGCGAGTGACATCTACGACGGCGCGTACTTCGACGTCAAGGTGATCACCGTTGACCAGCTGCGGCTGGCGGCTCAGGCGGCGGATGATCCGATGCGCGCCTCGTTCCAGGGGGCCCGCCGGCTGTGGGCGGTGGAGGAGTCCGTCGGGACGGATGTCGACGAGCTCGTTGCGGCGATCGTCACCCCTGTCGAGGAGCGCTGGACCCGCCACGAGGCGGCCTTTATCGCGCAGGCGCGCCTGCACGCCTTCTACTTCCTCGACCAGGGGGAGAAACTCGACAACCAGTTGCTGCGTAGCCATGCCGCGGTGCACTTCGCGTTCTCGGTGGGCCGCGCCCTCCTGGCGCGCGGTCGGGTGTTGTTCGCGGGTCCGAAGTACCTGGAAAAGCAGCTCGAAGCGTTGGCCGGAAGTCCACCCGACATCGTGGCCCGGCTCCGAGCGGTCGTGACGACCCCGACAGCCAGGGCCGCCCTTGACCTGCTGGTCGACGTCGAGACCGGTTACTCCTGGCCACTCGCCGCCGAGCAGACGACGGCGCGTTTCATCGAGGACAACGAACTCGCCTGGCTGACGGGGGTGACGCCGCCGGAGTACCGCTGACCCGGGGAGCGCCGACGTGGGCCGCGCTTCGCGTCCGTGGTCCGGACAGCTCGCGGCCACGGCGGAGGTCAGCGCACCTGGCGGAAGAAGCCGCGTACCTCGTCAACGAACGTGGCCTGCTGCTCGAAGGCGGCGAAGTGGCCGCCGCGGGCCTGTTCGTTGAACCAGCGGAGGTCGGTGATGCGGGACTGTGCCCAGCGTCGCGAGACGCAACCCCGCACAGCGATCTTGTGCGGCAACCATTGTTGCCGGTCGTGCAGCGCCAACTATCCCATTAACTCGTGAGGTCCTGGGGGGTTGTGATGATGCCGGTGGGCGCGTCCAACAGATGGGACCCCTCGGCGAAGTGCGTGTAGGAGGGGTCGGTCCGGTCACGTATCGCTTCCATCGCGGGGCTGTTCGTTGCATCCACCGCATGCTGGATGTCGCCGCGGTATTGGCGATCTACGATCCGCCACGAGCCATCGCTTCCCCGCGTCCAACGATCCAGGTAGCGCCCCCGTTCAACGAGATCGAGGACGCTGCCGGCCTCGTCGGGTTTCATGCGTAAGCACACCGTGACGTATGCCTCACTTACCGCACTGCTGGCGCTCAGGTCAAGCTGAGTGAGGATGTTGGTGATTTGGTGCGAGTGCGCCGCCATTCCTGCCTGAAGACGCCAGACCCACTCACGAAAACCTTCCGCGGTGCCGACAAAGTGTTCGCCGTAGTCGATTCTTGCCCCCGGCTCGAAGACGGTGCCATACAGTGTGGCATCCATTCGGTCAAGGCTTCGGCAGTAGCGATATAGGCCTTCGGCGATGGCCTGCTTGGCTAACAGTTCGTCGACGGTCACCCCTTCCGAGTCGGCGGCGGCCTTGCCGTACTTGTAGGCGCGCTGCTCGTACCGCTCGGTGATCCGCCATCCGCCAGCCGTGCGCACCAGGGTGTCGCGGTACCAGAGCCCGCAGAAGTACACGACCTCCTCGTCGCCGTCGCCGGCGCTCCGTCCGCCGAGGACCATCGGGTTGAAACAGGCGGTACGAGCGGTCGCGTCGTCGCCGCGCACCTCGACGTAGCTCTGGCCCAGCAGGTGCTGCGTCCGCGCATAGGGGCCGTCCACCCCGAGGAACCGGTCCAGGAACGCACTGATGGCCGGCAGGTCCCCGCGGATCCCACCCATCTCGGTGTAGTCGATCACGGCGTCGGCGGTGAACACCCGGTCGAGGGCGTCCCAGTCGCGGCTGTCGATCGCCTCCGAGTACGCCGCGATGACCTGCTGGATGGCGAGGCGGTCGAGCGCCTCCGCCAGGGCCGGTGGGAGCTCGTTCACTGTCATCGAGGTCCTCCTCGTCCGGTCGGGACGCCGCCCTTGTCCCGCAGGACCGCGGGGCCGCCGTCACCGACGCCGTGGCGGTCACAAAACCCTGGCGCGCTCATCCGCGTCAACCCGAGCTATCGCGGCCGGCGACGTTGAGCCGAGACTGCGATCGTCTCCGAATCCCGCTCGGTCGACGGGAAGCTGCACGCGGCGGCGTCCCGGCCATGCCGCCCACCTCGACCGCCAGCCGGGCGGCGCGGCGGGCGGCCGAAGAGCTGGGCGACGCGGAACTGACCGCCCGCCTGATCGGCGCCTACGACGTGCCAACGATCTGGACGCGCGTCGATGATCCGGAACAGGCCGCGCAGGTCGTCACGGCGGCGGAGCGTGCCCTGAGCACACTCCCGCCCGGCGGGCACGAGAAAGTCCGGGCTCGGCTGCTGGCCACGATCGCCGTGGAGTCGCGCGGTACCGCGCGGCGCGCGGACCGCAGGCGGCCCGGCAGGCAGAGGAGATCGGCCAGCACGCGCGCGCCGCTGACCGCCTCGCCGAACGCCCGAACCGTCGCCAGATACGTCAGCCGTACCACCATGAACTACGATCATGGACTGCTGTGGCGGGCAGCGAAGTTGCAGGTCAACGGCCCGAAATTGAGTTCTGGCACGGTACAGGCGCATCAACCGTTCTCGGAGACAGTGCCTGAATTCTTGGATTGTCCGGTTCTGCGGCGCGCCTGGCGGGATGCAGCGAATGCTATCTGTCGGTCACCGCCGAATGCGCGACAGGGCCGTATTCTTGACGGGTGAACGTGGTCGCTGCGCTGATCACCACGGGTACAGGAAAATGTTCTTGGGTGTCCCGGGCAGCCGATGGGCCTGCGATGCCGGTGAGCTCGCTTGACAGGATGGCGATCGGCCGACTAGGTGAAGCGTTCCCGATTTTGTAGACAGCTGTCGGGCATGGCGCTTCACCGGTCACGCTCGCGAACCGGAAGCTCAGACGACGGCGGGTCTGTCCCACTGGCTGGGACTGGCCCGACTAGGGTGCAAGCGCGGCCATAGCATGTCTGCGTTCCCGTCAGGACCGTCGGTTTCGGCCGTGTCGGAGCCGCGATCGCCTCGGAGGCGGACGTACCAATGCTCGAGCATGGCTCCGGTCCGGGTGGGTCCTCCAGGAAGTCACGGTGCCCAGAGGAGTGGCCGGTGGGCGCTTTCCCGCTGGTCGGCAAGACCCCAAGGCAACAGGCCGACAACGGCTTCAGCTGAACCCAGCGCGGTTCCAGCTCACCGCATCCATAATGAGGAGACGCTGATGGCTCCGAGCGCCCCGCCCGCTCCCACCCCCGCGCACGACACCACAGTCGATCTGGTCGTCGTCGGCTCCGGAACCGGGATGGCCGCCGCGCTCGCGGCTCACGAGCTCGGCCTGGACACGCTGATCATAGAGAAGACCGGCTATGTCGGCGGTTCCACGGCGCGCTCCGGCGGAGCCTTCTGGATCCCCGCGAGCTCCCTGCTCGCCGAGGAGGGCGCGGTCGACACGCCAGAACGCGCTGGCAGATACCTGCGAGCCGTGGTCGACGGCAGCGCACCTGAGGAGCGCTGGGCGGCTTTTCTCAGCGCCGGTGATGAGACCGTTCGCATGCTGCAGCGGACGACATCCATGCGCTTCATGTGGAGCAAGTACTACGCCGACTACCACCCCGAGCTGCCCGGCGGCGCCGCCACCGGCCGCACCTGCGAATGCCGGCCCTTCAATGCCAGCGTGCTGGGCGCTGAACGCCGTCGGCTACGTCCGGCCGTGCTGGAGTCGCCGGTTCCCATGCCGATCACCGGTTCGGACTACAAGTGGATGAACCTCATGGCGAAGGTTCCCCGACGCGGCCTGCCGCGTGTCATCCGTCGGGCAGCGCAGGGCATAGGCGGGAAGCTGATCGGCCGGGAGTACACCGCCGGGGGGCAGGCGCTCGCCGCCGGCCTGTACGCGGGAGTCCTGCGGGCGAAGATCCCGGTGTGGACCAAGACGTCGATCCGGCGGCTGACCACCGAGAACGGCCGGGTGACCGGTGTCGTCGTCGAGCAGGACGGGCGCGAGGTCACGGTCGGCGCGCGGCGGGGGGTGATCCTCGCGGCCGGTGGGTTCGACCACGACATCGCGCAGCGCCGGAAGTTCCAGTCAGAGGCGCTGGAGCCGGGCTGGAGCTTCGGCGCCGAGGGCAACACCGGCGACGGCATCCGGGTGGGCCAGGACGTCGGAGCCGATGTCGATCTGATGGACCAGGCCTGGTGGTTCCCGGCTGTCGCGCCGATGCCGGGGCGCGACCCCTTGGTGCTCCTCGCGGAGCGGGCACTGCCGGGGTCGTTCATCGTGGATGGACGCGGGCAGCGGTTCGTCAACGAGGCGACGGACTACATGTCTTTCGGTCAGCGAGTTCTACGGCGTGAGCGCGACGGCGATCCCGTCGGCGCCATGTGGATAGTGTTCGACCAGCGGTACCGCAACAGCTACGTCTTCGCGGGCGCGTTCTTTCCACGCATGCGGCTGCCGGAAAGCTGGTACAAGGCTGGCATCGCCCACCGGGCCGACGACCCGGCTGCCCTGGCCCGGAGCGTGGGGCTACCGGTCGAGGACTTCGTCGACACGTTCCGGCGGTTCAACGATCTCGCGTCGGCCGGCGCCGACGACGACTTCGGCCGGGGGAGCAGCGCCTACGACCGCTACTACGGCGACCCGACCGTCGTCCCCAACCCGAACCTGCGAGCGCTCGACGGGCAGCTGTACGCGGTGCGGCTCGTCCTCGGCGACCTCGGCACCTGCGGAGGGCTCCGGGCCGACGGCCACGGCCGGGTTCTGCGCTCCGACCGGACCCCGATCGAGGGGCTGTACGCGATCGGCAACACCGCGGCGAACGCCTTCGGCACGGTGTACCCGGGCGCCGGTGCCACCATCGGCCAGGGCATCGTGTACGGCCTGATCGCGGCCAGGCACGCCAGCGGCGCGCCGGCGCCTGCACCGGCCCCCGCCGACGCCCGGGCCGCTCGATGATCCAAAGCTGGAGTTCAGCCGCGACATTGCGGAGTGCCACGCCGAACCCGTGCTGAACGGGCAAAGCTCGAACACCAGCTTAATGATCTACGTGGCCGGGGGTGGCGGGTGCCGAACCCGCCCCCCACCCCCGCCTCGCGCCGCTGCCCGGGGCCGCGGCCGTGCGCAACCCGCTCACGCGACGCCCATACCGAGCGCCTGATCCGTCCCGTCAGGCGCCGTGTCGTCGACGAGCGGGAAGTGGCAGGCGACGAAGTGTCCGGGCCGGATCTCGCGGGTCTGTGGGACCTCGTCGCGGCAGATGTCCTGCGCCAGGGGGCACCTCGGGTGGAACCGGCAGCCGGCCGGCGGGTCCATCGGCGACGGCAGCTCGGATGGAGCCCTGCTGGCCGTGTGCCCGATCCGCTGGTCGGCTCCGACCCGAGGCACCGAGCCGATCAGTAGCTGGGTGTAGGGATGGGCCGGCTCGGAGATCAGCGCGTCGGCGCTGGCGACCTCGCAGATCCGGCCGAGGTACATGACCACGATCCGGTCGCTGATGTTCCGCACCACCGACAGGTCGTGGGTGATGAACAGCAGCGTGAGCCCGTAGCGGGCCTTCATGTCCTCCAGCAGGTTGAGGATCTGCGCCTGCACCGAGACGTCCAGCGCCGACACCGGCTCGTCACAGACCACCAGCTCCGGCTCCAGGACCAGCGCCCGCGCGATGCAGATGCGCTGGCACTGGCCGCCGGAGAACTGCCGCGGCCTGCGGTGCCCGACGGCCGTCGGGTCGAGGCCCACCGCGTCGAGAACCTCGTCGACCCGGCTGTCGATCTCGTCCTTCGGGTGGCCCCAGATCCGCAGCCCCTCGGCGACCAGGTCGTGCACCTTGCGCGTCTCGTTGAGAGACGAGATCGGGTCCTGAAAGATCATCTGAATGCGCGGGCGGATTTTGCGCAGCGCCTCGCCGCGCAGGTCGGTCAGCTCGATCCCGTCGAAGCGGACGGACCCGTCGGTCGGTGCGGGCAGCTGGAGCAGCGCCCGCCCGGTGGTGGACTTGCCGCAGCCCGACTCGCCGACCAGGCCGAGCGTCTCGCCCCGGCGGATGTCGAAGCTGACGTCGGAGACGGCCTGCACTGCCCTGCCCTGCCCGGCCGGGTACTCCACGACGAGATGCTCGACCCGGACGAGGGTGCCCTCGTCCGCGTCGCGCAGGTGGGCGGTGCCGATGCCGGCCATCAGACGGTCACCTCATCGTGCGTGTGGTCCGTCGCGCGACGCGCCACGCGCGGCGAGGACGTAACAGGGTGGATGCAGCGGAACTGGTGGGTCCTCGACGCGGCGCGCGGCGCGGTGTCGGAGTCGGTGCTCGCCAGCGGCGGCGGGGCGCCTGTACAGCTGTCGTCCGCGTAGCCGCACCGGGGGGCGAACCGGCACCCGGCCGGCGGCGTGACCATGTTCGGCGGACGTCCCCCGATGGCCAGGAGCCGGGTGTGGCTGGGGTGGTCGAAACGCGGGATCGAGCTGAGCAGCGCCTCGGTGTAGGGATGCTTGATGTCCTGGAACGTCTCCGCCGCGGGCGCCGACTCGACGAACTGCCCCGCGTACATGACGGCGATGCGGTCCGCCATTCCGGACACCACCCCGAAGTCATGGCTGATGAGGATCATCGCCATGCCGTGTTCCCGCTGCAGTCTGGCCAGCAGCTCCAGGATCTGCTTCTGCACGGTCACGTCGAGCGCGGTCGTCGGCTCGTCCGCCACGAGCAGCCGTGGTTCGCAGGCCAGGGCGATCGCGATCATTACCCGTTGCCGCATGCCGCCCGACAACTCGTGCGGGTACTGGTCGAGGCGTCGCCTCGGCTCGGAGATGCCGGTCTCCGCGAGCAGATCGAGCGCGCGTGCGGTCGCCTGAGCCTTGGACAGGCCGAGGTGGTAGCGCATCGATTCGGTGACCTGGGCGCCGATTTTCTTCACTGGGTTGAGCGAGGTGGACGGGTCCTGGAAGACCATGGCCATCTCGGTGCCCCAGAAGTGCTTCGCCTCCAGCGGGGACAGGGCGCGCACGTCCCGTCCGTCGAACAGGACGCGGCCCTCGGGCACGCGGGCCGAGGCCGGGAGCAGGTTCATGATCGTGCGGACCAGGGCCGACTTGCCCGACCCGGACTCGCCGACGATCCCGAAGGTCTCGCCCACGCCCAGGTCGAAGGACACGCCGTCCACCGCTCGTAACGGGCCCTGCTCCGTCGCGAACCGGGTATGCAGGTTGTCCACCCGCAGCAGGGGGGCGGGTTCCGCCTCGGCCGACGTGCTCATTGGACGTTGTCCCCCTTGCTGATCGGGCGGCCGTTCACAGCTTGCTCTCGCGGTGGCTCATCCTGCGTTGCGCTTCCTCGCCGACCTGGTTGAGGGCCAGGATGGTGAGGAACAGGGCGATGGCAGGGCCGAACACCAGGTGCGGATACGTACGGAAGTCCTGCTGCCCGGAGCTGATCATGTTGCCGAGCGTCGGGAACGGCGGCGGGATGCTCAGGCCGAGGAACGACAGCGAGGCCTCGGCGACGATCATGACCGCGACCATGGTGAAGCCGTAGGCGAGCAGCGGGCGGACGACCAGCGGCGCCACCTCGCGCAGCAGGATCCGCAGGCTTCGGGCGCCCTGAGCCCGGGCCGCCAGGACGAACTCGCGCTGCGCGATCGTGAGGGTGTGCGCCCGGGCGAGCCGGACGTAGACCGGGATGGTCACCACCCCGAGTTCGAGCGTGATCGTCCAGGTGCTCGGCCTGAGCGCCGCCGCGAGCGCAATGAGCAGGATGAGCGGCGGGAAGGCCAGCGTGGCGTCGGTGAAGACGCCGACGGCGGTGTCCACCGACCGGCGGAAGTAGCCGGCGAGCAGCCCGACCGTCCCGCCGATGATGATCCCGATCGCGACGCTCCCCAGGCCGACGATCAGCGAGACCCGGAAGCCGAAGACGATGCCGCCGAGGATGTCCAGCCCCTGGCGGTCGGTGCCGAGCGGGTGCCCGGAGAAGAGGTCGGGGCTGGCGAGGATCGGCGCGTCGAACGTCTTGGACGAGTCGCGCGCCTCCGCCAGGGGCAGCAGGTTCGCGAGGACCGCGGCGAGCACGACGACCGCGAGCCAGCCCAGGGCCAGCCAGAGGCCGAGCCGGTGATGGGGACCGTACCGGCGCCTCCCGGCGACGTCGGCCGCGACTGGCTCCTCGGTCGTCGCGGGGCCGTCCGGCGCGCCGGTCGCGCGCCGTTCTTGGACGTTGGTCTCAGGCACCACGGCGGATCCTCGGATCAAGGTAGCTGTAGGCGACGTCAACCACGAGGTTGACCAGGACGTAGAACGTCGCGACGACCAGCACACACCCCTGGACGACCGGGAAGTTCTTGCGGGTCACGCTCTCGAAGACCAGGTTGCCGAGACCTGGCAGGTTGAAGAGCGACTCGATGATCACACTGCCGCCGATGAGGCGGCCGAGGCTGACGCTGACCACGGTCACGAGCGAGAACAGCGACGGGCGCAGCGCGTCGCGCACCATGATGCGCCACGCCGGCATTCCCTTCGCCCGCGCGGCCAGGATGAAGTCCTCGCCGAGGGTGTGCAGCAGGTCGCTGCGCAGCACGCGGGTGAACACCGCCGCCTCGGTGAGGGCGAGGGCGAGCACCGGCAGCACCAGCGACTTGATGTTCCCGCCGACGGACTCGCTCAGCCGGGTGAATCCCTGGGTGGAGAAGTCGGGGAACGACGTGTACGCCAGCGCGGCCAGCCCGAGCAGCACCACGACGGCCAGGGCCGGGAGGACGAGGCCGCGCCGGCCGGCGGCCAGGCCCTGGTGTCGCGCCTGTCGGACCAGCGAGCGAAGGACCGCGACGGCTCCCAGGGCCAGCACGACGGCGAGGAGCGTCTTCGCCACGGTGGCCTGGAAGACGCACAGGTACACCAGCAACAGGCCGCTGAGGAAGGACGGGATGGAGATCCAGGCGAACGACACGCCGGTGAGGGCGCGGTCGCCGATCGTGTCGCGCCGGGCGCCGGCGACCAGGGCCGCCGGCACCGAGATCGCCACGGCGACGACCAGGGCGAGGATCGCGAGCTCCAGGGTCACGGGCGCGCGTTGCAGCATGATGTCGACGACGGACTGCCGCGGCGGGAACAGCGAGTTCCCCAGGTCTCCGTGGAGCAGCCGGCCGAGGTAGTCCAGGTAGCTCTCGAACACCGGCCGGTCCAGGCCCATCAGATGCCGGGCCTGCGCGTAGTCCTCCGGTGAGGCCCCTGGGCCGAGCGCGGTGGCGGCCGGGTCGCCGGGGACGAGCTGCAGCATGAAGAAGGCCGCGGTCACCACGACGAACAGGACGAACAGCAGGCGAAGCACCCGCCGGCCGATTGAGGTGAACCGGGGCGCCACGGTTCGTTTTCGTGTTCTGGGTGCCGCCCTGGTGTCCTGGACGGTCGTCGAGCGGAGGCCGCTGTCCTGGGCCGGCGCTTGCGTCATGTTCTCTCCCGATCCCCGCCCGCGCGGACTGGGTTCTCCGCGCGTTCACCGCGGCGCGGCACTTCACAGTGGACGAGGTCGTCCACGCATACATGGGTCTCGTCCCAGCGGTTGGAACGGCCGCCGGAGGGGCCGCCTGACGGGTCGATCGGCGACCAGGACGGCCGGTTTGTCACTCTGTGTAGAGATTACGGACCGTTAGCGCAGCCCAGCGTACGCTGGGCCCGCTCGTCCGGCTACTGCCCCTCGAGCGGCACCCCAGATCTTCTGGTGACGCCCTCCGCGGTGGGCTGACCTGTCCCGATGGATGGGAGAGGTCGGTATACGCGCTGGCGGAGCGTGGCAAGCATGGGCGCCTGGGTCTCGGTGGCTCGATGTTCGGAGAGGGAGTCAGCAGTGCGAAAATTAGTAAGCGCCATAGGCGCCGCGGTCACGGTGAGTCTTGCCGTCACTGCCTGTGGCGGCGGGGGCGGTTCCGCCTCGGGTGGGGTCGCGGGCGGGGGAGCGTCCGCGCCGGCCGCGGACGGTGTCTGCACCCCTGACAAGGTGGGTGGCGAGCTCACCTACGCCCCGACCGTGCTGGCGACCTCTCTCGATCCCTATTCCGCCCTGGGCGGCACGGCGCAGACCGGACCGGAGGAGCTGGCGATCTACGGCTCGCTGCTGCGGTTCGACGAGAAGACCGGCACCTTCGAAGGCGAGGTCGCTCAGGGGATCACGCCCAACGCCGACGCGTCGGAGTGGACGCTCAAGCTGCGCCCCGAGGCGAAGTTCGGCAACGGCGACCCCGTCGACGCCGCGGCTGTGAAGGCCTCCATCGAGCGCTACATCGACCCGAAGGGCACGTCCCGCATCAAGGGCGAGGGCAAGTACATCAAGAGCATGGAGGTCGTGGACCCGCTCACCCTGAAGTTCGTCCTGGACGCGCCGTGGGGCTTCTTCCCGCTGGAGCTGAGCGCCGGCGGCGGCGCCGTCGGCGCCATGGGCATGGTGCAGAACGTCAAGGTGCTCAACCAGGTCGGTGTAAGCGCGTTCAGCCAGAACCCGGCCGGCGGTGCGGCGGGCCCGTACGAGGTCGAGTCCTGGAACGCGCCGCAGCAGGTGGTCCTCAAGGCGAAGAAGGACTGGTGGGGTGGCCCGGTCTGCATCCAGAAGCTCACGTTCGTCGGGCTGACGAATGCGCAGGCCCGCGTCGACGGCATGGCGTCCGGAGACGTACAGATGTCGACCCTCTCGCGTGACCCGGTGCTGATCGCCAAGACGATCAAGGAGTACCCGTACGCGTCCACCGTCGACCAGGGCAACAGCATGGTGGAGTTCAACGTCACCAACCCGGAGCTCTCCGATCTGCGGGTCCGCCAGGCGATCGCGGCCGCGATCGACCCGAAGGTGATCAGCAATCGTGCGTTCGGCGGGCAGGCACTGGCCGGCTCGGGCCTCGTCTACCCCGTCGAGGAGGCTGGCATCACCAAGGGAACCCAGGGCCTGCCCTACGACCCGGCCAAGGCGAAGCAGCTCGTGGCGCAGCTCAAGGGTGAGGGCTTCAAGCTGACCTTCGAGATGCTCGCCGGGTCGTCACCCGCCAGCAACGTCCAGGCCGCCATCGCCATCAAGTCGCTGCTGGACGCCGCGGGCTTCTCGATCACGGTCACGCCGATCGACACGGCCCAGGCGATCAGCCGGGTGTACTCGACCCGCAACTTCGACATGTGGCTCGGGGGCCAGGTCGGCCCGCTGGCGACCGAGTTCGCGTCGCTGTTCCGCTTCAACAGCCAGAACCTGGCCAACCCGTACGGCTTCAAGGACCCGGCCTTCGACGCGACGCTGGTGCCGCTGCGCGCGGCGAAGACCACCAGCGAGCTGCTGGCCGCGATGAACGGCGTGCAGCAGGAATGGAACAAGAGCATTCCCGCCGTCGCCTACACGTCCGACCAGGCCGTGCTGGTCTGGGCGAAGAACGTCCACGGCCTGTACTTCACCCGCGGCATCACGCCGTACTTCAACAAGGCGTACATCACCAAGTAGTGCTCACCGCCGTGGTGCCGGCGTCCGCACGCGGACGCCGGCACCACGCTCTCGCCCGCACCGAGGAGAACGGTGAACTTCGACCTGACCGACGAGCAGCGCGCCCTGGTGGACCTGGCCGGCCGCATCGCGGACGAGCGTTTCGCGCCGCGCGCGCTCGAATGGGACCAGTCCTACTCCTTCATCCCGGACGAGGACCGCGCGTTCCTCGCCGAGCAGGGCTTCCTGGGAATGACCCTGCCGGCCGACGTCGGCGGTGGCGAGGCGGACCTGCTCGACGCGCTGCTGGTCATCGAGCAGCTCGCGAAGCGGAACCAGGTCGCCAGCTTCCAGGTGTTCGAGGCCACCACCGGTGCCGCCCGGGTCATCGACCTGCACGGCACACCGGAACAGCGAAAGCGGTTCCTGCCCGACATCGTCGGTGGCACCCGGACCATGGCGGTCTCGATCTCCGAGCCGGACGCCGGCTCGGCCGCCACCGACCTGACCACCCGCGCCCGGCGCGACGGTGACCACTACGTCCTCAACGGCGTCAAGCGGTGGTGCTCCGGCGGCGGGCACGCCGAGCTCTACCTGGTATATGTACGGCTGACGGACACCCCCGGCGCCAAGGGCATCGGAGCGATCGTCGTCGAGGCCGGCACCGAGGGCTTCACCTATGGTCCCCAGGAACGCATGATGGGCTTCCACGGGATACCGTCGGCCGATTTGTTCTTCGACGACGTCCGGGTGCCCGCCGAGAACCTGGTCATCGACGCGGGTGGCTTCGGCAAGCTCTTCTCGACGTTCTCCATCGAACGTCTGGGTAATGCCACCCACAGCCTCGCGATAGGGCAGGCCTGCCTGGACCGGGCGAGCGCGTTCGTCCAGGAGCGCAGGCAGTTCGGTCACGAGCTGGTCGAGTTCCAGGCCGTGCAGCTGGCGCTGGCCGACATGATCGTGGACGTCGAGGCCGCCCGCCTGCTGCTGTGGCGCGCCGCCGCGCGCGCCGGCCGCGGCGCACCCGACCCGTACGAGGCCTCGGTGGCCAAGACGTTCGCCAACGACATGGCCAAGCGGGTGTCGGAGTCCGCGGTGCAGCTGCTCGGCGGCTACGGCTACCACCCCGACTACCACGTCGAGCGGCACCACCGGGACGCGCAGGGCTGGGCCATCGCCGGTGGCACCCGGACGATGCAGCGCCTGCGCATCGCCTCGTCCTACCTCGGCCGGCGCTTCGACCTGCGCCGCTAGGGCGCGCCACTCGGTTCGACACCACAGACAGCGGCGGACGCCGGAGAGGATGGGCGATGAAGTTCGACACCAGGAACGGCGTCGTGGACATGGAGTTCGGCGAGGCCTCTCTGAGCTTCGACCTCGACGAGGTCCTGGCCCGGCCCGATGACCAGTGGTTCGACCTCCTGGCCCTGCGGGGCAGCGCCCGAAGCACACTGGTCTGGACACCCGAGGCGGGCACACCCGACCCGGCCAGGCCCTGGCTGACGGGCGGCGGCATCGGCCTGACCCGCCACAGCCAGGACCACGTGTCGCCGACCCACATCCACACCGGCCTCGTGTTCGGCTACACCATCCAGGGCACGTGGCACTACCGCGAGTACGACTGGGTCGCCCGCCCCGGGTCCCTGATCTACGAGGCCGCGAACAGCATGCACACCTATGAGGCGCTCGGCGACGGCGAGGTCATCGGCGTCTGGTACCAGGTCGGCCCGAACATCTACGTCGGCGAGAACGGGCGAGCCTATCTGCCCGAACAGCAGGAACTCCTCGAGGCGTACCTCGCCTACAACGGCGGGCTGCCCGCCGCCGAGTGAACGGGTCGGCCGAGACCTCCTACGCGCGGACGGTCGGGGTCGGGCCGAGGACGACGACGGGCCGGAGCGTGTCGCTCCGGCCCATCGCGTTGTCGCCGGCCGTCGTCCTATGTCGCCTGTCCTATGTCGCCCGGCCTACGTCGTCGCTTCCGTTGCCCGCCGTGACGGGGCGACCGTGATGCTCTCCCAGAGCTCCCGGTTCTCCTCGGCGGCCTTGAAGATCGGTTCCCAGCGCTCGATGTCCGTGTCGAGGAACTGCTGGTCGTACCTGGTGGCACGGCGGAACTCCAGCAGCTCGAAGCCCTCGGGGCCGGCCGAGAACTTGTAGGGCGTGTTCGCCGGGACGAAGTAGCCGTCGCCCGGGCCGAGCTCCACCTGGCCGATATACGCCCTGCCCCACTTGACGTAGTACAGGCAGTCGGTGTTGTGCGTGTGCCGCGTGGAGACGTAGTTCGGCTTGAAGTAGATCTCGACGAGGCTGAACCCGTCGTAGGCGTTCTGCATGAACGGGACCCGGCCGATGACGCCCTTGGTCGCGCCCGATGCCTGGAGCCGAGCCACGATCTCCGGGTCGCCTTCGGGGTGCTCGCCGATGCCGCTCTCCGCCAGGCCCATCGCGTCGGCGCCCCGGAAGATCTGCACGCCGCGCTGCTGCCGCGGCCTGTCCTCGGCCATGAGTCGCTCCTTTGCTCGTCCAGTGCGCGCATCTCAGTGAATCTCCAGCCCCGGGCACGTCTGGCCCGGCGGTTCCAGAAGCTGGGACGGCGCCGGTGGCATATCGACGCGGACGTCCGAGGCTGGACCGATGACCGACATGCCAGACGATCGGCACGCCGTCGCTCGGGATCCCGCCGTGCTCCGGCCGGACGAAGAAGGATCCCAATGAGCCCCGACGACCCGTCCGCTGGCCTGCCCGTCGCTCTGGCCGAGATGCTGGACCGGGTCGCGATCCAACACGTCATCGCTTCGTACGCGGAGGCGATCGACAACCGCGACTGGGACGCGCTCGACCGCGTGTTCACCGCGGACGCGGTGATCGACTACACCGAGATGGGCGGCATCCGCGGCGACCTGCCGGCCATCAAGGCGTTCCTGGACCGGTCGCTGGGAGCCGGCGGCCGCTACGCGCGGACCCAGCACATGCTGGGCCAGAGCTACGTCGAACTACGAGGCGACAGCGCCAGCGCCCGCACCGCCTGCTTCAACCCCATGATCGCCGGCGGGCGGCTTGGGGAGAACGGCGCGGAGGACCTGCATTTCTGCGGGCTCTGGTACCGCGACACGTTGCTGCGCACCTCGTGCGGGTGGCGGATCAGCGCTCGATACGAGCAGCGCGCCTACAGGTTCGACCCCACCGGTGCGACGACCGCCAGAGATGCCCCCGGGCGGTAACCGGCGAGATTCTTCCGCATCGGGTGCCACTGTCCGGAACGACGAAAACTCCCTGGCCAATCGCGTGTCTAGCGTCGGAAGCGCAGGACGCGCGGTGCCACGACCGGGCGAGGGAATCGAGCGGGAGGACAAGCCGTGGAGCATGAGGTTCTCGACCGGATCGCGGATCTGGAGCCCTACCTGAGGTCGCAGGCCGACGCGGCTGAGTCCCTACGTCGCCTCCCCGACGAGACGGCAAAGAAGCTCAACGAGACCGGCGTTGTCCGGCTTTTGCAGCCGAAGCGCTGGAACGGGTACGAAGCCGATCCTCGGATCTTCTTCGATGCGATCATGCGGATCGCCGCGAACTGCGGGGCGAGCGGGTGGGTCGCGGGGGTGGCGGGTGTCCATCCGTGGGAGCTGGCGAGTTTCGACGACAAGGCGCAGGAGGAGGTCTGGGGCGAGGACACCGATACCTGGATCAGCTCCTCCTACCAGCCGGGTGGCGTCGGTCGGCCGGTCGCGGGCGGATACGTCCTGTCCGGCCGCTGGATGTTCTCGTCGGGCAGCGACCACTGCAGGTGGGTCATTCTCGGCGGCGCGGTACGGGACGAAGAGGGCGGCCCGACACGCTCCGTGCACTTTCTGCTGCCGCGCGCCGACTATGATATCGAGGACAACTGGGACGTCATCGGCCTGGCTGGCACCGGCAGCAACGACATCGTGGTCAACGAGGCGTTCGTCCCGTCCCATCGGGTCATCTCGCGCGACGCGGTGCACGACGCGACCGGGCCTGGTCTGGCTCGGAACACCGCCCCGGTCTTCCGGATCTCGTGGGGCGCGATCTTCCCGAACGCGATCGCGGCCTCGGTCATAGGCATTTCGACGGGCGCGCTGCGCGCGCACATGGACTATCAGCGTTCCCGCGTCACCCAGCTGGGGGGCGCCGTGACCGCGAATCCGATGGCGATGGACGCGATCGGCCGGGCGGCCGCCGAGATCGAGATCTCCCGTGACCAGATGATGCACAACATCGGGACCCTGTACGGATATCTCGTCCGTGGCGAGGAGATCCCACTGGCCGTGCGCGTGCGGAACCGGCGCGACCAGGTGGACGGTGTCTGGCGGACGGTGCGTGCCGTCGACGACATCTTCGCCCGCTCCGGTGGCAACGCGCTGCGCAGGGGCAACCCGATCCAGCGGTTCTGGCGGGACGCGCACGCCGGGCTCAACCACCTGGTGAACGTGCCCGACAAGGCGTTCCACAGCTGGGCCGCTTTCGAGATGGGGCTCGACCCCGTCGACAATGTGCTTTGACCTCCGGCGGCGACAAATTCGAACAAGAGAACGGCAAAGGTAGAAGTTATGGCCAACGAAAGTGGCGGGACCGCGCAGGACCGCTACGTGGTGATCTCCGCGGACACCCACGGCGGTGGCGACCTGCTGGACTATCGCGCGTACCTGGAGCCGCAGTGGCTCGAGGAGTTCGACGCGTGGGTGGCGCAGTATTCCAGCCCCTATGACGACCTGGTCCACGCCACGGCGGAGCGGAACTGGAACAGCGAGCGCCGCCTGGCCGACCTGGACGCGGACGGTATCGTGGCCGAGATCGTGTTCCCGAACACGGTTCCGCCGTTCTTCAACACCATCTCCGGCTTCGCGACCCTGCCGTGGACCCGCGAGGATTTCGAGCGGCGCCGCGCGGGCGCCAAGGCGCACAACCGCTGGCTCGTCGACTTCTGCCGACAGGTCGAGGGCCGGCGCCGCGGCCTGGTGACGATCTTCCCGCACGACGTCGACCTTGCCATCGAAGAGGCCAGATGGGCCAAGGAGACGGGTCAGATCTGTGGCGTGCACATTCCCGCGATCCCGCCGAACCACGCGGTCGAGCCGTGGTTCCACCCGCGGTACGAGCCGTTCTGGGCCGCGTGCGCCGACCTGGACCTGCCGATCCACCAGCATGGCGGTACCGGTGGACCTGACGTCGGCATGGACGCCCCGGCGGCGCCGGCGATCATGGTCGTCGAGATGAAGTCCTGGGTCGCCCGCACTCTGACCCACCTGATTCTCGCCGGTGTCTTCGAGCGGCACCCGACCCTGAAAGGCGTGTGGACCGAACAGGGCGCGAGCTTCGTCCTGCCGCAGCTGCGGATGCTTGACAACATGGTCGCCGGCATGAAGTCCACCTCCGCCAACCGGACGGTCACACTCTTCGGGTCCGAGGTGATCGACAGCCTCTCGCTCAAGCCAAGCGAGTACTTCGCGCGCAACTGTTTCCTGGGCGCCAGCTTCCTGCACCGCAAGGAGGTCGCGGACCGGTACGCCGTCGGCGTCGACAAGATCATGTGGGGCTGCGACTATCCGCACGAAGAAGGCTCGACGCCGTACAGCCGCGAGGCGTTGCGGGCGACGTTCTTCGATGTGCCGGTCGACGAGTGCCGCAAGATGCTGGGCGAGACGGCCGCCGCGGTATACGGATTCGACCTGGACGTCCTGCGGCCGTTGGCCGAGCGGCTCGGGCCGACGGTCGAGGAGATCCAGGTGCCGCTCACCGAGAAGCCGGCGGACTCGAACTGCGGAGCGTTCGGCAGCTGGACCACGACCGCCGACGCGATGGAGATGCTCGTCAACGTCAGCCGCTGATCGGGTGCCGTCCCGGCTGGGGCGAGGTTGGGTGGGCCGAGTATGAACGACCAGGTTCTCGAGGACAAGATCGCGGTGGTGACCGGGGCTGGTAAGGGCATCGGTCGCGGGGTCACGCTGGCACTGGCCAAGGCTGGCGCGAAGGTGGTCGCGAGCGGGCGCGACGAGGCGGCCCTGGCCGAGACCGCCGAGCTGGTGGCGGCGGCCGGCGGGATCGCGATCACCGCCCGGTGTGACGTCACCGACGTCCAGCAGATCGCCGAACTCGTCGACCGCGCGGTCGGCGCGTTCGGCACCATCGACGTCCTGGTCAACAACGCCCAGGGGCAGATGGGCCGCGGCGTGCTGCTGGACGTCAGCGCCGAGGACTTCCACGCCGCGTTCGTCTCGGGACCGCTGGCCACGTTCCGGCTGATGACGGCGTGCGAGCCACATCTGCGGGACGGTGGCGTGATCGTCAACTTCGGGACGGGCGCCGGGATCCGTCCCGACCCCGTCGGCTACGGGTGCTACGCCGCAGTCAAGGAGGCGATCCGCGCCCTGTCCCGGGCAGCGGCCGTGGAATGGGGCCCGCGCGGCATCCGCGTGCACTCGGTCGTACCGCTCGCCCACAGCGACGCGCTCGCCGTCTGGGCCCGGAAGCGGCCGGAGGAGTCGAAGCGGTTCTTCGACAGTGTTCCTCTGGGCCGAGTCGGCGACCCGGAGCACGACATCGGCAAGGCGATCGTGTTCCTCTGCGGCCCTGACAGCGGTTACCTCACCGGCAACACCATCGCGTTGGACGGCGGCCAGGCATACCTGCACTGACAATGAGGATGTGTGGTGGGCCGGGCATCGCCGGCCCCACCCGCCGCTCTGGCCGGGGCCGGGCGGCCACGTCCCCACATCGCCGGCCGTCCGCCGTCGCGCGGACGGCCGGACCGGGGACCGACGGCACGAAAGGAACCGAGCCATGCGCATCTCACCCGTGCTCGCCGACGGCGTCGTCCTCGACGACCTCCCGCCACAGCGGCGGCTCACCGCGCGCATGCGCGGCATCTTCGCCCATCGCCCCAGGCTCGCGCCCGCCTTCACCGGTTTCAGCGCCGCCCTGCGGCGAGACGGCGAGCTGTCCCCACGGCTGCGGGAGCTCGTCCGGCTGCGGATCGCCTTCCACAACCAGTGCCGCACCTGCATGTCCATCCGGTACGCGGACGCGCTCGAGGCCGGTGTCTCCGATCAGCTGGTCTGCTCGCTGGACAGCCCGCGGGACGCGCCGGACCTCACCGACGCCGAGCGGGTGGCGCTGCGGTTCGCCGACCTGTTCGCCACCGATCACCTGGCGATCGACGAGGCGTTGTTCGCCGACCTGCGCAGACACTTCAGCGAGGGTGACATCGTCGAGCTCGGCATGATCTGCGCGCACTGGGTCGGCTCCGGCCGGCTGATGGCGGTCATGCGGGTGACTGAGGACCTCCCCTCGTCAGCGACGCGGGACGGCGTGGTCGCCCCCTGGGAGATCGACGAGACCGTCCTCTTCGACTGATGGCCCAGGCCTTCCCGTCCGGCGGCCGTCCCGTCCGGTGCTACGGGTAGCTGTCGGGGTTCTCGGTGGCGACGAACGTCAACGCGCCGGCGAAGTCCAGGTAGCGGCCCAGCAGCTCCATCAGGTGGGCCGCCGGCTCCGGCGTCCCGTCGACGCTCTCGGGCGAGCGGGCCCAGTGGTGGCCCACGCGCAGGTCGGCCGGGCCGCCGAAGACCTCGATCGCCAGGCCCGCGAACGGCGCGCCGGGCAGGCCGAGGCACCGGGCCGCCAGCATGGTCAGCGCGGTGTCCGCGTGCTGCTGGGCGTAGGCGGAGCAGGTCGGGTGGTTGCGCTGGTTCACCGTGCCGGCGCGCAGCCAGCCGGCCCGGAACCGCTCGGCCGTGAGCCCCGCGCGCGGGCGGACGGCGACGATCACCCGGATCGCCGTCGCCCGCTGGTGGGCGGTGAGCGGCCGCTCGCGCAGGCGGTGGACCGGCCCGACGAGGACCGCCGAGCCTTCGGCGGCGAAGACGCCGGGGTGCCGTGCGGCGAAGCCGTCCAGGGCTCCGAGGAGAGCGGCGTCGCCGAGGTCGTCGGCGAGGCCCAGGTCGAGGCAGACACCGACGGGGGAGGACGCCATCATCCCGCCCTGGTCGGCGAGCGGGTTGACCGCCGGCGCCGTGCGCAGGTATCCGTCGGTGGCGCCGTCCCCCAGCGTGCGCCGCAGATGCCTCAGCTCGGCCGCGGCGTGCCCGGCCGTGGCCGGGTCGGCCGGGTCCGCCGCCAGGACGAGGGCGAGCCGGCGGGCGGGCCGGCGGTCGGAGGCCGGGTGGTCGGAGGCCGGGGAGCCGGAGGCCGGGGAGCCGGGCACCGCTAGGCTCGGGTCAGGAACTCGTGCACCACGCGCTGGAACTCGCCGCGGCGCTCGATCATCGCCCAGTGTCCGCAGTTCGCGAACACGTGCAGCTCGACGTCCTTCATCTGCCGCAGCGGAAGCAGCGCGTTCTCCAGCGGGGTCACGCGGTCGTCCCGCCCCCACGTGATGAGGGTCGGCGCGGTGATCTTCGAGACCTCGGCCCACAGCGGGACGGGGTCGACCGGGCGGCTCGGGCCGCGCCCGCTGATGTGCGAGAAGAACGACCGCATCCAGGCCAGCGCGCCGGGTGCCAGCGCGTTCGCGAGGCGCTCCTCGACCAGCTCGTCGGTCAGGATCGAGCGGTCGACCACCATGGTGTCGAGCCAGGCGACCAGGCGGTCGCGGGTCGGGTCGGCGACGAACTCGAGCAGCCGCCTGATGCCCTCCGACGGAGACGGGCTCAGGACCGGCGTGCCGACCCCGCCCGGGCCCATGAGCACCAGCCGGTCGACCCGATCCGCATGGTCGACCGCGAACCGGCCGGCCACGCTGCCGCCCGCCGAGTTCCCGAGGATGTGTGCCCGCTCGATCCCCAGCGCGTCGAGCATCCGGGCGACGGCGTCCGCGGCGATGCGGTGGTACGGCCGGTCCAGGTTGGGCACGTAGCTGGCGCCGAAGCCGGGCAGGTCCGGGGCCAGGGTGCGGTAGCGGTCGGCGAAGAACGGGAAGTTCGAGCCGAAGTTCGACCAGGCCGAGACGCCGGGGCCGGAGCCGTGCAGCAGCACCAGCGCCTCGCCCGCGCCGGCCTCGTGGACGTGCAGAGGCTCGGGCCCGTCCAGCGTCCTGCTCGTGGACTCGGCGGTGTGCGCGGACGGCGTGGTGGATGTCGTCGCGGTCATGCGGGAACTCCGTTCAGATGCGCGGCGGCGGCCCGTCCGGCCCGCCGCCCGAAGAAGGTGCCGTCACCCAGCGACGTGCCACTGATGTAGCCGCCGGCCTGGATGCCGGCCGCGGTGCGTCCGGCGGCATAGAGGCCCGCGACCGGCTCGCCGGCCAGGTCCAGCACCTCGCCGGAGGTCGTCGTGGCCAGGCCGCCGGTGGTGAAGACCCCGAACCCGGTGTTCGCGACCGACCCGCCGTCCGCGCCCGGCACCACCTCGTTCATGCAGACGTTGATGGCGCCGAACGGTGGCCGCAGCGGGCGCACCAGCGCGGCGCGCTTGTGGAACTGCGGGTCGTGGCCGAGCTTGGCGTGCCGGTTGTAGAGGTCGATCGTCGACTGCAGCGCGCCGTCGGGCAGCCCGATCTCCTTCTCCAGCTCCGCCACGGTCTCCGTGACCCACGCGGGGGTGCGCCCGAGCCGTTCGTTCTCGGGCACCTCCTCATAGCTGGCCTCGTCCAGGACCAGGTACACGGGCGTGTGGTCGCCGAAGAGGGCGGCGAGCCCCACCAGGCCCCCGTAGGTGTCCTCGTTGATGAAGCGCTGGCCGTGGCGGTTGACGAGGACCGACCGCGCGAGCAGCTGGATGGGCACCGTCAGGCCGGCCTGGGCCGCGGACATCCGCCGGACCTGCGCGCCGGCCGCCTGCGCCATCAGGATGCCACGGCCGTCGTCCCCCTCGGTCCCGACCTTGCGGTGACCGAGCAGGAGTGGCGAGTGTTCCGCCAGCATGGCGTCGTTGAAGACGAAGCCCCCGGCGCACACGATGACGCCCTGGCGGGCGCGGACGGTGAAGACCTCGCCGAGACGGCGGGCCACGACCCCCACGACCCGCCGGTCACGGTCCATCACGAGACGTTCGGCCCTCGTGCCGGTGACCAGCCGAACGTCGGACTCGGTGACCCGGGCGCCGAGCTGGTCCATCAGGAGCCACCCGCCGTGGCCGGTGCTGCGCGGGCGGTGCCCGCGCGGGGCGGGCGTGGCGATCTCGTAGTACGGATAGGTGTTCTCGCCCATCCACATCAGGCCGTCGTCGGTCGGCGGCACCCAGGCTGGCTGCTCCCACAGGCCGGCCTTGAACGGCACGCCCTGGTCCGCCAGCCAGTGGAAGTGCTCGAGGCTGCCCTCGCAGTACGCGGTGATCCGCTCCTCGTCCGCGCCGGGGCCCAGCGCCGCGGCCAGGAATTTGATCATCTCCTCGGGGCTGTCGTCGTAGCCGCAGGCCGTCTGGATCGGCGTTCCGCCGCCCAGATAGATCTCGCCACCGGACATCGCCGACGCCCCGCCCAGGCCGCCGGTGCCCTCGAGCAGCATCGTGGCGGCTCCCGCGCGGGTAGCCTCCAGCGCGGCGGACGCGCCGGCGCAGCCTCCGCCGATCACCGCGACATCCGTCTCGGCCGACCACTCGCCCACCTCGTCCGGCGAGATCGGGAAGACATCCTCGGTTCGCACATGCACCTCTCCGTCCCGCGGTGGTGCACGGGACGTGTGTCAGTCGGTCGCTGGCCGCATGCTCGGCCAGCCGCGGCGCGGGCGGCAAGGCCACCCTTCCAACGAGCGGGACGACGGCCGGTCCTGCGCCACGACCTCCCGGCCGGCGGCGGGGTTTCCTGCAGCACTCCGACGGCTATCTCGCGACCCTCGTGCGCGGTGAGATCACCCGAGAGCGGGATGTGGGCACCGGCGCGCGCCCGGGCGTCTCGTCCGGCGAGGACAGACGGGACAGCGGGCTGATGCCTCCCTCGGGCGCGACCGTGACCGCGCGGACCAGCGTGACCCAGTCGAACGGATCCCGTCCCGGGGAACGGGACGGGATCCGTTTGCGCTCCTGATCCGTACGTAGCCTGAAAAGGACGCGCGGCCGAGGTCGGCAATTTCTGGAAGGAAAGCCGTGAGCGATACCTGGGACACGATCGACCGTTATGTTGTGATCTCGGCGGACAGCCACGCGGGTGCGGATCTGCGAGATTACAAGAAATATCTGCCAGCGCGCTGGCATGACGAGTTCGACGCCTGGGCGGACTCTTACAGCAGCCCTTTCGACGACCTGATCCACGCGACCGCCCACCGCAACTGGGACAGCGATTTCCGCCTGGCCGAGATGGACGCGGACGGTGTCGCGGCCGAGCTCCTCATCCCGAACACCATCCCGCCCTTCTTCCCGACGACGATGGTCATCGTCGTCGGCCTTCCCACCACGAAGGAGACGTTCGAGCGGCGCTGGGCGGGGACCCAGGCACACAACCGCTGGGTCGTCGACTTCGTGTCGCAGGCACCGGCGCGGCGCCGCGGCCTGCTCCAGATCTTCCCGAACGACGTCGACGCCGCGGTGGCCGAGATCAGGTGGGCGAAGGAGACGGGGGCGTTCGGCGGCGGGCTGCTCGTGCCGGTGCCGCCCGGCCACGCGGTGGAGCCGTTCTTCCACGAGCGGTACGAGCCGCTGTGGCAGGTGTGCGAGGAGCTCGACTTCCCACTCGCCCTGCATAACGCGACGGTTCCCGACATGCCGATGGACCAGCCGGCGTCCAACACATTGGCGCTGATCAAGTTCAGCCTCTGGAACAAGTCGACGCTCATCGACCTCATCGTGAGCGGGGTGTTCGAGCGGCACCCGAACCTCAAGCTCGTCCCGACGGAGAACGGAATCCGTTGGACCCTCGAGACCGGGGCGCTGCTCGACGGCGCGCTCCCGCCGATGAAGTCCAGCGCCGAGAACCGGACGATGCCGATGTTCGGCGGGAACCACGTCGACACGCTCAGCCTCTCGGGGACCGGGTACGTGCAGCGCAACCTGTGGTTCGCGGTGAGCGGCCACACCGCCAACCCCGGCGAGATCGCCCTGCGGGAGACGGTCGGCGTGGACCACGTGATGTGGGGCAGCGACTATCCACACGAGGAGGGAACGACGCCGCAGTCCGTTCTCGGTCTCCGGTGGGTGTTCGCCGACGTTCCCGAGGCGGAGACCCGCCAGATGCTGGCCGGAAACGCCGCCCGGCTGTATGGATTCGACCTCGACGCGCTGGTCCCGGTGGCGTCGCGGATCGGGCCCAGGGTCGCCGAGGTCCACACGCCCGTGACAGCCGAGGACCTCACCCTTCCGGTCAACGAGTTCATGCGGCGGCCCTTCCCCGGCGGGGCCCTGCTGGCGCGGTCGCGGGCGGCCGACACCCGGTTCTGACCGCGGGAGCCGGCATGCCGATGAGACGCACCCGCACGTTCCCGCGTCGGTTCCGTCCGCGCTACTTGAGCAGGTTTCCCGCGTCGATCGGCAGAGTCACGCCGGTGACGTACCGGGCGGCGTCGGAGGCGAGGTAGACGACGGCCTCGGAGATGTCGCGCGGCTTCACCCACGGGATCGGCAGCACGTTGTGCGCCTGCGCGTTCGTCGCGAACGCCTCGACCGACGAGTCCTCGCTGCCGGCGAGGAAGTAGTCGCGGGCGAAGTCGTTGAGGATCATGTCGGTGCCCACGGAGCCCGGGTGCAGCGAGTTGACGCGGATCATGTGCGGGGCGAGCTCGAGCGCGAGGGTGCGCATGATGCCGACGACGCCGTGCTTGGCGGCGGAGTAGTGGCCGGTCGAGTGGTATCCGCGCAGGCCGCCGGCGGAGCTGGTGAGGATCACCGAGCCGCCCTTCCCGCCGGCGACGATGTGCGGCACCGTGGCTTTGATCGTCTTCCAGACCCCGGTGAGGTTGACGTCGATCATCTCCTGCCAGGTCTCCTCCGACAGGTCGAGCAGCATGCCGCCGCTCCAGATGCCGGCGTTGGCGCACACGATGTCGAGACGCCCGAACTCCGCCATGGCCCGCTCGGCGACCCGGGCCAGCGCGGCGGTGTCACGGACGTCCGCCTCGGCGGTGATGATCCTGCGGCCGAGGGCCTCGACCTCCTTCGCCGTGACCGCGAGGTCGTCGGCCGACGCGAGGGCGTACGGAACGGTAGGAGCGTTCTGGCAGACGTCCACCGCCACGATGTCCGCGCCTTCGGCGGCCAGGCAGACGGCGTGTGACCGGCCCTGCCCCCTGCCGGCGCCGGTGATGAACGCGACCTTGCCCTCGACTCTGCCCATCGCTGTTTCCTCCGCTCGCCGTGCATGACCGCGCGAGCATGTCAGCGACCACGGCGAGCCGCACGTCGCCGGTACCGCTCGGTGGAATCGGTGGGATCGATGCGGTGAAGGGCGTGTGTCACCCGGCAGCGGCGCCGTCGAGGACGGTCCCGAGTTCGGCGAGCTGCTGCTCCGTGGGCGTCCACTGCCCGGCCGCGACATTCGCCCGGACCTGCTCGGGCGTCCGCGCCCCGCTCCTTGGTCGGGGAGGGTGAGGCGCGACAACCGCGGATGCAGCGGCTCGAGCGCGAGCCGCCGTCAGCCCCGCGTCCGCGAGCCGTCGCGCCCACCCGTCGGCGTCGTCGCCGGCGAGCCGCGAGTCGTGCAGGCTGACGCGCTGGAAGCCGGCCGCGGCGGCCAGGCGCAGGTCGTCGGCACCGTCGGTGCCCCCCGCGGTCTGCTGGCACAGCACCGGGTCCGCCGGCACCGGGTCCGCCGAGGTCGACATCGCGGCCTACGGGAGGACGACCGCGCGGCTGCGCAGCCGCCCCGCCCGCAGCGCCTCGTACGCGTCGGTCACGTCGGCCAGGGGGAAGCGTTCCGTCTCGATGCGCAGCCGGCCGTCGCGGGCCAGGCGCAGGACGTCGCGCAGGTCGGCGAACGTGGAGCCGGTCGGCGAATGGATGTCGGCACCCCGCGGCAGCGTGGTGTGCCCGAACGGCACCGCGCCGCCGGCGCCGCCGACCAGCGTCACCGCGCCCAGCGTGCGGACCGCGGCCATCGCCGTGCGTACCGCGGACTCGGTGCCGACGAAGTCCAGGACCGCGTCCGCGCCGGTGCCGCCGGTCAGCTCCCGGATCGCGTCGGCGTTGTCCGCCGCGGCCCGCAGCACCACGTCCGCGCCGAGCTCGGAGGCGAAGCCCAGGCGTGCCGGCGACACGTCGATCGCCACCACCCGGGCCGGGCTCAGGATGCGTACGAGCTGGACGGCGTACCCACCGAGGCCGCCCACGCCGATCACGACCGCGGTCGCCCCCGGCCGCAGCCGCGGCCGCACCCGGCTGACCGCGTGGTAGGCCGTGACCGCCGCGTCGGTGAGCACGGCGGCGTCCAGCGGCGACAGGTCTCCGATCGGCAGGACGTGCGCCCGGGACACGACGACGAACTCGGCGAGACCGCCGTCCACACCGAACCCGCGGCCGGGCGTCGCGGCCGCGCAGTAGTTGGTGTGCCCGGTGAGGCACAGTTCGCACTGGGCGCAGAACGACGACGCCGAGACGGCGACCGCCTCGCCCTCGGCGAGTCCTGGCGTGCCGTCACCGAGCGCCTCCACCCAGCCCGCGATCTCGTGGCCGAGCGTGTATGGCGGCCGGAACGGCGTCGAGTCCGGTGGCGCCGCCATCAGCTTCAGGTCCGTGCCGCACAGTCCGGCGGCGGCCACGCGGACGAGTACCTCGCCCGCCCCCGGCCGGGGCGTGGGCACGTCGACCAGGCTCGGCGTCTGCCAGTCCGTCAGTCGGTAGGCGAGCATCCGCGAAGTATCCGACCGCCCCGCCTGGCGGCGGGGGCATCGATCTCACTGCCTGGAACGGCGCGTCACCGAGGTGACGCCAGGTGGCTAGCGTGCGCCAGCGCGGGCCGGCTTCCATGCCGGCCGTTCCATGCCGGACCGTCGGCGGAGGGAACACGACGATGGGGCTCGAGGGAAAGGTCGCGTTCGTGACCGGCGCGGCGCGCGGCCAGGGCCGCGCGCATGCCGTTCGGCTGGCACGGGACGGCGCGGACGTCGTCATCAGTGACATCTGCGGTCCGGTCGACACCAACGAGATCAGGGCCGCCGCCGAGGAGGATCTGCGTACCACGGTGCGCCTCGTCGAGAAGACCGGCCGGCGCGTTCTCTCCCAGGTCGCCGACGTCCGCGACCTACCGGCGCTCGAAACTCTGGCCGCCGATGCGATGAGCACGTTCGGTCGGCTCGACATCGTCGTCGCGAACGCGGGGATCCTCAGCTGGGGCCGGTCCTGGGAGCTCACCACCGAGCAGTGGCGCGCGATGCTCGACGTCAACCTGATCGGTGTGTTCCACACCGTCAAGGCGACGGCGCCGCACCTGATCGACGGTGGGCGGGGCGGGTCGATCGTGCTCACGAGTTCGAACTCGTCGCTGAAGGGTGTTCCGTTCGTGGCCCACTACGCGGCGGCCAAGGCCGGTGTGGCCGGGTTGATGAGGGTGCTCGCCAACGAGCTCGGCGAGTACGGCATCCGGGTCAACACGATTCACCCCATCGGGGTCGCGACTGAGATGGCCGGCGAGGACATGGCCGGGCTGCACCGGCTCGTGGCCGAGCACCCGTCCCTCGGCAGCGTCTTCGACTGCTCGTTGCCCAAGACACGCCTGGAACCCGAGGACATCGCCGCCTGCGTGTCGTGGCTGGTCAGTGACGACGCGCGTTTCATCACCGGGGTGGAGCTGCCGATCGACCTCGGCAACAAGATCCGTTGAGGTTCGCCGACAGGGATGACATCCCGGCCGAGGTCGACCGGCTCATCGACGAGCGGGGCGGACGGGAGCTGCTCCTGCCCGAGATCGACGCGAAGGCGGTCGAGATCACGCCGACGATCTTCAAGTCGACGGGCTCCACCGCGGCCTATGTCGTGACCGGCGCCGGCGAGCGGCTGATCGTGAACACCGGCAAGGGCGTCGAGGCACATCACCACAAGACCCTGTTCGACGCGGTCGCGCCGATGCCGACCCGGTTCGCCGCCGCATCGATCCGGGTCAACGCCGTCGCCCCCGGCGTCACCGTCACGAACATGACCGCGGGGATCGTCGCGTCCCCCGAGCGGACCCGCGCCCAGCTGTCGAGGGTGCCGTTGGGGCGGCTGGGCGTCCCGGCCGACATCGCCCCGGCCGTGCTGTTCCTCTGCGGCGCGCAGGCCGGCTACATCACCCGACCGGTCGAGTACGCCGCCATCGGGCAGGACTTCAGCCGCCGCGGCGAGCTCATGGACCACGTCCTGGACACCGTGCTGAAGGCGTGGACGGGCGAGCCGTTCGAGTACGACGACGCCACGATCCGGGTCACCCCCGTCCCGCTCACCCGGCCGCATCCGCGGCTGGTGGTCGGCGGTGCTGCCGGCCGACGAGGCGTGGAAGAGCCTGCACCTGCTGACCGACGACGTCATGCCCCGGGTGGCGGCTCGCGCCGCGAGTGGCACGGTGGATGCGCCCGCGCCGGTGTGAACGGCTCGGCCGAGACGGTTCACGGCAGGGAAAACCAGCAGCCGGCCCTCTGCGAAGCGTGACCGGTCGGCGTCGAATGCGCATCCGTGGTGGGTCGGTTCGTACTTTCGCGCTGAGCCACGGACCTTGCCGGTAGGACCCGCAGACGGATCCCAGTCGTTGGAACGACTCGCTGCCGGCGAAGCGTCCGCCGTCGAAACTCTGTGAGCCACACCACAGCACGCTTTGCGCGTGACAGGAGGCAACCATGCATAGATGGCGCGGCGTGGCGGGGATCGTCCTCGCCACCAGCCTGGCGATCGCGGGATGTTCCGGCGGTTCGGACAAATCGGATGAGGGCGCGAGCCCGTCGGGCGCGGCGAACGCGGGAACGGACGGCACGTGCACCCCTGACAAGGTGGGCGGATCGGTGACGATGGCTCCGACCGCCTTAGGTGTCTCGCTGGACCCGGCCACGGCGGCTGGGGGATCGGCTCAGACCGGTCTCGAGGAGTTGGCCCTCTACGGATCGCTCCTGCGCTTCGACGAGAAGACCAACAGCTTTGTCGGCGAGTACGCGGAGTCGATCACCCCGAACGCCGACTTCTCCGAGTGGACCCTGAAGATGCGTCCCGAGGTGAAGTTCGGAAATGGCAATCCTATGGATGCCGCCGCGGTGCAGGCGTCGATCGCCCGCAACATCGACCCGAAGGGCAAGTCGAGGCTGCGAACCGAGGGCCGGTACATCAAGAGTATGGAGGTCGTCGACAATCTGACGTTGAAGTTCGTGCTGAACCAGCCCTGGGGATTCTTCCCGATCGAGCTGAGCGCCGGCGGTGGCAATGTCGGAGCTCTCGGCATGATCCAGGACGTCACGGAGATCAACAAGGTCGGCGCCGACAGGTTCGGGCAGAACCCCGGCGGCGGCGCGGCGGGCCCCTACGAGGTCGAGACCTGGAACGCGCCGCAGCAGGTCGTGCTGAAGGCCAAGCAGAACTGGTGGGGTGGCACCGTCTGCATCCAGAAGCTGACCTTCGTGGCGCTGACCAGCGGCAAGGCCAAGTACGACGCCCTCAAGAACAACGAGGTGAACGTCGCCACCCTCTCGCGGGACCCGGTCCTCATCGACCAGGCGGCTAAGGACTTCCCGGGCGCACGGACCGTCGACCAGGGAAACTCGATCATCGAGTTCAACTACACGAACAAGGAGCTCGCCGACCCGGTCCTGCGTGAGGCGGTCGCGCTGGCCATCGACCCGGCGGTCATCAACAACCGGGCGTTCGGCGGCAAGCAGCTCGCGTCGAAGGGCCTGGCGTACGAGGACAAGGACTCCGGCATCACGGGCACCGAAGGCGCGCCCTACGACCCCGAAAAGGCGAAGGCGCTGGTCGGGCAGCTGAAGGCAAAGGGATACAACCTGAGCTTCACACTCCTGTGCTCCAGCAGCCCGTCCGCGAACGTGCAGGCCGCCATCGCGATCAAGTCGCTGCTGGACGCCGTCGGCTTCAACATCACGGTGGAGCCGAAGGACCAGGCGCAGATGATCTCCCAGGTCTACGTCGACCGGAACTTCCAGATCTGGATGGGTGGTCAGGTCGGACCGGCCGCGACGGAGTACGCGTCGCTCTCGCGCTACGGCAGCAGTAATCCGGCCAGCCCGTACGGGATGAAGAACGCCGACTTCGACGCGGCGGTGGACAAGCTTCGGCTGGCCGACGACACCGGCTCGCTGAACGCGGCGTTGAGCGATGTCCAGGAAGTGTGGAACAGGGACTTCGTCGGTGTCGTGTACGCCTCCGACCGACCGGCACTCGTCTGGACGGACAACGTGCACGGCCTACGCTTCACCCGAGGCATCACGCCGTACTTCGACAAGGCGTACATCTCGAAGTAGGCCGCGCCAGGCCATCAGGGTGTGTCAGATCGTGTGGACCCGCTCGACCTGACACGGCGGGCGACGAAGCCGTGGCCCCGGCGGCAGCCGGGGCCACGGTATTCGTTGTCTCCTCGTCAGGTCGGGTTGGCGATCCCGTCGGTCCCCGCGACCCGCGTCGTCCGAGCCGTCGTAGACACGGACGGATCCGGTGATGCTGACCGCCTGGCTCGTCGGCCATCGGCCCGGAGACGATGTGGGACGCGAACGAGCCCGTCACCCCGGAGCGGAATCGCAGGAGCGCCCGAACGAGCGACTCGCCCTGCATCCCTCGATAGGGGTAGCCGTACTGCGCGATCACGTCGGCTATCTCGCCAAGGATCATCCGGAGCGGCCGCCTGACCCGCTGGCGTCAGGTCGCCCAACCCCAGCGGCTCGCCGGCCGCCGCCGGTGGGCGCGCATCGCAGCCAACGGGTGGGCGGTGCCGACTGGAGTCGACCCGGTCCAGTTCGCGAGTGCGTCGGCGGCATCCACGCGACCGCCGCCGACCGCCACGACATCCGCTGCGGTGGTCGACCCCTCATTGTGTTGCGCAAGATCGAAAAGGTGTCCGGGCCTCGAGGGTGCATCGCTCGGTCGGGCCCAGCGAAAGGGGCGGGCGGCCGCGGGTGAGCCGATCCCGTCGCACGTTGGGACCGCGGCGTCAGCGGCAAGCGCGCCCTCCCCACCGGCCGGGACGGTGGCCGCCGGCGCCCTGGCGAGATAGATTCCGTAGGAAACTTTTCCTGCCAGAACTGATTGTCTGGGGAAACTTTCTGTGTTCTGATGAACCCATGGCATCAGTGACGCGGGTAACACCTGAGGAGCGCGTGGGGCAGGAAGTTCCTGCCCTGCAGGCGATGACGCAGATCCTCGGTGCGTGGATCCGGTCCGAGCGCTACTTCCAGCGCAGCAAGGTCTGGCCGGTCGCCACGCCGATCGACGGCCTCCGCCTCGACCGGCTCGACTACGTGATCCTCCGCGAGCTGATCTACGGCGGGCCGCGGCGCCTGAGTGACCTGGCCAAGGCGATGGCGATGACGAACTCGCACATGAGCCGGGTGGTCGACAACCACGTGCGCTGGGGCCTGCTCAGTCGGACCGTTCCAGACGACGACCGCCGCGTCACGATCATCGACGTCAGCCCTCTCGGCCGCGAGATCGGACGGTCTGTCGAGAACAGCTTCCGAGGGCTCCTGGCCGCACGACTGGCGCGCTTCGACGAGGCGGACATCGTCAAGTTCGCCGAGCTGTTCACCCGTTTCGCAGACGAGGTGGTCGGCTGGGCCGAGGATGCCGACGACTCCTAGGACCTGTTGGAGAAGTGCCGGGACCGGCCCGAGGTGCGGGTGAACGAGTAGCCGGAGTCGGAGTGACCATCGCAGGAAGGGGACCGGTGAAGACGATGGACGGAGGTGTGGCGCTGATCTCGGATCGGACGGTGCTTGCCCGGGCGGCGAAGATTCTCGGATCGTTCTCGGGCACGCGCCGGGTGCTGTCGCTGACGGAGCTTACCGCGAGGTCGAGTCTGCCCAAGTCCACGACTCACCGGCTCGCCGGCCGTCTGGTCGCGCTCGGCTGGTTGGAGCGCGAGACCGACGGTTACCGCATCGGCATGCGGCTGTTCGAGACGGGGCGTTTATCCGACCGGCGCATCCGCCTTCGCGAGACGGTGTTCCCGTACCTCCAGGAGTTGGCGGTCCAGACCCAGCAGGCCGGAATGCTGGCGATCCTCGCCCACGAGGAAGCGGTCTGCATCGACCATGTGTCCGGACCAAACTTCCGGCTACCCGTGCACAACGGTGTTTCTCTGTCAGCCACCCGGACGGCGGTCGGGAAGGCCCTGCTCGCGCACCAGCCGGCAGAGGTCGTCGAACGCATCGTCGCCGCCGAGCGGGCGGCCGCGCGCGACGACGGCCCCGACCTGGCCGAACTGATGACGGAACTCGCGGTGGTGCGGACGACGGGGGTGGCGGTCGTCGAGGGCACCGCCTATCCCGATATCACCTGCGTCGCCACGCCGCTCTGTGCCGAGGGGGCGGTCATCGGTGCGATCGCTCTCTCCGGGCCGAGCGGACACATCAAGATCGAGAGTGCGGCGCGGGGCATCCGCGCCGCCTCCCACGGAATATGCGCCGACTACATCGCGCACATGGAGCGTGCCGTGACCCTGCGCCACTAGGACAGCAAAAGGGTTTGGGTCTCACTTCGACAGCACGACAAGGATCGGTACACGATGAGCCTCACGTTACGATCGCAAGACAACGATACGTACAAGCCGAGCCTCGGAGCCATGACGCCGGTCGACATCAACGAGGCGGATTTCTCTGGCAAATCTGTTCTTGAGCGGGCGACCACGATCCTGTCGTCCTTCGCGCACGGGGTGACCAACTGCACTCTCAAGGATCTGTGTGACCGCACCGGGCTGCCTAAGTCGACAGTGCACCGATTCGCTGAACGGCTCGTCGAGATGGGCTGGCTGGAGCGTTCTGGGGGCGAGTACTCGATCGGCATCGGACTCTACGAGATCGGAAATCTGGCGAACCGCTACTACCGGCTCCGTACGCTGGCTCTGCCTCATCTGCAACAACTCGCCGTGACGACCCGCTGCGCGACACAGCTGGCGGTTCTGCAGGGCAGTGAGATCGAATACCTGGAGATCATTCCGTTCCGGAACTTCCACCCGCCGTCCTGGGAAGGCGGCCGAATGCCCGCCTACTGCACGGCGCTGGGCCGAGCCATCCTCGCCTTCTCCTCGACCGCCGAGCTCGCGTATGCACTGGACGTTCCCCGCGTCCGGCGGACGCCCTACACGATGGTCACCACCCCTGCGCTGCGGGACGAGTTCGAACGAATCCGCACTTCCGGAATGTCCGTCGACCACGAGGAGTCCTTCCGAGGTCTCTCCTGCGTCGCCGCCCCGGTCCGGGGATCGGGGCGGGCGATCGCGGCCATCTCGGCCTGCGCACCCAGTGTGCCGTTCCCCACCGCCCAGATCGGACTCCAGGTCCGACGGACGGCACAGGCCATCTGGACGAGACATTCCTGTGGTGCCTCCGTGCCCGAACCCCGCGAGACGGCATCGGCGGGCCGGGCAGGCCACGCGGCCTTGGCATCGGTCGCGACACGTCCGTGACGCGGCGCCCGGCCGTAGTCGGGCTCACGCGAAGTCGGTGGTGTGCTCGGCGGCCCAGAGCCGTTATCCCTTGGCACCGTCGCAGGCATCTCCAAGCGGCACGAAGGCCGTGCCCTCGGCGTTCACCGTGACGAACGAGAAGCACCGTGTCGGGGCGGCGAAGTGGTTCTTAGTTAGGCGGCGCAGATCATTATGATCTTGGCTGGTTGCTGGTTGCTGGTTGCTGGTGGCGGGTTCCGGTCTCTGTTGGGCTCTTGACGCGATAGGCGTTGTGTCTGCCTCGCCGGATGGCGCGCGGGTTAGTTCGGGCGCGGCGGGCGGGGTTCGGATTCGTGATGATTTCCGCGATGGCCATTCGGTGTGCGTCTGCGTTGCCGTCAGGGGGAAAAATCCGCCTGGTCGGTGACCCGGCGGCGGACACTCCTGCTCGACCAGGTCGGGGAGTTTCGATCGTAGGATCCGGGCCGCGCCCCGCTGGTGGGTTTTTATCTCGTCGATGGTGCTCATCGCCGCGGACTGCGACTGCGACCCTTGAGGGCTTCCTCGGTGTGGACCCGACCGGGCGGATGCGCGCGCGTTTCGCCCGCCCACCGCGGGTCATGATCGTCGCCGGCGCCGGGCACACCGGTGCGTCGCGGGGGATCGGCCGCGCCGTCGTGCGCGACGGTCGAGGCCAACGATCTCGCGGGCGGTGATGACGCGCCGCGCCCTCGCCCTGCGCTGCCCCGGTTGCGCCGCGGCACCCCTTGACTCGGCGCGCGGCCAGCATGTTCACTCGTGCAGAACGGTGGGAGTGAACGGGCGCTCGACTTGTGTTCACTGTTGGCCGACGCTCGTTCGGGCGGATCGGCGCTGGATGGACGGCCTCAGTCGAGCGGGGCAGCGCGTCACCAAGCGAGAGGAAGTGCCGGCCGATGGGCACCGCTACCTTCGGGATCAACGTCGTCGACTGGGAGGCCCGCGTCGACCCCGATCGACTCCGTCGGGAACGGCTGACGAGGCTCAAGGCGCAGCTTGACCGGTCCGAGGTCGGAGCGCTGCTCACCTTCGACTTCCACAACATCCGCTACATGACGGCTACCCACATCGGCACGTGGGCCATGGACAAGATGATCCGCTTCGCGCTGCTGCCGCGCGGTGGAGAGCCGGTGCTGTGGGACTTCGGGTCGGCGGCCCGGCATCACCAGCTCTACGCGCCCTGGCTCGACTACCGGGCCGCCAATGACGTGGCCGGCGCCGCGAAGGGCACCAGCGGTGCTCGGGCCGGCATCTCGGTCCTGCGCGGAGCCTTCCATCCGGATGCCGGCATCGCCGAGGCGGTGGCCTCGAAGATCTACGAGGAGTTGGTCCGGTACGGGTTGCAGGACGCGCCGGTCGGCGTCGACATCGTCGAGATGCCGGTCCTGATGGCGCTGCGAGCCCGGGGTATCGAGGTCGTCGACGGCCAGCAGGTGTTCCTGGAGGCGCGACGGATCAAGACCGCGGACGAGATCACGCTGCTGACGACGGCCGCCTCGATGGTGGACGCGGCCTATGACGACCTGTACGGGTTCCTGCGGCCGGGCGTGCGGGAGAACGAGGCAGTCGGCCTGGTGACGAAGAAGCTGTTCGATCTCGGCTCGGAGCAGGTCGAGGGTGTGAACGCGATCTCCGGGGAGCGTTGTTCGCCGCACCCGCACGTGTTCAGTGACCGCATCATCCGCCCGGGGGACCCGGCGTTCTTCGACATCCTGCACAGCTTCAACGGGTACCGCACGTGCTACTACCGCACCTTCGCCGTCGGCAGCGCCTCCCGCGCACAGGTCGACGCCTACAGGCGGTGCCGCGAGTACATGGACCGGGCGATCGCGCTGGTCAAGCCGGGCGCGACCACGGCGGACATCGTCAGCGTCTGGCCGACGGCCCAGGAGTTCGGGTTCGCCGACGAGGAGGCGGCCTTCGCCCTGCAGTACGGCCATGGAGTCGGCCTGTCGATCTGGGAGAAGCCGATCTTCAGCAGGCTGGTCTCCCTGGACCATCCCGAGGTCCTGGAGGAGGGCATGGTGTTCGCTCTCGAGACCTACTGGCCGGCGTCCGACGGTTGGGGCGCCGCCCGGATCGAGGAGGAGCTGGTGGTGACCGCGGACGGCGCGGAGGTCATCACCAAGTTTCCCGCCGAGGATCTGTTGGTCGCCGGCCGGCGCTACTTCACGACGGGAGGCTTCCTTCCCACCGAGCGAGACAGCCAGTCGCACCTCAACACCGGCGTCTTCGCCGGCACCCCGGGTGGTGACGGATGACGGCCCCGGCTCGGGCGCCACACGCCTACGGGAACCATCCCGTCGTCTGGCCGCCCAAGACTCAGGACACTCACGACGACGCCGACATCCCCGCGGACACCCGGCTGTGGATCTATCGCAAGCTCCAGGAGATGCGGCAGTTCGAGAAGCGCGCCTACGACCTGTTCATGCGCCAGCTGGTGAAGGGCACCACCCATCTGTCGCTGGGCATGGAGGCGATCGCCGCCGGCTTCGGGGCGGCGATGCGGGCCGACGACTACACGTTCGCCACGTATCGCGGCCACGCGCACACCCTCGCCCGCGGGGTGCCGATGACGCCGGTGCTCGCCGAACTGCTGGGCAGGGAGAACGGCCTGCTCGGTGGCAAGGGCGGTTCGATGCACCTCACCAGCGTCGAACACGGTGTGCTCGGCTCCTACGCGATCATCGGCGCGCACCTGGCGATCGCCAACGGCGCGGCCTGGTCGGCGCAGTACCGGGAGTCCGGCCAGGTCGCCGTCTGCTTCTTCGGGGACGGCACGACGAACATCGGCGCCTTCCACGAGGCGTTGAACTACGCGGCGGTGTACCGGCTGCCGATCGTGTTCGTCTGCGAGAACAACCTCTACATGGAGTACACCTCGATCGCCGACGTCACGGCGGTCGCCCGGCCCGCCGCCGACCGGGCGGCGGCCTACGGCCTCGAACCAGTAGCGATCAACGGCAATGACGCGGACGAGGTCTACCTGACGGCCACGGAGGCCCTGGCGCGAGCTCGCCGCGGCGACGGGCCGAGTCTCGTCGAGGCCGTCACCTATCGGCACGGCGGGCACTCCCGCGCCGACCCCGGCAAGTATCGGCCCAGCCCCGAGATCCAGGCCTGGCTCGACTACGACCCGCTGACGCTCTACCGCGGGCGGCTCGAACGCCGCGGCGTCGACCCGCACCGCCTCGACGCCATCGACAAGGAGACCGCCGACGCGGTCGACCGGGCGACCGGGGAGGCCATCGCCGGCGACCTCCCCACGCCGGACAGCGCCTATACGCAGCTGTGGGCCGACGGAGGTTCGTCATGGCGCAACTGACCTACCGGGAGGCCGTCGCGCGGGGCATCGCCCAGGAGATGGCCAGGGACGAGCGGGTCGTGCTGATAGGCGAGGACGTCGCCGGCGCCGGCGGGGTGTTCAAGACGACCGTCGGGCTGCTCGAACGGTTCGGGCCGAAGCGGGTCATCGACACCCCCATCGCGGAGCAGGCGATCCTCGGGGCCGCGATGGGCGGTGCCATGACCGGCCTGCGGCCGATCGCGGAGATCATGTTCTCGGACTTCTTCGCGGTCTGCTGGGACATCGTCGCCAACCAGATGGCCAAGACGCGTTACATGACCGACGGGCAGGTGACCCTGCCCCTGGTCGTCAAGACCGGCAACGGGGGAGGGCTGCGGTTCGGCGCGCAGCACTCGCAGTCCATCGAGAACTGGGCGATGGCGGTGCCGGGTCTGAAGGTCGTCACCCCGGCCACGGCCGAGGACGTGGTCGGCCTCATGGCCGCCGCGGTGCGCAGCGACGATCCGGTGCTGTTCTGCGAGCACAAGGGCCTCTACGCGAGCAAGGGCGAGGTCCCGGACGGGGAGATCGTGGACGCGCTCGGCACGGCGCGCGTCCGCCGCGTCGGCGGGGACGCGACCATCCTGGCGCTGGGGCTGATGGTCGGGCGCGCGGAGGCCGCCGCCGAGCAGCTGGCCGCCCGTGGCATCGAGGCCGAGGTCATCGACGTCCGCTCGCTGGTCCCCCTCGACACCGCGACGATCCTCGCGTCGGTGGCGAAGACGGGGCGCCTGTTCACCGTCGAGGAGAACCCGCGCCTGCTCGGCTGGGGTGCCGAGATCGCCTCGATCGTTGCCGACGAGTGCTTCTGGGACCTGGACGGACCGATCCAGCGGATCACGACCCCGCACATCCCGCTGCCGTCGGCGGACTCGCTCGAGGACCTGGTGATGCCGTCCGCCGACGCCGTGGCGCTAACCGTCGGGAAGGCCCTGCAGGCGTGAGTACCGAGATCACGATGCCGCAGCTGGGTGAGACGGTCACGGAGGGCACCGTCACCCGGTGGCTGAAGGAGGTCGGTGACGCCGTCGGCGTGGACGAGCCGCTGCTGGAGGTGTCCACCGACAAGGTCGACACGGAGGTTCCCGCTCCGGTCGGCGGAACCGTACTGGAGATCCTCGTCCCCGAGGACACGACCGTGCCCGTCGGCGCACCGCTCGCGCGGATCGGGACCGCCGTCGGAGCGGCGCAGGCCCCGGGCGGCCAGGGGACGAGCTCGGCGGCCGAAGGGCCGCCGCCGGCCGCGGGCGTGTCTGGGCGGACGCCGCGGCACCGGCACAGCCCACGGGTCCGGCGGCTGTCCGACGAACACGGCGTGAACCCCGACCTGGTCGCGGGAACCGGGCCGGGCGGCCGCGTGCTCGCCGCCGACATGCTTCGCGCCGCCGGCCCGGCGGCGGTCACCGGGCCCGACCGCCCGGCCGCGCCCCCCTCCGCCGAGCGGCCCACGGAGCCGGCAGCCCTGGCACCGCCGACGCCCGCGGGCACGCCGACATCCGCGGGCACGCCGACGCACGGAAGCACGCTGGCGAGGGCGGTCGCCCCCGCCCCCGTGGGGCCGCCCGCCCAGTCGGCCCCGAGCGGGGACCCGGTGGCGGCCGCGGCGATCGCGGCGATCGCGGCGTGGACCACGGCCGTCGTCGAGGTCGACGTGACGGCGTTCGTCGCGGCCGGTCTCACCGGCGCCGGCTCGGCCGCGGCGGGCCGGGACACCTTCGGGCCCGCGCCGGCCGGCCCCGCGATCACCGCCGCGGTCGCCGGCGCGGCCTTGGCGGCATTGCGCGAGCAGCCGTCGCGCACCGCGCTCGGCGGTCTGGTGCGGCACCTGCAGGTGGCGGCCGCGGGCGACGAGGGGTCGCTCCCGACGGTCCTGCGCGAGGCCGCGGACCTGCGGCCGGCGGCGCTGGCCCGGCGGATCGAGGCGGCGTCGACGACCGCGGCGGACGAGCCGCGCGAACGCCGGCCCGGCGGCCGCGGACCGGACCGGGTCGACGGCCTCGTGCTGACCCTGCACGATTCCAGCCGCCACGGGGTTCTCGTCGAGACGCGGCACTCGGCCCCGGATCTCGGCCTCGGCGTCGGGATCGGGGCCGTGGTGGAGCGCCCGGCCGTGGTGCGCCTCGATGTCGGCCCTCCGGTCGTCGCCGTGCGGTCGGCGGCCTGCGTCTGGCTGACCTATGACCGCCGGTCGCTGAGCCCGGGCCTCGCGGGCCGCGTGCTGGCCGCGGTGCGGGAGCGGGTCGAGGACCCCGCGACGGTCGCCGCCCTGGCCTGACCCGGCCACGCGTGTTGTTCACCCGCGCCCGGCCGGTTCGGCCGGCGCGTCATCCTCAGCGAGAACAGGGGTCGTCGATGCCCATCGCCACCATCAACCCCGCGACCGGCGAGCTGGTGCGGGAGTTCGCCGCGCACACCGGGGATGAGGTCGAACAGCGCCTGGCCCGCGCCCACGCGGCCGCCAGGACCTGCCGGTCGACCTCGTTCCCGGACCGGGCGCGCTGGCTGCGCGCCGCGGCCGACCTGCTGGAGGCCGATCAGGACCGCCTGGCCGCCCTGCTCACCCTGGAGATGGGCAAGACCGTCCGTTCGGCGAGAGCCGAGGTCCTCAAATGCGCGACGGGCTGCCGGTTCTACGCGGAGCACGGCGCGTCGTTCCTGGCCGACGAGCCGGTCGACGCGGCCGCCGTCGGCGCGGCGCGGGCCCACGTCAGATACGAGCCGCTCGGCGTGGTGCTGGCCGTCATGCCATGGAACTTCCCGCTCTGGCAGGTACTGCGGTTCGCGGCGCCGACGCTGATGGCCGGCAACGTCGGCCTGCTCAAGCACGCGTCCAACGTGCCGCAGGCGGCGCTGTACCTCGAGGAGCTCTTCGTCCGCGCCGGTTTCCCGGCCGGGGCCTTCCAGACGCTGCTGGTGGGCAGCGCCCAGGTCGCCGACGTGATCCGTGACCCGCGCGTGGCGGCGGTGACGCTGACCGGCAGCGAGGCCGCCGGCCGGGCGGTCGCCGCCGTGGCCGGCGAGTCGCTGAAGAAGACGGTGCTCGAGCTCGGCGGCTCCGATCCGTTCCTGGTGCTGCCGAGTGCCGACGTCGAGCGGGCGGCGGCCGTCGCGACGGTGGCGCGGTGCCAGAACAACGGGCAGTCCTGCATCGCGGCCAAGCGGTTCATCGTGCATGCCGACGTCTACGACGACTTCGCGGCGCGGTTCGTGGCGAGCATGGCGGCGCTGCGGGTCGGCGATCCCATGGACGCGGCGACCGACGTCGGGCCGCTCGCCACCGAGCAGGGACTGCGGGAGATCGAGGAACAGGTCGACGATGCGGTCGCCCGCGGCGCCCGGGTACTGTGCGGCGGGCGCCGCGGCGACGGGAAAGGCTGGTTCTACCTGCCGACCGTGCTGGCCGACGTCACCCCCGACATGCCGATCTTCGCCGACGAGGTCTTCGGGCCGGTCGCCGTGCTCTACCGGGCCAACTCGCTGGACGCGGCGATCGAGCTGGGCAACGCGACCGCGTTCGGGCTCGGCTCCAACGCCTGGACGAACGAGCCGGACGAGCAGCGCCGCTGCGCCGAGGAGCTGACCGCCGGCTCGGTCTTCGTCAACGGAATGGTCACGTCCCACCCGGAACTGCCGTTCGGCGGGATCGGCCTCAGTGGCTACGGCCGGGAGCTGTCGTCGTTGGGCATGCGCGAGTTCTGCAACGTCAAGACCGTCTGGGTCGGGGCCTGACGCCTACCAGGAAGGAACGGCCATGGATCTCGGCAACGGTCTGGGTGTGCTGTCCTACTCGACGCTGGTCCACTCGGGGGACACCTGGGCGCAGCTGAAGGACAGCCTGGTCACGTTCGTCCCCCAGGTGAGGAAGCGGATCTGCCCCGACGGGCCGTTCGGCGTGTCGCTGCGGCTGTCAGGGGCGGCCGCCCGGCAGCTCGCCGGCGACCCGGCGCAGCGGGCCTGGCTGCGCGATTTCCTCGGCCGGGAGGGCCTGTACGTCTACACGGTGAACGCCTTCCCGCACGGGCCGTTCAAGGGCCGGCGGGTGATGGAGAACGTGTACGAGCCCGACTGGTCGCAGGAGGAACGCCTGCGGTACACGGTCGACGTCGCCGACGTGCTCGCCGACGTCACCGAGGCCGGCGTGGAGCCGACGATCCAGTCGGTCCCGCTGGCGTTCAAGCCGAACGTCACCGGCGACGACTACGTGGCGGCGTTCACCCGCAACGTGCTGGCGGCGGTCGCCCACCTGGCCGAGGTGGAGCGCCGCACGGGGCGCCGGGTCAAGCTGGCCTTGGAGCCGGAGCCGTACTGCTACCTCGAGACGATCGACGAGACAGTCGGCTACTTCGAGCGGCACCTCTACGGTGGCGACGCGGCCCGGACCGTGGCCGCGCTGGCAGGCGTGCCGCTGTCGGAGGCGGCCGGGCTGCTGCGCCGCCATCTGGGGATCGTCTTCGACATCTGCCATCAGGCGGTGGAGTTCGACGACATCCCGCGGTCACTGGACCAGCTGGCCGACGCGGGCATCCCGGTGTTCAAACTGCAGGAGGCGGCGGCGCTGTGGGTGCCGGAGGTGACCGACGAGGCGGTCGCGGCGCTGGAGCGTTTCACCGACACCATCTACCTGAGCCAGACCACCGAGCTGCGCGACGGCCGGCTGACCAGGTTCCTGCAGCTGGCCGACGCGATCGCCGCGTGGCGCCGGGACCCGGGTGGCCGGCGCGAGTGGCGCACCCACTTCCACGTCCCCGTCTTCCTCGACCGGGAGCTGGCGCCGTTCCGGACCACCAGGTTCGCCGTCGAGCAGGCGCTGGCCGCCCACCGGCGTGCGCCGGTGTCGACCCACCTCGAGATCGAGACCTACACCTGGGACGTGCTGCCCGACCAGCTGAAGTCCGGGGACATCGTCGACTACGTGACGCGGGAGCTGGACTGGGTGCGCCGCGAGCTCACGGGCACGGTCGCGCCCTCCTGAGTCCACACCGGCACGGCCGTGCCCTCCTGAGTTCACCGGCACGGCCGCGCCGTCCTCCCCGCGATCCCCCGCCGCGTCGACGGGCCTGCGGGCCTGCGGGCCTACGGCAGCGGCGGGATGATCCGGGCCGCGCGCAGCTCGTCGAACAGGTCGAGGAACGAGCGTGCCGACTCCTGGAAGTCCCGGAAGCCGAGGCGGCGGCTGGCGGACATGTCGGCGAACGTCTCGGTCTGCCGGCCCAGGTCGCCGTCGGTGTGCCACCAGGACGCGAGCGTCTCCAGCCGGGTGGGCCGCAGGTCGTGCGTCTTCACGATCCGCTCCCAGACCGGCCCGGCGTCCGCCAGCCGGGCCTCGAGCGGGGTGGCGTGGCCCGGGTACTCGGCCGGCTCCACGCCGAGGCCCGCGGCCACCGTCCGCCACATCCAGCGCCAGCGGAACACGTCACCGTTGGTGATGTTGAACGCGTGGTTGGCGGCCGCCGGGGTGGTGGCGGCCCACAGCAGCTGGCTGGCGAGGATCCGGGCGTCGGTGATGTCCGTGACCCCGGTGTACTGCTCGGGCGAGCCGGGGAACACGAACGGCATGCCGGTCTCGCGGGCGAGACTCCCGTACAGCGCGAGGGTGACGCCCATGTTCATGGCGTTGCCCAGCGCCCAGCCGATCATGGTGTGCGGCCGGTGAACCGACCAGGTGAGGCCGTGCCTGGCCGCGGCCTCGAAGAGGATGTCCTCCTGGTCGTAGTAGAAGTTCTGGTAGGGCAGCCGCGGTTGCTCCTCGCGGAACGGCGTCTCCATCGGCGTCTGGGCGTAGGCCTCGAACGGCCCCAGGTAGTGCTTGAGGCCGGTGACCAGCGCGGCGTGCCGCAGCGTCCCGCCCTCGGCGGCCGGGTGCAGCACGTTGCGCAGCATCGCCCCGTTGACCTGGCAGTTCTCGGCTTCGGTCGGCTGCCGCGACCAGGTCGTGAAGAACAGATGCGTGGCGGCGACGCCGGCCACCGCTGCCCGGGCGGCGGTGGCGTCGAGGATGTCGACCGCGATCGGGCGGACGCCCGGTGGCGGGGCCGTGCCGCCGCGGCTCAGCCCGACGACCTCCCAGCCCTCGGCCAGCAGCCGCCTGGCAAGGTTCGTCCCCGCGATGCCTGTGACCCCGACTACCAGCGCGGTACGGTTTTCCGTCACCCCGGCCGCCTCACTTCGTGGGTAATCGCCGATGGCGCCGCTCGCCTGCCGAGCGCGCCCGGGCCAGCCTGGCTCACCTGAGGGAGACCGTCAAGTATCAGTGAACAAGGTGGATCGGGCGGCCACGACCCGACCGACGGGTGGAGGTCGTCCGGGCGCCTGGTGAGCCAGCCTGGGCCCGACGCGCGTTCTGCGCATAAGCTAGGAGTGAACAGCACGGTTCGGGGCGGTTATCGACCCGCCCGTTCGTCCGTCGTTCGAGAACACTGGGAGCGGGAGTCGTCACGTGGTGAGTGCTGGGGAACCGTCTGCGAAGCCGACCACGGGGCGCGATCGCCGCGACGGCGACGCCGGGCTCGCCCAGGCGGCGCAGCCGGACCGGAAGGACGCCGTCAGCGGGGTCGGCGCCCGGCTGCGCAGCCGCCGGGAGGCCTCCGGGATCTCGCTGCGCCAGTTCGCGCGCAACCTGAGCGTCTCGCCGTCCTTCGTCTCCCAGATCGAGAACGGCAAGTCCCAGCCGTCGGTCTCGACCCTCTACCTGATCTGCAACGCGCTCGGCCTGTCCATCGACGAGCTGTTCAGTGAGGTCGCCGCCACGGCCGAGGTGCCCCGGGAGCCCAAGCTCATGACCGTGGCCGGCACGGGGGCCGAGCTCGAGGAGCCGGGCCTGGCCGAGCCGGCGGAGGCGGGCGGCGGCTCCGCGCCCGTCGCGCCCGCCGGCCCCGCGGTGACGTCCGTGGCCCCGCCCCTGGCGGCCGCCCCGCGCCGCGGTGACGTCACCGAGCTGCCGGCCGTGCGCTCCGGGCGCCGCTCGCCGGTCATCTCACCGGACGAGCGCACCCGCCTGGTGCTGGACTCCGGGGTGACCTGGGAGCAGCTCTCGACGATGCGCGATGGCGCGATCGACTTCATGTTCGTCCGGTACGACGTCGGCGGCAGCTCGGTGTCCGACGGCCGGGCGACGCGGCACAGCGGCGTCGAGTACGGCTACATCATCCGGGGGACGCTGGAGGTCACGCTGGCGTTCGACGTCTACCTCGTCGGCCCGGGCCAGTCGATCTCCTTCGACTCGACGATCCCGCACCGGCTCACCAACCGCGGCGACGAGCCCGTCGAGGCGATCTGGTTCGTGCACGGCCGCAACGCGGACCACGAGCACTGATCGACGAGCACTGATCGCTCTGCTCCCGAGGTGTGCGCTACTGCTTGACGAATGTACGCCATCAACGTACGTTCTCGCCGGTATGTCCCGCGCGGGGCGCGGCGCTGCGGGCGGCGGACCGCCCCGCGATGTCGTGACGCGCCCCGCGGCGCGTCGCACACGAGGCGGGAGCACCGGTGAAAGCGTTGCAGTTCGTCGGCTCGGCCGACGCCGAGGTCAATGATCTTCCCTCGCCGACCATCAAGCCGGACGAGGTGCTGGTGGCCACCCGCAGGGTGGGTATCTGCCATTCCGACATCGACCTGCTGGAGGGCAGGTACATCATCCCGTTCAGCTACCCGGTGATCCCCGGCCACGAGTGGGCGGGCGAGATCATCGAGGCGGGCCGCGACGTCACCGGCCTGGCCGCCGGCGACCGGGTCGTCGGCGAGTGCGTCATCGGGTCGGACCACTTCGGTTTCAGCATCTCCGGCGCGGCCGCCGAGTACTTCGTCGCCCGGCCGGAGTGGCTGCACCGGATGCCGGACGGCATGACCTGGACGCAGGGCGCGCTGGTCGAGCCGTTCAGCTGCGGGTACTTCGCCACGCTCGGCGCCGACAACCTGGACGCCGCCGACACGGTCGCCGTCTTCGGCGCCGGGCCGATCGGGCTCGGCGTCGTGGCCGCGGCGGCCGCCCGGCGCGCCCGTGTGATCATCATCGAGCCGTCGGCGCGGCGCGCCGAGCTGGCCCGCGAGCTCGGCGCCGAGCTGCACCTGGACCCGGCGGCGGGCGACCTCGCCGAGCAGATGGCGGCGGCGACGAGCGGCCGGCTGGCCGACGTGGTGATCGAGGCCAGCGGGAACCCCGCCGCCATGGCGGCCACGCTGCAGGTCGCGGGATTCGGCGCCCGGCTGGTCAACGTGGGGATCGACGTCGGGCGCAGCGCGCCGGCTCAGCTCGGGCTCATCCAGTCCAAGCAGCTGCAGATCCGCGGGACCATCGGCTCGCCGGGCGTCTGGCCGCGGACCCTGCGCTTCCTCGAGCGCACCGGCATCGACCTGTCGCCCCTGGTCACGAGCACCGTGCCCCTGCAGGACGCGGCCGGCGCGGTCGCGCGGGCCCGGACCGACCGGTCCGAGATCAAGGTGCACCTCGTCGTGGCGGCGAGATGACGGGGCAGACCGTGATGCGTGCCGCCGTCTACCACGGCCGGCGTGATGTGCGCGTCGAGGACCGGCCCGTCCCCGCGGCGGGCGAGGGCCAGGTCCTCGTCCGGGTAGCCCGTTCGGGCATCTGCGGCACCGACGCGGGCGAGTACCTGCACGGCCCGGCGATGTTCCCGGTGGCCAGGCGGCACCCGAACAGCGGCCACCTCGGCCCGATGGTCATGGGCCACGAGTTCTGCGGCGAGGTCGTCGCGACCGGCCCGGGCGCCGAGGCGCTCGCCGGTCGGCGGGTCGCCTCCGGCGCCGGGGTCTCGTGCGGAACGTGCGCCTGGTGCGCGTCGGGCCGCACCAACCTGTGCGCCCGGTACTGGACGGTCGGCCTGAACGCCGACGGCGGCCTGGCGCACTACGTGTCCGTGCCGGCGTCGACCTGCGTCCAGGTTCCCGAGGATTGCGGCGACGACGACGCCGGGCTGGCGCAGCCGCTCGCCGTCGGGCTGCACGCCGGGCGCCGGGCGGGGATCCGACCGGCGGACACGGTCGTCCTCGTGGGCGCCGGCGCCATCGGCTCGTTCATCCTGTGCGGGCTGGCGGCCTACCGGCCGGGGCGGGTCATCGCGCTGGACATCGACGACGGCCGGCTGGCCACCGCCGCGTCGCTCGGCGCCACCGACATCGTCAACGTCCTGGGCCGCGACCCCGTGGAGGTCGTCGCGGACCTCACCGGCGGCGGCGCACAGGTCGTCATCGAGGCGTCCGGCGTGGACGGCGCGGCGCAGCGGGCGATCCACCTGGCCGAACGCGGCGGTCGGGTGCTGCTCGTCGGGCTTCCGCACGCACCGCAGGCGCTCGACGTCGCCGGCGCCGCCCTGCGCGAGGTGGACGTCGCGACGACCCTGGCCCACGTCTGCGGGCAGGACATCCCGGCGGCGCTGGAGCTGCTGCGGGACGGCCGCCTCGCTCGGAAGCTGGTGGACCGGGTGATCGGCCTGGACGCCCTGGTCGACGAGGGTCTGGAGGCGCTGGCCGCTCGGCAGGCCCAGGGCAAGATCCTCGTGGATCCGTGGGCATGACGCGGATCGCGTTCCTCGGGCTCGGCCGGATGGGGGCGGCGATGGCGGCGAGACTCCTCGCCGCCGGGCATGACGTGACCGTCTGGAACCGTGGCGAGGAGGGGCATCACCGCCTGGCGGCCGAGCTCGCCGCGCTGCCCCGGCCCGGGAGCCCCGGGCCGGGGGATGGGCCCGAACCGGGCGAGGCGGTCCCGGGGCTAGGCCCGCCGCGGCGGGCCGATGACCCGGCGTCGGCCGTGGCCGGCGCGGACGTCGTTCTCACCATGCTCGCCGACGGCCCGGCGCTGGAGTCGGTGCTGTTCGGCGCGGCGGGCGCGGCGGCCGCCCTCCGCGAGGGCACGATCGTCTGCGACCTGTCGACGATCGGCCCGGGCAGCGCCGTGCGGTGCCACGACCGCCTGGCCTCCCGCGGCGTCGACTTCCTGGACGCGCCGGTCTCCGGCAGCGTGCCGACGGTGCGTGCCGGCGGGCTGCTGGTGATGGCCGGCGGTTCGCCCGAGGCGCTGGCCCGGGTCACTCCCGCGCTTCAGGCGTTCTCGGCCGCGATCGTGCACGTCGGGGCAAGCGGGAGCGGTCAGGCGATGAAGCTGGCGGTGAACGCTTGCGTCCATGGGCTCAACGCGGTCCTCGGCGAGGCTCTGGTGCTCGCCGAGCGCGGCGGGGTGGATCGACGGACCGCGCTCGACGTGTTCGGCGGCAGTGTGGTCGGCGCGCCGTTCGTCCGTTACAAACGCCCGTCCCTGGAGGACCCCGAGGGCGAGCCGGTCTCGTTCACCGTGGACCTGATGCGCAAGGACCTGGACCTGATCGAGCAGCTCGCCCAGCGGGTGGGAGCCCCGGTACCGATGACCCGCGCGGCGCACGCCGTCGCCGACGCCGCGTCGGCGGCCGGGCTGGGCCCGGCGGACATGTCCGCCGTCGCCGTACACCACCGAGCCTCGATCCGCCAGCGCTGACCGTCCTCCGGAGCACGGCGTCCCGGCGAGGGACGCCGTGCTCCGCACCCGGTGGGGCCGCAGATGCCGCGGCCTTGTCACCCCGGCCGGCGCCGAAGCGAAGAAATCCTGTGCGTTGTGTCTTGACGGCGAAACGCGGCATGTCCAGTATCAATGAACATTGGATCGTGTACCCGGGCGCGACCGGTGTGGACGACTGAACGCCGGCGCCAGGCCGGGCGGGCAGCCGCCCAGGGCGCGGCCGGAACAAGGGGAGGAGAGACTCGCGATGAGTGACTCTCCCGGTCGACCGGCCGGAAGCATCGTGGAGAGTCCCGCGCTCGTGAGCCCGGCGACTGAACGATCACGCGGCTACCCCGCCGTCGTCGGTCGTCCGTCCCGAGGCCTCGTCACGATCGTCGCGGCGACGGCGCTGCTGTTCCTCGTCAGCGGGCTCGCCGAGCCGGACAGCCTCAGCCGCAGCTCGGTGCAGGGGATGCTGCCGTTCGCGGCGGTACTGGCGATCATCGCGCTCGGCCAGACGCTGGTCATCCAGCAGGGCGGCATCGACCTGTCCGTCCCCGGCGTCGTCTCGCTCACCGTGGTGGTGATCACCCATCAGCCCAACGGCGACAACGGCAAGCTGCTGCCCGCGGTGCTGCTCGCCGTCGCGATCGCGGCCGCGGCGGGACTGCTCAACGGCCTGCTCGTCAGCCGGTTGGGGATGTCCGCGATCGTGACGTCGCTCGGCACGAACGCGGTGCTGTACGCCTGCGTGCTCGGGATCTCCGGCGGGTCGCCGCGGAACACGACCTCGCTGATGCACGACATCGCGACCGGCGAGCTGCTCGGGATCTCGCACTCCGTCTACTTCGCGGTGGCGCTCACGGCCCTCGCCGGGTTCGGCGTCAAGCGAACCGTCGCCGGGCGGCGGTTCGAGGCGGTCGGCGACAACCCGACCGCGGCGGCGATGGCCGCGCTGCGGGTGAAGCGCCACCAGCTGTCGGCCTACGTGTGGGCCGCGCTGCTCTACTGCGCGGGCGGGATTCTGCTGGGCGGGATCCTGACGGCGCCCAGCGCGTTCCAGGGTGACTCCCAGTTGCTGCCGTCCGTGGCGGCGGTCGTGCTGGGCGGCACGTCCCTGCTCGGCGGCCGGGGCAGCGCGGCCGCGAGTGCCGTCGCGGCGCTCTTCCTCAGCCAGCTCGACCAGCTGGTCCTGACCCTCGGCGTCAGCCCCGCGATCCAGAACCTCGCGCAGGCGCTCGCGCTCGCCGCGGGCGTCGCCGTCTACACCGTCAACTGGGCCGCCCTGCGCCGCTGGGTGCTGGCAAGACGGCCGCGGCCGGCCGCCGCCGTGCATCCGTCGAGCGTGCCCTAGACCTCCGGCCTGGACGTTCACTCACTCCGCTGGCCGGTGCCGCGGCACCGCTGTGCGGGCGCTCATCGGACCAGTTATCGCGAAAGGAAGGAAGACATGGCCCGCAAGAGTGTGCATCTGGGGGTCGTCGCCGGCCTCGGAGCACTGTTATTGGCGCTGTCGGCCTGTGGGGGCGGGGACTCCTCGTCGGACGCCGGCACGCAGAACCGGCCCGCGGGTGGCAACGTCCCCTCGTGGTGCGGCTCGAAGAAGATCTCGCTGACGCTCGCCGACGGGTTCGGCGGGAACAACTGGCGGCGGGTGACCACCGCGGAGGCACGCGACGAGGTCTCGAAATGCCCGAGCATCACCTCCTTCTCCTACTCGGACGGCCAGGGCAACACGCAGAAGGCCATCTCCGACATCCAGGGCGCGGTGGCCAAAGGCGTCGACGCGCTGGTCGTCTTCCCCGACGCCGGCGCCGCCGTCCTGCCGGCGCTGCGATCCGCCTACAAGGCCGGTGTCGTCACGGTGCCGTACCGCGTCGACCCGACCGGCAAGCCAGGCTCCGACTACGACGCCTTCATCAGCACCGACTTCCGGCAGGCCGGCGTGCTGTGGGGCCAGTGGCTGGTCAAGGCCCTCGGTGAGAACGGCAACGTGCTGAACCTCGGCGGCCCGCCGGCGAACTCGCAGAGCCTCGCCGAGTACGAGGGCATGCAAAGCGTGCTCAAGGACCACCCCGGCATCAAGTTCATCGGGACCACGCCGTACGAGGTGACGAACTGGGATCCCGCGCAGACCCAGAAGGTGGTCACGGCCGCACTGGCGAAGTACCCGAGGATCGACGCCATCACGACCGACTTCGGGTCGGCGCTGGCCAGCTCCTTCACCGCGTTCGACCAGGCGGGCCGGACCATCCCGGCGATCGCCACCGAGGACTCGAACCTGCTGGCCTGCGACTGGGAGACCCGCAAGGCAGCCGACCCGGACTTCAAGCTGTTCACCGTGTCCTCGCAGAACGCCATGTCGCGGCTGGCCATCGACTACGCCGTGGCGAAGGCATCCGGGGGCCAGCTCCCGAACACGACGGTGTACCCGCAGTCGGCGTTCGAGGACTCGCTGTCCGGCCAGCCCCACCCGGTGACGTGCGAGAAGGCGCTGCCGCCGGACGCGTTCGTGTCCAGCTCGCTGGCCCCGGCCCAGCAGGTCGCCGCGCTGAAGTAGGCCGCGGCGCGGCGCGGCACGCCCGCCGGGTGTGCCGCGTCGCGAACAGCGACTCAAGGCCTGCCGCGGGCGGTACCGCCCGCGGCAGGCACTCGCCAGCAGGGAGTGAGGCGTGACAACGACGACGACATACCGGCCGGTGCTGTGCCTGACCGGTGTCTCCAAGACCTACGGCTCCGTGCGGGCCTTGCGCGATGTCTCGCTCGAGGTCGTCGCGGGCGAGGTGCATGCCCTGCTCGGCGAGAACGGGGCAGGCAAGTCGACCCTGATGGGGATCGCGTCCGGAGCGACCCGGCCCGACGCCGGGGAGATCCAGGTCGACGGCGAGCCCGTCGCCACGCTCACCCCGGACGTCGCGACCAGGCTGGGTATCGCGATCGTCCACCAGCACCCGGCCGTGCTTCCCGACCTGACCGTCGCGGAGAACATCCGGGTGGCCGTGCCGCGGCAGGTGCTCGCCGCGGGCGGCGACGAGCAGGCCCGGATGGCCGAGCTGCTGCGCCAGGTCGGCGCCGACCTGCGCCTGTCCAGCCGGGTCGACCAGCTCACGATCGCGCAGAAGCAGCTGCTCGAGGTCGCGAAGGCGGTCGCGCTCGAGCCCCGGGTTCTCATCCTCGACGAGCCGACGGCGCCGCTCGGCGCCGACCAGGTCGACATCCTGTTCGACCTGGTCGGGCAGGCCACGGAGCGCGGCACCGCGGTCGTCTACATCACCCATCGAATGGCCGAGGTCCGGCGCGTCGCCGACCGGGTGACGGTGCTGCGAGACGGCCAGTCGCAGGGCCAGGCCCGGGTCTCCGAGATCAGCGACGCCGAGATCCTCAACCTGATCGTCGGCCGGGAGCTGTCCTCGACGTTCCCGGACAAGTCCGCGAGCCCGGACGCGCCGGTGGTGCTGGAGGTCTCCGCCTTCGGCGGCGCCGGGTTCACGGACGTCCGCCTCACCACCAGGCGCGGGGAGATCGTGGGGCTGGCCGGCATCGTCGGCAACGGCCAGAACGAGTTCCTGCGCGCCCTCGCCGGCCGGTCCCGGGCCAGCGGCCGGGTCACGCTCGCGGGGACGCCGGTCGGCGGCCGGGCCCTGGCCGCCCGCGCGGCCTACCTGCCCGCGGACCGTCACCACGAGGCCCTGATGACGAGGATGTCCGTGCGGGAGAACGTGGCGCTGTCCGCGCTGCCGCTGCTCGCGCGGGCCGGGGTCGTCGGCCGGGATCGGGAGCGCCGGGCGGTCGAGGCCGAGGTCGACCGGCTGGCGGTGCGGACCCCCTCGGCCGAGGCGAACGTCATGTCGCTGTCCGGCGGCAACCAGCAGAAGGTCGTGCTGGCGCGCGCCCTGCTCGCCGCGCCCCGGATGCTGCTCGCGGACGAGCCCACCCAGGGCGTCGACGTCGGCGCCCGGTTCGAGATCTACCGGCTCATGCGCGAGGTCGCCGGCGCGGGCGTGCCCGTCGTCGTCGCCTCCTCGGACGCGAAGGAGCTCGAGGGCCTCTGCGACCGTGTCCTGGTGTTCTCCCGAGGCCAGGTCGTGGCCGAGCTCGCCGGCCCGGAGGTCACGGAGACCAACATCACCAGCAGCGTGGTGAACGCGACCACGCACCGCGCCGACGCCCCGGCACGGCCGGGGCGTACCGCGACCGGCGGGCCCTCGGCGCTGGCACCGTTGCGGGACTTCGCGAAGGGCGACTACGCGCCGAGCGTCATTCTCGCGCTGGTGATCGTGGCACTGGGCGCCTACACCTATGCGCACAACTCGCGGTACCTCGCGTCGTTCAACGTGACGGCGGTGCTCATGCTGATGACGGCGCTCGCCTTCATCAGCATGGGCCAGGCGGTCGTCATCATGACCGGCGGGATCGACCTGTCGGTCGGGCCGCTGGCGGGCCTGCTGGTCGTCATAGCGTCGTTCTTCGTCAACGACGGCCGGTCCGCGCCCGTCGTGGTGGCCGCGCTCGCCCTGATGCTGGTCGTCGCGGTGAGCGCGGGCCTGCTGAACGGGATGCTGGTCAGGTACGGCGGGTTCACCGCGGTGGCGGCCACCCTGACGCTGTACATCGGCCTGCAGGGAGTGTCGCTGCTCCTGCGCCCGTTCCAGGGCGGATACATCAGCCGGCGGTTCTCCGACGTCGTCGGTACCACCGTCGGCAGCATCCCGGTCGCGTTCCTCGCCGCGGTGGCCGTCGCGATCGGGCTGGAGGTGGCGCTGCGGTCCACCAGATGGGGCCGGGGGCTGCGCGCGGTGGGCTCCGACGAGGGCTCGGCGCACCGCCTCGGCATCCGGGTGAACCGCACCCACGTGCTGGCCTACGGCGCGGGCGGGGTGCTCACCTTCCTGGGCGCGCTGCTGCTCGCCGCGCAGATCGGCGTCGGGGACCCGGTCCAGGGCGTCGGCTACACCCTGTCGAGCATCACGGCGGTCGTGCTCGGGGGCGCGAGCCTGCTCGGGGGACGTGGCTCGTTCGTGGGCACCTTGCTCGGCGCGGCCCTCATCCAGCAGATTCTGAACGCCACGACCTTCCTGAACCTCGGCCAGTCCTGGCAGTACCTCTTTCAGGGAGTGCTCATCCTGGTCGCCGCCGGTCTGTACACGCAGGCACGCAACCGGTACCGGCTCGCCACCTGACCCGCGCGGGGCCCCGCGCACACGGGCGGCGCGGACCGCATCGCTGTGAAGGAGAAAAGGAATGTACGCGGCTCGGTACTACGGCAGGCGGGACATCCGGGTCGAGGACGTCCCGGACCCCCGGCCCGCGGCGGCCGATGACGTCCTCGTCGAGGTCGCCTGGTGCGGCATCTGCGGCACCGACCTGCACGAGTACGCCGTCGGGCCGATCGTGACACCGCGGGAGGCGCATCCGCTGACGGGCGCGACGCTGCCGCAGACGCTCGGGCACGAGTTCTCCGGGCGCGTGGTCGAGGTGGGCGCGGACGTCACGGACGTGGCCGTCGGGGACCGGGTCGCCATCATGCCGGCGATCGTGTGCGGCCGTTGCCACTACTGCCGGCGGGGTCTCGGGCATCTGTGCGTGCGCTTCGCCTGCACCGGCCTGAGCGCCTCGACCGGCGGCCTGAGCCAGTACGCCGTCGTGAAGGAGTACCAGGTCGCCCGGGTGCCCGACGAACTGACCGACCAGGCGGCCGCGGTCGTCGAGCCGGGCGCGGTCGCGGCCCACGGGGTCGACCTGGGCCGCCCGCAGGGCGGCGACACCGTGCTCGTGACGGGCGCCGGGCCGGTCGGCGTGCTCTCCGCGCTGTACGCCGACGCCGTGGGCGCCGGCACCGTCATCATCGCCGAACCGAACCCGCACCGGCTGGCGTTCGCCCGGCGGCTCGACATCGGCCCGGTCCTGGATCCGACCGAGGACGGTTTCACCGACGCGTTGGCCAGCCTCACCGACGGCATCGGCGTCGACCTGGCGATCGAGTGCTCCGGCACCGCGCCCGGTCTGTCCTCGTGCCTCACGCAGGCCCGGCGGCAGGGCGCCGTGGTGCAGACCGGTCTGCACACCAGGCCGGTCGCCGTCGACATGATGGCGCTGTCGGAGAAGGAGATCTCGCTGCTGGGGAGCTGGTGCTACCGGCTGACCGACTGGCCGCGGATCATTCGGCTGGCGGCCGCGGGCAAGTACCCCCTCGAGAAGGCGATCACGGCGCGGATCGACCTGCCCGACGTGGTCAAGGCGGGATTCGACGTGCTCGTCGACCCCGCGGGCGACCAGCTGAAGGTGCTCGTCTCGCCGACCTGACCAGGCCGCCAGCGCGACCCGCGCGGGCGGCGTCGCGCCGCCGGGCTCGTGGTGGTAGGTCCGGCGAGCCGCCCGCGGCGGTGCCCACGAGCGAATGTGTCGAGCTACACTCTGCCGCCCGTCTACCCGCACACTGCCCTCTACCTGCACGCGCCGCCCGTCTCGGAGAAGAGGCCCATGACGCAGTCAACCCCCCGGCATGACGACCCGACCGGCCGTCCGCGCGCCAACGCGCGCCGTAGGCGGGCCGATTGCCGATCCACCCGGGATGCCGAGGACGGGTTAGCGCCCGCCGGCGCCACCGCCACCCAGGCCGGCGCGGTGACCGGCCATCCGGTCGACAGCCTGCTGGCGCACGCGGTCGCCTGGGGAGCGCCGGTGGAGCCACTGTGCCGCGACCGCGAGCCGTCCTTTCCGTGATCGCTCCAGTGCGCCGGTGGCAGTGAGGTACGAGGTCCTAGGTCGCCTCCGGGTCGTGGACGGCGAGAACACCCATTCGATCAACGCCAGGAAGATGGCGGTCGCGCTTGGCGTCCTACTCGTCCGCGCCGATCAGGTCGCCACCCGGCGCCCTCCAGCCTGCACACCGCCGGACGCACGCGGGACGTGGCAGTACGCCGGGCACGCCGCTGCGCCGCGCGGGCGCGGTCGCAGACCCAGCGCTCACACGTCCAGGTCGCGTTCGATGGAACGCAGGCGATGCCGGGCGAGCGCCAGGTTGGCACGAGGGCGGTCCAGCGCCAGGTAGAGGAACAGGCGGTGCCCGCCGCGCGCCAGGACACGGATGAGGTGGTACTGGCGGTCCAAGGTGATCAGTATGTCCTCGACTTCATCCTGCACCCCGAGTGCTTGGAGGGCCCGGGTCTCGGCGCGAACGACGTCGGTGTTGCCCGCCGCGGCGATCTCGAGGTTCAGCGTCCGGCTACCGCCAGCGGTCCCCAGGGTCATGCCACTCTCATAGTCGACGAGCGCCGCTCCCAGCGCGCCGTCCACCATCATCGCTTCCTTGAGCGCGGTGTCGATGTCCATGCCAAATCCCGTTCTTTGAAAGTTCAGATCACGACAACGCTCACCGTGAGCGCTCGCCAGCTCGAACCGGTCCACCTCGAAGGGGGGTGCGACCCGGTCGAGCGCGGCCGCGAGCTACACACCAAGCCCCGTACGCAGCACCTTGTCTCCGCACGGGCGCACGTCCGCAACCACATGTCGCCGCGGGAGCCTCCTACGACTGTGCGCCGCTGCGCCCGGCAGATCGCGGTGCGAACGTCCCGGTCTGATGGGACCAAATGCTGGATGGCGACTCGGCCCCGACCTGACACCACAGCGGTCCGCTGAGACCTGGGACCGCCCACCTGGCCAGCTCGGCCGCGCCGTCCGAACGGGTCACCTCCAGGTGAGGAGGACACGAGACGCTGTTCTCAGTCTGGTCAGTCGACCGCGTAACGCCGTGGCACCCAGGTCTGACTGTCGATCGGCGGCCGCTTGTAGGCACGGTGCTGGCGTGGTGGCAGGGTGACGGCGGCGTGCGGGACCTCCTGGTAGGGAACCTGCGACAGCAGATGCGAGACGAGGTTGAGCCGGGCGGCCCGCTTGTCGTCCGCGTCGACGACGTACCAGGGCGCCTCGCGGATGTCGGTGTAGGCGAACATCTCGTCCTTCGCCTCGGCGTAGTCGACCCAGTGCGCGCGGGCCTGCAGGTCCATCTGCGACAGCTTCCAGCGCTTGCCCGGGTCCTTCATCCTGGCGCGGAAGCGGCTCTCCTGCTCCTCGTCGCTGACGGACAGCCAGTACTTCAGCAGGATGATGCCCGAGCGGACCAGCGCCCGCTCGAGTTGCGGGCAGGTTCGTAGGAACTCGTCGTACTCGGCGTCCGTGCAGAAGCCCATCACATGCTCGACGCCCGCGCGGTTGTACCAGCTGCGGTCGAAGAACACGATTTCGCCGGCCGCCGGAAGATGAGCGACGTATCGCTGAAAATACCACTGCGTGCGTTCGCGATCGGTGGGCGTCGTGAGCGCGACGACTCGGTAGTGCCGCGGGTTGAGCCGCTCGGTAATTCGCTTGATCGTCCCGCCCTTACCAGCGGTGTCCCGGCCCTCCATCACCACGACGACCCGCAGGCCGGAATGCACGATCCACTCCTGCATCCGTACGAGTTCGACCTGGAGCCGGGCCAGCTCGGATTCGGCCGCGGGCTTCGACAGCCGCGTCGGCTGTACCGACGGCACGTGGTCCTCGTGATCCGCGCCGCTCTCGTAGCCCTCGCGCACGCCTGTCCTCCCGTCGCGCCACCGATCGACTCGCGCTTCCCGGTATGCCCACCCGAGCACCCGGCGCACTCCCATCGTTTCCGGCGGCGTCCCCGCCTCGTTCGGTGATGCTCTCAGGCGGTGACGTGACCCGCCCCTGCCGGGCCTCCGGAGCGGCAGGCCGGAACATGACCACCTGGTCGGATGGCCGCGTCATTGGGTGGTGATCAGGACGCGGCGGAGCTTGGCGGCGAGGTCGGCGGTGGAGGGGTGGGTCTTGGTGGTGTACCAGGGGGTCCCGGCGCGGTGGTCGGCGGCGTCGGCTTTGTGGTGGCCGGTGGTGAGGTACCGGAGGAAGGCGAGGGTCTGGCAGGTCAGGCCGAACGCCTGGCCGCCGCGTGCGCGAGCCGCTGATCGAGCGCGAGAAGCCTCTGGTGCGGCAGCACCGACCGTGACATCGCCAGCGCCTGCCCCCATCCCGGCGCCGGCGGTGACCGCGAGGGCGGGTGAGCCTCGGGACGTCGTCGTGTGTTGGTGCTGGGCTCAGGCCGGCTCCGGGCCGCAGGCCAGGTGCATGCGTAGTGCGTGCAGTTGGGCGTGCAGCTCGATGGGCAGCCGGTCGAACCGGGCGAAGTGGGTGGCGATGGACTCCGCCTCGGCATGCCACTGCTTGGCGTCGACGCTCAGGAGGTCGACGAGGTCGGCGGGCGGGAGGTCGAGCCCCTCCAGGTCGAGGGCGTCGGTGGTGGGGAGGTAGCCGATCGGCGAGGCGACCGCCGCCGCGGTTCCGGCGGTGCGGGCGAAGATCCAGGCCAGGACGCGGCTGTTCTCGCCATAGCCGGGCCACAGCCAGCGGCCGTCTTCGGTCCGGCGGAACCAGTTGACGTGGAAGATTTTCGGCAGGGTGGCGTCCTGCGTGCGGCCGATCTCGAGCCAATGAGCCCAGTAGTCGGCCATGTCGTAGCCGCAGAACGGGAGCATGGCGAACGGGTCGCGTCGCAGTTCCCCGACGGCTCCGGTCGCGGCGGCTGTGGTTTCCGAGGAGACGGTGGCGCCGAGGAAGACGCCGTGCGCCCAGTCGCGTGCCTCGACGACGAGTGGGACGACGGATGCGCGCCGGCCACCGAAAAGGATCGCGTCGATCTTGACGCCGGTCGGGTCCTCCCATTCCGGGGCGATCGACGGGCATTGTGCGGCGGGCGCCGTGAACCGGGCGTTCGGGTGTGCGGCCGGGGTGCCCGTGGCGGGCGTCCAGTCGTTGCCCTTCCAGTCGATGGCATGCGCTGGCGGGGTCGCGGTGAGGCCCTCCCACCACACGTCGCCGTCGTCTGTCAGCGCCACGTTGGTGAAGATGCAGTTCGCCCGCAAGGTGGCGACGGCGTTTGGATTCGTGCGTGGGCCGGTGCCGGGGGCCACGCCGAAGAAGCCGTTTTCCGGGTTGATCGCGCGCAGCTCACCGGCCTTGTTGAACCGCATCCAGGCGATGTCGTCGCCGACCGTCTCGACCGTCCAGCCGGGGATCGTCGGCACCAGCATGGCGAGGTTGGTCTTGCCGCATGCCGACGGGAAGGCGGCGGCGAGGTGGCGGGCCTCCCCGGCCGGGTTGGTCAGTTTCAGGACGAGCATGTGCTCGGCTAGCCAGCCCTCGTCGCGGGCCATCACCGAGGCGATCCGCAGCGCGAAGCACTTCTTGCCGAGCAGGGCGTTGCCGCCGTAGCCGGAGCCGTAGGAGATGATCTCCCGGGTCTCCGGGAAGTGCGTGATGTACTTCGTGTCGCTGCACGGCCAGGCCACGTCCGGCTGACCTGGCGCCAGGGGAGCGCCGACGCTGTGCAGGGCCTTGACGAAGGTGCCGTCGGTGCCGAGGAGATCGAGGGGCTCCTGACCCATCCTGGTCATGATCCGCATGGAGACGACGACGTAGGGCGAATCGGTGATCTGGACCCCGAGCTGGGAGATCGGCGAGCCCAGCGGTCCCATCGAGAAGGGGACGACGTACATGGTCCGCCCCCGCATGGCGCCGGCGAGCAGGCCACGCAGGGTCGCGCGCATCTCGTCCGGGTCGGCCCAGTTGTTGGTCGGCCCGGCGTCGTCGGGCGAGCGCGAGCAGATGAACGTGCGCTTCTCGACCCGGGCGACGTCGGACGGGTCCGAGCGGGCGAGGAAGCTGTTCGGCCGCAGCCGGGGGTTCAGGCGGATCAACGTACCCGCCGCGACCATCTCCTCGGTCAGCCGGGCCCACTCCTGCGCCGAGCCGTCACACCAGATGATCTCCCGGGGCTCGGTGAGCGCCGACACCTCGGACACCCAGGCGAGCAGACCGGCGTGCACCGTCGGCTGACGTTCCATGATGCCCTCCAACGAATTCCCAGATGTATGCCTCCACGACCAGTAGACCAACGATGAGGGCGCTGTTCTGCGGACCGATTGCACCGAGCACCAGTGCTTTCGGTCCACGCCAGGGGGCCATCCAACCTTGTCTGGACGAGTCGCGGTCCGGCCTGGCCCATGAAAAATCGATATAACGGTAATGTTGCGCGAGTATTTACCAGAACGGGCGATGTGCTTGATTGGCCGGCGCCGGCACACCACCGGGCTGCTGCCGTGAGCCGGCCGCCTCGCGGTGCGACCTGGGAAGACCGCCGGGACGTATCCGTTGGCACCGGTACGGAGCCGTGGGCCCTACAGTGCGGAAAGCAGTACCTGAGCTATACAGATCTTGAGGATCATGGCGACAGGAAACACCGCGGCGTAGCCGAGCTCCGGAGTCGGATTACGTGCCTGGTCGCTCGCGAACGCGAGCGTCGCGGGCTGGGTGCACAGGCCTCCCAGCACACCGGTCATCACTCCGAAGGGAATGCGCAGCAGCTTGTGGCCGACGGTCAGCACGGTGAAGGCCATGGCGACGCACACGCAGAACGATGTCGCGACCAGTTCCCAGCCGCCACCAGTCGTGATCGTCGCGGCGAACGAGTGCCCGGCCCGGGTGCCGACTCCGGCGAGAAAGAGCGCAAGGCCTACCTGGCGAAGCGACAGATTAACGCCGGCAGGTAGTTGCCAGACGAACGGCCCGGTGCGCCGGCGCGCGCCGAGCACCAGTCCGACGACCAGCGGGCCACCTGCCGAGCCGAGGCTGAACTCGCCGACGCCGGGCAAGGGCACAGTGGTGGTACCCAACAGCAGTCCGACGCCCAGGCCGGCTGCCAGTGAGGCCAGGTCGACCCGGCCGAGCTTCTCGTAGGAGTCGCCGAAGTATCGGCTGATCTCGTCCATGCGGCTCGGTGGGGCCACGACCCGTGCCCGGTCGCCGAGCTCGAGAACTGTCGCCCCGTCGGCGAGCATGTCGACGTCGCCCCGCCGCACCCGGGTGACGACCGCGCCGAACCGTCTGGCGAGGTCGAGATCCCGCACCCGCGCCCCGACCAGCGCGGGGTTCGACACGAACACGCGGCGGAAGTCCAGATGCACCCGGTCGGCGTCGAGCCGTTCTTCCGACGGGTGCCCGAGCAGCCGGGTCGCCTCGAGGACGGCGTCCGGTGTTCCCACCAGCGTCAACCGGTCTCCCGGATGCAGGTTCAGGTCCGGATCGGCGACGGCCACCTCGTCGTCGTGGCGGACTCGCCCGATGAGGGCGTGCCCGCCGGCCGCTCGGACGACCTCAGTGACACTGACGGGGCGCTCAACCTCGGCGGTCTGGCTGATGATCTGTTGGGCGGCGGTGCCCGCGGCGACGGCGTCGGTCTCCGCGTCGATGTGCCAGCGGCGTCGGAGCACGCTGATCGCGATCATGCTTGCGACGACGCTCGCCGGGTAGGCGAGGGAATAGGCGACGATGGGGAGGTTGGCGTCGGGCCCGTCGGCGAGTTTCTCCACGACCGCGGCGAGCGCCGGGGTGTTGGTAAGCACGCCGGCGAAGAAGCCCGCGGTCCTGGGACCGCCCAGATTCATCACCGACGCGACTGCCACGATCACCCCGGCCGTCGCGACAATGGTGACCACGGTGAGGACGTTCCATCGGAGCCCGGTTCGGCGCAGCGACGCGGCAAAGCCCGGGCCCGCCGCCAGGCCCATCGTGTAGACGAAGATCGCCAATCCGAGTAGGTAGACGATGTCGGGCAGGCTGAGGCGTTCGTCGAGCGCGCCGACACCGATACCAGCGAACAGCACGGCGGCAACGCCGAGACTGAAGCCGCATACCCGTACCTGGCCGAGCAGATAGCCACCGGCCACTACGACGAACAGTACAAGCAAGGGATTGTCGGCGAGCAGGTCGATAATTATTTCATACTCCGGCTGGGCGACGACGGAACGCTGTTCCGACCGCTTCGTTATTCTGGGTCGATTCGTATTCGTTTCCTCGTCCGAGGACGTTACTTTTCAGAAAGATGGAATTTCGCTGCCTGACACCGGGGCGGAGCCCGGCAAGTTTGCTGACGAGCAGACTGCCAATGCCGCCCGGGGTCGCCGGTGGGGTGTGTGGCGCGGTCAGCACACGCGCGCCGGGGCCTTCGTCGTGCTCCCGGCCTGGGCGGGTTCCCAGCTCTCGACGGAGCTGAGGACTGGCAGTGTCAGTCCCTTGCTTGCTGGGCGGCGGTAGTGGCTGTCGGGCCGCCGTTCCGGTTGGCCGAGGCGGCGGACGGCAGGGTCCGCAGACAGTCGGACGGCGGCTCCCACGGACGGCGCATGCCCCTCGTGCGCCCGCGAGTACCGCTCGTACCCTGCCCCGGTTGACCCCGACCACGAGCAGGTGACCGCGTCGGTGTGCGTCGACGGGCACAGCAGGGTGGTGTGGGTCTGTTCTGTAGGGACCATGCCGTCATCCTCGTGCGGGGGCGTCACCTCGTTAAGGGCGTTTCGCGGGCACCCGTGAGGTTGATCCGACCGTCGGCTTCGGCCGAAAGTCCCATTCCCGCGGCCCCAAGCCGGATGGTCTTGTGGGTAGCAGCACCCCGGAGGGGCCGCTGCCCGATGACACTCGCGATCAGTGGACGGCACGGCGCTCGGGTGGGTCGCGGCTGGTGCGGCGCGCCGAGGCCAAAACGTCAAGGACGGCGGTGCGTCGAGCGGCATCGTCGGTACGGTGTACGGCGAGGTCGTTGCTTAGGTTTATGCCTGTTCCGCTGAGGAGTAGATGATGATTCCGGTGTTGCTGCGAGACCTGATAGCTGCCGAGGCGATCGCGCTCGACCATGCTGGCCTTGGTGTGCTGACGTCCGATGCGTGTTTCCAGCTGCTGGACTCGGTGCCGGTTGGCCGGGTGGCCTTCCTGGCGGACGGTGAGGTCGTCGTGTTGCCCGTGACCTACGCGACGGACGGTGACAGCATCGTCTTCCGGTCAGCTGTCGGCTCCAAGGTGTCGGCAGCGGGGTTCCGCGATTCGGTGTCCTTTCAGGCTGACTCGTTCGATCCGGTGACCAGGTCGGGGTGGAGCGTTCTCGCGACCGGTGTCGCGGAGACCGTCCTCGACGAATCTGAGACTGCTGCGCTGGAGAAGCTGGGCTTGGAGCCCTGGGCGGACGTCGTCGAACGGCCGTTCTGGATCCGGATCGTCCCCAACTCGGTGACCGGGCGCGTGGTGGTGCGCAAGGAACCGTGACATCCGTACTTTCAGGCGGCTGGCTGACGAACTGTTTGGGCGCAGTTATCGAAGCCTGGATCTGGCGCGCGGTCTATTGATCACTGGCGATCGTGTTGGGAGCGAAAGCAGCGAGAGCTGGTTTGCTCGTGGCGGTTCTGGACGAAGGGTCATATTCAAACAGTGACATTGGCTCCCAGCCGCCGAGGAAGTCCGGTGCCCATGGCCGGATCCCGCTGAGGCCGTTTTCGGCACCCCACTGGACCACATCGGTCGCGAAAGCTTCCTGACCGGAGGGGGTGAGTGGATATCCCGGTGCCGGTTTCGACCAGGATGAGAACTCGGCGTCTCGCGCGAGCTTCGCCGAAGGGTAGCCGTATTCGGAAACGAACACCGGGATGCCGCACTCTTCGCGCACGCGCGTTACGAGTTTCTGGAAGCGCGCCATCGGATCACGGAACGGGCCTGGAGCGCTGGGATAGAAGCTCACTCCTGCCTCGGCGAGGTCGAAACCGTGCGCGGTCATTGTCGTGAAGTAGCGTGCAGCGTAGTTGGGACTGGCCGTGACGGTAGAGATGTGGCAGGAGAAGACTGCCGCGGGGTCGGATTTACGGATGCCGGAGGCGACGGCTGCGAACATTTCGGCGTTGAATCGCCAGATGTTCTTCTCGAGCCACGCTGCTCCGAATCCGGGTTGGGCCATGACGCTCATCATGTGGGTGCGGGCGAGCTTGGGGTTCACAACGGTGGACAGGCCGAGATTAACGCCCGCGAATCCGAAGTTCGTCTCGTTGCCGAGATCCCACACGTTGACGCGGCAGCCTGTCGACAGGATCCTGCGGGCGACGGCCTCGCCGTACGCCTCGAGTGCTCCGCACATCTCATCCAGCGTATATTCCGACCAGGGCTTGGACGGGAGGTCGAGTTCTGGCCACTCGTCGAAGTCGGGGGCGTCTTGGCGCATGAAGTCCATGTAGTCGCCGACGCACATAACTTCGGGGTTGACCGGAAGGTCGCGTGCGGCGGCGAGGTGCAAGAAGTCCATGGCGTCTTCGAGCGCGACGCCACCGACCCGTTTCGTGGAAGTCTTCTGCGTGTTGAGCCGGAAGTAGATCTCATTTCCGCCGTGCGCGACGAAGAGGTCTTGCAGCTCGGTCCAGGTGCGTGCGACACGGTGGCCGTCGGTGTAGACGGTCCCGTCAGCGGGGAAGTCGCGAGCGTACGAGCTCACGCACAGCGAGGTGCGGAACGTACTGGCGGTCATCGGGCTGCCTCCTCGAGGAGCGGTAACGTGCGCGTGCGGTCGACGCCTCGATACCACGCGCCGGACGCTTTCAATACTCTATCGAATGTCGGTGACATCGCGCGGACGAGGCCGTAGCGCATCGAGTACCCGGCACCCCACTCGTAGTTGTCGATTAGGCTCCAGGCGTAGTAGCCGCGCACGTTCAGACCTGCCTCGCACGCGTCGAGGGCTTCCGTCAAGAATGCGTGCAGATACTCGATGCGCTCCACGTCGTTGACGCGTCCGTCGGGGTCGGGCTCGGCATCGGCAGATGTGCCGTTCTCGCGGATACAGCTCGGTGCCATTGGAAAGGTAGTTCCCTCCAGGTGCGTGCTCGGAGTCCCACCATTCAGGTCGGTAGTTCTCGGAGTCGACGATCACACGGGAGTAGACGTTTAGGCCGAGGAAATCGATCGGTTCGCTGGTGAGTCCCTATCCCCGGCAGCAGAAACCCGCAGCGGGTCGTCGAAAACAGTCAGGCAGCCGATCTGCACCTCAGCTCCGCAGACCTCGCCCGAATCAACGAAATCATCCCGACCGGAGGATTCGGCGCCCGCTACACCCCCGAGAACATGCCCAAGTGGCAATAGAAAGTGGGAATAGTAGGGGCGCAACTGCCGAATAATCTCAGCTGCCGAAAGGGTATGCGCTCTCACCGCTCTTCGAGGCGCCTGGCAGGAGGAGTAATTTGCCGGTTGCTTGGCCGGATTCGATGTCCTTGTGGGCCTGGGTCGCCTGGTCGAGTGGATACGTGCGTTGTATGGCGGGGGTGATCTGGCCACGGTGGAGCAGATCTAGCAGTGTGGTGACGTCTTCGCCGTACCAGTCTGGGTGGACGGTCAGGGATGCCGGTATCGAGTAGCCGCCGACCCCGACGCTGCGGCGGGGCGTGGTAGCTCGGCCGGTGGAGCGGCGTTCCCACTCCACCGGCCGAGCGAGGTCCGACCTGACGCTGATCTTTACGCTTGTGCCCCCTGATCCCAGGCGACCGGCAGCTCGCGGACGCCGTAGACCACCGAATCGTCCCGATACCGCAGGTTCGTCAGCTCGGTGGCCAGGCGGAGCGAGGGAATCCGAGAGAACAGCGACCCATAGGCGACCTGCAGTTCCATCCGGGCCAGCGGCGCACCCAGGCACTGGTGTATGCCGTAGCCGAAGGAAAGATGGTTGCGCGGGTTGCGCGTCAGGTCCAGGGAGTCTGGATGCGCGAACACGCCCGACTCACGGTTGCTGACGTCACTGGGCGCGATGATGCCCTCCCCGGCCGCGATCACCTGGCCGTGGATCTCGACGTCCTCCAGGGCCACCCGCCGCCGGCCGGTGTGCACGATGTTCAGGAACCGCAGCAGCTCCTCGACCGCGCTGGCGACGGGAACGGTGCCGGAGACCAGCAGTGCCAGCTGGTCGGGATTCTGCAGCAGAGCGAGCGTGCCCAGCGCGATCATGTTCGCGGTCGTGTCGTGACCGGCGAGCAGGAGCTGCAGGGCGATCGCGGACGTCTCCTCGAGGGAGTACCTGCCGGCCAGATACTGGTCGGAGATGATCGATCCGAGCAGATCGGTGCCCGGTTCCTGCCCTCGGGACTCGATCAGGGCGGCGACGTACCCGCGCAGGTCGTCAACTGCCTGGCTGCTCTCTTCCAACGTCGACGACGTCGACACGACGGTCGCCGCGGTGGCCTGGAAGAAGTCGTGATCCTCGTAGGGCACGCCCAGCAGTTCGCAGATGACGAGGGACGGCAGCGGACGGGCGAACGCGGGCACGAGATCTGCCGGGCTGCCGGACGCGAGCATCTCGTCCAGGAGATCGTCGACGAGGCGCTGCACGCCCGGCCGTAGCGCCTCGACCTGGCGGATCGTGAACGCCCGCGCCATGGACCGCCGCAGGGCGCCGTGTTCGGGGTTGTCCATCGTCATGAGGGGACGCGCCCGCTGGAACCAGGTCGCGGTCGCCGCGGCGCTCTGCGGGAAGCCGGGGCGGCGTACGTCGGCGCTGAAACGGTCGTCGGCGAGCAGCCTGCGCTGGTCCTCGTATCTGCTGATCAGCCACGCGGTGCTCCCGTCCCACAGGGTGACTCGGGCGACCGGCGCGGCGTCCCGCAGGGCGACCAGCTCGGGTGGGGGTGCTAACGGATGAGCCCGGTCGCGCGGCATCGGGAAGGCCGGGCACGTGTCAGCCGCGACGCCGCTCATACCAACTCCTCTGTACGGCACGCTGCTGCCCCGAGCAGAGGCTGCGTGGACGTGGATGATGTGGGCACCAATTTCCTTCCTTCCAATTCACAGCGCGGACGATGGTCAATATGGCGTGGCCACGGCCGGGCGGTCTCCCGTCAGATCGGCTCGTAGTCGGCGGGGTCGACCTGCCGGGTGCGCCGCCAGAACTCGAGGATCGAGTAGGGCCAGTTCTGGGCCGAGCGGCCGGTGGCGTTCTTGTACCAGCTGCTCACCTTGGAGTATCCCCAGGCGCGCAGCGCGTTGCCATCGTCGATCCAGGCGTTGTACCGGTCGTGTGCCTCGGGCCGGCAGTCGATCGCCCGGTGCCCGCCTTCGAGCACGTACCGGAGGCAGTCCATGACATAGGCGACCTCGCACTCCGAGAACATGACGATGCTGCCGTGGATGACGAGGTTCGTGTTGGGGCCGTAGAGCAGGAACAGGTTCGGGAACCCGGGGACCGTGATGCCGAGATAGGCCCGGGCGTCTCCGCGCCACTGGGCGTGCAGGTCGGCGCCACCCCGTCCGACGACCGTCATCGGGGTCAGGAAGTCCGAGGCACGGAATCCCGTGCCGTAGATGATGACGTCGACCTCGTGCTCGACCCCGTCCATCGTGACGACACCACGCGGGGTTATCCGCTGAATTCCGTCGGTAAGTACCTCGACGTTTTCCCTCTTCAGCGCCGCCAGGTACACGCCGTTGTCGCGCAGCGTGCGCTTCGCCATCGGCGGGTAGGTCGGCAGCACGGCGGCAAGCAGGTCCGGCCGGTCCGGGAGCTGGGCCGTCAGGTAGCCGGTCAGCATCTCGCGGAACTGGTCGTTCAGCGCCGAGACGGCCCGTTCGCTGGGCGGGTAGCCGGGGTCCACGATGGCGGCCTGGAGGCCGCCGTGCACGACGGGGGCGAACAGGGAGAACCGGTACCAGGCCTCGTAGAACGGGACATGCCGCAGCAGCCAGCGCAGGTTCTCCGGAATGGCGTCGTGAACCTCCGGCGTCGGGATCAGCCAGCCCGGGGTGCGCTGGAAGACGGTCAGCTGCCCGGCCTGCTCCGCCACGATCGGGATGAACTGGAAGGCGCTGGCGCCGGTGCCCACGATCGCGACCCGCTTGCCGGCCAGCTCGACGTCGTGGTCCCAGCGCGCCGAGTGGAACGCGGGCCCCGCGAAGTCGGCCAGCCCGGGGATGTCCGGGAGGCTCGGCTGGTTGAGCTGACCGGTGGCGCAGATGAACGCGTTGGCTCGTACGGTCCGCTCACCGTCCGCGGACCGTAGCTCGATCTTCCAGACACCGAGGTCGTCGTCGTACTCGGCACGGGTGACCTCGGTGCCGAAACTGATGTTCTGGCGCACACCGGACGTGTCGGCGAAGTCGCGGAAGTAGTCGAGCAGCACGTCCTGGGTCGAGAAGTGGTCGGACCAGTCCAGCCGGGGCGCGAAGGAATAGCAGTACGAATGGCTGGGCACGTCGACCCGGCAGCCCGGGTACTGGTTCTCGAACCAGGTGCCGCCGACCTCATGGTTCTTCTCGAACAGCTGGTAGTCGACGCCGGCCTGGGACAGCCGGTACGCGGCGAGCAGCCCCGACATTCCGGCGCCGACGACCACGACCTGGAAGTCCGCCTCGGGAGCGAGCGACTGCCTCGTCCAGGCGGGCGCGCGGGGGTCGTCGCCGGCGAGCACGAGCTCCTCGGACAGCAGGGGAAGGAAGTCCTCCTCGACGAGCGGCATGCCCCAGGTGATGATCTTCTGCAGGGTCTGTTCGCTCGGCCGGTCGGCGGCCCGGCAGCCGCCGTCCCGGAATCTGCCGAGGACGGTGAGAGCCAGCTCGCGGGCCTCGTCCATCTTCTGCGGCGACAGGCCGCGGGTCGGGTCGTACCGGTCGCCGTTGGGCCGCAGGTCGTCGCGCAGGATCGACAGGTCGTCCGTCAGGTAGGCCAGGGTCTGCAGCAGCGAGGGAACCTCGGCGTCGCGCAGGTGCTCACGCAGCTCGTCGTCGGTGGCGTCGAGCGGGGCGACCCGCAGGTGGGCGAAGGGGCTCGGGGTCCAGCCAAGCCTGGCCGCCATGGCGTCGGCGACGAACTCGAACGCGTCGACGCTGCCCGGCAGGTTCACCATCGTGAAGAACCCGTGCATCTGCCCGTCGAAGCGGCGGTGCGTGACCGCCACGCCGGCCTCCGCCAGCCGTCGGGCGTACGCCTCGCCCTCGTCCCTCAGCGGATCGTACTCGGCGGTCACCACGATCGCGGGCGGAAGCCCCGCGAGGTCCGCCCGCAGGGGCGAGGCGTCGGGGTTCGTCCGCAGCTCGGGATCCGGAAGGTAGTGATCCCAGAACCACCGCATCGAGGCCGCGCCGAGCATCAGCTGGTTGGCCGGATCGAGATAGGACGAGGTGGTCAGGTCGCAGTCGGTCACCGGATAGACGAGCACCTGCAACGCGATGTCCGGCCCGTCCTCGGCATCGCGAGCCCGGCGGGCGGCGACCGTGGCGAGGTTTCCCCCGGCACTGTCGCCGGCGACCACGAGCGGCACGTCGCCGCCGGCGAGGTCCCGCAGCCGGCTCGCGGCCCACCGCACCGCGGCGTCCGCGTCGACCACCGCCGCCGGGAAAGGGTGCTCCGGCGCCAGGCGGTAGTCGACGGCCACGACCGTCGACGCCGTCCGCTCCGCGAGCCGCCGCATCAGCACGTCCGACCCCGCCACGCTCCCCATCGTCCAGCCGCCGCCGTGGAAGTACACGACGACGGCGGTCGTACGAGCCAGCGGGCGGTAGGTACGGACGCGGAACGAGCCTCCGTCACCCGAGGTCACCTCGTCGTCCGTGACGTCATGCATCGCCGGCCCCACACCGAACATCGGCAGCAGAAGCCCACCGAGAGACCGGGCCTCGGCTAAGGTCATCTGCTCGAGCGGTGGTGCCCCCGACGCGCTGAACTGGGCGAGCAATTCTGTGGTGGCTGCGTCGAGTGTCATCCGTCGTCCTTTGGTGAGGCCATGACGGCCGGCTGGGTTGGCCGGCCGGTGCAGGCGGTGACGAGGCGGTGACGCCGGCATTCACGAACAATGCGTCTTTGATGCCCGGGCTCATGCGCCTGTCGGGGGTAAATGAGGCCGAGCGCTGACGCCGCGCTCGGGTCGGGTATCGGTCGCGAGCAGGGGCCGGAGGCATCCGGACGTCCCGCGAGCCGAGGAGCATCCAGCACGCCCGGACGCCGGGTCGGAGCCGCCGCGAGGACCGACAGGTCCTCGCGGCGGCCCGGAAACCGGCGGCGCCACGTCGGCGAAGCGGTCGCTCAGGGCGTCGCCTGCCGCCGCGGCCTTTCCACTACGGCAGGAACTCCGCCGCGTTCAGGACCTTGGTGTCGGTCACCTCCGATCCCTTCCATACCCCGATCAGCGTGTTCAGCGAGCACAGCGCCGGCAGCTGCGGCACCAGTGTCCCGTCACAGGTGAAGGTGGTGTCCGGGCCCAGCAGGAACTGGTGCAGCTTCTGGGTGCGCAGCGCCTGCTTCAGGGTCTCGGTGGTCGGCTCACCGGCCGCGGCCGCCGCCTTCAGGCCCTCGTACACGGCCATGATGCTCTGGAAGCCGTTGACGGCGAAGCCCGACTCGAAATCCTTCTCGCCGCCGTACTTCTTCATCGCCGTGGTGTAGGCCTTGGCGTCCTTGTCGTCCGAGTCCAGCGGGACGAAGGTCTGCTGGAGGTACACCTTCTGCGGCAGGGACGTGACGAGCTGGCTGTTCGTCTTGTTCTGGCACTCGATCGGGCTGTAGATCGGGACGTTCAGGGCCAGCGTCTGCGTGGCCTTGAAGGCCGCCGCGCAGGTGGTCGGGTCGGCGATCAGCAGGATCGCGTCGTTCTTGCCGCTCTGGACGGCCTGGATCGTCGGGGTCAGGTCCGGCGAAGGATAGGTGACGGGGAAGGGCTGGACGGCGATCCCGGCCTTCTTGAGGCCGCCTTCGACCTGCGGGTAGATCCCGCCGGAGACGGCGGGGACGTTGACATAGACCACCGCCGCCTTCTTGACGCCGTTCTGGCTCATCACCATGCCGTTGGCCAGTGCGGCCGCCTGACCGCCGGAGTTGACGATGAACGCCTTGTCCTTCGCCTCGAGCGTCTGATGCGTGTAGCCCGCGTTCGCGACGATGGGAATGTCGGTCCGACCGGTGACCGCGATGAGGTCGTTGTCGTCCGCCAGAATGCCTACGGAGATCACGGTCGGATTGGCGGAGACCGCCTGGTTCGCGCAGGCGGTCGTCTTGGCCGGGGTCTCGTCGGTGAAGCATGTGTCGAGCTTCAGCGGGTGGCCCGCCACGCCGCCGAGATCATTGTTGATGTACTGGATGGCGGCCTTGGCGGCGACCGTCTCCGCCGGGTAGCTGGTACCGGTGGTCGATCCCTGGGCGTTGATGAAGAAAATAGAAAGCGGGCTTCCGGTGAGCTTCGCGGCCGCGCTCGCCCCGGCCGAGCCGGACCCGTTGTCCGAGTCGCCGGAGGAACCACATCCCGCCAGTGCCACGGCAACTATGACCGCCGCGGCGAAGGCGGTTCTCATTGAGCTTACCGAACGCATATTGACGTGTTCCTCCAATGTAGAGAAAAATTTGCCAGCCGGCCGCCCGGGAATGGCGCGGCCGGTCGTCTGTATGAGCTGGGATCAGTGATCTGAGACGGCTGGAAACGCTCCTTCGGGCGCCCTGGCCGGTCGGCGGCCGATTTCTCGGGCCGCATCCATCGCCTGGCAGAAAGGTGCGGCTCGGGTTCAGGCGACCGGCGCGGGCCGGGTCGTCTCGGCGCTCCCGAAGCCGAGTCGGTGTGAGGAGAGAACGTAGGCCGCGGCCGTGGCTCGCGGCGGCGTCAGCCTCGCTACTTCAGGCAGCCGCCGAGGTCCACCGGCAGCGTCACGCCGGTGACGTAGCGGGACTCGTCGGAAGCCAGCCACAGCATGGCGTTGGCGATGTCGACGGGTTCGAGCCACGGGACCGGCATGACCGTCAGCGACTTGAAGCCCTCCACGGTGTCCTCGCGCCGAGGGTTCTCCAGATCGGGACGGAACCGCTGGAAGATCGTCTCATTGTTGATCATATTGGTGTCAACGCTGTTCGGGCACAGGGCGTTGACCCTGATCATGTGCGGTGCGAGGTCGAGCGCCATGGAGCGCATCAGGCCCACCACGGCGTGCTTCGCCGCCGAGTAGTCCGCCATGTTGCGGCCCCCCTTGAGCCCCAGCACCGACGCCGTGACGACGATGGACCCCCTGGTCCCTGCCTCGATCATCCGCGGCGCCACGGCGCTGACGGTCGTCCACACCCCTTTGGCGTTGACGTCCATCACCGCCTGCCACTGGCGTTCGGACACCTCCCAGAACGGCGTGCCGGCCGGGCAGATCCCCGCGTTCGCCACCACGACGTCGACCGGTCCCGCCTCGCCGACGACGCGGTCCATCGCGGCGCGGTCCCGTACGTCCGCGACGTGCGACGTCACCCGCGCGCCGGCCTTCTCGGCCAGGGCGACCGTCTCCTCCAGGTCGGCCGCCGTACCCATCGGGTACGGCACGTCCGGATAGTCGGTGAGCAGGTCGACGAGCACCAGGTCGGCGCCCTCCTCGGCGAGCCGCACGGCGTGCGCCCGGCCCTGCCCGAGGGCCGCGCCCGTGACCAGCGCCCGCTTGCCCGCGACCCGGCCCGTCATCGTCCCTCACCGGCGGCGGTCGCCAGGGCGGGGGCCGTGGGGTGCAGCCGGACGGGGAAGGTGAGCAGGCCGCGGGTCGGGACGGAGTGGTACGTCACCTCGCCGACCAGCTCGATCGCCTCGAGCCGCTCGGCCGCGACCATGAAGCCGGTCTGCAGCACCAGGCGGGCCAGGTTCGAGCCGAGGCAGCGGTGGATCCCGACCCCGAACGCGACGTGCCGGTTGGGGCTGCGCGCGGGGTCGAACGTCGCCGCGTCCGGGAACGTCTCCTCGTCGTAGCAGGCCGAGGAGTAGCTGACCAGGAGGCTGTCGCCGGTCTCCAGCTGGACACCCCCGAGCTCGACCGGGCAGGTGACCGACCGGCGAAGCCCCGACGAGGGCGCGAACATCCGCAGGGACTCCTCGACGAACCCGGCCGGCGCGACGTCCCCGCGGCGCAGCGCGCCGAGCAGCTCGGGGTGCGTCGCGAGGTGGTGCAGGCCGCCGCTGAGCACGCTCGCGGTGGTCTCCAGGCCGCCGAGGACGAGCAGGGTGACGGCCAGGATCGCCTGTTCGGCGCTGATCGGCTCGCCGTCGATCTGGAAGTGCGCGATCACGCTGAGCAGCTCGTCCTGGGGGGGACGGGCCCGCAGCTCGTTCACCAGCGGGGCGATGAACGCGCCCAGCGCCGCATACCCGGCCTGGGATGCCTCGTGGTCGTCCGAGAAGACCGCCTGGTCGACGTAGCCGGCGCAGGTGCGGGCCTGCTCCACCGTCAGCTGCATGATCTGGGTGAAGAACACCTCGGTCGGCAGGAGGCTGGCATAGGTGGCGACCAGGTCGACCTCGGGCTGCGCGAGCGCGCGGTCGAGCATCGCGTGCGCGGCGGCTCGGATCGCCGGCTCGTGCACCGCCATCCGCTGGCGGGTGAACCAGCGGTTGAGCAGCCCGCGCCAGGCGGTGTGCTCGGGCGGGTCGGTGTCGATCGGGGGCAGCCGCTTGCCGCCCGGGTCGACCGCGACGCCCTCGCGCGACGAGAAGGTCTCGTGGTCGCGCAGGACGCGGTAGACGTCGTCGTAGCGGCTCACGTAGTACTCGTGCGGAACCGGAGTCGGGGCGACCGGCGCCTCGGCTCGCAGGGTGGCGAGCACCTCGTGGTAGCGGTCGTTGAAGTCCGCGGAGCGGGTGTCCACGATGTGCGGGCAGCCCGCCGGACCGGGAGTTAACGCTGCGCCGGCGGCGCGGGCTCCGATGGTCTCGGACACGAGTTCCTCCAGGTACGGCGGTCCGGCGAGGCCGGCCGCATGATGGTCGAGGTCAGCGCGTTCCGGTGGTGCTGGGCAGCCCGGCCGGGGTCGGGACGTGGCCCATCGTGCGGGCCGCGGTGGCGCCGGCGTCGACCACGAGGTTGATGCCGCAGATGTAGCTCGCGTCGGGCCGGTTCAAGAACAGCAGGGCGCGCGCCTGCTCGACCGGCCGCGCGGGCCGGCCGATCGGCAGCACCCGCGAGTCCCAGAAGTCCGCGCCGTAGAAGTCCTTGAAGTGGGTCGTCATCGGCGTGAAGGTGTCACCGGGGCTGAGCGAGTTGATCCGGATGCCGCGGGAGATCAGGTCGGTGCTGCGGTACAGCGTGTAGGCGATCACGCAGGCCTTCGAGAACCGGTATCCGGCCTCGATGACGTCGGGGTGCTCCTCGACCCAGGCCCGGCCGCTCGCGAACCCGTCGGTCTCGAGCAGCTCCCGGATCGGGTCGAGCAGGTCCGGCCAGCCGAGGCCGCCGACCGACGCGACGCTCGCCACGGCCGACCCGGGTCCCATCCGGGGCACGAGCGACTCGGTGAGGTGCCGCAGGCCCAGGAAGTTCACCGCGATCACCTCGGTCGGCCCGAAGGTCTGGGGCAGGCCCGCGCAGTTGAACAGCGCGTCGATCTCGCCCGGCAGCCCGGCGACGGCCGCGTCGATCGACGCCGGGTCGCGCAGGTCCACGACGGCCGACGAGGCGACGCCGGCGGTGACCGGCTTGATGTCGAGAGCGTGCACGACGGCGCCCTCGGCCGCCAGCAGCTCCGCGGCGGCCCCCCCGATGCCGGAGGCGGCCCCGGTGACGACGACGTGCTTGCCGGCGAAGGAGGTGGTCATCGCTGCAGCTCCGTGATGAGGGTGGAGACGTCGGTGACGTTCTCGAGGTCGAGGACGGCGCCGATGAACGCGTCGAGCGCCTCCGGCTTGATCGGGACCCGGGCGTAGGAGGCGCAGTCGCGGAACTTGCGCTCCACCTCCTCGGGCGACAGGCGGCTGTACGGCCAGACGCCGCGCGGCTGGTCGACGCGGTGCGTGAGGTGCCGCCCGTCCGTGGTGGTCACCTCGATCCGGGCCGGCAGCGCGGCCTTGCGGATGGCGAGGCTCGGGTCGTCGACGGCCTCGATCCGCTGGGCGAAGTCGAGGACCGCCGGGTCCGCCAGGCGGTCCGGGAGGAAGTCGTCGAGGGTGACGTCGCCGCGTACCGCTGCGACGGCGATGGAGTAGGGGATGGAGAACTTGGCGTCCATCGCCGTGGTCGGGGCGCGCCGAGCCTCGATCGGCTGGGTGAGGGCGAACGTGCCGAGAGTGGTCGCGATGACGAGCGAGCCGACGTCCTCGGCCCGCAGCTCGTTCTCGGCGAACAGCTGCAGGGTCGCGTCGATGGCGCAGTGCGAGCCGCCGCACGCGGGCCATACCTTGAAGGACACCTCCGCGCCGCGGAACCGCCGGCCGAGGTCGGCCGTGACCTGCTCACGGTCGTAGGTGCCACCGAAGTAGGTGGCGAACAGGCCGCCGCGGCCCTCGAAGGTGTTCTCGATGCCCTGCGCCCCGCGACGCGCGAGCAGCGCGGCCATGACGCCGGCCTTGTTCGGCCAGGACCCGTTGAACGAGGCGATGTTGGAGTTGGGGCTCCAGCGCATCTCCAGCGTGCCGGCGGCCTGGGCGAAGGCGATGCCCAGCGCGGCGCGGGTGGCGTCGGAGTCGAGGCCGAGCACCTTGGCGGCGGTGGCGGCGGAGGCGAACCCGCCGAAGACCGGGGTGCCGAACCAGGCGCCGTGGCTGGGCACGGTCGCCGCCAGCCGGGTGCCGAGGTCGTTGCCGAGGGCGACGGCGGTGATCAGGTCGCGGCCGGACATGCCGCCCACGTGGTTGGCCAGCGCGAGGGCAGTGGGCACCGTCGGCGTGCTCGGGTGGTAGCCGACGTCGCGAACCAGGTCGTCGAAGTCCAGTCCGTGGACGAGGGCTCCGTTGGCCCACGCCGCGAGCGGGGCGGGCAGCCGCACGTCGCCGAAGCCGAGCACCGGGCTCTCCGGGGTGCCCCCGAACTCCTGCGCGACCGCGACGTAGTCCTCGACACCCGGGGTGAGGCCGCTCGAGGCGAGCGTGACGCCGATGGTGTCGAGGATACTGAGCTTCGTCGCCGCGACGGTGTCCTCGCCGAGGTCGGCGAACGTGGTGCCGGCCAGGTGATCGGCGATGGTGAAGGCCAGATCCCGGTCCGAGTCGCCCCGTGCCTCGGCGGGCCGAGCCGTGGTGGTGGTCATGTCAGGCCTCCACTGCCGTGACCGAGCGCGGATCCTGGTGCCGGGATGGACGGGACGGCTAAACGCATCGGTGCATCCTCCAGTCGCGCGGCGTCATCCGCCGCGGCCGGGCGCGACGCCTGGCAGAGCACCTTACGCCAGATGCGTCGCCTGATGCCAACATGCCACCGAGTGTCAAAAACTGCAATGATAGGCTCCCTCGCATGACGAGCCCGGCACCCGTGGCGCTGCGAGAGCGAACGCGGCGACTGATGCGCGCAGAGCTGATGGACATCGCGATGGCTCTGTTCGCCCAGCAGGGGTACGAGGCGACGACGATCGACGAGCTGGCGCAGGCGGCCGGCATGTCGAAGCGGACCTTCTTCCGGTACTTCGGGTCGAAGGAGGACCTGGTCCTGGGCAACCAGGAGTCCATCGGCGAGGAGCTGGCCGGCGCGCTCGCCGAGCGTCCGGCGGACGAACCGCCGTGGCTGGCCCTGCGCCGGGCGTTCGACCTGATCGTCGATCGGATGGATGCCGATCCGGACCGCTCGGCGGTGCTGCTGCGGATGTTGAACGAGACGCCCGTCCTGCTGGCGAGCCAGCTGGCGCGTCGTTCGCGGTGGCGGGACCTGCTCGCGCCGCACCTGCTGTACAGGTTCGACCCGCCGGTGCGGACCGACGCCGACCCGCGCGCGCTCGCGATGGCCGGCGCTGCCCTGGCCTGCTACGAGGCGGTACAGCGCACGTGGCTCGACTCCGGCCGAAAGGTGCGGATCTCGGTCCTGATGGACCAGGCGATGTCCGCTGTCACGCCGCTGGAGCCGGACGGGCAATGATCGCTTTCCGCCGTCTCCTGACCGTCGCGTGCCCGTGAGACGGACGTCAGTCCTTCAGCGCCTGCTCGGACCTTAGCCTGGCGATGCCGGCGACGGCGTCCATGGCATCGTCGATGAGCGTGCTCATGGAAATACTGCCGTTCGCGTCGATCCACGCGGTCTGCGCCATCTGATAGCACATGATGGCCGTACCCGCGATCGCCGTGGCGCGCAGGCCGGGAGCGGCCGCGGTTTCGGACGCCGGCAGGTGCGCGGCGACGTGCGGCGCCAGGAGCATCGCCCATTCATGTTGCCTGCTGAGCTGGCCACCGCGAAGTTCGGGCGTGCCATGCAGCATCCCGACAAGACGACGCGCGCGACCGTCCGAATCGTCGATCGCCGCGACGATGGGATCGAAGGCGCGGCGTAGCGCGAGCCATGGCGGCTCAGCCGCCGGACGCTCGGCAAGCGTCTCGGCCAGCAGATGTCCGATCTGCTCCTGGCTGGCCAGGGCCAGCTCCTCTTTCGATCCGAAATAACGAAAGAAGCTTCGCTCCGACATGCCGGCCGCCCGCGCGACCTGGGCGACCGTCGTCGACTCGTACCCGTCGGCGGCGAAGAGATCCATGGCGCAACGACTGAGCTCGGCGCGCACCGCCTGCCTGGTGCGCTCACGGAGCGAGACGGGTTGCGCCACGAGGGCAGTCTACAAGAAATGTCAGCAACTGTCAGATCTGGCGCATGCTGCTGAGCGTCACGCCGCTTGTCCGTGGAGCGCCGTGCCGGGTCGAGCGGACGCCCGCCCGCGCCCGCGCCCGCGTCCGAGTTCAGACAGTCTTGACACTAAATGTAGATGCTGTCATAGACTGCCAGTTAGGGCGGAGCGGGTGGCCGCTGGGGCGTGGCTGACCGTTACGGTTCGCCAGCCGACTCGCGCCCGAGGACGCGGCCGTGTCGACGTCTCGTGACGAAGCGCGACGCGGCGGCGACCGTGGTCGCCACGAAGGAGAACCTGACCGTGGGTAATGCAGCGGGCGGAGCCACTGGCCGCGTCGTCGTCGTCGGCGCGGGCCTTGGGGGACATCGTGTCGTGACGGCGTTGCGCGGCTCCGGTCACGAGGGTGGAATAACGCTCGTCGGCAACGAGGATGCCGTCCCGTACGACCGGCCGCCGCTGTCCAAGCAGGTGTTGCGGACCGGTTCGCCGCCGCCGCGGCTCGGTAGCGGCGAGGAGTACGAGCGCCTCGGGGTCGAACTGCGCCTCGGCGGCGCGGCGGTCGGTCTGGACGGCGACCGTTCGGTGGTGGCGTTGGCCGACGGGACCGAGCTGGAGTACGACTCGCTCGTGATCGCCACCGGCGCGAGAGCGAGGACCCTGCCGTTCCTGAGCGAGGCCGGCGCCCGGACCCTGCGCACGGAGAAGGACGCGCTCGAACTGCGCGGCCAGCTTTCCCGAGGCGGGCGGCTGGCGGTGATCGGCGGTGGGTTCATCGGCTGTGAGGTCGCGGCCAGCGCCCGCGCCCTCGGCGTGGACGTCACGATCGTGGAGGCGATGCCGTCGTTGCTGACACGGGTCCTCGGAAGCACGGTCGGGGACCTGATGAGGGCGGTTCATGAGGAGCAGGGTGTGGAGGTGCTCTGCGGTACGAACGTGGTCTCGGCTCGCCCGCGGGGCAGCGGCATCGCTCTCGAACTGTCGACGGGAAACGAGGTCGTCGTCGACACGGTCGTCGTCGGCATCGGAAGCGTTCCCGAACTCGACTGGATCCCAGCCGGCACGATGAAGATCGACGACGGCATTCTGTGCGAGCCGTCCGGGCGAACGACGGTGCCGGACGTCTACGCCCTGGGTGACGTCGCGCGCTGGAGGCACCCCCGCCTCGGGCTCGGCCCACGATGCGAGCACTGGACCGCGACCGTGGAGCAGGCCGCCGTCGTCGCGCACAACATCGTCACGGGAGACTCGCGAGCCCACGACGCCGTTCCCTACGTCTGGAGCGACCAGTTCGACACGAAGCTGCAGGTCGTCGGCTGGCCGGACCCGGGCGACGACGTGACGATCGTCAGCTGGGGGAGCCGGGGCCGGCCGGTCGCGGTGTTCTGTTCACACGGTCGGCTCACCGCGGCGGTGGGTCTCGGCGCGGCGCCGGCGATCGCTCGGCTGCGCGGGCTGCTCGCGCGTGCGGAGGTCCCGTTGGAGACCGCACTCGCGGCGCTCGGCTAGCACCGCGTACGTCGGACCAACCGAAGGATGAGCGACGTCGGCGGCCGGGGAATGACCCTGAGCGACATCCTCGGCCGCCACGCCAGAAGCCAGCCGGACGCCATCGCCCTGATCGACGCGGCGCACCGCCGGACCTACGCGGAGCTGGACGGCCGGGTGACCCGGCTCGCGAACGTGCTGCGCGACCGGGACGTGCGCCCCGGCGACCGGGTCGCCGTGATGGCGGGCAACAGCATCGAGGTCCTGGAGTCGTACTACGCGATCGCGCGGATCGGGGCCGTCTGCGTCACGATCAACTTCCGGCTCACGCCCGCGGAGATCGCATACCTTCTCGCCGACAGCGGCGCCCGGTGCGCGCTCGTCGGCGACGAGCTCACGGCGGGAATGCGGACGGCCAGGGAGAAGACGCCCGACGTCGGGACCGTGATCCGCCTCGGGCGGGAGTACGAGGACCTGCTGGCGGCCGCGGCCGACACCGCGGTCCAGCTCGCCGTCGACGACGACGCCCCGGCATTCATCATGTACACGTCGGGAACGACCGGGCATCCCAAGGGAGCGGTGCTCACCCATCGCAACCTCTTCCTGCACGGGCTGAGCCAGATCGCATTTCTCGGAATCCCGCGCGACGACCGCGTCTACCTTTCCGGCGCGCCGCTCTTCCACATCGCCGGGCTCGCCGGGACGATTCCGCCGCTGATCAACGGCGGACGCTCGGTCATCATCCGGTCGGGTGGATTCGATCCGGCTGCCACCGTGCGCCTGCTCGCCGACGAGCGGGTCAGCTCGTGCTTCTTCGTGCCGTCACAGTGGGCCGCGGTCTGCGCGGTCCCCGACCTGGCGAGCCATGACCTTTCCGCGCTGCGGCGACTGAGCTGGGGTGCGGCCCCGGCCTCGCTCACGCTGCTGCGGACGATGATGACGACGTTCCCGCACGCCGAGGTCGTGTCGAACTTCGGGCAGACGGAATGCAGCCCGGTCACCTGCGCGCTGCGCGGCGAGGACTCGGTCCGCAAGATCGGTTCGGTCGGTACGCCGATGACGAACGTCGAGGTCCGGGTCGTCGACGACGACATGCGCGACGTGCCGGCCGGCGAGGTCGGCGAGATCGTCTACCGGGGGCCCATGGTCATGAAGGAGTACTGGAACAACCCGGTCGCCACGGCGGAGGCGTTCCGCGGGGGCTGGTTTCATTCCGGCGACCTCGTCCGGCGCGACGACGAGGGCTATGTGTACGTCGTGGACCGGAAAAAGGACATGATCATCTCGGGTGGTGAGAACATCTACTGCGCTGAGCTGGAGAACGTCGTCGCGGACCACCCGAAGGTCGCCGAGGTCGCGGTGATCGGCGTACCCGACGAGCGTTGGGGCGAGACCCCGGTCGCGGTCGTCGTCGCCCGTGATCCCGCCGAGCCGCCGAGCACCGACGAGATCAGGGCGTTCTGTCGCGAACGCCTGGCCGGCTACAAGCTGCCGCGGCGGACCGTGGCCGTGGATTCGCTGCCTCGCAACGCCGGGGGGAAGGTGCTCAAGACCGAGCTGCGTGAACGATACGGACCGGCCGAATCCTCCGAGCCGCGGCGACCGTGAGCGAGATGGTGCCGGCGTCCGACCTCCAGCGCGCCTGGTAGGGGCCCGGGCGCGTCCACCGGTCTGTCGCGGCCGGCCTTACGTGGAAGCGCCCGTGTCACCCGGCCACCACCCGACCGCTGCTTGAGCCGTCCTACTGGTCCGTGATCTGCTTGCCACACCACTGGAGGTTGGAACCGCCGTCGCTCGGCACGGACTCGAAGGCCGTCCCCGTGCTGTTGACACGCATGAAGACGTAGCAGTTGTTGCTCTGCGAGCGCGTCAGGTCGACCGGTGCGGGCAGCAGCCCGCCGGCGTCGTACTTGGCATTCCGGAGGCCCTTGATGAAGCCCTCGCGTGTCGGGCAGGCCCCGGCGAGGTCGAGGCCGCGGAGGAAGAGGTCGGCGCCGATGAAGCCGTGCATGGCAAAGATCTGGTGTGCGTCCGCGAGCTCCGGCGAGTACTCATTCATCGCGGCCTCGTACTCCTTGATCGCCGGTGACTGGGTCTCGAACGGCGTGTAGTAGATGTACACGCCCATACCGGCAATCTTGGAGCCATATGTCGCGAGCAGGCTTCGGTCATAGCCCTCCGGGCCGAACGCGAGCTTGAATTCGGTTCCGGAGGAGCGGAGCGCGGCGACGACCGAGCCGAGGGTCGCCGCCGTGGACACCACCGTCAGCACGTCGGCGCCGGATTTGGCGAAGTCGGCCGCCACCTTGGCGGGCGACGAGACGCCGTCGACGAACTCGGTCTGCCCGACCACCGGAATTCCCTGCGAGGTGAGGCTCTCGGTCATCTTCTTGGTGATGTTGTCGCCGGCGGAGGCGCCCGGGTAGGTGACCAGGAATGCCTGCCTGCCGCCAGCCTGCCGGACGTAGTCACCGAAGGTCGTGGTGCTTCCCTTTGCATAGGGCTGAACGGCGGCGATCATGTTCTCATGGTCGCTCCAGACGGGCTCGAGCGCGAGACCTGTTACCGGGACTTCTTTCTGCGACAGATAGTCGGCTGAGTTCGCCGTCGTTCCCGACGCCTCGATGAGCCCGAAGACACCCGCGTTCTCGACGAGGTCCTTCGCGGCGGTGAAGTTGGTGTCAGGGGACGAGGCGTCGTCACGCCAGTCGATCACTATCTGCCGCCCGTGGACGCCGCCGTCCGCGTTGGCGAGGGCGATGCGGGCCTCCGCGCCGGCGCGGGCAGGCTGGGCGGTCGCCGCGACAAGGCCGGTGTCCGGGTAGATGAAGCCGACCTTGATCTCCTTCTGGCTGACACCAGGCGAGGAGCAGTCGCCGCCGGACGGGGATGAGGATGAGGAGTCGGACGTCGAGCAGGCCCCCGCCGCCATCGCTAAGACAAGGCCCGTCGCCGCGGCCAGCTGCCGTTGTTGCCGTCTGCTGTACATTCTGTGCCCTCTGCGTCCGAGAATATCCCGGCCGACGTCCTCGCCGGCCAACTGTCCGTGGTGCGGTCATGCCGCCACGAGGCGTCCAGCGGTATGCGGACGGCCTCGAAGGGGAGGCGGGGTGGAACGACCGCGTACGGTCCCCATCGTGCCGCGTCGCTACGCCTTCGGCCCGCCGGCCACATACAGGACCTGTCCCGTGACGAACCCGGCCGCGTCACCGACGAAGAACGACACGGCGTTCGCGATGTCCTCGGGCTGCCCGACGCGGGCCACCGGAATCTGCTTCGCCCGCGCGGCGGCGTACTCGTCCCAGGGAGTGCCGAGACGCTCGGCGGTCGCCCTGGTCATCTCGGTCGCGATGAAGCCGGGTGCGATGGAGTTGCAGGTGATGCCGAACTTGCCTAGCTCGATGGCCACGGTCTTGGTGAAGCCCTGGAGCCCGGCCTTCGCGGCGGAGTAGTTCGCCTGCCCACGGTTGCCGAGCGCCGAGGTGCTTGAGATGTTGATGATCCGTCCGAAGCCGGCGGCGGTCATGTGCCGCTGCGCCGCGCGGGTCATCTGGAAAGCCCCCCGCAGATGGACCCCGATCACCGTGTCCCAGTCGGTGTCGGTCATCTTGAACAGCAGGCTGTCGCGGGTGACGCCGGCGTTGTTGACCAGGACGGTGGGCGGGCCGAGCTCGGCGGCGACCCGGTCGACCGCCGCGGCGACCTGATCGGTGTCGCTGACGTCGGCGGCCACGGCGAGCGCGGTGCCGCCGGCGGCGGAGATCGCGCCGACGGTCGCCTTCGCCGCCGTCTCGTCGAGGTCCAGGACCGCGACGCTGAGCCCATCCGCCGCGAGCCTCTGGGCGATCGCGGCACCGATGCCGCGCGCGGCGCCGGTGACGATGGCCACGCGGCGGGACGAGGACGTCATAGAAAGCCTCCGGTCAGTAGCGAGAATGGCGGCAGGACGCGATCGGACGGCTCACGTGCGGCAGGCAGAAGGCGGCGGGCCGAGCAGACTGGCCGGTCGGCTCCCAGAACCACCGCGGAGGTCGGACACAGCCGTGGCGGTGGCCATGGCAGTCGTGTGCGTCGGGTCGGGCGCAGCGCCCATCCATGCAGAGTGCCACCCTCCGCGCCGTCATTCCGCCGTGGAATGCACGTTTGCAGTTACGCCCGGACGTTCGGCACTCTACCGCCAGCCCGCTGAGCTGGGCCCCCGGGGGCCGGATGACTGTTGGACCTGACGCGGACCGCTGTCCCCTGCATACCGACGGCAACGTGCTACGCCATCCCTGGCTCATGATGCGGTGCCGTCGGCTGGTCCTGGGCGTCACCCGCGCCGTCGCGGTGATCCGGTGCCCGGCATCAGGACCGATCGGCTTGGTCTGCGACAGCGATCGACCGGCGGGTTCTGAGCCTGTTCAGGCCGGTTTGCCCAGGTCGTAGACCAGCGCCGGCCTGGGTAGGGTCCAGTCGGGCAGAAGTGACCTGGGGGATATACGGGAGGAAGCACGGCGTACGACGGTGGTCGGCGGCCCGGGCGGAATCGCCTCGGGACGGTCTGGCTCACCCTCGTTCTCGTCGTCGTGGCGGTCGCTGTCGCGAGCGTGGCCATGCTCCCGCTCGGTGTCTATTCCGCCAACCGGGCGGCAGATCTCTCGATGACGGTCGGTTCCTCGGCGCTCTGCGTCGTCGGGGCATGGCATGGGCTGCGCGAGCGCGGGCGCGAACGATGGTGGCGGCTGCTCATGGCCGGGGTGGGCGCGGCCACGGCCCTGATGACCGCCGTGTGGTTCGCCGGCAACCTGGGCGGGACACTGGTGCCGAGCCTGTCCGCCGCCTATGCGAGCATGATCTTCATTTCGGGCCTGCCGCTCGCGGCGCTGCTGGTCGTCCCGACCGACCCTCGCTTCGGGCAGCTGACGGGAACGGCACCCGGAGCAGCGGAAAGCCATCAGTGGCGTACCGTGCTCGTGCTGGACGGCCTGATAGTGGTCGGGTCGGTCGCCACGCTCGCCGTGTCGCGGAGGCCGAGCAGGAACCTCCGCGCCCAGCTGCCCGTCGAGTTCACGGTGCTGGCGGTGTTGTTCGGCGCGTCGTTGGTCGTCGTGACCGTCCTGGTCCTGCTGGTGACATTTCGACGGCCGCGCGCGCCGGCCGTCCTGTGGCTGCTGGGCAGCGCGGTGACCATCAACACGACGTCGCAGGCCGTCTATCTCTACCGGGCGCTTCAGGACCTCGCGCACGCCGACGTGTCCGGCTTCGGGGTGACACTGGCGATGGTCCTGTGCTGCGCCGCGGTCGCCATGCCCGTGGGCCCGAGATCTCCGGAACGGAGCGGCACGCAGCCGGGCCTCGAGCGGTTTCACGGGATCCTGCCGTATCTGGCCCTTTCCGGCGCGGGTCTGCTGGTGCTCACGGACCTGGCCCAGGGGCACGCGCACCCGGCCGAGATCTACGCCCTCCTGATGGTGGGTGCGCTCGCGATCGTCCGGCAGATGCTGACGCTGGCGGAGGTCAAGGAACTGCTCACCCGTCTTCAGGTGAACCAGGAGAGGCTGCACTACCAGGCCCTTCACGATCCCCTGACCGGAGCGGCGAACAGAATACTGTTCATGGATCGGCTGAACGATCTGGTCCGGCGGCGCGCGACCGGCCAGGAAACCCGTTTCACTCTGACGTTCATCGATCTCGACGGCTTCAAGAAGATAAACGACGAGATGGGGCACGCGGTCGGCGACCAGCTTCTGCGCATCGTCGCCGAGAGGCTGCGTCACTGTGTCCGCCACAGTGACCTCGTCGCCAGGCTGGGCGGTGACGAGTTCGCGGTGCTGATATGCGGTGCCGACTCCCCGGAACAGGTCGGACGACGGCTGGCGTCCTGCGTCCACGCCCCGTGCGCCCTCGCTGGCCGGGTCGTCGAGCCGAGAGCGAGCGTCGGGGTGGTGTCAGCGGACGACGGCGATCGCGCGGCGACGGCCGAGACGTTGCTTCATACGGCCGATACCGTGATGTATGCCGTGAAGCGGTCAAACACGGAACGGTCCGTCATACAGGGCCGCCACCATGTCCGGGAGCCGGAGGTGGACTCGCGCTCGGGGCTCGACTAGGGCTGCCTGACGGCCGCCGGAGGCGCGAGGCTTCGCCATCGTCGCGCCCCCTTTGGTCTAGGGCCTGACTGACGGCCGCCGCGGGCGCGAGGGCTTCGCGACGAAGCAGCCGTATACCTGCGCGGTCTGCGTGGCCTCCACCACCCGAGCCATCTCGTGCCACGTCTCCGGCGAGCGGACCAGCCACCTGCGCGGAGGCTCCACCGGGTGGTCGTCGACGGGATCGAGCTTGATGTCTTCGCTGATCATGCGGCTGGTCCGAGTCTCTCCGCGCAGGTTCCACAGAGTGGTCATATCTACGAACGATCATTTGCTATAGCAAATATCCCCCCTTTGGTTGCGATGTGTCAAGGGTCACGAGCGGGACAAGGCTCGGCCCGGTCGAAGGGGCAGCTGGAACTCGACGATCGAGGCCGTGACGTCACAGCGGCCGAGGCCGTGGTTCGACCACGACCTCGGCCGCCGTGCTCACCTGGCGCGCTTGGGCGTGCGGGCGCTCAGTCGTAGACGATGACGCCGCGGAGGTTGTCGCCGCGGTGCATCGCCGCGTAGCCCTCGTTGATGTCGTGCAGCGAGTACCGCTTAGTGATGAGTTCCTCGAGGCGCAGGACGCCGGACTTGTAGAGGTTCAGCAGCCGGGGGAAGTCGGCCGTCGGGTTGGCCTGGCCGAAGACGTGGCCGGCCAGCTCCTTGTTCATCATCGCGATCTCGAACAGCGAGCCGGACATCTCGGTCTCCCGCAGCGGGGTGACCGAGGTGACCACGGCCCGGCCGCCCTTCGAGACGAGCCGGAGCAGGGGGCCGACCTGGTCCCCGTGGGCGACGCCGACGGTCAGGATCGCCTTGTCGGCCATGACGTTGTGGGTGAGCTGCGAGACCAGGGCGGCGGCCTCCTCGAACGAGGCGGCCACATGGGTCGCGCCGAACTGCAGCGCCCAGTCCCGCTTCTTTTCGACGGGGTCGACGGCGACGATCGTCGCTGCGCCGGCGATCCGCGCGCCCTGGACGGCGTTGATGCCCACGCCGCCGATGCCGACGACGACGACCACGTCTCCGGGGCTGACGTGCCCGGCCTTGGTCGCGGCGCCGACGCCGGTGGTGACGCCGCAGCCGACGAGCGCGGCGAGCTCCAGCGGGATGTCGTCGTCGATCTTCACGGTCTGCATCTGGTTCGCGACGGTGTAAGGCGAGAAGGTGCCGATCTGGCAGTAGGCGCCGAGGTCGACGGTGGCGTGGTGGCGACGGAAGGTGCCGTCCGGCCCGTGTCCGGTGAGGGCGAACGCGCCGACGTCACAGAGGTTGGCGCGGCCGCTGGAGCACCAGCGGCAGGCTCCGCACGACGGGACCGCGGCGAGCAGCACGTGGTCACCCGTCTGGACCCGGGTCACGCCCGGACCGGTCTCGACCACGACGCCTGCCCCCTCGTGCCCGCCGACCATCGGCAGGAACCCGGGGGTGTCGCCGGTGACCATGTGGTCGTCGGAGTGACACAGCCCTGAGGCCGCGAGCTTGACGAGAACCTCGCCGGGGCCCGGGGGATCGAGCTCGATCTCCTCGATCTTCCAGGGACCTCCGACCTCCCAGAGGACGGCCGCCTCAGTGCGCATGCGCAGGCTCCTGTTCCTGTTTTCCCGCTGCTGGTGTGTTTTCCCGCGGTTCGCGCGTCGGCGAACCGATGCCGGATCGCCTGAAGCGCCCCGTCTCCCGCTGTCGGCGGATCGGGCGTGGCGGATCGGCATAGAAGACGAGGTGTTTGTTCTACCAAACGCCCGATTGCCCTGACCATATGGGGGTGGTTTGAAAGAGTCAATGATCATTCCTGTCAGGTCGGACGTCTGGCGAGGCGTCACGCGGTGTCGTTAACCGATCGACGCTGGGTGGTGTGGCGACGTCGGCAAGCGGTTGCGGCGTGACCTTTGACACCGCTCTGCCGGCTGTCTAGGTTTCCGGCAGACGATATGGCAAACGTGTGGTTGCCGGATGTCTCCAGGGCGTCCACGGACTAGCTAGCTGAATCTCGGTGCCTTGGCGCCTCGGGAACAAGGACGGGTAGATGGCACTGGATCTGGGTCTGGATGGCAAGGTCGCGGTCGTGACCGGGGCCGGCGGGAACCTGGGCCGTGCGGTGGCCCGGGCGTTGCTCGACCAGGGAGTCCGGGTGGTGGCGCATGACCGGGACGCCGGGGCGCTGGCGTGGGCCGAGGGGCTGCCGGGCGTCGTCCCGGCCGTCGGCGACGTCACTCTGGCGCAGGACAACGAGGCGATGGCGCGCGCCGCGGTGGACACGTTCGGCGCCCTGGACATCGCCGTGCTCAACGCGGGCGTCGCGGGCGGGCCGGGCATCGAGGAGCCCGGCGCCGTCGCGCGCTTCCAGGAAGTGATGTCGATCAACCTCGGCGGAGTGTTCCTCGGCATGCGCGCCTGCCTGCCCGTCATGCGCGAGCGAGGCGGCGGCGCCATCGTCGCGATGAGCTCCGTCGAGGGCCTCGGCGGCTCGCCGGGCCTGTACGCCTACAACACGAGCAAGGCGGCGATCCTGAACCTCGTCCGCGCGGTCGCGATGGACTACGCGGCGTCCGGCGTGCGGGTCAACGCCGTCTGCCCCGGCATGGTCGCGCCGGCGAACCCCGAGGCGTCCTCACCGGCGGCCCGGGAGGTCCACCGCGTCGTCACCGCCAACATCCCGATGGGGCGGCCCGCGCGGGCGGACGAGGTCGGCGACGCCGTCGTCTTCCTGAGCTCCGCCCGCGCGTCCTACATCACCGGTGAGGCGCTGTGCGTCGACGGCGGGGTGCGTGCACGCACCGGATCCTTCCCGCCCCGGGCCGCGGGAGCCCCGGCCGGCTTCGACGGCGCGAGCATGCGCGCCAGCGCCGGAACGCATGCTCAGGAGGACTGATGGCCCGGCTCGCTCCAGCGGGCCACTTCGCGGCCGCCGAGGAGCCCGGCGTCATCGTCCAGGACCTGCGGGACGCGTGCCGTCCGCTGCGCTGAGGGCGCCGCGGGCGGCGGTCGCGAGAACGTAGCGGCGGCCCGGGAGGACTCGTCCACGCGCGTGCGGCGCGGATCCGGTTCAGGCCCAGGAGGCGAACTCGCGCAGGACCTGACCGGGAAGCTCGCCCTCGGTGTCGACGGCGTCGCCCTCGGCGTCGCGCAGGATCGTGCCGTTGACGATCACGTAGTCGATGCCCTCGGGGTCGCTGCGCAACCGGCGCGCGCCGCCGGGGAGATCGTGCACCTGGTGCATCCGGCCGTCGACGACGGTCTCCGGGTCGAAGACCACGATGTCGGCCGCGAGCCCTTCGGTGAGCGCGCCGCGGTCGGCGATGCCGTAGCACTCGGCATCCTCGCTGGTCATCTTCTTGATGGCCTGTTCCAGCGGGAAACCGCGCTCGCGGACCCAGTGCGACAGCAGATAGGTCGGGTAGCGGTAGTCGCAGATCTCGCCGTTGTGCGCGCCCGAGTCGGCCAGGCCGAGGCGTAGCAGCGGGTGCTCGAGCAGACGCCGGTGGCCTTCGGGCACCCGGTTGCCGGACACGGCCAGCATCGCGAACTCGAGGTTGGTCGCCATCGACTGGTCGAAGACGAGCTGGCCCGGCGGCACGCCGAGGTCGGCGGCGACGTCGAGAACCCGGCGGCCCTCCCACTCGGAGCGGCCGGGGGCGTGGCCCACCAGCAGCCAGGGCCAGTAGTTGTCCTTCCAGTCCTGCCGCTCGGTGTGCGCGATGAAGGCGGCGCGGAAGCCCGGCCGCTGGTAGGCGGCGAAGCGTTCCTCGACGGTCTCCATGGTGGTGAGCTCGTCGAACAGCTCGTGCATGGGCTTGCAGGTCATGGTGCCACCGGGCATGTCGAGGGCGAACATGAACGGGTTCGCCAGCCCCACCTCGAAGGTGTTCGACAGCGCGGAGACCTGTGGGTACCAGCGGTGGCCGCGGCGCCAGGCCTCCTCGACGGCGGCGACGCGCGCGTTCTCCTGGCCGCCGCGGGAGGCGATGCCCGGGTCGGTGATGGGGATGTCCGCCTGCTCCAGGATGCGCAGCACGTTGTCCGGGGTGACCTCGGGGCCCCAGGTCAGCTGGAAGGACCCGCGCCCCAGCCTCTGGATGAGCTTCGCGAAGGAGATCAGCTCGTCGAGGCTCGTGACCCGGCTCGGCACCGGCTTGCCGCCGTGGCCGGTGTGCGCGGGGCTGTTCGAGGTGGAGAAGCCGGCGGCGCCGACCGCGAACGCCTCCTCGACGAGACGGTGCATCTCGGCGAGCTCGGCCGCCGTCGGCTGGCGCTCGGCCGCCTCCTCGCCCATGACCCACACCCGTACCCCGGTGTGGCCGATCATGGAGGCGACGTTGATCGCGACGCCGCGGCGCTCCAGCAGGTCGAGGTACTGGGGGTAGGTCTCGAAACCCCAGTCGTGGCCGAGCCCGGTCATCGTGGACCGGAAGCTCATGCCCTCCACGTCCTGCAGCGTCCGCAGCATGAACTCGCGGTCGGCCTCCCGGCAGGGGGCGATGCCGAAGCCGCAGTTGCCCATGACCACGGTGGTGACGCCGTGGCTGGGGGAGAAGGTGAGCATCCGGTCCCACAGGATCTGCGCGTCGTAATGGGTGTGGATGTCGATGAAGCCCGGGCAGACGATCCTTCCCGAGGCGTCGATCTCGGTGCGCGCGGAGTCGGGGGCGTCCCCGACCGCGACGATCTTCCGGCCGACGACACCGAGGTCGCCGGTGAAGCGGGGTCGTCCGGTGCCGTCGACGATCGTTCCGCCGCGAATCTTCAGGTCGTACGCCACCGGTCCCCCTCGAGGAGTTGTAATAACAAATACCAATTCGTCATCTCAAACCTTCGGTATCGATGGTGAAGCGGCGCCGTGTCCGCGGCGCTTAGAAGGATCTCGAGTTGCGGCGGCGTGGTGCTCCACCACGCCGCCGTCCGGCGACAGCGGACATCCATCCGCGGGTGATCCGGCTCAGTCGTGCAGCGTGAGCGCCCGCTCGGGGCAGGCGGCGACGCCGAGCCGGGCGTTCTCCTCGGAGCCGGCGGGGACCTCCCGGGGCTCGCCGAGCGAGCTGTAGCCCTCCTCGTCCAGGGGGAAGAGGTCCTCGTCGACCGCGGCGCACAGCGCGTGCCCCTGGCAACGGCTGGAATCCACGCTGATCTTCATTGTCATCGACCTTCCTCGGGTACCGGTCCGTCGTTCCACCGGCCGCGGGACCAACCTTCGTCCCCCCGACCGGCTCCGCTCAGCTGGCCGTCCACAGCGGGGCGCGCTTCTCCTTGAAGGCCAGCGCTCCCTCGCGGGCGTCGGACGAGGCGAACACCGGCGCGACGATCTCGCGCTGGCGGGCGAAGGCCACCTCCTCCGGATGGTCCAGCGAGGTCCGGACGATGTCCGTGGTCGCCTGGACCGCCAACGGGCCGTTCGCCGCGATCTCCTTGGCGAGCTCCAGCGCCCCGGCGAGGGCCTGGCCGGGGCGGGTCAGGGTGTTGACCAGGCCGAACACGGCCGCCCTCGACGCCGGCAGCGGTCTGCCGGTGAGTGCGTACTCCATCGCGAGGTGGTAGGGCAGCCGCCGCGGCAGCCGGATGAGTCCGCCGGCGGCGGCGACGAGCCCGCGCTTCACCTCGGGAAGGCCGAAGAAGGCGTTCTCCGCGGCGACGATCAGGTCGCACGCGAGGGCGAGCTCGCATCCGCCGGCCAGGGCCCATCCCTCGACCGCCGCGATCAGCGGCTTGCGCGGCAGACGCTCGACCAGTCCGCCGAAACCGCGTCCCGGGATCTGCGCGCTTTCGCCCCGCAGGAACGCCCGCAGGTCGAAGCCCGAGCAGAAGGTCCCGCCGGCTCCGGTGAGGATGCCGACGAACAGCGCCGGGTCGGCGTCGAGGCGGTCGACGGCCGCGGCGATGTCCCGGGCGACGGCGGCGTCGACCGCGTTGCGCACCGCCGGCCGGTCGATCGTGATGATCAGAACCGGGCCGTCGCGCCTGACGGTGACCTCGGACCGCGCATCGGTCATGGATGTGTCTCCTCGATGTGGTGGCGACCTGGCTCCCGACCGCCTCTCAGGAGGACGCGGACGCCGGCTCCGGCCCCGGCGGGCCGCGAGAGCTCCGGCGGCTCCGGTGGCACGTACCGCTCCGCGGCCGGCTCGTCGGGGAAGCCCGGGGGCACCGCCTCCGGGTCGAAGACGTCGGGCATCGACGTGGAGACGCGCAGGGGGAAGACCGCCGGCCGCTTGTCCAGGAACGAGGCGACGCCCTCGGACGCGTCGGCGCTGCGCACCCGGCCGTACAGCGCGCGGGACTCGGCGATGTGCGCCTCCATCGGGTGGTCGGCGGTGAGCATCCGCCACAGCAGCTGGCGGGTCACCGCCACCGACACCGGCGCCGTGTTGGCGGCGATCTCGCCGGCGAGTCGCAGCGCGGCGGGCAGCAGCTCCTCGGGCGCGTGCAGCTCGTCGACGAGGCCGGAGGAGACCAGCTCGTCGCCGGAGACCAGGTCTCCGGTGTAGGACCAGCGAGCCGCCCGGCTGATCCCGACGATCCGGGGCAGGAACCAGCTCGCGCAGCCGTCCGGCACGATGCCACGCCGGGCGAACACGAAGCCGTAGCGGGTCCTGGTGGACCCGAGGCGGATGTCCGCCGCGAGCGTCACCGTGGCCCCGAAACCGATGGCGGCGCCGTTGACGGCGGCGATGACGGGCTTACGCGAGTCGAAGATCCGGAGCGTGACCATCCCGGCGCTGTCCCGGGTGAGGCGCGGAACCTCCACGCCCTCCTGGCTCTGCGCCGCGGTGAATCCCCGTCCGGACAGGTCGGCGCCCGCGCAGAAGGCCTTGCCCGCGCCGGTCAGCACCACGGCGCGCACGTCGTCGTCCGCGTCGGTCCGGTCGAAGGCCGCGAGCAGGTCGTCGCGCATGGTGGGGTTGAAGGCGTTCATCTTGTCCGGGCGGTTCAGCGTCAGCACGGCCACGCCGCCCTCGACCCGCAGGCCGACGGTCTCGAACTCGGTCGCGGCGGTCATCGGACCGTCACGCGGTCGCGCAGGGCCGTCGAGATCGCGGGCGTGAGGTTCACGGTCTTGAGCTCGGTGAAGAACTCCAGGCCCTCCCGGTCGTGCTCGCGGCCGATGCCCGACGCCTTGACCCCGCCGAACGGCGAGGTCGGGTTGTTGACGCAGCTGTTGATGCTGAACGTTCCCGTCCGGATGCGCGCGGCGAGGTCCAGCGCCCGCTCGTCGTCCGCCGTGAACACCGCTCCGTGCAGCCCGTAGGCGGAGTCGTTCGCGATCCGTACGGCGTCCTCGTCGCCGTCGTGCGGGATGACGACCGCGACCGGGCCGAAGATCTCCTCCCGCGCGACCGACATCGTGTTGTCCACGTCGCGCAGCACGGTCGGCTCGACGTAGTAGCCGCGGTCCAGCCCCTTCGGCCGGCCGCCGCCCGCCGCGACCCGGGCGCCCTCGGCGAGCCCGTCGGCGATCGCCTTCTCGACGCGGTCCCGCTGGGCCGCGGTCGCCAGCGGACCCATCTCGGTGGCCGCCTCCATCGGGTCGCCGACGACGATGGCGTTCGCGGCGGCGCACAGCGCCTCGGTGAACTCCTCGTAGCGCGAACGGGGGACGACGACCCGGGTCAGCGCCGTACAGACCTGGCCGGCGTTGCGGAACACGCCGCCGCGCAGGACCTTCGCGACGGCCTCGGGGTCGGCGTCGTCGAGGACGAGGGCGGCGGACTTGCCGCCGAGCTCCAGCTGGACCCGGGCGAACCTGCGCCCGCAGATCTCGCCGATCCGGGCGCCGACGGCCGTGCTGCCGGTGAAGGTGACGGCGTCGACGGCCGGGTCGGCGATCAGCGCCTCCGAGACGGCCGCGCCCGCGGGCAGCACGCTCAGCAGACCCGGGGGCAGGCCGGCCTCGGTGAGGGCTTCGGCGAGATAGGCGATGTCGAGCGGGGTCTGCGGCGACGGCTTGCAGATCACCGGGCAGCCCATGAGCAACGCGGCGACGGCCTTGTTCACCGCCGTCGCGAACGGGCCGTTCCAGGGGGTCAGCGCCGCGACCACGCCGACCGGCTCGCGCAGCATGAGCGCGTCCGGGCCGCGGCCGGTGCGGATCTCCCGCTCGGCGATGCCGCGGGCGAGACCGGCCAGCTCCCGGATGGTCGCCACGGAGGCGGACACGTGGCCGCCGACGGTGCCGCTCAGCGGGGCGCCCATCTCCTGGGTCATCGTCAGGCCGATCTCGCCGGCCCGCTCGCCGATCAGCTCGGCGGCCCGCTCGAGCACGGCTGCCCGGGCGTCCACCCCGGCCCGTCGCCAGCCGCCGTCGGCGACGGCCGCCGTCGCCGCCGCGATCGCGCGGTCCAGGTCGGCGGTGCTCGCCTCGGGGACGCTGATCACCACCTCCTCGGTGGCCGGGTTGACCACCTCCAGCCTCGCGTCGGTGGACGGCGCGGACCACACCCCGCCGATGAACAACCGATCGATGTGGCGCTCCAAGGCTCGCCTGCCTCCTCCGGATCGAACGATGTGTGGCGCCTCGCGGCGGGCCGCGCCGCGCGCCGCGGTGGTTCTTCCCGCTGCGTGGGGTGATGGCATCTTTTGGAGTATCAAACACCTGGTAGCGACTGCGACGCAATGCTAGCGCCCGCGTGGCCGGACGCGGGCGGTCGCCGTCTACGCGCGGCGACCACCTCTCACGCGGATGTCCGGTCGACACCGTGCTCCTGGTGGTCGCCGGGTGGCCGCGGCACCGCCGGGTGACGGACCCACCGCTGCTCACTGGTGTGCCGCCCACCGAGCTGCACGCGGTGCTCCTCGTCCGTGCCGGGCATCGGCTCCGGCGCCGTCTGCGGCAGGCCGCCGACCGCGGCCAGGCGGCGGGCCCAGTCCGGGAACGGCTCACTGCCCTGCAGACTCTCGCTGATGCGCCGGGTCCCGGCGAGCAGCCGGTCCCTGTAGGCCCGTGCCTTTCGACCGGTCGGGTACGGATTGAACTGGCCGATGCCCAGCGACAGCACCACCCGTCCGCCCGGCCCGAAGACCGGTGCCCGGATCGCGGCGACCAGCCCTAGCTCGTCGATCTGCGGGTAGCGCGGCTGGCTGACCAGGCTCCTGATCGCCTCTTCGAGCTCCATCGCCCCGGGAATCCCGGCGAGCTGTTCCAGGACCCGGCGCAGCGCCATCACCTGCTCCAGCGGCGTGGCGATATAGCCGGCGAGGCGAATCCGGTTCAGCCCCTCGTAGTGCTCGGCCCGTTCCGCGCCCGACAGCGGGGGGTCGCGCCGGTCGAGCCAGGCCTCCACCTCCTCGGTGGGCGCCCAGGCGACGAACTCGCTCCCGTACGGAGGGGAGAACGGCGACCGGTTGCCGACGGGCAGGTAGCCGACGAGGGGACGCGCCACGTCCTCGCGCGCCAGGACCACGATGTCGTTGCCCACCAGGCTGGTGGCGACGCAGGAGACGTCGAGCTCGGAGTGGATGGCCACCATCTCCGACCTGGCGTGGTCGAGCGCCTGGTGAGCGTCGTGCGCGGCGGCGCTGCCGAGCTGGACCAGGGTGGGCCCGAGCATGTAGGTCTTGTCTGCTGGATGCCGAATCAGTACACCCTCTTCGAGGAGCGCCGACAGCATCGCGTGACAGGTCGCCTTGTTGGACGCGAGCCGGCGGGCGATGTCCGACAGCGAGAAGCGTTCGCGCGGGTGGTCGGCCAGCAGCTTGAGCAGCGCCACCGTGCGTTCGACCGATGGGGCCGGCCGGGCCATGTAGTCCTCCGTCGCCGCATGGAAACAAACTTCGACATTACCGGACCGTTCGGTATAGCAAACGACTGTAGCGTTTGGCGTCCGGTTTTGCTTGACAGTCGGAGAGCCGCATGCATAGTTTGTAACTGCAAACGACTTATCGATATAGCGGCACCCGCGGCCTCTTGAGGACCGTGCCGATGGGGACCGTGTCGATCTAAGGAGCAGCGGTGGATTTTGCTGGGGCGTCGGCCGTCGTCACCGGTGGTGCGTCTGGCCTCGGTGCGGCCGTTGTGCATGCGCTCGCCGCGCGCGGCAGCAAGGTCGTGATCGTCGACCTGCAGGACGAGAAGGGGGCCCAGACCGCGGCGGACGCCGGCGGCCGGTACGTGCGGGCCGACGTGACCTCGCCGGACGAGGTCGCCGCCGCCCTCGACGAGGCGGTCAGTCTTGCGCCGCTACGGATCCTGGTCAACTGCGCGGGGATCGGCGGGTCGGCGCGAACGATCGGCCGCGACGGCCAGTACGCCTCGGCCTTCCCGCTGGACCGGTTCACCCGGATCGTGACGGTCAACCTGATCGGCACGTTCAACTGCATCCGGCTCGCGGCGACGGCGATCGGGCGCTCCGAGCCGGGGCCGGACGGCGAGCGGGGAGCGATCGTGAACACGGCGTCGGTCGCCGCGTTCGACGGCCAGATCGGGCAGGCCGCCTACTCGGCGTCCAAGGGCGGCATCGTCGGGCTCACCCTCCCGGTCGCCCGGGACCTGGCGGTCGCCGGGATCCGGGTGAACACGATCGCTCCGGGCCTGATCGACACCCCGATCTACGACGGCTTCCCCGACCCGGCGGCGATGAAGGACAAGCTGCGCCGCGACGTGGTCTTCCCGTCCCGGCTGGGCCGGCCCGACGAGTTCGCGAGCCTGGCGCTGGAGCTGCTCGGCAACTCCTACCTCAACGGCGAGGTCATCCGCATCGACGGAGCCGCCCGGCTGCCACCGAAGTAGTCCGCCGAACCGTCGTTTGCTATATCGTACGTTTGATCGCATTGTCGATCGACGGCGGGCAGGGTCGACCAGCCGGTCCAGGAAAGGGTGGGAGCAGCAGGTGGACATCGAGGACTCCCCCGAGGAGGCCGAGTTCCGCGCGCGGATCCGGGGCTTCCTCACCGAGAACCGTGCGCGGCTCGCGCCCGCCGGGACGATGCCCGAGGGCCGGGTGGAGGAGTTCAAGCAGACCCAGGCTGTCCTGGCCGACGCGGGCCTGGTCGGGGCTACCTGGCCGGTCGAGCACGGCGGGCGTGGAGCGAGCGCCATCCAGCAGGTCATCATCGACCAGGAGCTCCGGCGGGCCGGGGTGCCACGAGTGATCAACTGGATCGGGCTGGGGATGTGCGGCCCGGCTATCCTCACGCACGGCACGGACGCGCAGCGGGAGCGCTATCTGCGGCCGCTGCTGCGCGCCGACGAGGTGTGGTGCCAGCTGTTCAGCGAACCGGGCGCCGGTAGCGACCTGGCCGCCGTCGCGACGAAGGCGGTGCGTGACGGCGACGGCTGGCGGGTGACCGGGCAGAAGGTGTGGACCACCGGCGCCCAGTGGTGCGACTTCGGCATCCTGCTCGCCCGCACCGACCCGGAGGTGCCGAAGCACCGGGGCCTGACCATGTTCCTGGTGGACATGAAGGCGCCCGGGGTCAGCGTCCGCCCGCTGCGGGAGATGACCGGCAAGGCGTTGTTCAACGAGGTGTTCTTCGACGACGTCTGGGTCGCGGACGCCGACCGCGTGGGCGACGCCGGCCAGGGCTGGTCCGTGGCCCTCACCGTGCTCATGAACGAGCGGTTCACCGTCGCCGGCGACGGCTCGGTGTACGGCGCCGGCCCCGACGCGCTCGCCCTGGCGGTGAGCCGGCGGCTGCCGCAGCTGGACGACGACCGGCGGCCGGGCGTCCTGCAGGAGTTCGCGAGCTGCTGGGTCGAGGCCCTCGCCTGCCGGATGACCGGGAACCGGATGCTCACCGCCATCGCCCAGGGCCGTCAGCCCGGCCCCGAGGGCAGCACCGGCAAGCTCGCCGCGGCGCGGCTGCTCGCCCGGGTCGCGGACCTGGGCCTGCGGATGCAGGGCGACGACGCGGTGTTCGGCGGGAGCGTGGACGGCGACACGAAGTGGCAGTACATCGCGCAGTTCGCGCACGGCGCGGCGCTCGCCGGCGGCACCACCGAGATCATGAAGAACATCCTGGGTGAGCGGGTGCTCGGCCTGCCGCCCGAGCCGCGTCCCGACAAGGCGCCTGCCACGGCGAAAGCGAGGGCGTGACCGTGGACTTCCAGCTCGCCGCCGAGCAGCTCGCGCTCCAGGAGATGGCCCGCGACTTCTTCGCGGAGCACTCGGGCGTGGCGAACGCGCGCGCGGTCCTCGACGGTGCCGCGGAGCTTCTCGACCCGCGCGCCGAGCTCGCCGAGCTCGGCCTGCTCGGCCTGCTCGGCCTCCTCGCCGAGCCGGCGGGCGCGGACGGCCCCGAGTCCGACGGCGGCACCCTGCTCGACCTCGCGGTCGTCGCGGAGCAGGCCGGACGGGAGCTCAGCCCCGCCCCGCTGCTGTCCACCGCGGGGTGGGCCGTCCCGCTGCTGGCGGGGCTTCCCGAGCCCGCGGCGAGCAGCCTGCTCGCGGACGTCGTGAAGGGCGCGGCCGTGGTCGCGGTGGCGGAGCCGGCGGACGTCGAGCTCTCGGGCGGCGGCAGTCTCACCGGCTCGACGCGGCCCACCGTGGACGGCGCCCGCGCGCGGACCATCCTCACCCTCGCGGCGTCGCCGGACGGGCCGGCGCTCGTCGCGGCGGAGATCGGGGCGGCGGCCGAGGCGGCCGCGCAGCCGGCGTTCGACCCGACCAGGGCGCTGGCGACGATCACCCTGTCCGGGGCGCCCGCCACCGTACTGGCCACCGGCCCCGGCGCCATGGCGCGGTGGAGCCGGGCCCTGGACGTGGCGCGGGTGGTACTCGCCGCCGAGGACCTCGGGACCGTCGGTGAGGCCGTCCGCCGCGGCGTGGAGTACGCCCAGACCAGGGAGGCCTTCGGCCGCCGCGTCGGCGGGTTCCAGGCGGTGAAGCACGCCCTCGTCGACGCGTACGTGCAGGAGGAGCAGCTGCGGTCGCTGGTCTGGCTCGCGGCCTGGTCCGCGGACGCCGCCCCGGCGGACCTGTCGCTGTACGCGGCGGCGGCCTCCGCCTACGCCGCGGACGCCGTCACGCACGCGACCGACGTCCTCGTGCACGTGCACGGAGGGATCGGCTTCACCTGGGAGCACGACGCGCATCTGTTCTGGCGCCGGGGCCGCGTGGACCGGCTCCTGCTCGGAGACGAGCACGCGCGCCGCGCGCGCGTCGCCGAGCTGGCATTGCAGTCCACGAGGGCAGAGGGAGACGCGTGATGAGCACGGACGTGTCGGGTGGCGCCGCCGCTGGAAGCTCGACGAGCCGGGACGTGGTGATCTGTTCGCCCGTGCGCACGCCCGTCGGCGGTTTCGGCGGCGTGTTCCGGGACCTGCAGGCGCACGAGCTGGGCACGGCGGTGGTCAGCGGGCTGGTGGAGCGGACGGGGCTCGCGCCGGAGGCCGTCGACGACGTCCTGTTCGCCCAGTGCTATTCGAGCATGGAGGCCCCCGCACTCGGCCGGGTGGTCGCGCTCGACGCTGGCCTGCCGACCGACGTCGGCGGCCTGCAGCTCGACCGGCGCTGCGGCTCCGGCCTGCAGACCGTCATCTACGCGGCCATGCAGGTGGCGACGGGCGCGTCCGACGTCGTCATCGCCGGTGGCGCGGAATCGATGAGCAACGCGCCGATGTTCACCCTGCAGGGCCGCTGGGGGGTGCGCGGTGCCGGGCTGATGCTGCACGACGCGCTCGCGCGCGGGCGGGTGACCGCCGGCGGGAAGCGGTACCCAGTGCCCGGCGGGATGATCGAGACGGCGGAGAACCTACGCCGGGAGTACATGATCTCCCGCGCCGAGCAGGATGAGCTGGCGCTGCGCTCGCACCGGCGGGCGGTGGCCGCGCAGCGGGACGGCACCTTCGCCGAGGAGATCATCCCGGTGACGGTCCGTGGCCGGCGCGGCGACACCGTGGTCGACACGGACGAGCACCCGCGGCCGGACAGCAGCCTGGAGTCGCTCGCCAAGCTCCGGCCGATCATGCGGGAGGAGGGCTCGACCGTCACCGCGGGCAACGCCAGCGGCCAGAACGACGGGGCGTCCGCCTGCGTGGTGACCACGCTGGGGCAGGCCGAGGCGCTGGGGCTGGTGCCGATGGCCCGGCTGGTGTCCTGGGCGGTGGCGGGCGTGGGACCGGAGGTGATGGGCATCGGCCCCGTCCCGGCCACGCAGAAGGCGCTCGACCGCGCCGGCCTCTCCCTGGCCGACATCGACCTCATCGAGCTCAACGAGGCGTTCGCCGCGCAGGTCCTCGCCGTGACCCGCAACTGGAAGCTCGGCGAGGCCGACGACGACCGCTTCAACGTCCACGGCTCGGGGATCTCGCTGGGCCACCCGGTGGGCGCCACCGGCGGGCGCATCCTCGCGACCCTGCTGCACGAGATGCACCGCCGGGAGGTCCGCTACGGCCTGGAGACCATGTGCATCGGCGGGGGGCAGGGGCTGACCGCCGTCTTCGAAAGGGTGGCCGGGTGAGCGTCGCCGTCGCGCCCCGCCACCGGTTCCGTCCGCTGTCTGCGGACCCACTGTCTCTGGAAGGGAAGCTCCATGGCTGACGCAGTGATCGTCGAGGCGGTGCGGACCGCGACCGGCAAGCGGCACGGCTCGCTGTCCGGCTGGCACCCGGCCGACCTGCTCGCGCTGACGCTGACCGAGCTCGTCCGGCGCACCGGCCTCGACCCGGCGCTCGTGGACGACGTCATCACCGGCTGTGTGAACCAGGTCGGCGCCCAGGCGCTGAACATCGGCCGGTCGGCGGTGCTGGCGGCGGGCTGGCCGGAGACCGTCCCGGCCACCACGGTCGACCGGCAGTGCGGCTCGTCGCAGCAGGCGGCGCACTTCGCCGCCCAGGGCGTGATGGCGGGCGCCTACGACGTCGTCATCGCGGCGGGCGTCGAGAACATGACGCTGATCCCGATGCGTTCCCAGGTGGCGGATCCCAAGCTGGGCCAGCCGTTCGGCCCGCTGGTGGACGCCCGGTACGCGGACCGGGAGACGTTCGGCCACCGTGGGCGCGTCAACCAGGGGCTGTCCGCCGAGCTGATCGCCCGGGACTGGAAGCTCACCCGGGACGAGCTGGACGAGTTCGGGGCCCGCAGCCAGCAGCGCGCGGCGACGGCCACCGCCGAGGGCCGGTTCGCCAACGAAATCTTCGAGGTGCCGGCCCGCCGTCTCGACAAGGAGACTGGCGAGCTGGTCGAGGGCGACGGCACGCTGCGCCAGGACGAGGGGATCCGGCCGGGCACCTCACCCGAGATCCTGGGCAAGCTGAAGCCCTCCTTCCTGCCCGACGGGGTGATCACCGCCGGCAACAGCTCGCAGATCAGCGACGGCGCGTCGGCGATTCTGATCATGTCTGAGGCCAGGGCGGCGCAGCTCGGACTGCGGCCGCGGGCCCGGTTCCATTCCTTCGCGGTCACCGGCGTCAACCCGATCCACATGCTGACCGGCCCGATCCCGGCGACGACGAAGGTGCTGGAGCGGGCGAAGCTGACGCTCGACGACATCGACACCTTCGAGGTCAACGAGGCGTTCGCCTCCGTGGTCCTGGCCTGGCAGCGCGAGCACCCGGTCGAGTGGGAGAAGGTCAACCCGAACGGCGGCGCGATCGCGCTCGGCCACCCGCTCGGCGCGTCCGGCGGCCGCATCCTCTCGACGCTGCTGAACCACCTCGAGCAGACCGGCGGCCGGTACGGGCTGCAGACCATGTGCGAGGGCGGCGGCCTGGCCAACGCCACGATCATCGAACGGCTCTAGCCCGCGCCGTACCGCGAGTGCCCAGGCGCCCGTACCCCTTCCGCTCCCGACACCGGCCCTCGCTGCGGCGGCGCCGGGAACGACCACGGGCCCATCCGGGCCGCACATCGGACGGCTCAGGCAGCCGTCGCACATCCACCTCACTCCGCGTGCCCACGGCGCCCGGAGACCAGGAGTAGCCATGACCGAGGTGCTGGACAGCGCGCAGGCCGACTTCGACCTCCAGAGCAAGTACAGCCGCGAGGAAGGCCGCGTCTACCTGACCGGACTGCAGGGCCTGGTCCGGGTGATCATCGACAGGATCCGGTCGGACCGGCGCGCCGGTCTCGCCACGCGGGGCTTCGTCTCCGGGTATCCGGGCTCGCCGCTGGCCGGGCTGGACCTGGAGCTCGAGAGCCGCCAGCAGCTGCTGGACGAGTTCGGCGTCGTCCACCAGCCGGGACTCAACGAGGAGCTGGCCGCCACGTCGGTCATGGGCAGCCAGATCGCGACCCGGTTCGGGCAGATGACATCCGACGGTGTCGCCGGTTTCTGGTACGGCAAGGCTCCCGGGCTCGACCGCGCCGCCGACGCGATCCGGCACGCGAACTACTACGGCACGACGCGGCACGGCGGCGTGCTGGCCTTCGTCGGCGACGACCCGACCTGCAAGTCCTCCACGCTCCCCAGCAGCTCCGAGTCGCTGCTCGCGGACCTCGGCCTCCCGACCCTGCACCCGGGCAACGTGCAGGAGGTGCTCGACTTCGGGCTGCACGGCATCGCGCTGTCGCGGGTGACGTCGCTGTGGACGGGCTTCAAGGTGGTCACCGCGGTCGCGGACGGCGCCGGCAGCGCCGTCGTCGGGCCCGACCGGATCCGCCCGGTCCTGCCGGTCGGCACCGACGGGCAGCCGCTCGGCCGTGCGGAGCCGGCCTCCCTGTCGCCGCCGCAGATCCTCGCGGTCGAGCGGGACATCCACGAGGTGCGGATGCCCGCCGCGCTGCGGTACGCCCGCGAGAACGGGCTCAACGCCATCACGCACGCCACCGGGGACGCGTGGCTGGGGATCGTCGCGCCGGGGCACCTGTACTACGAGACGATCGAGGCGTTGCGCCAGCTCGGGCTCGAGGGCGACGACCTGGCGCGACGGGGGATCCGGCTGCTGCGCCTGGGCATGGTGAACCCGGTCGACGACGAGCTGATCCGCGAGTTCGCCCGCGGCCTCGCGGAGATCATCGTCGTGGAGGACAAGCTGCCGCGGCTGGAGTACCTGGTCCGGGACGCCCTGTACCGGGTGCCGGACGCGCCGCTCGTGCTGGGCAAGCGGGACGACGCCGGCCGGGCGCTGCTGCCGACGCACGGCGCGATCGACGCCGACGTGCTCGCCCGGCCGGTGGCGAAGCGGCTGTCGCGGCGGATCGACCCGTCGGTGCTGCGCCAGGCCCCGGCGCAGGAGACGCGGCTGCTGCTTCCGCTGATCCCCCGCACCCCGTACTTCTGCTCGGGCTGCCCGCACAACTCCAGCCTGCGGGTCCCGGAGGGCAGCCTGGTCGGCGCGGGCATCGGCTGCCACTCGATGGTCGCGTTCATGGCGCCCGACGTCGTCGGCGAGATCACCGGAGTGACCCAGATGGGCGGCGAGGGGGCGCAGTGGATCGGCGCCGCGCCGTTCGTCGACACGCCGCACATCTTCCAGAACCTGGGGGAGGGCACGTTCTTCCACTCCGGTGAGATGGCGGTGCGGGCCGCGGTGGCCGCCGGGACGACCATCACCTTCAAGATCCTCTACAACCGGGCCGTCGCGATGACGGGCGGCCAGGAGGCGAACGGGCTGCTCGAGGTGCCCGAGTTGGCGGCGATGCTGCAGACGGTCGGCGTCAAGAAGATCATCATCACGACCGAGGACACGTCCCGGTACCGGGGTCGCAAGGTGCCACACGGCGTCGCCGTCCTGCCCCGCGAGCGGATCCTCGAGGCCGAGGAGGAGCTGCGGGGGATCCAGGGCGTCACCGTGCTCATCCACGACCAGCAGTGTGCGGCCGAGGCGCGCCGGCTGCGCCGGCGTGGCCGCCAGGCCGAGCCACCCACGAAGGTGCTCATCAACGAGCGGGTCTGCGAGGGGTGCGGCGACTGCGGGGCGAAGTCGAACTGCCTCTCGGTCCGTCCGTTCGACACCGAGTTCGGGCCGAAGACGTTCATCGACCAGTCCTCCTGCAACAAGGACTTCTCCTGCCTGCACGGTGACTGCCCGTCGTTCATGACCCTGGAGCCGGCGCGCGGCCGCCGGGCCCGGCGGCGCGCCGAGCAGGCCGCGGAGCGGGCCGCCGCGCGTTCCTCCGCGAGCGCCGGGGCCACCCGTCCCGACCGGCTGGCGGCCGACGCCGCGCCGCAGCCGGCCTCGATCGTGTCCGCCGACGACTTCCGGGTGCGCATGCCCGGCATCGGCGGGACGGGCGTCGTCACGGTCGCACAGGTCCTCGGCACGGCCGCGCTGCTCGACGGCCGGTACGTCACCGGCATGGACCAGACCGGGCTGGCGCAGAAGGGCGGCGCCGTGGTCTCGGACCTGCGGATCACCACCGCGCCGCTGGCCACCAGCGCGAAGATCCCGGCCGGCGCGGTCGACCTCTACCTGGCCTTCGACCTCATCGTGGGCCTGATGCCGAACAACCTCTCGGGAGTCGCGGCAGATCGGACCGTCGTGGTCGCCTCGGGGACATCTCCGGCTGCCGGGCGGATGATCGGAACCGGCGCCCGGCAGCCGGAGATGTCCCGCATCCGCGAGGTCCTCGACGAGCGGACGCGGTCGCAGCTCAACGTCTTCGTCGACATGGCGAAGGCGACCGAGGCGCTGTTCGGCCGGTCGACGACCGCCAACATCTTCGGGCTCGGGATTGCCTACCAGCGCGGCGCGGTGCCGGTGTCCGCGGCCTCGATCGAGCGGGCGATCGACCTCAACGGCGTGGCGGTGGATGCCAACCTCCAGGCGTTCCGCTGGGGGCGGATGTTCGTCCACGACCCGGCGGCCGTCGACGCGGCGATGGCCGCACGCCAGGGGGCGGCGCCCGACGACCCCGCTGGCCGGGCCGGCCAGCGTCAGCATCTGCTCGGCGGCATCATCGGCGGCGCCGGGGCGCAGGGCGCGCACGGGCTGGGCGGCGAGCTCGGCCGGCTGGTCGCGATCCGGTTCCCGGACCTGGCGGACTACCAGGACACCGCGTACGCGCAGCGGTATCTCGACGTCGTGCGGCGGGTCGCCGAGGTCGAACAGCGGGTGACGCCCGGCGGCACCGCGCTCGCCGAGGCCGTCGCCCACCACCTGCACAAGCTGATGGCCTACAAGGACGAGTACGAGGTGGGGCGGCTGCAGCTGACCGAGCAGGCGCGCGCGCAGGTGGAGGCGGTCGCCGCGGGCAAGCCGGTGAAGGTGTATACCCACCTGCACCCGCCGCTCCTGCGGGCGATGGGGCTGCACAACAAGCTGCGGCTCGGGCCGTGGTTCACGCCGGCCTACCGGGCGCTGCGCGCCTCGCGCCGGCTGCGCGGCACGCCGTTCGACATCTTCGGCTACGCCGGTGTCCGGCGGACCGAGCGGGAGCTCGTCGCCGAGTACGTGCGGACCATCGACCACATGCTGGAGCGGCTCTCGGCCGACAACCACGCCGCGGCTGTCCGCCTGGCCGCGCTGCCGGACGTCATCCGGGGCTACGAGGAAATCAAGATGGCGTCCGTGGAGCGGTACCAGGAGCAGCGGGCGGCGCTCGTCGCCCAGTTCGACGGCGCGGTGGCCGTGCCCGCTGTGACGGGCTGAAGCCGGCGCCGGCCGGGACCGGGTGGTTCCGGCTGGCACCGGCCAGTACAGATCACAGCTGGCGGTCGGCGGGGTGTCGGTACGTAAGCGCCCGGGTGCGGGTACTGTTCGCAGTATTGAACAGATTCGGCGCGTCGATGCCAGTCTGGTGGTTCGCATGCCGACACGTCGCGTGCCGACACGTCGGTGGAATGAGGAGAGATGGCCCGGCCGGCACCCTCGGTGGAACGTACCGTCAGGTTGTTGAAGTTCCTCGCGAGCCACCCGAAGGAACGCTTCTCCCTCTCGGACATCGCGCGCAGCCTGGAGTTCAACAAGGCGACCTGCCACGCCATGCTGACGGAGCTCGTCGACGAGGGCATGCTGATCCGCCACCCGGCGGACAAGACGTACATGCTGGGCCCGGCGTTGGTGAACCTCGGGACGGCCGCGGCCCTGGACGCGAACGAGGCGCTCGACATCGCCCGGGTCGAGCTCGTCGCCATCCACGAGGAGCTCAGCGTCTCATGCGTCGCCACCAGCCTCGTCGGCCGCGAGGTGGTCGTGATGGCGCGCCGCGACGTCGACCGCCCGCTGTTCGGCTACCTCCCGGTGGGGAACCGCTCGCCAGCCGTGCCTCCCTATGCGAAGGAGTTCATGGCCTGGTCCCGGCAGGAGGACGTCGAGGCCTGGCTGGACTCGGCCACGCCAAGGATCAGCGTGGCCGAGCGCGCCGCGTACTACCGCGACCTCGACCGTGTCCGGATCACCGGCTACCATGCGACCACGCTGGACCAGGCCATGTCGCTGCGCCGCATCCTCGAGCAGCTCCAGGGTCTCGACGGTGCCCGGGAGCTGCTCGACTCGATCGAGGCCCACGTGCACGAGCAGCATGACCTGTCGGAGCAGGACTCGGATCCGCGTCTCGCGGCCGTCATGTCCTTCCGCGCGCCGATCTTCGGTCCGTCCGGCCGGGTCGTGCTCGCCCTCGGCATCGGGCAGTTCAAGCCAGAGGTGAGCCTGGAGGAGCTGAAGCGCTACGCGGAGCGCCTGGTCGAGGGCACCCGACGGGTGGCCGAGGCGCTCCACGGCAGCGAGCCCTTCCCGAACTGGGCCCGGCCCGTGGAGGCCGGCGGCATGGTGCGGGCCGCCTCGGCCTGAGGAACCGCGCACGACGACCGAGGGCGGCGCCTGGGGGTCGCCCTCGGTCGTTTCGCGTCGGCGATCGTTTGCTGGAACGAATACGTGGTCGCTAATATAAATCGCTGAATGCTCTGATCAGCGTGCGGACAAGGGAAGGCGGCCCCGTGCGACTCAAGGGAGAGACGGCTCTCGTCACCGGAAGTACCGGAGGCGGCCTCGGGACGGAGATCGCCCGGCTGTTCGCGAGCGAGGGCGCCGCGGTCGTCGTCACGGGGCGCACGGCGGCGCGCGGACTGGCGCTGGTCGAGGACCTGCGGTCCGGCGGGCACGAGGCGCAGTTCGTCGCGGCGGACCTGTCGAGCCGCTCCGAGTGCGCCCGGCTGGTCGACGAGGCCGTGGCGGCGTTCGGCTCGCTGTCGATCCTGGTGAACTGCGCGGTGCCCCTGCGCACCGGTGACGACGGCGCGGCCGGCACGGTGACCGACGAGGTCTGGGACGAGATGTTCCTGGTCAACTCGACCGCGCCGCGGTGGCTGGTCGAACGGGTCGTGCCGCACATGCTCGCCGCGGACCGCGGCTCGATCGTCAACGTGACCTCGAGGACCGCGCTGCGCGGGACACCGAACCTGGCCGCCTATTCGGCGAGCAAGGCGGCGCTGGAAGGTCTGACCAGGTCGATCGCGATGGACTACTCGCGCGCGGGGATCCGGTGCAACGCCGTCGCTCCCGGCTTCATCACCGGCAAGGACCGCGTGGGTGCCCTGACGGAGGAGACCCGTCGGCGCTTCGAGGCCATGCACCTGACCCGGATGCCGACGACCCGGGACGTGGCGCACGCGGTGCTGTTCCTCGCCTCCGAGGAGGCCGGAGCCATTACCGGTGTGACGCTGCCGGTCGACGGCGGTGGCAGCGCGGTGCGCGGCCTCACGCTCGGCTGATTTCGTGACCGAAAGTAGCGTGGGCAGGCGCATCGCGCCGGCCCGGTCGCTATGGTTGAAATGACGAACAAGTGTTTGTGGTGATAAGAAGGTGGAGTGGCGCGACTAGAAAACGACGGAGCGCGCGCTGCACGGGCGGACGAGGCCACAACCGGAGGGCCGAGCACGGTCCCGGACGACGGTGGCTCCGACGAGACCGTGCTGCTGCGCATCGACGGTCCGGTTGCCGAGGTCCAGCTCAACCGGCCCGCCAGCCTGAACGCCGTCAACACCCACATGCTGCGCGAGATCCTGGCCGTCGGCGAGCGCCTGAAGGCCGAGACGTCGGTGCGCGCCGTGGTGCTGACGGGCGTCGGGCGGGCCTTCTGCTCCGGTCTGGACTTCACGGAGTTCGACCGGATGCTGGACGGGGATCCCATCCTCAAGGGGCGCCTGCCCGGGCGCGCCGGCAACCTCGGCCAGCAGGCCGTCCTCGTCTGGACCGAGCTCGCCGTGCCCGTCATCGCGGCGGTGCGTGGCCCGGCGCTCGGCGCCGGCCTGCAGATCGCGCTCGGCGCCGACATCCGCGTCGTCGCGCCCGACGCGCTGCTCGGCCTGCTGGAGGTCCGGTGGGGCCTGGTGCCCGACATGGCCGGAAGCCAGCTTCTCGGCCGCCTCGTCGGGCCCGACGTCGCGAAGGAGCTGGTGTTCACGGGCGCGACGGTGAACGGCGAGGAAGCGGTACGCATCGGTCTGGCCACCCGGATCGCCGAGGACCCGCGGGCGGCCGCGCTCGCGCTCGCCCGTGAGATCGCCGAACGCAGCCCGGACGCGGTGCGAGGCGCCAAGCGTCTGCTCGACCTGGCGGGCTCGGTCGACCTCGCCGCCGCGCTCGCGGAAGAGGAACGGATCGAGAAGTCGCTGATCGGCAGCCCGAACCAGCTCGAGGCGGTCCAGGCGCGCAGGGCCGGCCGCCTGCCGCGGTTCACGGACCCAGCCGAGGAACAGTCGGCGGGCCGATGAGCGACGGCACAGGCGGGCACTCCTCGACCAGCGCCCGCCTCGACGGATCGGGCCCCGGCATGGTGCTGCGCACCTGGCTGCACGCGGAGGGCTTCGGCGACTCCGCGGCCTCGGCCCGCCCGGTCATCGGCGTCTGCGCGAGCCCCAGCGAGCTGAACCCCTGCGACGCGGGGCTGCGCGATCTCGCCGAGGCGGTCAAGCGGGGCGTGCTGCTCGCCGGCGGCCTGCCGCTGGAGTTCCCGACGATCAGCATCGGCGAGAACTTCGTGCGGCCGACCTCGATGCTGCTGCGCAACCTGCTCGCGATGGACGTCGAGGAGATGGTCACCCGCACGCCGATCGACGGCGTGGTCTTCCTCGGCGGCTGCGACAAGACGCTGCCTGGCCAGCTCATGGGCGCGGCGAGCGCGGGCAAGCCGGCGCTGGTGGTGCCGGCGGGCCCGCGGCTGGAGAGCGCCTTCGGAGGCCGGCCGCTGGTCACCGACGACTTCTGGACGCTGGCCGCCCAGCGTGCGGCGGGCCAGCTCTCCGACCACGACTGGTCCTGCCTCGAGACCTGCCTCAACGTGTCGGTCGGAACGTGCAACGTGATGGGGACGGCCACGACGATGGCGGTCGTCGCCGAGGCGCTGGGCATGGCGCTGCCCGGGGCCGCCCTGCTGCCGGCCGTCGACGCGCGCCGCCGTCAGCTCGCCGAGCGGACCGGGCGGGCCGCCGTCGAGGCGGTCGGGCGTGGCCTGACCCCGAGCCGGGTGATGACCGCCGAGGCGCTGGACAACGCCCTGCGCGCGGTCCTCGCCATCGCCGGGTCCACGAACGCCATCATTCACCTGGAGGCGATCGCGGGACGGCTCGGGCTGCGGATCGGGCTCGACCACGTCGCCGAGCTCTCGGCGTCGACGCCGGTCCTCAGCAGCGTCCGCCCGTCCGGCCCGCGACTGCTCAGCGAGCTGGACGCGGCCGGGGGCGTTCCCACCCTGCTGCGCGCGCTCGGCCCGCTGCTGCACCGCGACGCCGTCCACGTCACCGGCGTGACGATGGGCGAGATCGTCGACGCGGCGCCCCCGCCGGACGGACAGGTCATCCGGACACCCGCCGACCCGGTGCGGGCCGGTGGTGGACTGACGGTGCTGCGGGGCACACTCGCGCCGCGCGGAGCTGTGGTCAAGAGCTCGGCGGCGTCCCCGGAGCTGTGGAGCCACACCGGGCCGGCGCTGGTGTTCCGGAATCCCGCCGAGCTCTTGA